>ENA-UPXC01001452-UPXC01001452.1-human-gut-metagenome-genome-assembly--contig:-NODE-1452-length-33820-cov-4.478203_pt1 | contig 33820 bp, 33 predicted proteins | sample MGYA00250047_ERZ773371 | MGnify/ENA primary metagenome ERZ773371 (study PRJEB29103, sample SAMN06111975) | human gut metagenome | biome: human gut; feature: ankylosing spondylitis patient; material... | reverse complement strand
CAAGCTACAGAGCTTCGTATTCATGCCGGTGTTCGGCCTGAATAACGGCATGGTGCCTATTATTTCCTATAACTTCGGCGCCGCCCGGATGGACCGGGTGAACAAGACCGTGAAGCTCACCGTGGCCACTGCCATCAGCATCATGACCTGCGGCCTCATTGTGTTCCAGCTGTTCCCCTCTACCCTTCTGGGCTTCTTCAACGCCTCCCCCGAAATGCTGGAGATTGGCGACCGGGCGCTGCGAATCATTTCCATCCACTTCCCGCTGGCAGGCTTCGGCATCATTGCGGGCTCTGTGTGTCAGGCCATCGGCAACCCGTTCTACAGCCTCATTATCTCCGTCTGCCGCCAGCTGGTTGTGCTGCTGCCGGTGGCATGGCTGCTGGCCCAAACGGGGCGGCTGGACCTTGTGTGGACAGCCTTCATCATCGCCGAGATCGTCTCCGCCACTCTCAGCGGCATTTTCCTGCGGCGCACCTTCCGCTCCGCCAAAGCGCTTTTAAACAGCTGATGGCTGTATTTGCAGTGATTTTCCAGAATTCCCCTCTTGTGTATTCTCTTTCTTTTTGATACAATGTCCTAAAAAGAAAAGAGGAGGCGTGGCCATGAAGCAGCAGCGCAATACCCGCCAGCGCCAACTGGTGCTGGACGCCGTTCGGAGCCGGCAGGATCACCCCACGGCAGAGCAGATCTATCAAAGTGTCCGGGAGCGGGACGCCCATGTCAGCCGGGGAACGGTCTACCGCAATTTGAATCTGCTGTGTGAAAAGCAGGATATTTACCGCGTGGTCATGGCCGACTGCGACCGCTTCGACCTGCGCGCAGACCCCCACCACCATATGCGGTGTGTGCTCTGCGGCAGCGTAGTAGATGTGGACCTGCCCTATGACGCAGCGTATGACGCGCAGCTCTCTCGGGAAACCGGCTATCGGGTACTGGGCCACCGGCTGGTGGTGGAGGGCATCTGCCCGGACTGCCAGAAGCGTACCAACTCCCCGCAAATTTCCTGAAGGATAAAAAACGTCCCCTGACACGAATACCGTATCAGGGGACGTTTTTTAATGCAGTAAAATCGCACAGCAAACTCAAAGCAATAGCGTCCGCCATTCCGCGCAGTCAAGCTGCCGCGCCGCCGCCAAGGCCCGCAGCGATTTCTCCGTTTCCGGCGGCGCCCGCCACGCCATGCCGCAGTCCGCGGTAAGCTCCCGGGGCGTGGGAATCAGACGGCCGGGAAGGCTCTGCTCCTTGCACAGAGCCTCCATGGCCATGGCCGCCGCTGTGGTGTGGAACGTCACCACCAGCCAGAATATCCGCTCTCTCATCTCGCTATCTCCCTGACAGCCCGGATGGCCGCGTCCGTTTCTTCTGCTGTATTGAACCAGCCGAAGCTGAAGCGCACCGCGCCCTGTGTCTCCGTCCCCAACGCCCGGTGGAGCCGAGGGGCGCAGTGGGCGCCGGGCCGGGTGGCGATGCCATAGACCTCGGAGAGCGTATCCGACACCTCGCCGGAATCAAGGTCCCGGATATTCAGGGAAACCACCGCTGTCCGCGGCCCGGTAAAATCGCCGTAGACCGTGACGCCCGGTATACCGGACACCCCCTCATAAAACCGGCGAGCCAGCGCGTCCTCATGGGCGCGGATGGTATCTATGCCGGTCTCCCGAAGAAAATCCAGCGCGGCGGAAAGTCCGGCAATGCCGTGGCCGTTCAGCGTCCCGGCCTCCAGCACTGTCGGCATCTGTGGCGGCTGGGTGGGGCTGTAGGTCTGGACGCCGGTGCCCCCCACCTTCCATGGACGGATGGCAACACCCTCCCGGACGCACAGCCCGCCGGTACCCTGCGGTCCCATCAGGGATTTGTGCCCCGTAAAGCACAGAACGTCAATGTGCTGGGTCTCCATGTCGATAGGCAGGACGCCGGCGCTCTGGGAGGCGTCCACGATGAACAGCGCCCCCCGGTCATGGACGATGGCGCCGATGCGGGCAATATCCAGCGCGTTCCCCGTAAGATTGGAGGCGTGGGTGCAGACCACCGCCCGCGTACCGGGGCGGACGCGCCGGGCAAGCTCGTCATAGCTGATTCGGCCCTGCCGGTCCGCTGGAACAAAGTCCAGCGTCACGCCCCGCTCCGCCTCAAGGCGGTACAGCGGCCGCAGGACGGAGTTATGCTCCAGATCCGTTGAGACCACATGATCTCCCGGCCCTATCAGGCCATTGATGGCGATGTTCAGCGCCTCTGTGGAGTTGCAGGTAAAGGCCACATGATCCGCCCGGGGGCAGTGGAACAGCGCCGCCAGCTTTTCCCGGGCGGCGTAAATGGTCCGGGCAGCGGTGAGGCTCCCATCATGGGTCCCCCGGGCGCAGTTCCCCATGGAGTCCATGGCCGCCGCCACCGCCTCAATGACCCGGCGGGGCTTATGAAGGGTGGTGGCGGCATTATCAAGATAGATCACGGCTTGATGACCTTTCCGGCGGCAGAGAGCTTTTCCGCAATGACGTACATATTCGTCACGCCGCCCACGGCCAGCGTTTCTTTCAGCTTGTAATAATCAAGGCACGTACCGCAGGTCAGAATCTCCACGCCCTGCGCCTCCATGAACTTCAAATCCTCCAAGGAGTCGGAGCCGGAACAGGTGATGCGCGCACCGGTATTGTAAAAAAGGATGGTCTGCGGCAGAGAGGGAAGCTGACTTACCGCGTATAAAAAGCCCTTCAGCAGTGTTTTCCCCAGCGCCTCCTCTCCGTCGCCCATCCGGTCGGAGCCAACGGCGATGACGGTATCCCCCCGCTGATCCGGCAGGCAGACCTCCGCGTCCGGCTCCGGCGTCACCGGCGCGGCAACGTCCATAGTGACCTCAAACCGCTTGTCCCCCAGCTTTTCCGCCCGGACCGGCAGATGGCAGCTCACCGCCAGCTTTGTAAGATTCTGAACAGCCACCTCATTGTCCACCAGAACCACCAGCGTATCCGGCGTCTGCATCCCCTGAAGGGCCTGCCGGGCCATGACCACGGGAATCGGGCACTGCTTCCCCATTGCATCGACTGTCTGAGACATTACGCACACTCCTTACTTATTGTATTGCAACCCCAGTATACCATGCCGCTTCGTGATACACAAGAAAAAACAACGCCCCACGGTCATCCGCGAGGCGCTGTTTTTTAAACGATCTCTACAGAATAGTCCTGCTTTGGCAGCACCGTGCCGATCACGGCGCTCTCCGGGCAGCAGGCGCGCAGATCCCGGGCCAGCGCCCCCGCCTCCTCCATCGGCAGAGCGACCAACAGCCCGCCGGAGGTCTGCGGGTCCGCAATCAGGTCCGCCAGCGCCTGCGGCACCGTATCCGCGACGGACAGCCGGGGCCGGACATACGCCATGTTCCGATAGGCTCCAGCGGGCAGTATGCCGCTTTCCGCCAGTTTCAGCGCCCCCGGCAGCAGCGGGATTCTCCTGCTGTACAGCCGGACTGTCACGCCGCTGCCCCGTGCCATTTCGTCGCTGTGACCCAGAAGGCCGAAGCCGGTGACGTCCGTGCAGGCGTGGATATGCGGGCAGGCGGTAATTCGCTCCGCCGCTGCCGCATTCAGCGTGGCCATGGAGTGCAGCAGCCGCTCATACTGCTCCGGCGTCACCAAATCTCCTTTGGCGGCGGCAGTCAGCACGCCGGTGCCGATGGGCTTTGTAAGAATCAGCGCGTCCCCCGGCTGCGCGCCCACGTTCCGCAGCACCCTGTCTGGATGGACATACCCGGTGACGCAGAGGCCGTATTTCGGCTCGTGGTCTTGAATCGTGTGGCCCCCGGCAATGACGCAGCCCGCCTCCACCGCCTTCTGGTGTCCGCCCTCCAAAATGCGGCGGATAACCTCCTGCGGCAGCGAGCAGGGCACGCACAAAAGGTTCATGGCCACAGCAGGTCGTCCGCCCATGGCGTACACATCGCTGAGGGCGTTGGCGGCGGCGATCTGTCCGAACCAGAAGGGATCATCCACAATGGGCGTAAAGAAATCCACGGTATGAATGGCCGCGATCTTATCGGTAATGCGGTACACACAGGCATCGTCATTGGTGTCGAAGCCCACCAGCAAATTAGGGTCGCTGCCGTTCGGCAGGCCCTTGAGAATATCCGATAAGGTCCCCGGTCCCAGCTTGGCGGCGCAGCCGGAGGCTGCGGTCATCTGGGTCAGGCGAATCGCTGTATCCATCGTCACTCCTCTTTCCGTTCCGCCGGCGCAGAGCGCCCTTCGGTTGATACCCGTATTGTACCATGTCCGGCCGGGCTTGGCAATTCCCTTTGCCCTCTGGACTTTTTCGGTGTGCCATGGTAGAATGTGGACACATTTTGTATTTTAGGAGAGCAGAGCATGGGTATTGTGGTTTTAGGCGCGGTTTTTGTGGACATCAAGGGGTATCCCTCCGATCTCTATATCCCCGGCGGACGGAACTCCGGCCGGGTGGAGGTGGTCCACGGCGGCGTCAGCCGCAATCTGGCGGAGGACATTGCCAACGTGGAGCTGCGCCCCACCTTTGTCAGTCTCGTGGACGATACCGGCACCGGGGCGGACGTTGTCCGCAAGCTGAGAGCTCACAAGGTCAACACCGACTACATCCGCGCCGTACCGGACGGAATGGGAACCTGGCTGGCGGTATTCGATAACGGCGGCGATGTGGCCGCGTCCATTTCCAAGCGCCCCGACCTCTCCCCGATTCTGGATATTTTAGAGGAACAGGGGGATGAAATCTTCCGGGACGCCGACAGCATCGCGCTGGAGATCGACATGGATAAAGAAATCGTGAAGCGGGTCTTTGCCTTTGCGGAAAAATATCATAAGCCGGTGTTTGCCGTGGTCTCCAACATGAGCATTGCCGTGGAACGGCGGGACTTTCTGCGCTCCTGCGCCTGCTTTGTGTGCAATCAGCAGGAGGCGGGCATCCTGTTTTCCGAGGATTACGAGGGCAAAACGCCCGCGGAACTGGAGACTGTTCTATCCCACCACGTTCAGGCGGCGGCGCTGCCGGGCATAGTGGTGACCATGGGCGAGCAGGGGGCTGTTTACGCCACGCTGGACGGGGAGCGCGGCTGGTGCCCCGCAAAGCGGGTGGATGTGAAGGACACCACCGGCGCGGGAGACGCCTTCTTCGCCGGTGTCACCATGGGGCTGACCTACGGCAAGACGCTGGCGGAGTCCTGCACCATCGGCGCCCGACTGGCAGCCTCCGTTATCTGCACCTCGGAAAATGTGTGCCCCCGCTTTTTGCCCAGTGAATTTGGCCTGAAGGCCCCGGACAGCGATGACGGTCAGTTGGCGCTGGAGCTGTGAGGCGGATATGGCGACCACGAAGGACTACCTTGATTATGTGCTGGAGCGGCTGCCGGAGCCGGAGGCCGCCCGCTGTCGGAAAATGTTCGGCGAATACATGGTCTATCTCAATGACCGGCCGGTGCTGCTGGTCTGCGACAACACGGTATTTGTCAAAAGGCTGCCGGAACTGGCCGATTTGATGAAAAGCGCTCCCACCGGCGTCCCCTACTCCGGCTCCAAGGAGCACTATATTCTGGATATGGACGATACAGAGCGGGCTACGGCGGTACTGGCGGTGCTGGAGCGTGTCACGCCGCTGCCGAAGCCCCGAAAAAAGAAAGGATAACCATGGAAATCAAACTTGGAAGCGTAAATGACGCAAAGGCCGTGGCGGCTGTGGAGACGGCGTGCTTCCCCGCGGCGGAGGCTGCCACAGAAACGGAGCTGACGGACCGGCTGCGCCATTACGGCAGCCACTTCTGGCTCATGTGGGATGGAGAAAAACTGGCAGGCTTTGTGGACGGAATGGTGACAAATCAGGCAGACCTCACCGATGAACTGTACGCGCAGGCGGCGCTGCACGATGAGAGCGGCGCGTGGCAGATGATCTTCGGTGTGAACACGCTCCCCGCCTGCCGGCGGCAGGGCATTGCGGAGACGCTGCTGCGCCGCGCCATTGCGGACGCCCGGGCGCAGGGCCGCCGGGGGCTGGTGCTGACCTGCAAGGAGCACCTGCTGCACTATTACGCCAAGCTGGGCTTTGTGAATGAGGGCGTTTCCGGCTCCGTTCACGGCGGCGCGGTGTGGTATCAGATGCGGCTGACCTTTGAAAACGGCTAAACCCTTGCGTACAAAAAAAGAAGGTCCATGCGGTAAAACCGCATGGACTTTCCTTTTTCATTTTCCGCACACCAACAGCCTTTCAGCCCCGGACGGTCAGCCGCCCCCGCAGCGCGGGAACACGGGGCAGAATAGCCAGCAGCAGCATTCCCAGCACGTAGCACGCGATGGCCTCGCCGATGCCGACTGTCACGGCGTTATAGGCAAAGGCAGCGCCAAAGCCGGGCCCGAAGCCCGCCTCGTACCACGCGATCATAGCGCCGATGATCACAGCGTTGCAGATGACCGGTGGCAGGGGCGCCAGCCATTTGTTCGGCATCTTCGCTGTCCACAGTGCGGCCAAGAGCGTTGCCATGGAGCCGAGGATGATATCCAGCGGCCCCACCGTGCTCATGAGGTTCGTGACAAGGCACCCTACAAACAAGCCCGGGATCGCCTCCGGCAAAAAGAACGGCAGGACCGTCAGCGCCTCGGAAAAGCGGCACTGAATCGCACCGTATGTCAGTCCGAACACAGAGGACATCAGGCTCATCACCGTATACAGCGCGGCGATGATGGCAGCGGTTGCAAGCTGCCGGGAAGACCATTTGGACATAAAAAAACCTCCATTTTTTTGTTTAGAGAACGGAGCCTCTATCCTGAGGCCCGAACGAACGCCCGGTCAAGGCGCTTGGACAGGGAGATGGCACCTGTCGGGGGAGAGTATATCACAGCGGCGCTCAGAATGCAATACCTGTTTTCGGGGCAAATTTACAGAAACTTCATCATTTGGCGGCGGCTTGTCCTTGTGATTGCCGGGGCTTTGTGCTATACTGTTGTGTGGTACATACTCGAAAGGAGCTCCTCATGGATCAGAACGATAAAAATAACAAAAACCGCCGCGGACGCAACAGCAATCTTGCCGGAGCGGCAAAGCTGGTGGCGTGGGCGCTGGCGCTGACGGTGGTCTTCTACTGCACCAACAGCTACATGGGCACCGCCGGAAAGCAGGCTTCCAGCATCAATATCAAATACAGCGACTTTGTCGCCATGACGGAGGCGCGGCAGGTGGAGGACGTCACCGTGGATTCCTCCGAGGGCCTTTTGTATATCACCCCGGCGGATGGCTACGTCTATACGGACGAGGACGGTACGGCCTACACAAAATCCACGGATAAGGATGGAAAGACCGTCTATACCTATACGGATTCTGACGGAAAGCCGCAAACGGCGGCGCTGCGGCTCTTTACGGTGAAAATGGAGAGCAATGACACGCTGGTGGAGCGGATGCACGAGGCCGGAAAAACGGATTATGACACCAAGTACGAGCCTCAGATGAGCCCGTTGCTGGTGTTTGCCATCAATTTCATCCTGCCCTTTGTGTTCATCATGCTGATGTTCTCCCTCATCATGCGAATCATGTCCAAAAAGGGCATGGGCGGCATGGGCGGAATCGGCGGCGTAGGCAAGGCCAACGCCAAGGTCTACATGGAAAAACAGACCGGCGTCACCTTTGCCGATGTGGCCGGACAGGACGAAGCCAAGGAATCCCTGACGGAGATCATCGACTTTCTCCACAATCCCAAAAAGTATACCGACATCGGAGCCAAGCTCCCCAAGGGCGCGCTGCTGGTGGGCCCACCGGGCACCGGTAAGACATTGCTTGCCAAGGCTGTGGCCGGTGAAGCCAATGTGCCGTTTTTCTCCATCTCCGGCTCCGACTTTGTGGAGATGTTCGTGGGCGTGGGCGCCTCCCGTGTCCGCGACCTCTTTAAAGAGGCCAGCAAGGTAGCTCCCTGCATCGTGTTTATCGACGAGATCGACACCATCGGCAAATCCCGTGACTCCGGCCGCTTCGGCGGCAATGACGAGCGGGAGCAGACGCTGAACCAGCTCTTGGCCGAGATGGACGGTTTTGACCCCACCAAGGGCATCATCCTGCTGGCTGCCACCAACCGGCCCGAGGTGCTGGATCAGGCTCTGCTGCGGCCCGGCCGGTTCGACCGCCGCATCATCATCGACCGGCCCAATCTGGCAGGCCGCCTTGCAACGCTGCAGGTCCACACCCGGAACATCAAGCTGGCTGAGGACGTCAACTTGAAGAAGGTAGCGCTGGCCACCGCCGGCTGCGTGGGCGCCGACCTTGCCAACCTTGTCAATGAGGCAGCCCTCCGGGCTGTCCGCAAGGGCCGCAAGCTGGTCACGCAGGAGGACCTGCTGGCCGCCTTTGAGCTGGTCATCGCCGGTACGGAGAAAAAGGGCAGCGTCCTGACGGAATTTGAGAAAAAGCTGGTGGCCTATCATGAGGTGGGGCACGCCATGGTGGCCTACAAGCAGAAGAATACCGAGCCGGTGCAGAAGATCACCATTGTCCCCCACACGCAGGGGGCACTGGGCTACACGCTGCTGATGCCGGAGGAGGATAAGACGGAACTTCGCACCCGGGACGAGCTGATGGCAAAGATCGCGGTCTCCATGGGCGGTCGTGCCGCCGAGGAAGTAGTGCTGAACACCATGACCAACGGCGCCTCGCAGGATATTCAGGAGGCCACGGGCATTGCCCGGAACATGGTGGCCATGTTCGGCATGAGCGATGAATTCGGCATGATGGCGCTGGCCTCCCGCCGCAGCCAGTATCTTGACGGCGGCTACGGTCTGGACTGTGCGCAGGATACCGCCGCCGCCATGGATAAGGCGGTGAAGGACATTCTGGACAAGTGCTATGCCGACGCCGTGAGCATCATCAAGGAAAACCGGGCCGACATGGACAAGGTAGTGGCCTATCTTCTGGAGAAGGAGACCATCACCGGTGCCGAAATGGTAGCCATTATCGAGGGCCGGGACCCCTCCACGGTGGAGGACGCCTATGCCTCCACGCTGGCCCATGAGCAGGGCTTCCGCCCCTCTCAGCCGGAGGTCATTGAGCCCGCCGCGAAAAAGGTGCACATGATCTCCGAGAAAATCGAGGCCCCGGAGGCTTCCCCCGACCCTGAGAAGAAGGCCAACAGCGCAGACAACGCCACCCAGCCGGAAGCGGAGGGTGACAAGCCCGCCGAGCCGAAGCCGGACACCGATTCCGAAGCATCCGAATAACCGCACAGGCGCACGAAATCGTGCGCCTGTTTTAAAAAACATAATTCTGAAAGGAGCGCTTTTTATGATTCGCCTTGCCAGTGAGCAGGATCTCCCCGCCATTGCCGCCATTTATGAGGCCATTTTAGACCATGAGGATGCCACGGGGCTGCACTACACCGGCTGGCAGCGGGGTGCCTATCCCACGCTGGACACCGCCAAGGGCATTTTAGCGGCGGGTACGCTGTACGTCGGCACAGACGAGGACGGTACGGTCTGGGGCAGCATGAACTTTAATGGCTGGCAGCTCCCGGAATACGCCAAGGGCCGCTGGACCATTCCGGCGGAGGACAGCGAGGTGGCGGTCATTCACACCCTGACCATCGACCCCAAGCGGGCGGGGCAGGGCCTTGCCCGGCAGATGATCGCCTTTGCCGAGGACAGCGCCCGCAAGCAGGGCAAGACCGTTATGCGCTTTGACACCGGCACGGAAAACGAGGTCTCCAACCACCTCTACCCCGCCATCGGCTATCATCTGGCCGATGTGGTGGATACCTTCTTCATGGGCTACACCCATCGCCCCTTGAATCTCTACGAAAAGAAGCTGTAAGGCTCCATGTAAACCTGTGGTTTACAGTTTTCGCCGTTGGGTTGGTGGCGTTTTGCGGCCAATTCTGCGATACTGCTGCCATGAAAGGAGCTGATCGCTTATGACAACGGGCCAACGCATCGCCCAGAAGCGGAAGGAGCTGGAGCTGTCACAGGAGGCGCTGGGCGCGGAGCTGGGCGTTTCCCGGCAGTCCATTTATAAATGGGAATCCGATGCCGCCCTGCCGGAAATCGACAAGCTGGTGGCCCTCAGCCGCCGGTTCGGCGTGACGGTGGGCTGGCTGCTGGGGGTAGAGGACGCCGCGGAGCCGCCCGCCGGAGAGAGCGGCGAGCTGACGGATATGCAGCTGAAAATGGTGGAGGAAATTGTGGCCCGGTACCGGGAGGCCAAGCCCGTGCGGAGACGGAGGTGGCCTTGGGTCCTCCTCGTTCTGCTTCTGCTTGTGGCGGGTAATAATCTCTCTCACCGGCTGGACGAAATAAAGCAGCAATATAACGGTCTGCAATACGCTGTGCATGATGTGACCGATCAGATCGACAGTATTTCCAATCGGGTAGAGACCATTCTGAAGGCGCAGAACAGTCTGGCCGCCGACTACGGCTCGGAGATCGCAGCCTCCAACCTTGCCGCCAACACCGTGACATTTTCCGTCTACGCCGTGCCCCGGACCTATGTGGAGGGGCTGTCCGTGGAGTTTATCGCGGAAAACGGGACAGAGACCAGCAGCATGGTCGGCAGAGCGGTGGAGAGCACCGACCGGCGCTTTTCTGCTACGGTGTCTATCCACCTGACGGACAGCATCTCTCTTTCCGCCCTGTTCGTCTATCCGGACGGTACCCAGCAGACACAATTGCTGGACACCTACTCCTATCTCTATACCAATTCCATGTCCATGGACGCCAACATTGTTGACAGTGATCTTCAGGGCAAAGCCTCCTATGAAAACGGCGTGCTGACCCTTCTCCCTACCGATTTCGCCGCCGAGGTCATACAGTACGATGACAGCGTTTTGCCGGAAACCGCTTCTCCCGCCAGCGTGAAGCTGGGGCTGTTCAAAAACCGGCAGCTTATTGCATGGGCGGAGGAGCTGGACGCACAGCCTGACAGCTTTCACGGCTTTGAGGGCTATACCTTCTACTGCACGCCGAAATCCTACGTTCCCTGCACCCCGGGCGATATTTTTTCAGAGGCCGTGCTTATCACGGACCAATTCGGCCGGCAGCTCATCTGCGAAGCCATCTCCGGCACCTATGTGCTGGCAGAGGACGGTACGCTCGAATGGCCGCCGGACGATTACCATTACAATGCGCCCCTTTCCGACTGGAACTTCGGATGATTCCTTCACAGCCCCGCCTCCGAAAACGGAGGCGGGGCTGTGTTGTTTTTTGTATATCACCTTTTTTGAAATTCTCCCGGAATTTCTTCGGATTGCGGTTGTATTCCGCCGCATCGCGTGCTATCATACAGGCAAACAGCAGTCTGCTGAGTTTTTTATGCGCAAGAGTTAGAGTATGCTAACTGTATAGTTTGTCTGCGGCAGGCAGCACTGACAAAGGAAGCGGGTGAACAGGATGAAGCAGCCCTCAGATTTTTGGGACAAGCACGCGGCGCACTATGACCGCTTTCTGCGCCGGGACATGGCCGCCTATCAGCAGATGTATGAGCTGATCTGCCCCGCTGTCCGGCACAAAACCGTGCTGGAGCTGGCCACCGGCACGGGGCTTATCGCAAGTCACATCATAAACGCCGCGGAGCAAATCGAGGCAACGGACGCCTCGGAGGAAATGATTCATCTGGCCAAGGAAGCAAACCGCTCCTCCAAGCTCCACTTCTCCGTGCAGGATATGTTTCATCTCCCATACGCGGACCACTCCTTTGATGTGGCTATCGTATCCAACGCGCTGCACATCGTTCCCCAGCCGGAAAAAGCGCTGGCCGAGGCCTGCCGCGTGCTGAAGGACGATGGGCTGCTCATTGCCCCCACTTTCACCCATGGGGACAATACACTGTGGGGGCAGGTTCAATCCTTTTTCATGCGGCTGTCCGGTTTTCCGCTTCGCAGCAGATGGACCTGCGAGGAATATCTGGCATTTTTGCGGCAGTGCGGCTGGCGCGTCCGAACAAGCCGGGTGCTTCCGGCATCGTTCCCCTTGACCTACGCGGAATGTATCAAATCGGAGGTATGAACCATGTCAAAAAAGGCAACGGAATTTCAGCGGCGGGAAATGAGCCGGATGTACCGGGGCAAGGAGATCTTCAAGCCGATGAACACCGGCTGGATCGATGAGCACGTGGCCTGCGTCCGGGAGTGGGTGGCCAATATCTTCTTCTACCGCAAGGACGGAACCACTATTATGATCGACGCCGGATACAACTATGACCGGCTGGCGGAAAAAATGAGCTGGCTGGGTATCGACCCCAAGAGCATCCGCAATATTCTCATCACCCATCAGGATACCGACCATGTTGGCGCTGTGGAGGCGGACAGTCCGGGACTGTTCCGGGACGCCCGGCTGTATGTGGGGGAAATCGAGAACCGGTATCTCACCGGCGAGGTGCGCCGCAGAGTCATCTATCACCTCTACAGACTGCCGCAGGTGACGATTCTCAATCCGAAAACGCTGCTGCGGGACGGGCAAATTCTGAACATTGACGGCATCAAAATCAAATGCTTCCTCGTTCCCGGCCATACATGGGGACACATCGTCTACCTCATTGACGATAAATACCTCTTTACCGGGGACACCATCTGGCTGGGGGCCGATGGCGGCTACAGCTTCATCGCCGCGCTGGCGGAGGACAACAAGTTAGCTGTCCGCTCACTGGCGGCGCTGGAGACAAAGCTCCGGGAACGGGGACTACATCCCCTGTTCATCACGGGCCACACCGGCTGGACAGACGATTTTGCCTTTGCCTTTGCCCACAGGGACAAGCTCTGCTCCCCCTTCGGGAAGCGGGTGCATGACCCCGCCGCCCCCTATGACGCTTATGACGAAGCCGATGATACCGCCGAAAATGCCCACAAGGGCTTTTTGCCGAAGGTCTCTACCCGCCTCGGCTGAAACGGCTTTTACTAAAAAAAGGACAGGCATCCTTTAGGATGCCTGTCCTTTTTAATTTTTGCAGAAAATGCACTCAAGCCTGTGCCTGCTCCAGCTCCATCACACCGTCAATGAGCATCTGCCGGTCCACGGGATACGGCCACACCCGGACATCAATGCCCGCCAGTGCCTTATCCGTCACGGCCTTCAAATCCTCGGGCCGGGCGTGGATATCCGCCAGACGGGTCGGCAGGCCGATGGACTTGCTGAACGCCATCAGCTTGTCCCGCTCTGCATACTGCTTATCCACCGTCAGCATAACCAGTATGCCGTAGGAAACCACCTCGCCGTGGAGGTGATGGTTCTCCTCCGTGGAGGGCAGCACCGTGAAGCCGTTGTACATGGCGTGGGCCATGCCGGTGGTGTAATCCACCTGAACAAAATTGGAGACAAAGCCGGTGGAAATGATGATGGCCTCAATGATCTCCGTCAGTTCCGGCGTGACGCGGTGGGCCTCGCAGTCCGCCATGGCCTGCTCGCCCCAGCGGACGATAGGCTCGGCGCACATGGAGCTCAGGGCAATGCCCATTGCATCGGAATGGGCGGGCACATCGTTCCGGCAGGAAATGGTGCACTCATAGTGCTTGGCCATAGTGTCGCCCATACCGGCCCAGAGATAGCGCACCGGGGCATTGGCGATGATCTCCGTGTCGATGAAGATATGGTCGGGGGGAATTTTAGAGAAGGAGTATTCCCGCAGGCTGCCATCGGGATGATACACAATGCCAAGGCTGGTGCAGGAAGCGCAGGTGGAGGCGATGGTGGGGAAGGTGAAGAACGGGCGGTTCGTTTCGTGGGCCAGCACCTTGCAGGTGTCAATGGCCTTGCCGCCGCCCACGGCGAAGATCATATCGGCGTCCGCCACCTGCGGCCGGAGCATTTCCATATTCTCACGAGTCGCCTCGCCGCCGTACCAGAATGTCCCGATGATCTCGATGCCGGAGCCTTCCACCGCCTTGCGGATCTGAGGCTCCGCGGCGGCCAGCGCCTTCCTGCCGCCGATGATGGCGGCCTTTTTGCCATAGGCAGAGCAGATATTGACAATATCCTCATAGGCGTCAGGGCCTACGCTATATCCGGGAAAAAGAGCTTTTTGCATGATACACCTCGAAAATTTCACTCAGATGGGTTTACTCCGCGGCAACGGCGCCGGTGCGGACAGGAGCGGACACGGCGGGCGCCTCCACGGTCTCCTCCGCTGCGGCATTGGCAAAGGCGTGCTCCTTGCAGTATTTGCGGTTCTTGTACACGCCCACAGTCAGGAACGGGACCACCACAACGGCGATGCCCAGATAGCCGCAGTAGCCGTAGCCGTACTTGATGATGTTGGTGAGACCCGCCATGGAAATAGTCATGGAGAGGACGATGATGAACGCGGAAACGATGGCGCTGCGGACCGGGGCGGACTGGATACCGCTGAACACGGGGAGCTTTTCAAACCGGGCCACAAATCCGAAGATGGTGGTCACGCCGGTGGAGATGAGGCACAGGAGCAGGCAGGTGCCGTAAACGGCCACCATAGCGGGGATGCCGATGATCTTGCAAACGGTGAGGGTGGGGATGGTGGAGCCGCCCTCCACGGCGGTGTAAACGCTCTGCCAGTTCATGAGCATGAACACGGAGAGGACCAGAGCGACGGCGTTCATCACAAAGGAGATCCACATGGCCTTGGCGCAGCCAGCCTTGTTCTTCATGGTGGTGCCGCAGGCGATCATGGTGGGGAGGGTCACGCACTGGAAGCCGGCGTAGGTAAAGGCGTTGAGGATGGCCTTGGGCATATTCATGAAGCCAGTGGTCTCAAAGTCGGCGGCGAGGACGGAGAAAATGCTGCTGTCGCTCTTGAAGATGCCGATGACATAGATGCTGATGGCGGTGACCAGAATGGCCATGCCCATGTAGGTGGAGGCGGCCCGGACGATGCCTGCGCCGAAGATGGTGAGCATCAGGACGATAACGCCGACGATGGCAACGCCAATGTAGTAGTTGACGGTGAAGTAGTTGTTCAGGGCGGAGGCTGCGCCGGAGATGGCGGCGGCGACAGCCATCAGCACCATGATGTAGAAGAATACCTCGAAGGCCCATTCGATCTTGTCAAAGGGATGATACAGCGTTTCAAAAAGCTGCTTGTAGCTCGTCAGGCCACGGGAGTTGTACATGATCATGGCCTCCCGCATGGTAAGGGTCAAAAGCAGCATGGCTGCGATGGCGGAGATGATGCCGGTCCAGCCCAGACCCACGTAATAGGTGTTGGCCTGGTTGCCGGTGGCGAAGCCGCCGCCTGCGTGAGCGGAGAACAGGACCGCGCCGACGGAAAAGGCGGCAAAGAAGGGTGTCTTGGGGACTTTGGTGTTGGTTTTCATGATTTCTACCTCCTGCAAATGTTATCCGATGGTTGGCAGGAAAAACAAAAAACCTTTCGTCGCTCCTGCCGGTTGGCAGAAGAGACGAAAGGTAGAAAACCCTCCGCGGTACCACTCTTCTTTGTTCCCTGTATAGGAAACACACTCAACGGGATACCATCATATCCCTGCTACTGTAACGGGAGCTCCCGTCTGCATCTACTTCCAATTCGACGCAGCCGCTGTACAGCCAGTTCGGCAGCTTGATCGCACTGTGCCTCGCACCAACCGGCACTTCTCTGAGAGGATCGCCCTGCTTACTACTCTGTGTCATTGCGTTTGTGATGGTTGGATGATAGCAAACCGCTTCGCAAAAGTCAACGGTTTTTTCCAGAGTTTTCTTTCTTTATCCGTTTCCAACAGGCACGGTCCCGCACGGCTATTTTCCTTTTATGCGAAGTGACCATGCAAACTACCCATTGGTCGGCCTATGCCGCGCCCGCTTTCCCAGCGGGCCTCGCGTGGTCATCCGCTGGTCCTGCCGCTCGCCATAGTGCGCCCCGTCAACGCGTTCCGCCGTGATGGGCGCATAGAGATAGCACCGTGCGCCCCCGGTGACATCCACCTGAAGCTGCTGCGGCTCCGGCGCTTCCTCTCCGGAGAGCGCGTAGTACAATGCCGACTGGGTCAGGGGATCGAAGCCTTGCTCCGCCAGCCAGTCCAGCATTCCGGCATAGTCCCCGCCATAGGCCTCCCCCGGCAGCGGTGACCACACATTTTCGGAAAGCTCCGCGCCCACATAGGCCCGGAGGTACAGAGTCTTTTCCTGCTCCGTCCGCACCTCCAGCACAGCCGCGTCGCTCTCATTGAGGCGTCCCGCGTCCGCAAGGCTGCCCTGCGACAGAGGGGCCTCTCCGTAGCGCAGCGTATGCAGCTCCTCCGCCGCCGTATGGCGCAGCCGCGTAAGCTCAGACAGCTCACCGCCGCTGAGCACAGCGCAGAAGCACAGCGCCGCCGGGGCCCGCGTACCCCACTGGGCCGCCAGCACACTCAGCGTGCTCCATAACAGCAGCAAGGACAGGAGACTGTCCCATAAAAGGTTCAGTCCCCTGTCGCTGTGCCTGTTCCATAGCTTTTCAGACCCGGTTGCAGACGGCATCCTCATTCTCCCTTGCTCGTTTTAGCAGACAATACGGTAGCTCTCTCCCGGCTTTTGCTCCGCTGGAAGCAGCACCGCCTCACAGCCGCCGCCCAGCGTAGTACGCACAGGCACAGGCGCAGTCACATCCTCCGCCGCGCTGATGACCGTCACGCCGATCCGGCTGCTCAGAACAGTGGCGTCCTGCGCGTACCGGCCTGCGGACACGATCAGCAGGCGCGTAATAAAGCCGTTTTCATTGACAATGTAGCGGTAGGTGTAGCTCACCTCGTCAACGATCTCCATCCCCAGCAGCCGGCGGACACGGTTCTCACTTGCAAGGAGCCGATGCTCCAGCTCCGTCCGGACCTCATCATCCGTGACCTCGCTGAAATCGAAATTGTTGAAATGCTCGTCCGTGATCTCATCATAGATCGTGTCCCACATCTCCTGATAGGCAGATTTATCGCCCACAGCCGTGTAGCCTGCCATGGGATAACGCCATGCGGTCATATAATCGTCTTCCGCGCCCTGCGGCACAGTGATGTGCAGGTGCGCCAGCTCCGTTGCATCATCGTTCCAATCATAGGAGTTGAACCGGAACGGGTACACCATCTGATAGCCGGGATATACTGTCAGGTTCGGGGGCTGCTTGCAGGTAAAGACAATGTCCTTGAGGTTGGAGCACTGGTTGAGTGTATCGTAATACATACTTCCCGTTCTGTTAAAATAGCCGAAAGTGACCTTTTCCAGCGCGGAGCAGCCCGCAAACACGCCTCGGCTGAGGTCAATGCCCTCTGCCGGGCTGGTGCCGGGCAGCGTGACCTCCTTGAGTTTTTTGCAGCTTTGGAACACATAGGAGGCATAGCGTACATCCGCGCTGACGGAATAATCCGGTTTCATCCAGTAGCTCTACAGCTCCACCTGATAGTTCTCGCTCAGCGGCACAAGCCCGGCGGGCTCCAGTACATGACGCCCCACCGTTATGGGATACATGAAGGATACCAGCTCGCCATTCTCCTTCCAGCCGGGGAACAGCTTGGTGAGCACCTTGTTCTCCTTGCCGGAGATACCCTGCTGATAGGCCATCAGGTTCAAAACGCCAGAATAATCTTCAGGGTACTGATTTCCACGATTGAGGATGTCCTCCGGGGCAATAACCGCCCCTCGGACTCCAGCTTCTCTCCCAGCACCACCGTGCGCCCGGTCAGCAGTGTATAGGACACACCGGGGAGCTCAAAGCCCTAAAACTCGCCCTTTACCGGGGTCCATTCTTCGTCATCCAGTGACAGACGATAGGAAACGCAGATAACGATTGTGTCTGCGTCCTCCGGGATATCAACAAGAAATTCCGTAATGATATCGTCGCCCCAGAAATCATTAGAGGCAGAACCAAAGCCCAAGGTCGGATCCTGTCCGTTGGAGGGCGCGGGAGAGGGCGTTGTTCCGCCGCCGGTGGTGCCGCCTGCCGTACCGCCGCCGTTCCCGCCTGCGTTAGCGCCGCTGCCGGAGCCGTTTCCACTGCCGCTCCCATTTCCGCCGCTGCCGGAGCCGCCCTGTCCGCCGTGAATCGTCATTCCGCTGTTTCCGGTATTGCCACCGGGGAGAATCACGTCCGCGCTGTTGGTATCGTCCGTCACCTCATATACACCGTCAACCCCAATGGGGCCGCCGTTTGCGCTGTCCGCAGTACCGGCCGCCGCCCCATCTCCCTGCGCCAGCGCGCCGGTGGGACGGTTCTCCGGGTTAGAGGTATCCTCTCCGTCAAAAAGGTTGTCGGAGGAATTACCCTGCTGGGCCTTGTCCTCCTCCTTTTCCAGAAAGGAGCTGTCATCCTCCCCGGTCTGATCCGTCTGCTTGCCGGTGCTCTCCTGACTGTCCGGGAAAAGAATCTGGTTGTTCTTCATTTCCCGGTCCATCCCGAAGGGGTGGAAGCCGTTTCCGTTCCGATAGCTGATGCCAAGCTGGACCGCGCCTGCCGTAACGGCCAGTGCCACCGGCACCGCAGCGATGACCTTCATCCGTTTCCAGTTCATCGTTTAGCAGTCTCCTTTCTGTTTTCAATATCCTGCGCGATCTGCCACAGGGCGTCAAAATCAATAGGCTTTGTCAGATGTCCGTTCATGCCGTTTTCCCGGGAGAGGCGCTCATCCTCTACAAAGGCGTCCGCCGACAGGGCGTAAATGGGAATATCCGCCGCGTCGGGCCGCGCCAGTCCCCGAATCGTCCGGGTAGCGGTGCGTCCGCCCATCACCGGCAGGGATAAAAACACCGTAAAGTCCGAGCCGCTCTCCGGCAGGCTTTCCACCACAATCTGCCCGCCCATGAGCTTTACCAGCTGGTCGGAAATGGCCATACCCAGACCCGTACCGCCGAAGCGGCGGGTGGTGCGGGTGTCCTCCTGCTCAAAGAGGCGGAAACTACGGCTGATGAACTCCGCTTTCATGCCGATGCCGGTATCGTGCACCCGCACCATCAAATCCACCTTACCGTCCCGGAGCATCATCTGCCGGAATGTCACAATGATCTCTCCCTGAGAGGTGAATTTCACGGCGTTGGAGAGGAAGTTGATAATGACCTGACTGATCCGCAGCTCATCGCCGATGACCCAGTCCGCTGTCATCTCCTCAAAATTTGCGGCGTAGTGGATGCCGTTGGCGTCCAGCGTTTTGGCAAACATATCGTACAGCCTGCCGCCCAGCGCCCGCAGGCTGAAGGGTGCCTGCTCCAGCTCCACCTTTCCGGCCTCGATACGGGACATATCCAGAATGTCATTGATGAGAGAAAGCAGATGCCCGGAAAGCTCGTTGGCCTTGGTGAGATACTGAATGGCGGGGTGCTCCGGCGTAAGCTGCCTCTCTGCCAGCGTCAGCATACCGGTGATGCCGTTCATGGGCGTTCATATCTCGTGGGACATTCGGAACAGGAAGCTGGTCTTGAACTGGCTGGCCTCCTCCGCCTGATGCAACCACCGTTCATAGGCGGCCACCTTCTCCCGCTCCGCCGTGACGCGGCGGATGATAAAAAGGTCATATTCGTTGTCCCCGCAGCGGTGGGCCTTCACCCGGACCCACTGCCCATTTGGAAGCTGAAGGTCTGCGGAAATGTCCTCCCCACCGTCCCAGCTTCAGTATTGCTTTCAGAAGCGGCGGCCCTCCTCCGGGGTCTGGAGCTGCATCAGTACGGCGGCCAAATCGTTTCGCAGGGTGTCAACGCCCACGCCCAGCACCGCTGTCAGGTCCCCCGCCGCATAAAGCGGCAGCAAATCGCTCCGGCGCAGCAACAGACACGCCTCGTCCTCCTGCTCCGCCAGTTCCCGCAGCATCAGCTGCTCCGGCCCGGAGCCGGGGACGGTCACGGGCACCCGCCGTCGGGCGCCGTTTCGCCGCTCTGACAGCGCCGTTAATAAAATTACCGCCAGCACCAGCTCGCCGCAGCCGATGAGGACCAGATAAAAATGTGCGCCTAAAAATGTCAGCAGCTCCCGCAGCATGGAAATCATCCAATGGTCCTCCCGTCATACAGCAGCCGGTTCCCGTCCGGCATAGATACAAAAGACGGCGTTTTCAAAACGCCTGTCTACAGACACTTCCCGCCCTTTGTCAAAATTTGACTAATTGATTTATTATAGGCTATTTTCAGTTTCTTTGTAATGCAGAACGCAAAATAAAACTTAAAATTCCAAAGAAAACCGGCCGAAATTGTCCATTCTCTGCCCCAAGCAGCCGAAAAGCACCGGGACCGGAAGCTGTCCGCTTCCGGTCCCGGTGCCGTTTAAGAAATGGAAAAAGAAAAGGGTAATGAAAAAGAGGGTTATCTGAAACGCCGCTGAGCGGCGGAATGGTTGGTCTGCCGATTTGGGACTCCTCCCGGGCGGGCAGTGAGCCGTTGGGGTTTATTTGAAAGAATGGCTTTTTCTCTCGAAATCATCAGCCGGGCCGGTAAGCGGCTCTCTCAACTGGTGATGTCTGTATCATAGTCCCCATTTCTGAAATGGCCATGAAAAATTTGTAAACGGTTCGTAAACGTCAATCATACCGCAGAGCGTCGATGGGGTTGAGGTTTGCCGCCTTCCGGGCGGGGAGATAGCCGAATACAATACCGATTCCGGCGGAGACGCCGAAGGCGATAGCCACCGCCGCCAGACTGGGGCTGACGGTAATGGGGGTATCCAGCATCAGCGTTGCAATGACCGTGGTGGCAACGGACGAGAGGGCATAGCCTAAGCCGATACCCAGCAATCCGCCCAGCGCGGAGGTGGTGGTGGCCTCAATGACGAACTGCCGCAGAATGGCTCCCTCCTTGGCGCCCAGGGCCTTGCGGATGCCGATTTCCCGGGTCCGCTCCGTGACGGACACCAGCATGATGTTCATAATGCCGATACCGCCCACCACAAGGGAGATGGCGGCAATGCCCGCCAGAATGTAGATGATCATATTTACCATGGAGTTCATTTCCTCTACCATCTCCGCCATGGAGATGACGGTATAGGCGTCATCATCGGAGAAAATATCGTAGAGCTTATTCTCCAAAAACGTCTTGGCCTCGGAGATAGTGTCCGTGTCCTGCACGGTGATGGTGTAGCTGCCAATCGTGCCGGTAAAGCTCAGCCGGGCTGCTGTGGAATAGGGCAGGAACACGCAGTCGTCCGTGCCGCCCTCCTCCAGCTCGCTGCCCTTCTGGGCCATCACACCCACCACAGTAAAGGTGGTGCCGTTGATCTTCAGGGTCTGGCCCACGGCGTTTCCGCCGAAATAGGCCATGTTCAGGTATTGGCCCACGATGCAGACCTTCTTCCGGGCGTTCATGTCCACGTAATCCAGTCCCCGGCCTTGGGCCACCTCGTAGCCCTTCATATCAAAATAATCCTCGCTGACACCGGTGATAGAGGAGGTGGAAATCGTGTCGCTGCCGATTTTCAGCGCGCCCATCATGGTAACGGTAGGGGAGATTTCCTTGAATAAGTCGGGATTATCCTCCACCAGCGCGTACATCTGCTCCTCGGACACGCTGCGGGAGGAACCCCGGCCTAAGATCTGCACCGTCAGGGAGTCGGTGCCCATGTCGGCAAAGCTGTCCTCAATGTAACCCTGCATACCGTTGCCGAGGCCCACGATGACAATGACCGCGCACACGCCGATGATGATACCCAGCATGGTGAGGAACGTCCGCATCTTGCTGCTAAGGATGTTTTTAATCGCCATCTGAAAGGTTTCCAGCAGGCTCATGCTTCCGCCCCCTCTCCCACAAGCTCCAGGGTCCCACGGCCTTAGGGTCATGGGCGTCCCCGTCATAGATCACGTGTCCGTCCTCCAGACGGATGATGCGCTGTGCCTGCACGGCGATGGAGTTATCATGGGTAATGAGCACCACCGTGTTTCCGGCATCGTGGAGCCTTTTCAGCATTTCCAGCACCTCCCGGCCGGTGTGGGAATCCAATGCGCCGGTAGGCTCATCCGCCAGAATCACCGCCGGGTCCCCCGCCAGCGCCCGGGCGATGGACACCCGCTGCTGCTGGCCTCCGGAGAGCTGCATGGGCTTGTGCTTCAGCTTATCCCCAAGGCCCACCAGCTCCAGCGCCAGCCGCGCCCGCTCGTGGCGCTCCGCCTTGGGAACGTCGGCATACATCAGCGGCACCTCTACGTTTTCCTGTAAATTCAGCTTGGGCAGGAGGTTATACTGCTGAAAAATGAAGCCCAGCATTTTATTGCGAATCTCCGCAAGCTGGTTGCGGTCCATCCGGCCTACGTCCTGTCCGTCCAGCAGATACGTACCGGAGGTCGGCACATCCAGACAGCCGATGATGTTCATGCAGGTGGACTTGCCGCTGCCGGACTGACCCACGATGGCCACAAATTCTCCTTTCTGAATCTGGAAGGAAATGTGGTCCGCCGCCTTGACGGTGGTGTCGCCCATCTGGTAATACTTGCAGACGGACTGAAATTCAATAAGGGCGCTCATTTCAGAAGCCTCCTCCCGGGCCACCGCCGCCGGGGCCACCGGAGGGCATTCCTCCGCCGCCTCCGGGCATACCGCCTCCCATATCGCCGCCGGGCATACCGCTCATCATCATATCAGAGCCGGAGGATGCTGTCCGCAGATAGGCAACGGTGTCCCCCTCCTGTAGACCGGAGGTGATCTCAATATAGCTGTCATCGCTGACGCCGGTGGTCACCTGCACATAGGCGTATCCCTCCGGAGCCTCCTGCTCCAGAGCATTGGCAGCGCTGGGGGAATCGGAGGTCACAAGGACGGTATCGCCCCGGTTCACCGCAAGGCTGGGAATGGCCAGCACACCATCGGCAGAGAACAGCACGATTTCCGCGTCCACGTTCATGCCGGGCCGCAGGCCGTCGGTATCGTCAATGCGGACAGTGACAGGATAAGTTGTCGTACCACCGGAGGTTGTACCCACCACGGAGACCTTGGTCACCACGCCGGTGAAGGTCTGGCCTTCCTTGGCGTCGGAGGTGACGTTCACCGTCTGGCCCACCTCTACATTGTCAATGTCCAGCTCGTCGATATTCAGCGTCATCTCAAGATACGTCAGATCATAGATGATGCAGAGAGTATTGTTGGAATTGCTGCCAGTACCCACGTTGTCCCCGGCCTTCACCGTCTTTTCCACCACGGTGCCGGTAATGGGGGAGGTCACCATATAATTGTCCAGCCGGTCCTGGGCGCTTTCCAGACTGGCCTTGGCGTTTTGAAGCTGATTGTCCACGCTGTCGCCGGTGATGGTGCAGATGCGCTGGCCGCTGGAAACGCTGTCGCCGGGCATCAGCGTCAGGCCGCTGACCTTGCCAGAGGCACTGGCGGTGATGGTAGAGCCGGTACCCACCTTCACGGTGGTCTGACCGTAGCTGGTGTAGTTGCCCACCACAGCGCTGGCGGTGCAGTCCCCGGTGACCAGACCGGGATTCACGGCCTTCACCCGGACGGTGGTCATTTTCATGCCGGTGCCATTGGCAACAGAACTGCTACCGATCTGGGCCACCGTACCGTCAATATACCCGGCGTAGCCGTTGAGGTAAATTTTTGCAGGCTGCCCCACATAGAAGTCCCCGTCCTTGGCGTAGGAGAATTGGAAATCGATGGTCAGGTCATTGCTGGCGCTGATCCGACACAGCTCCGTACCGGCGGAAACAGCATCGCCGTTGCTGACATACACCTCGCTGACGGTGCCGCTGATGTCCGCCGTGGGGTACTTGGCCTTCAATGCCTGGGTATAATTGGTCTGGGCCTGTGTTTCCGTGGTGGAGACATCGGAGGAATCGATGGTGTAGAGAAGCTGGTCCTTCTCCACGATACCGCCCTCCTCAAATGTGTCGCTAAGGACCTCGCCGGATCCCAGCGTGGTAACAGTATAGGAATCGGCGGGCTGCAGCGTACCGCTGCCAGTGAGGGCATTGGTGATGCTCCGCTTTTCCACGCTGGCGGTGGTGTAGGTAGTCTCCGCCTTGGCGGCCTTGGCGCGGGTGCGGCTCAAAAACGCGGTGCCTCCGCCGATGACCGCTACCGCCAGCACGCACAATACGATCCACCTTCTGCCTTTCTTTCCCGAAAGCAGCTTCTTCAGCTTGCCCTCCGTCTTCTGTGAAGACATATTCTCTGCCATATTTTTTCATCCTTTCCAGCAGTTTTCAGTTTGCGTATTTCAAGGTAACACCCAATGCTGAACCGACGCTGAAAAAAATACGGCTTTTTTGAAAACTTTCACGGCAGTTTTCAGCTTTATTTCAGGGAAGTGCCATATGGTAGACTCATCAAATAATCTCACGAAATGAGGTACATAGGTATGAAAGTGCTGGTGATCGAGGATGAAAAAATGGTGGCGGAGTCCATCCGTGCCATTCTGGAAAGCAAGGGCTTCGAGGTGGAGACGGTCTACGATGGCGAGGCCGGAACAGAATACGCGGAGCTTGGCATTTACGATCTTTTGATTTTGGATGTGATGATGCCAAAGCTCAACGGCTTTCAGGTGGCCCGGCAGGTGCGGGCCGACCGGTGCAGCACGCCCATTCTGATGCTCACCGCCCGCTCGGACATCGAGGACCGCATTCAGGGCCTCAACGCCGGTGCGGACTACTATTTGACAAAGCCCTTTGATTCCCGGGAACTGCTGGCCTGCGTCAACGCCCTGCTGCGGCGGCAGGGCGATCAGGTGGACGAGCTGCGGATGGGAAACACCGCGCTGGACCTTGCCTCCTGTACGCTGGTATGCGGAGAAAACAGCGTCCGCCTGTCCGCCCGGGAATTTGACGTCATGCGCTTTTTACTGCAGGGCAAGGGCCGGGTGCTGTCCAAGGAGATGATTTTGGCCCGGGTCTGGGGCTACGATTCCAGCGCCGTGGAAAATCATGTGGAGGTCTACATGGGCTTTTTGCGGAAAAAGCTCCAGCGCATCGGCTCCAATCTGAAAATTGAGGCTATCCGCCGCTTGGGCTACCATCTGGAGGTGGCGGAATGATTCGGCGTCTGCGGCTGAAATTCATCTGCGTGAATATGCTCATCGTCACGGTGATGATGGGCGTCATCTTCGGTCTTGTGTACCACTTTACGCAGACGGGACTGGAAACTCAGAGCGTTTCCATGCTGCAAAGCATTGCGGCGGAGCCGTTTCGCCCTAACCGTCCGGGAAAGCCGCCGGAGGGCGTCCAGCTCCCGTTTTTCATGCTGGAGCTGGACGAGGATGGCAGCCTCACCGCCGCGGGCAGCGGCTATTATGACCTGACGGACGAGGAACTTCTCAATACGCTGGTCTCCGCCGCCGATGAATCCGATGTGCCCATCGGTATGCTGCCGGAATACGGCCTGCGGTACTGCCGCAGCGTCACCCCCTTTGGGGAGCGCATCGTCTTTGCCGATATGTCCAGTGAGCAGGCGATGCTGTCCCATCTGCTGCAAACCTGCGCGGTCATCGCGGTGCTGTGCTTTGCCGCATTCCTGCTTATCAGTTGGCTGCTGGCCCGGTGGGCCGTGCTGCCTGTTGAAAAGGCGTGGCAGCAACAGCGGCAGTTCGTGGCGGACGCCTCCCATGAGCTGAAAACGCCCCTGACGGTCATTATGACCAACGCGGAGCTTTTGAACAGCCCGGACTTTGACGAGGCCCGCCGCAGCCAGTTCGCCGCCCACATCCTCACCATGTCCCGGCAGATGCGCCGGCTCATCGAGGAAATGCTGGAGCTGGCCCGGACGGACAACGGCCGTTCTCTTTCCGGCTTTGCGCCGGTGGACCTCAGCCGCCTTGTCAGCGACGCTCTGCTGCCCTTTGAGCCAGTATTTTTTGAAAAGGGCCTGACCCTGACCTCCGACATCGTGCCGGAGGTCACTGTCCTTGGCAGCGGACAGCATCTGCGTCAGGTAGTGGACATTCTGCTGGACAACGCGCAGAAATATTCCGATGTCCCCGGTGAGGTTACGGCAGTCCTCACCCGACAGGGCAGCCGGTGCCGCCTGTCGGTGTCCAATCCCGGCCCCGCCCTCTCCAAAGAGGAGCTGCGGAGTATTTTCGAACGCTTTTACCGGGTGGATTCGGCCCATACTCAGCGAGGCAGCTACGGCCTCGGCCTCTCCATCGCCCGGAACATTGTCGCCCATCACCATGGCCGCATCTGGGCCGAGAGCAAGGAGGGCCGCGTCACCTTTACCGTGGAGCTGCCGGTCAGAGCGTCTGCCCGGTCATAGGGGCTTTGACTTTTCCGCCGGAAGCGGCTAAAATGAAGAAAATCTTTGATACGGCGTATCCGCCGGGAAAGGTGCCGCCATGGAACGTGCCTCCGGAATCCTGCTTCCCCTGTTTTCCCTGCCCTCCCCCTACGGCATCGGCACAATGGGCCGCGCCGCCTACGAATTTGCGGATTTCCTTCACGCTGCCGGGCAGCGGTACTGGCAGCTTTTGCCCCTCGGCCCCACCGGCTATGGGGACTCCCCCTATCAGAGCTTTTCCACCTACGCCGGAAACCCCTATTTCATCGACCTGGAGCTGCTGGCGGAGGACGGCCTTTTGACGCAGGCGGAGTTGTCCGCCCGCGAGTGGGGGAACGATCCCCGGCGGGTGGATTACGGCGCGGTCTATGAAAACCGCCTGCCCCTGCTGCGTCTGGCAAAGGCCCGGGGCTGGCAGCGGGACCGGGACGCCGTGGCCGCCTTTGCGGCGCAGAACGCCGCGTGGCTGCCGGACTATGCCCTGTTCATGGCGCTGAAGGAGCGGTTTGGAATGAAGCCGTGGCAGCAGTGGTCGGAGGACATCCGTCTGCGCCGCCCAGAGGCGCTGAAGCGCTGCCGGGCTGAGGCACAGGAGGAAATCGAATTTTACACTTATGTACAATTTCTGTTCTTCCGCCAGTGGAACGCTCTGAAAGCCTATGTCAACGGCCTTGGCATCTGCATCATCGGGGACGTTCCCATTTATGTTGCCATGGACTCCGCCGACGTCTGGGCGGAGCGGGCTATGTTCCAACTGGATTCTCACGGCTTTCCCACAGAGGTCGCCGGTGTCCCGCCGGACTACTTCAGCGCTGACGGACAGCTCTGGGGAAATCCTCTGTACGATTACGAGGCCATGAAGCATGATGGCTTCGGCTGGTGGATTCGCCGCATTGACGGTGCGGCACGGCTGTATGATGTAGTCCGCATTGATCACTTCCGGGGCTTTGCCGCCTACTGGGCCGTTCCCCACGGAGAGACCACCGCCAAAAACGGACATTGGATGCCGGGGCCGGGCATGGATTTGGTTGGTGTCCTCACCGGCTGGTTCCCCAACCTTTCCTTCATTGCTGAGGACTTAGGTACCCCCGCCCCGGAGGTCACGGCTTTGCTGAGCGTCTCCGGTCTTCCGGGAATGCGGGTGCTGGAATTTGCCTTTGACAACCCACAGGGGCAAAGCCCCTATCTGCCCCATCGCTGCATTGAAAACTGTGTCTACTATACCGGCACCCACGATAACGCTCCGCTTTCGCCGTGGCGAAGCGAGGTGGAGCCGGAGGCTCTTACCTTTGCGGCGCAATATTTGGGCCTGAACCCGCAGGAGGGCTTCTGCGCCGGAATGCTCCGGGGCGGCATGATGACCTCCGCCAAGCTGTTTGTCTCCCAGCTTCAGGACTGGCTGGAAGCGGAGGATGTTGGCCGCATCAACACCCCCGGCACCGCGCAGGGCAACTGGCAGTTTCGCCTGTCCCCCGGTGTGCTCAGCGACGAATTAGCGGCGCACATTCGGGCCGTTACGGCCCGCTATGGCCGCCTGCCGGACTGCGCCGCACTGAAAGCGGCTTCTTCACAGCCAATGCCGCACCTGTAAAGTAAAAAAATCCCCGACACCTAAGTGTCGGGGATTTTTCATGTGTTGCTTCAGGTACTTATGCCTGCGGGGCAGAAGCGGCAGCAGCCTCCTCCGCAGCCTTTTTGGCAGCGGCAGCCTTCTCAGCCTGAGCCTTCTTAATGGCCTTGTACTTCTCCTTCTCCTCAGCAGTTGCCTTGGGGAGAATGGCGTCGCGGGGGCAGACCTTGGTGCAGAGCTTACAGCCCACGCACTTATCATAGTCAATAACAGCCACGCCGTTGACCACATGGATAGCGTCCTTCTTGCACTCCTTCTCGCACAGGCCGCAGCCGATGCAGGAGTTGCCGCAGACACTCATAGCAGCCTTGCCCTTATCCAGGTTGGCACAGGCCACATGGACCTTCTTGCTGGCGGGCACGGAGGTAATCAGGCCGCGGGGGCAGGCCTTCATGCAGGCGCCGCAGTTGGTGCATTTCTCAGGGTCCACAACGGCGGTGCCGTTGGGGCCGATGGACATAGCGCCGAACTGGCAGGCGTTCACGCAGGAGCCGAAGCCCAGGCAGCCGAAGCGGCAGTCCAGAGGACCGGCAGCAACCTTGGTGGCAGAGAGGCAGTCATGCACGCCCACATACTCAAAGCGCTTCTTAGCAGCCTCGCCGCCGTTGCAGCGGACGAAGGCCACCTGACGCTCGCCGGAGGGAGCGGCCATGCCCATGATCTCGGCGATGGCGGCAGCATTGTCAGGGCCGGCGGGGGCGCAGGCGTTCACAGGTGCGTTGCCGGCTAAAATGGCGGCAGCGCAGCCGGCGCAGCCGGGATAGCCGCAGCCGCCGCAGTTCGCACCGGCCAGATGGCTGAGGATTGCTTCCTCGCGGGGGTCCTTTTTGACCTCAAAAATCTTGGAGGCCACGGACAGGATCAGTCCGAACAGAGCGCCCAGCGCGCCCAGAACCACAATGGCGTAAATAATATTTCCCATCTTTCCTTCCTCCTTACCAGACCTTCAGGCCGGAGAAGCCCATGAAAGCCAGCGCCATCAGGCCGGCGGTGATCAGCGCGATGGGGAAACCGTCCCAGCACTTGGGGTAATCAGCGAACACCAGACGCTCACGGATGCTGGCAAACAGCACGATGGCCAGCAGGAAGCCCAAGCCGCCGGTAATGCCGTAAACCACGGACTCGATGAAGTTGTAGTTGTTCTGCACGTTCAGCAGCACCACGCCCAGCACGGCGCAGTTGGTGGTGATCAGGGGCAGGTACACGCCCAGAGCGGTGTACAGAGAGGGCATGGACTTCTGCAGGAACATCTCAATGAACTGCACCAGAGAAGCGATGACCAGAATGAATGCCACCGTCTGCATATACGCAAGGTCCAGCGGGATCAGGATGAACCGGTTCACCACGAAGCACACGGCGGAGGCCAGACCCATAACAAAGGTAACGGCCACGCCCATGCCAACGGCGGTATCCACCTTCTTGGAAACGCCCAAGAACGGGCAGCAGCCCAGGAACTGGGAGAAGATGAAGTTGTTTGCAAGGATCGCGCCCAGCGTGATCGAAAGCAGCTTAAAGATTTCCATTATTTGCTCTCCTCCTTATCCTTCTTGGGACGAGCCAGAGCCCACTGCATGGCAGCGATCAGAGCAGCCAGCACCAGGAAGCCGCCCACAGGCAACGTCAGCATACCCACGCCGAAATCGGAGGGGAAGATCTGAACGCCGTTGGCGCCCAGCACGCCGCCGCCGAAGGCGCCCTTGCCGAGGAACTCACGGATGATGCACATGGCCAGCAGCACCCAGGTGTAGCCGATGCCCTGGAAAATACCGTCAAACATAGAGGCCACAACGCCGTTCTTATAGGAGAACGCCTCGGCACGGCCCAGAATGATGCAGTTCACCACGATCAGGGGGATGAACACACCCAGAGAATTGGCAAGGTCGGGCAGGAACGCCTGAATGGACAGGTCCACGCAGGTCACGAAGCCCGCGATCACCACGATAAACATGGCGATACGGATTTTATCGGGGATGATCTTCCGCATAGCGGCAATGATCATGTTGGACAGCGTCAGGATGATGGTAACGGCCACACCCATGCCGATGCCGTTGAAGAAGGAGGTGGTGATGGCCATGGTAGAGCACATACCCAGCACCTGAACCAGAACGGGGTTCTGCGTCAGCAGACCGTCCTTGAATTGCTTACCGATATTCATGTTTCAATGTCCTCCTCTCTTAGCCGATAACGCCGGCCACAGCCAGCGCGGCATTGACGCCGGTGGTCACACCCTTGGTGGACACGGTGGCGCCGGTAATGGCATCCACGTTGGAGCCGACGGACAGCGTACCGTCAGCGGCAGACTTGCCGATGAACTGGTCCAGAACGCCGGTGCCGTTGGTCAGAGGCTCGTTGCCCATGACCTTGGAGCCGATACCGGAGGTCTCGGAGTTGGTGACGATGGAAACGCCGGTCACGGCGCCGTCCATGTCAATGCCCACCATCATGGAGATGGTACCCTGAGAGCCGGAGGACTCCACATTGATGGCGTAGCCAATGGGCTGTCCGCCGGACTGCGCCTGATAAACGGCAGCCAGCGTGCCGCCCTGTGCGGTGGCCGCGGCGGTCATATCATCGGTAAGGTCCATAGCGTCGGAGAAATCGTCAGCGCTGATGACCTCCTTCATAGCGGTCACGGTCTTTTCCCAAGTGATAGCTGCGATCTTGTCCTTGGTAATGCTGTTGACCCAGCCCAGAACACCGGCCACAACCATGCAGGTCAAAAACAGCGTCACAGTCAGCTTAATGATGTACTTGGGGTCCATATCGACCTTGTTTTTCACTTCGTTGCTCATTTCGCGGCTGCCTCCTTCTTGTCGGATTTCACCACGCCGAACCGAACGGGCTTGGTGTACTTGTCGATGAGCGCGGTGCAGCAGTTCATCACCATGATGGAGTAGCACACGCCCTCATTATAGGAGCCAAAGTACCGGATGAACACGGTGAACAGGCCGCAGCCGATGCCGTAGATGAGCTGGCCCTTGGCAGTAACGGGAGAGGTGGCATAGTCGGTCGCCATGAAGAAGGCGCCGAGGAACAGGCCGCCGCCGAAGATGCTGTAGAGCATATACTCAACGCCGGAGCCGGCCTTGGGGAACAACAGGGTCAGCACGGCCACGGTGGCGATGTAGGCTACGGGAGTCTGCCAATTAATGACCTTGCGCCACAGCAGATACACGCCGCCGATGAGCAGCATCAGCGCGGAGATCTCGCCCATGGAGCCGCCGATCTTGCCGAGGAACATATCGCCCACGGAGGCGATCTCCTTCAGGCCGTCCATGTTGCCGGTCTTCAGATAGGCCAGCGGGGTGGCGGCGGACACAACATCCACCGGCATACCGCCGCCGATAGCGGCCTTGGTGCCGGCAGGCAGCCAGGAGGTCATGGTGCCGGCATAGCTGGCCAGCAGAGCAGCACGGCCTGCCAGAGCGGGGTTCAGGAAGTTCTTGCCGATGCCGCCGAAAAGCTGCTTGACCACAACGATGGCAAAAAAGTCACCGATGAGAATCATCCACAGCGGGGTGGTGGCGGGGCAGACAAAGGCCAGCAGCATACCGGTGACCACAGCGGAGAGGTCGCCGACAGACTGGGGCTTGTGCATGAGCTTGCGGTACAGTCCCTCAAAGACAACGCAGCCAATGACGGACACGGCGGTGAGGAGCAGAGCCTCCACGCCGAAGTAAATGATGGCCCAAATCAGAGCCGGACACATGGCAATGATGACGTCCAGCATGATAGTGCGGGTGGTTTCACTGCCGCGGATATGGGGATTGGAAGTGGCAATGAGCTTCAAATTCTTATAATCCGTCATCTCTTATGCCTCCTTCTTTTCTGCCGCGGCCTTCTTGGCCTCAGCGGCGGCCTTATCGGCTGCCATCTTGTTCTTGACGAGCTGCTTGCCGGTCTTGAACATGTGGGTCAGGTGCATCCGGGCGGGGCAGGCATACGCGCAGGCGCCGCACTCCATGCAGTCCATGATGTGCGCCGCGTTCAGCTCATCCACCATGCCCTTTTCGGCATACTGATACATAAAGAGAGGCTCCAGATGCACGGGGCAGGCGGCAACGCACTTGCCGCAGCGGATGCACTGGGGATGCTCAACAGTCTGCTCTTCCTTCTCGCAGAACGCCAGAATAGCGCCGGTGCCCTTGGCCACGGGGATATCCGCGGTATACTGGGCCATGCCCATCATGGGGCCGCCGGCGATAAGCTTGTAAGTACCGTCCTTCACGCCGCCGCAGGCATCCAGCAGCAATGACACGGGGGTGCCGATGGGGCACTCGATGTTCTTGGGGTCCACAATGCCGGAGCCGGACACGGTGACCACCTTGTTCACCACGGGCATACCGGTGGTAATGGCCTTGTAGATGCAGATGGTGGTGTTGATGTTGAACACCGCGCAGCCCACATCGGCAGGCAGGCCGCCGGGAGGCACCTGACGGCCGGTGATGGCCTGAATGAGCTGCTTCTCACCGCCCTGGGGGTAACGGCAGCGCAGGGGCTCCACCACAACGGGGGCCTTCTTCTCGGCAATGACCTTGTTCAGCGCGTCAATGCCGTTTTGCTTGTTGTCCTCAACGCCGATGACAACCTTGTCCACGCCGAACATCTTGGCAAGATAGGTAGCGCCACCGATGATGTCCGCCGTGCGCTCCAGCATGGCCCGATGGTCACCGGTGATGTAGGGCTCGCACTCAGCGCCATTGATGAGCACGTCCTTGACCTTGCCGATGCCGCCGGAGATCTTCACGTGGGTGGGGAACGTTGCGCCGCCCATACCGACGATACCGGCGTTCTTGACGATCTCAATCATTTCCTCCACCGTCAGGGCATCGGGGTCGGCAGGTGCCTTGACCTCTTCGCTGATTGTGTTCTGGAAATCATTTTCGATCACCACGGACATCATGTTGCCGCCCATGGAATAGGGACGGGGCTCGATGGCCTTGACTGTACCGGAAACGCTGGCATGGATAGGGGCGCCCAGCCCCTTGAATTCGCCGATCTTCTGGCCCACCTTGACCTGATCGCCCACGGCTACAATGGGCTTACAGGGCGCACCGACATGCATTGCCATGGCGATGACGACCTGCTTGGGAGCGGCGCTCAGGGGCGCAACCTCCTTGTGGCGTGCCAACTCTTTCCGGTCATTGGGGTGCACGCCGCCGTAAAAGCTTTGCTTCATAGGTCCACCTCGCAAATCTGACCCACACACGGGCCATTGTTCTGAGTCGTTTGACCGGTATCTCAAACAGATTTATCATAGCGCAAACCAAGCATCTTGTCCAGTTAAAACGCTCAAATTCCCTTCATTTTTTCTTTTAAACCAATTAGTTTTTTCTCTTTTTCCAGAAATATGGTAACATCCGCAGTACCATTTTCGCAAAAACCATCCGGTTTACTTTTTCGTCAGGATGACAACAGAGCTCCGCTCCGTTCTCCACTTTCGTTGTTTAAAATAGAGAAGTTCAAAAAGTGAAATCAACCCAATTGACAAATGCGGTCCGGAACGGTATGATATCAGGTAATTACATTTTCCGGGCTTGCCCGGAGCGTACAAAGGCGATGACCGGGACAGTACGGGCGGTACATAAGCGCAGAGAGGGAGCGGCTGGTGAAAGCTCCCCGGAAGGGCGGACCCCGAACCTCACCCGTGAGCATTTCCGCTGAACCGGCGAAAAGCCCCAGTAGGCGGAAGCGGCTTCCCTCCGTTATCAGGGCAATGAGCGCATGGCAGAGGGGCAAAGCCGTTTGCCATGAATTTAGGTGGTACCACGGAGCGATGGCTTCGTCCTATCGAGATTTGGGATAGGACGGGGCCGTTTTTGTTTTTTTGCCCAGGGACCGTCCCATGACAAAGCGGACAGAGATTTTACGGAGGTGACGTTCCCATGAATGGAGCACAGGCACTGATCGAAAGCCTTTTGCGGGAGCAGGTGGACCACATCTTCGGCTATGCCGGAGCCACCATCTGCCCCGTTGTAGACGTGTTGAAGGAGCACCCGGAGATCGGCTATACCCTGGTGCGCACCGAGCAGAACGCCGGGCACATGGCCTCGGGCTATGCCCGCATCTCCGGCAAGGGGGGCGGGTGTATGGTCCCCTCCGGCCC
>ENA-UPXC01001417-UPXC01001417.1-human-gut-metagenome-genome-assembly--contig:-NODE-1417-length-34520-cov-4.479778_pt1 | contig 34520 bp, 18 predicted proteins | sample MGYA00250047_ERZ773371 | MGnify/ENA primary metagenome ERZ773371 (study PRJEB29103, sample SAMN06111975) | human gut metagenome | biome: human gut; feature: ankylosing spondylitis patient; material... | reverse complement strand
CATAATCATTAATTTAATAAGAATATAACAAAGTATAACGATATGTAAAGTTGCTGTTATAGACAGTTTCAACCCATTAGATTCGAATAGCTTTGTTAATAGGAACTTGTAATGAGAAGCAGAGGCAGTAAAGATAGACAAACCTTATATTAAATAAAGATATTATGAAGATATTAGACAGTTTTATTTTTTTGCTTTCATGGGCATTCCATAGAGAAAAACGAAAGATGCCTGCATATTGAGACGTTTTGTCCGAGTATAACACTTAGTAATGTGTTTATTATTTTTTAAAGCACAGTATTTAAATTAAAGTATCCATAAGTGAAAGGTCGCTATGCATCTCTATAAATATATTATTTTTATAATAAGTCTCTGTATTAGTTTGGAAATATCCGCGCACGGACTAAAGTTTTACAGCACTGACCATCCTATTGCTCAGAGAACCTCATATAGTGTATTTGTCCACGAACGACCCGTTTTCAAAGATTACTTTGATATAGAATTCAATATGGCTTTATATCCCACAGTGGAAATTGGCTATATCACTCGTATCAAAAGTGGTGATCCCACAAAAATATTCAATCTATTCTTCGATGTGCGTGGTGATGATATTCTTTTCCGCTTGAACCAAGAAGGGAAAAGTGTCTTAATATCCATGCCTGTCAATCGGGATGAGATGACAAAAGACCACTGGTTCAAAGTAAAAATCGCTTTCGACTTAAAGAATGATGAAATCATTCTGGAAATACATAATAAGAAAATGACATGCGAAGGCGTATCTCTTCCCGATGAGTTCCGCCCGGAAATAGTTTTTGGAAAAAGCGACCATATCATCGATGTTCCGTCGATTGCCATCAATCAATTAAAAGTCGGCAATACCAAATCTTATGTATTTGCACTGAATGAAACCAAAGGTGAGTTTGTGTATGACCAAGAAGGACGTTTGTGCGGAAAGGTGGATAATCCGATATGGCTTATTAACGAAGCGTACCATTGGCATAAAGAAGCATGTTTTTCATCAAATACAGAAGCGGGAGCCAATTATAACATCAACAATAATGAAATATATTATTTCAATCGGGATTCGATATTCACCTACAACACAAAATCCAAAGAGATCACCGCCACAGCTTTTGCCGAAAGATGCCCCGTAAAACTATCTCTAGCACGCAGCTTTATTGATGATGCCCATGACAAACTATATGCCTATGAAGTGTATCATGACCCCCCTGATGACGGGCCTACTATCGCGAGTCTCGACCTCACCACTTTAACCTGGAATGTAGAAAGTTATCAACAACTTAGCATGCAATTGCATCACCATGATTCTTATTACGATCCGGAGCAGAACCTTTATACTATATTCGGTGGATTCGGAAACATGTATTACAGCAACAAGTTCTACACGCTCAATACAACGGACAAGCGTTGGGAAGTACTCGACTCCCTTTCAGGCGACGTCATTTACCCGCGCTATTTCTCTACAATCGGCTATTTGAAAAACAACCATTGCATTTATGTATTTGGAGGCATGGGAAACGAATCGGGTGAGCAGATCGTTGGACGACGTTATTTCTATGATTTCTACAAAGTGGACATTGAAAATAAACAGGTCCAAAAGCTTTGGGAGATTTCCGATGACGAGATAAATACAGCGCCTGCCCGAGGAATGGTGATTTTAAATGATTCCTGTTTCTATACTCTACGTTATCCGGAAAGCGTTTCAAACTCCTTTCTAAAATTATACCGTTTTTCAGTAAAAGATGGCAGCTACCAGATTCTTGGCGATTCCATTCCCATCCTGTCCGATAAAATCACCACGAACGCCCATCTCTATTACAACGAGCATCAGAGCAGGCTCTACGTTACTGTCCAGGAATCAAAGGACGACGTATCATCGTCCCTGACGGTTTATTCATTGTCTTTTCCACCGGTAACGCTTGAAGAATATGCCGGCATTCCCACCGGTTCGTCTCGGATTCCTACTATGTGGATTCTTGTGATCATTACTTTGGCAGTCGCTACCACCATCGTGGCTGTGATCGTAAAAATCAAGCATAAGCCTGAAAATAAGGAGAGTGTACCACAAACCATTTTGCCGACAACAAAAACGGAAATGATAAGCGAAACGGCTCAGCCTAACTCCATCTTTTTATTCGGTGACTTTGCCGTTTTCAGCAAGAATAAGCGAGACATCACTTATATGTTTACAGCACGCCTCAAGCAAATGTTCTGTCTGATCCTGCAATACAGTGACGCGGAGGGTATATCATCCAAGCGGTTGAGCGATCTGATATGGCCGGATAAGTCGAAAGATAAAGTGAAAAACTCACGTGGAGTAGCCATCAACCATCTGCGGAAGATTCTGAACGAACTCGACGGCATCGAGTTAGTGTATGAAAAAGGATGCTTTAAAATCGTGACGAACAGTGAAATGTACTGCGATTATTTAAAATGCATGGAGATTATCTCTACAAATACGGTCAACAAATACCGGCAGCAATTTCTGAACATAATCCACAGGGGAAAATTCATACAATTCTTTGACGACCCGGTATTCGACTATTTCAAACAAGATGTGGAATATAAACTCGAGAACGTGATCCAGCATCAAATCGAAGAAACGTTTAGTGCCCGGAACTATCAGACAACCGTCAGTCTCACGGAGGCCGCGTTCAACATCGACCCTCTGAACGAGATGGCATTGTCGTACAATCTCAAATCGCAATTCATACTCAAACGAGAGAATGAGGCCATCACCACCTATCAGAAGTTCATCACAGAATACAAAAAGACCACCGGGGAAAATTATCCCCACCCTTTCAGAAACTATTGGCGATAAGCTTCCGCCTCAACGTTGGCAACCGGGGAGTATCCGAACTTGAAAACAGCTCCCTTTAGCGGTCGACAACTTACCTTGCAATGGAACGTTACTTTTCCCGTAGACATCCATTGCCTTACCCTTGACTCTTTAATGTCAGACACCCCCATGTCTCGCAGTTAGACACCCCCATGTTTCACTGTCAGACATGGGGGTGTTTCACTGTTAAACATGGGGATGTCTGACAGGCTTCCATTTAAACTTTGCAACGTCATGGTTAGAAGCAAGTCACTGTTGCTTTAAACCGAACCGTAGTCACCAAACCGATAAATAATCTACAAGCCTCCCTGCATGTTAATTAATGTAACTTTTAACCCGCCTCTAAACGGGTTAATTTCTATCAGATTAATGCTTTTTTTTCGATATTAACCCTAAATTAACCTATTAATTAATCTCTCTTACCCCACTTTTGCAAAAAATGTTTGCGAGTATGGTGTAGCAATCATTTCAGTACACAAAGCGTACAATTCACATTTTATTAACCATTTTAATCACTATTTAAAAACATGAAGCTAAAAAAAATGTTGAAAGTCTTCGGACTTACAGCCATACTAAGCGGTATGGCATTCATGGCTGGTTCCTGTTCGGATGATGATCAAGACGACGGAACAGCATTAAGAGGAAAAGTGACAGGAGTTGTCACAGACGATCAATCTTCCCCCATCGAGGGTGTTACCGTTTCGGTCAAAGATTCCGAGATAACAGCTACCACCAATTCCCAAGGTGTCTACACACTCGAAAATGTCCCAGTAAGTACTCATATCATTACATTTGCCAAGGCAGACTATCAAACGGTGAGCGTGACTATCGTAGCCGGGAAGTTCAACAGCGAACTGGTAGCTACGGTCAATGCCGATATGGAATACGCAGCAGCCAAGATCAGGGGTACGGTCACAGATGCCAAAGCTGGTGGCGCACCATTGGAAGGCGCAACGGTCAGCATCAGTTCGTCAGTCAAGACAACGACCGGTGCGGACGGTACGTTCGAAATCGGTAATCTTCCTTTGGCAGATTATACCGTCACTTTCGAAAAAGAGGGATACGCAACGATCACCAAGAAACTTACAATCGACAGTTTCGTGGATGGTATAGCTACTATCGATCTTCGCATGGGTGGTCGTGATATTTTGAGAGACCTCACGATCGACGACTTGAGAGCAGCCGAGAAATGGTATTATAATGAATACCGTGGTGGTGGTAATGCCGAAAGCTACCCGCACTGGGATTGGTCTTGCGACTACATGTGTACACTCGACTTCAGAGGAGCTTGGGAAGAGCAGAACGAAGGTACTACTCTTCAAATTCGTAACAATGACGAACAAAAATCCAATCCTGCCGACATGGAAATGTTCGACTCTTTTGTTTTCGGAAGCAAAGAAATCACAGCCGACAACAACATCATGACTCTCCAAATCCGTACGCACAACGCGACCGACGATGCTCCTACTTATTACGGAGTTCAGGTAGTCGATCTTTCCGAAACAGACCCGGAAGCAGTGCTGATAGGTGGTGTCCGCACACTCAATTCGGAAGATTATGTATCCGTTCCGGTCGACCTCAGCCCTTACATCGGCAAAGAAGTGATCATTGCCATCGGTACTTTCCGCCAGCAGACTGGTGACTATTGGAAACAGTTAGTACTCCGCCGCATTGCATTCGCAAAAGAGGAAGTCACCGGTTGGGGATGGCTCCCTGGCACGGAAGTAACAGGTCTTGAAGGCTGGAAACTTACGCAGGAAATGGTTCGTTCGACCATGCCGCATACCAAGAAGACCTTTACTGGTATCAGTCCGATTGGCGGAGGAAAGGACAATCGTTCGGAAATCTACAGAGCTTGGCGCGATGTAGCTCATATCGGAGCTGAATGGTCGTTCATGCCTGTGAACAAAGATCCTGAAATAACCCCGTCCGAAGGTTATTTGATCAAAACTCGCGGAGGTGATAATGTCAGCACCACTGAGCCTGAGTCTTATTTCTACGCTAAGTTCTCGATTGCAGCAGGTAATAACAAGCTTACTTTACGCACCCGTAACTTCGATGGAACCAATGCAACCTTCTTCAAGTTGACTGCTATTCAGGATAACGGTACGGTTACTCACCTCAGCCCTGAATCATATGAAGCCAACTTCGCAGAAGCCGCTGCCGATGGTTGCTGGAAGTTTATCCACGAATCAGGTGGAGCAGGCAGTCCGGACGACTATGCAAAATTCGTATACGACTTGTCTCAATTTAATGGTGAAGATGTCATGTTGACTCTCGGTGTATTCAAGGGAGAAGCCAACGGCAACGAGAATAAATTAGTCATCCATACGATCAGCATAAACTAAAATAGATTCCCGATATCGGAAGTCGCTTACTGTACACCAATAACAGAAGTACAGTAAGCGACCGATAAACAAAAAAAGAAATCAAACGATGAAAAAGTTATTAACACTATTAGCGTGTACACTCTTATTATTCATTTCGTGCAGCAACTCTTCCGAAGAAGAAGGCAATAAAGGAAACACCAATCCCCCTACGACTCCGGCAGAACAATCCAAGCAGAATGTCGAGCGCGCTATCGAAATCATAGACAATGCCGTAGAGTGCTATTTTACTGGTGCAGGCATGGCCATGTCGAGATACTACAATCCTTATACAGGAAGCCGCTCCGAAGAGTTAGGAAGCGTATGGATGTACACAAGTTCGATCGAGGCAGTCAATGCAGTGCTTCATGCCCTCAAGGTTCAAAAGGAGCAAGGCATCAACGAATTATACGATGCCCACTTCGAACGCTACAAAGAGTTACTGTCCAAACTATACAGTAATACCGACTACTATGCCGGGACCTACACACTCGTATCTTTCACTCAAACAAAGGAATGGACCGTATATGGTGTCAACAGAGGCCGCGACAAAGGTATTGCGGAGGTTGAAGGCATCATGAATGTATACGATGATCAAATGTGGCTGATCCGGGAATACCTTGAAGCCTACAAGTTCACCGGTGATACAAAATACCTGACCAAAGCCGAATACCTGACAGAATATGTTCTTGACGGATGGGACTGCACACTCGATGCCAATGGCAACCAAAACGGTGGAATCCCTTGGGGGCCCGGCTATACCACTAAGCACTCATGTAGCAACGGTCCGCTTATCAGCCCGTTAGTATGGTTACATGAATTGTATAAAGGTAAGAACGACGAGATCACTTACGGATATGTTGCTACCGACAACAGCCGTCAAAAGAAAACGGAAAAGAAGAGTGACTATTATCTGAATATGGCCAAGGCCGTATATGATTATCAAAAGCAACATCTGCTAACCGCAGAAGGAGTTTACGATGATATGATGGGTGGATGTGTTCCGAATTGCGACGTAGCCTATGAAACAGTGAACGGTGTTAAGTATCGCAAGAATACCCAACTCAGAGACCGTGTCGGTCCCCCCATTTCATATAACAGCGGAACCATGCTGTCGGGAGCAGCCGACTTGTATCGTGTCACCAATGACAAGACATATCTGACCGACTTAAGCACTTTGTCGGATAAGAGTTTCGCATATTTTGCAAAATACGGTTCGTCCAAACCCGGCTATTACACCTTCGACATAAGCGGTTTCAACAACTGGTTCAACGGTGTAATGATGCGTGGCTATGTCGATGTACATCCGTTCTATCCCACAGCGGCCACTTACATCGATGCTTTCCAGAAAAATCTGGACTATGCTTACAGCAACTACCTTTACAAACACATGCTCCCTACTAACCTCTTGGTGGGTTGGAGTCGCGAGAACAGCAATAATAAGGTAGAAGGAATGTTTACCTTTGCTTTTGCCGCCGAGTATGCTGTCTTGGCAGGGTATGAATTAAAGAAAAATTAATTTTAATACAATGAACTATGAAGAATTTTAGCAAGCTTCAACATGGATTCTCATGTATGATTATGGCACTGCTTCTGGCGCTGATTCCTACTGAGATCTTTGCACAGAGATCTATTCTCGTATCGGGAATAGTAATGGACGAAAACAATGAGCCTGTCATTGGAGGTACGGTTATGGTCAAAAACACAACGATCGGAACCACTACCGACTTAGAGGGTCATTATTCGATTAACGCACCGGATAACAGTGTTATCGTTTTCTCTTATATAGGATATAAAACCGTAGAAGAGAAAGTCAATGGCCGCACTACTATCAATGTGACTATGCAGACCGACGCAACAGCATTGGATGAGGTAGTAGTCGTAGGATACGGAACGCAACGCCGTGGTTCAATCACCGGTGCCGTAGCCGGTGTAAAAGGCCAGGATATGATTAAGACCAAGAATGAGAACCCGCAGAACATGCTAACAGGACGTATTGCCGGTCTTCGCGTATGGCAAAAAAGCTCGGAACCGGGTACTTTCAACAACACTTTCGATATTCGTGGTATGGGTAGCCCGCTCGTAGTAATCGACGGAATTCCTCGTAGCGTGGAAGAGTTTCAACGCTTGAACGCTGCAGATATCGATGACATTTCTGTATTGAAAGACGCTTCGGCAGCCATCTATGGTGTACGTGCCGCTAACGGTGTTGTATTGGTAACCACCAAAAAAGGTAGCGCTGGAAAGACTAAATTCACTTACAACGGTTCTTACACCTTCCAAAAGCCGTCGGACATGCCTACTTTGGCCGATCCTTACCAGACCATGACTATCTACAATGAGAAGTCAATGAACAACATCAATGGAGGTTCTATCATTTATAAAGAATCAGATTTTGAAGCTTTCCGCAACGGTACCCGTCGTACAACCGACTGGAACGATTTGGTTTTCTCCAATTATGCACCCCAGACACAACATGACATCAGTATCTCCGGTGGTAACGAAAGAACAACCTACTATATTAGTATGGGCTACTTCTATCAAGAAGGTATCTTCCGTTCTGGCGACCTTAATTATGACAAGTTCAACCTTCGGTCGAACATCAGCACCAACATTGCCAAAGGTATTAAGTTCGATCTTAATATCAACGGTATCTCAGACGAACGCAATACTCCGTACTCAAGTTCAGTCGATATTATCCGTAACTACTGGAAACAAGGAGTGCTTTTCCCGGCTTATGCCGATCCTGAAAACACCATGCTGAATTATGATGGTCTTGACCTGGAGCAGAATACAATTGCCATGATGACTTCTGATATCTCTGGTTACAAAAAGTATCGCCAGAAATATTTCCAATCGTCGGGAGCCATCTCGGTAGACTTCGGTGAGTACACACCTGTATTAAAAGGTCTGACTGCAAAAGCAATGGTAAGTTATGACTACCGTATGGATAACAACGAAAGCTACCGGAAAGAGTATTATCAGTATGCTTATGATGAAAATACTCAGACCTACAACCAAAAACTGTTCAACAGTAGCTCACCTAGCCGCCTTCACCGTGAATTCTACGATAAATCGCAGGTATTGGGACAATTCACATTGAACTACAACCGTACATTCAACAGTGCGCACAACGTAGGTGCCGTGATCGGTTGGGAAGTCCAGAAACGCCAAGGTGACAACTTCTATGCTACTCGCGACCTGGCATTCTCTATGCCTTATCTGCTGGCCGGTGTGGATGAAGGCCAAGTGGGCGGTATGAACAGTGGCAACAATGACCTTTACGAACATGCCAACGAAGCATTGATCGGACGTATCAACTATGCCTATAACGATCGTTACCTGTTGGAAGCACAGTTCAGATATGACGGATCTTCCAAGTTTGCCAAAGGACACAGATGGGGCTTCTTCCCTTCCGTATCAGCAGGTTGGAGAATCTCAGAAGAATCCTTCTTCAAAGAATGCCAGGCATTGAGCTTCATCAATCAGTTCAAACTTCGTGCAAGTTACGGTGTTTTGGGTGATGACGGCAGCTTGGAGTATGACTGGGCTATGGGATATACTTATCCTTCTACAAGTGGTAATGCAGAAAACGGTTATTATAACCAATATTCTCCCGGCTACATTTTTGGCAGTGAGTATATATATGGTGCAACTCCGCTGGCATTGCCCAATGAGAACATTACTTGGTTCAAATCCAAAACATTCGATGTCGGTGTTGACTTTGAGGCATGGGACGGAATGTTAGGCATTTCATTCGACTACTTCAACCGCTACCGTACCGGACGTTTTGCACGCCGCACAGGAGATCTTCCTACAGTAGTAGGTGCAACTGCTCCCCGTGAGAATTTGGATAGCGACCGTCAGATAGGTCTTGAACTTGAGTTATCTCACAGAAACAGAATCGGTGACGTTACTTACAGCTTGAAAGGTATCGCTACAGTTACCCGTCAGAAATACCTTACCGCTTCGGAAAAAGGTCCTTGGGCAAACTCATACGACAGATGGCGCAATGACAACCTGACACATCGTTATCAGGGAGTTCAGTTCGGTTATACATCGGCAGGACGCTATACCAGTTGGGAAGACATTTGGTCATATAACATCTACAAAGACAGAGACATCCTCCCGGGCGATTATAAATATGAAGACTGGAATGGTGACGGTGAGATCAACGGACAAGATGAACATCCGTTTGCATTCGACCAGACTCCGTGGTTAAACTATAGTTTGAATATCGGGCTGGAATACAAAAACTTCGATTTCAATATGCTTCTCCAAGGTTCGGCATTAGGTTCTATGGAATATAAAGAACCTTTGTACTCAATTTGGGGTACTAATGGTGGAGGTACGCTTGAACAATATCTCGACCGCTGGCATCCGAACGATCCGACAGCAGATCCTTATGATCCTGCTACCACATGGACATCGGGTCATTACGGATACACAGGACGTTATCCGAAAAGCAACTCCGAATTTAACCGCGTAAGCACCGCTTATCTGCGTCTTAAGAGCATAGAAGTCGGTTATACATTGCCACGTATCAGCAGAATGCCCAACGTTAGCCTGCGCGTATATGCCAATGCTTATAACCTGTTAACCTTTACCGGTGTGAAGTTTGTAGACCCGGAACATCCTGATGATGATTTAGGACGTATGTATCCTTTGAACAAGACCTATACATTGGGATTATCCCTGTCTTTCTAAACAATTTATGATTATCAACATAAAATTATCGAATATGAAAAATAAAATAATATCCGCTATACTATGCATGACCCTCGCCACTTCATGTGTTGATTTGGATATTGCCCCAAAGAATATCGTTACATCCGAGAACCTTCTTACGAGTGAATCGGGTATGGACATATACATGGCGAGAATGTATAGTAATATGCCTTTTGAAGATTTCAAATACCAAAGCCAATGGGGTATCAAATTTGACGGTTGGTTGTCCGCAACAGGTATCGATGGTTCCGGTGAAGCGCTGAATCGTGACGGTATATGCAAATCGTTTACAGGAGAAGATGAACCATATTGGGGAAAAGCATTCACTTTGCTTCGTGATGCAAACTACCTGATTGAAAACCTACCTGTGTATGGCACTTCATTCCCGGAGATTACTTATAATCATTATTTGGGAGAAGCTTATTATGTACGTGCTACCGTATTCTATGCTATGGCTCGTCGTTTCGGTGGTATTCCATTGGTAACACGCGTCATTGAATATCCCGCTTCATCAGACAAGCTGGAGGTTCCACGTTCCAGTGAAGAGGAAACATGGGATCAGATTCTTGCCGACTACGACAAAGCTGCATCCCTGATGCAACCTAAAAGTCCTAAAAGCGGTTACTCTAATAAATACGTAGCATTGGCTTTCAAATCACAAGCCATGTTATACGCTGGATGCGTTGCAAAATACAATGAAACAGTTACAGGACGTTTGACCGGTTTAGGAAAGAAGACAGGCGTTCGCGTCATGGGATTTGCCGAAGACAGATGGGAAGCTGCTTCCAAGAAGTATTTCACAGAAGCCTATAAAGCTGCTTCGGAAGTAATCAAAGACGGTGGTTATTCATTGTACAAAAAGAAATGGGCTGCCAATGATAAAGATGCTCAATACCAGAACATGGTGGATATGTTCACCGACTTGACCAGTCCGGAGAACATCTATGTCAAAGAATATGTTTATCCTACCAGTACTCACGCCTATGATGCTTACAACGCTCCGTTCATTTTCAGATCGCCACTCGCATCAGGAGTTTGTCCTACGGCCGACTTCGTAGAACTCTTCGATGGATTCGAACATTATCCTGACGGTACTTTGAAAGTCACTACAGGTAACTCCAACACAGAAGGCGATTATCTGCTATACGATTCTCCACTCGATTACTATAAGAATGCAGAACCTCGCTTGAGAGCTTACGTAATATTCCCTGGAGATGTATTCAAAGGTAAAGAGATTGAAATCCGCGGTGGTGTGTATACCGGTTCTACCCCTATCCGACCACTTTTCGATGATTACTCTTACAACACAGCGGAAACCCGTTACCAGAACTTGGACGCTTACAAAGGAAAGCCTAAAACTCTTTATTTAAGTCCGAGAGAAGGCTCCAATCAGGAAATGGTTCCCGTAGATGGAGGTGAAATGACTGCTGCCGGTGCTAACGGTCCGTTCTATGACAACGGTGAAGGATGTCTGACAGGTCTTTATGGACGTAAATGGTTAAATTCCGATCCTTCGTTTACAGCAAAAGAAGGTAACTCGGCACAGCCTTTCATCCTGATGCGCTATGCAGAAGTATTACTTTCAGCTGCCGAAGCTGCCGTTGAACTTTCATTGGCAGGCGTACCATCACCTGACGGAACAGATATGCTTGAAGTAGCAACAAATGCTGTAAACGATGTTCGTGAAAGAGCCGGTGCCGAGCTTCTTACCGGTAAGCTGACAGGTACGATAGACAGCAGAAACATCGTTCGTAAAGAGCGTCGTAAAGAGTTAGCCTTCGAGCATAAATCCAAATGGGACTTACGTCGTTGGAGAGTAAACCACTACGAAGGACGTGACGGATTCTGGGGTGAAAACCGCGATAAGACTGCTTATAGCAACAATGAACGTTATCGTTTCCGTGGAATCTATCCTTTCTACTCAACAGAGGCAAAGAAGTATTTCTTTGATGTACATTATCAATGGATCAGTCTGAAAACATTCAGTTACTCGATTATTGACTACTATTTCGAGATACCTACCGGAGAAGTTTCAAAGAGTTCGGTGATCGATCAGCAGCCTAACAGATAATAGATTTATATTTAAAATTAAGAATATACAGATATGAAAAATATAAGATTGTATAGCTTATTATGCACACTGCTGTTATTAACATCGTGTGAGATATTCAAAATAGACAACTACGAGGAGCCCAGTGAGACATTGCAAGGCGAAGTTGTAGATGCAGCTACCGGTGAACCGATCTTGACCGATCAGGGAAGTGAAGGTATCCGTGTCCGTCTGACAGAACTCAGTTGGGGGGATAATGTGACTCATAATCCTGACTTCTATTGTATGCCAGACGGTACTTTCCAGAATACAAAAATCTTCAAAGGTGAATATAATGTACGCGTTGATGGCCCGTTCATCCCACTGGTAAGAGAAAACAGCGAAGGAGTGCCTCTCGAAGATAAATCACAGACAGTCAACATCGAAGGGGTCACTAAAGTAAAATTTGAAGTTCAGCCTTTCCTCAAAGTGGAAATCGTAGGCGACCCGATGGTAAGCAACGGTGTTATTAAAGCGAAAGTACGTGTCGTACGCGGAGTTTCGGAAGAAGAATTCCGTGAAAAGATCGAACCGATGGGTAACTACAAAGACGAATATAAGAATATTACAGACATTCAGCTGTTCGTAAGCTACTCTTCTACCGTAGGTTACAGGGCACGTGACGAACGCTGGTCAAGCAGCATCGAATACTCTGGAAATTCTTTCAATGCATTGCTGGGCGAACCTGTCACCATCAAATCGAACGGAACCATTCCTTCGGGACGTAAAGTATTTGTACGCGCAGCCGCACGTATCAACTATGGTACTCCTGAAGCCACAGGAACCAGAAGATGGAACTATAGTGAACCGATGGAAGTAATGATTCCATAATAATAACTTTTTATTTTCGTTCTTTTCCGGGAGGGTGTATAGATTTTAGTGTACAAAGACTTTTGCCTTGCACCCTCCCGGATTTTTTATTCGCCTTACCGGCATGTACCTCTTAAAGAATTAGTAACATTGTAAAAACATTAATTGATATGAAACGCAAACACCTTATTATAGGGCTTTTGGCACTTGGAATAAGTGTCCCATCGATCGCCCAGAAAACGGATAATGTTAAAACGACCTTTCAGACTTCACGCGAATGGAGACCGACTATCGATAACCGGGCAGATGCCGTAATGGTATATGGAGTCGGTGGCAATCCATCGGATAGATCTAAAAAAATGTCGTTCGAAGACCGGGTAAAATCCTGGAAAGACAGAGGTTATACTATTCATTTTATGACCGGTATGGCATGGGGCGAATATCAGGACTATTTCACAGGACAGTGGGATGGGAAATGGCATCTCGATGAAGGACAGGTAACACAAAAAGGAGATACCATATGGCACGGCCATATGGTTCCTTACATCGTACCGTCTGAGAATTTCCTGAAATACATGAAAGAAAGACATATAAAAAGGGTGATCGATGCAGGAATCGATGCCATCTTCATGGAAGAGCCCGAGTTTTGGGCAAGAGCAGGATATAGCGAATCTTTCAAGAAAGAATGGAAGAAATACTACGGCTTCGATTGGCGTCCCCAACATGAATCGCCTGAAAACACTTACTTATCAAGCAAACTCAAATACCATCTGTACTATAATGCACTGAACGAGGTTTTCACCTATGCAAAAGAGTATGGTAAGAGCAAAGGAATGGACGTAAAATGTTATGTCCCCACCCACTCGCTGGTAAACTATTCGCAATGGAACATCGTCAGCCCCGAAGCAAGCCTTGCTTCACTTCCTTGCATTGACGGTTACATCGCACAGGTTTGGACGGGAACTTCCCGCGAACCGAACTACTTCGACGGAAAAGCCAAAGAGAGAGTTTTCGAAACAGCTTACCTTGAATATGGCTCCATGGAATCAATGACTGCCCCGACAGGTCGCAAAATGTTCTTCCTGACTGACCCTATCGAGGACTGGCCAAGAGACTGGGTCGATTATAAGAAAAACTACCAAGCTACATTCACCGCACAATTGCTGTATCCTAACATTGCCAACTATGAAGTGATGCCTTGGCCGGAAAGAATCTACGAAGGACTCTACCGTACAAGTGCCAACAGCGAAACAAAGGCGCGGATACCGCGTTTTTATTCCACACAAATGCAAGTGATGATTAATTCGCTGAATTCTATGCCGCTTTCGGACACCAAAGTATCAGGAAATACAGGTATCAGCGTATTGATGTCCAACTCATTGATGTTCCAGAGATTCCCGACACACAAAGGATACGAAGATCCGCAACTTGCCAACTTCTACGGACAGGCATTACCGCTCTTGAAGAGAGGCGTACCCGTAAAGACTGCTCACATCGAAAACCTTGGGTACAAAGAAGCATTGGCAGATACGAAAGTACTGCTTATGTCCTATGCCAACATGAAACCTTTGGACCCGGAAGCCCATACACACATTGCCGACTGGGTTAAAAAAGGAGGTGTACTGATCTTTAGTGGAAGCGACAAAGATCCTTTCCAGACTGTCAGAGAGTGGTGGAACACCAATGGTAATAATTATGCAACACCCTCGGCTCACTTATTCGAATTAATGGGGCTTTCAAGTTCACCGGAAGAAGGAGAATATACATACGGTAAAGGTACTGTTTATATCGCCCGTACAGATCCGAAAGAATATATTTTAAATGCCGGAGGCGATAAAGAGTTTCTCAATACCGTGAGCCGCATGTATGAGCAAAAAGCAAAAGCCGGAAAACTGGCATTCAAGAACCATTTCTATCTCCAAAGAGGCGTGTACGATTTGGCAGCCGTTCTTGAAGAGAGCGTAAGCAATGAACCCTATACTTTGAAAGGATGCCTCATCGACCTGTTCGATTCGAAACTGCCGGTATATACATCGAAGCAGGTTAATCCGGGAGAACAAGCATTGATGCTGAATGTCGACCGTGTAAAAGACAAGAAAAAAGCGCAAATATTGGCATCGGCAAGTAGAGCCTACGATGAGAAGAGAGAGAAAAATTCTTATTCATACATAGCAAAAAGTCCGGCAGAAACGACTAATGTATCGAGAGTGCTTCTTCCCAAATGCCCGAAAAGCGTAAAAATCAACGGAAACGAGACATTCAATGCCTCTGATTGGGATGCCGCAAGTAAAACTTACCTTGTTGAATTCGAAAACAGTCCGGAAGGAGTATCCGTTCAATTTAACTGGTAAAAGTAAGAGTTATAGTAATAAAACAATAGAAAAATCGATATGAAACATTTTTTTGGAACTGCAATAGGAATGTTGTTTGCTCTATCTGCTTGGGCGTATGAAGCAACAACACCGGTCGACTATGTAAGTACCTTAGTCGGCTCACAGTCGAAACACGAACTTTCTACCGGAAACACCTACCCCGCCATCGCCCGTCCATGGGGAATGAACTTTTGGACGCCACAAACAGGAAAGATGGGCAACGGATGGGCATATACATATGATGCAGACAAGATAAGAGGACTGAAACAAACCCATCAGCCCAGTCCGTGGATCAATGATTACGGACAGTTTGCCATCATGCCCGTTACCACAGGTGCCGTGTTCGATGAAGAGAAACGTGCCAGTTGGTTTTCCCATAAAGCGGAAGTTGCCACCCCCTATTATTACAGCGTTTATCTGGCAGATCATGATGTGACGGCCGAAGTCACGCCCACCGAACGTGCGGCAATCCTTCGTCTCACCTATCCCGAAATGGATAGAGCCTACTTTGTGGTCGATGCTTTCGACAACGGTTCATACGTGAAGATTGAACCAGAGAAAAACCGGATTGTAGGATATACCACCAAGAATAACGGGGGTGTGCCTGACAATTTCAAAAACTGGTTTGTAATCGAATCAGACACCCCATTTGAATATGTTGCAACCGTAGCGGACAATGAACAAAAAGAAGGCCGTTTGGAATCAAAAACCAACCATGCCGGTGCGCTTGTCGGATTCAAGACATCCAGAGGACAGCAAGTCCAACTCAAAGTTGCGTCTTCATTCATCTCTTTGGAGCAGGCGGAAGTGAATTTGAAAGAAGTAGCCAACCGTTCTTTTGAACAAATCAAACAAGAGGGGAAAAATCGTTGGAATGAAGTTCTGGGACGGATAGAAATAGAGGACAATAACACGGATCATCTACGTACTTTCTACTCATGCTTGTACCGGTCAGTATTGTTCCCACGCGATCTTTCAGAAATCACAGCCGATGGTAAAAGAGTACATTACAGCCCGTTCAACGGAAAGGTTTGTGATGGCTATCTGTTTACCGATACCGGATTTTGGGATACTTTCCGTTCCTTGTTCCCATTGTTGAACCTGATGTATCCGGAAATGAACCAAAAGATGCAGGAAGGTCTGGTCAATACTTATCTGGAAAGTGGCTTTTTGCCGGAATGGGCAAGCCCGGGACATCGGGACTGCATGGTTGGAAACAACTCTGCTTCTGTTGTTGCCGATGCATGGATCAAAGGTGTGCGCAACCACGATATTGAAAAGCTCTGGGAAGCAGTCGTCCACGGAACCAGTGCCCGTCATCCGGAAGTAAGGTCAACCGGACGTTGGGGATGGGAATATTACAACAAACTGGGCTATGTTCCTTACAATGTCGACATCAAAGAAAATGCAGCCAGAACACTGGAATATGCCTACAACGACTGGTGTATTTACACCTTAGGCAAAGCACTGGGAAAGCCCGAAAAGCAGATTGCCATCTACAAGAAAAGAGCGATGAACTACAAGAACCTGTACGATAAAGAAGTAGGATGGATGAGAGGAAAGAATGAAGACGGTACTTTCCAGTCTCCCTTCAATCCGCTGAAATGGGGCGATGCATTCACAGAAGGCAACAGTCTGCATTATTCTTGGTCGGTATTCCACGATCCTGCGGGACTTGTCGAACTGATGAACGGACGCAATGAGTTCACTGCAAAACTGGATACCATCTTTAATATTCCTCCCCACTTCGATGACAGCTACTATGGATTCCCTATCCATGAAATCCGTGAAATGCAGATCATGAATATGGGTAACTACGCTCATGGAAACCAGCCTATACAACACATGATCTACATGTACAACTGGAGCAATGAACCGTGGAAGTCGCAATACTGGATTCGCGAAGTGATGAACAAGCTCTATAACGCAGCTCCCGATGGATATTGCGGTGACGAAGACAACGGTCAGACTTCGGCATGGTATGTATTTTCCGCTTTAGGATTCTATCCGGTTTGTCCCGGTACGGATCAGTACATTTTGGGTACGCCTTACTTCAAAAAGGTGAAAGTAAACTTGTCAAATGGGAATACGATTACCATTGAAGCACCTGCAAACAGCAAGGAGAATCGCTACATCTCAGATATGACGGTGAATGGAAAAGATTACACCAAACGGTATCTGACACACGATGATTTAGTGAAGGGTGCTTCTATCAGATTCAATCTGAGCAATCAGCCCAATAAGAACCGTAGTACGGAGGAGACAGATTATCCGTATTCGTTCTCGAACGATCTTAAAAAGAAAAAGAAATAACAGTTACCTGATGACTGTCTGATCCTTTCTTTCAGATACGGATTACGCGAAAAAACGCGGACTAATACGGTTGTAAATCAAGCACCGCATTAGTCCGCGTCATTTATATACTGTTATCTCTGAAATGTTCCATTCAGATACTGTTTTGATTTTTATTCGATGCTTATTTAGGGATATTCCTTTTCAGATAAAAATCAAAACAGTTTCTCAACTGCCAGCCTTTAATCTTAATGGATTTTTATTTGAGTCGCTTCCATCCACAAAAAACTAAACATACTCCTTCAATGCCTTCGTATCCAGTAGTTTCGCTTCCCGTTTATCAATTGTGATAAGTCCTTCCTTGATCATTTTATTAATCTCTTTCGACAAAGCTGGTCTAGTCACTCCAAGATATTCAGCCAACTGAACCTGATTGTGTTCCAGTATTACCACATTGGGAGAAGTCCTATGCTCCATCAGATAGTACACAAACCGGCTACGAAGATTCTTGTAGGAGAGGATACGCAAACGGGTGACGGTACATTTATTGCAATTCCCGGTGACACACAAAAAGCGATGAAGCAATTCCGGTACGGAACTGATCAGGCTAAAAACAGAATTGCGGGTAGCCATCAGCAGAACAGAATCTTTGCTGGTGGTAAAAGTAGCGGGAAGCGTATTGTTCTCACCAAAAAGATGGGGAGTGGCAAAAGCACGCGGTGCAAGAATCTCTTCCACCTTGACCAGATTGCCGGCTACGTCGATGATGTCAACTTCCAGTTCTCCTTTCAGAAGAATATATAAATGATTACAACGTGTATCCTGTTGCAGCACCACCTCTTTGCGGGGCACTTCATACAATGTAATCTGCAATTCGTCCAGAAGACGTTTCTTTACATTTGCATCCAGATCCCGAAAAAGAGGTATCTGCAACAAAATATGTTTATAATCATCCGAAAAGTCAATCTGTACCACAGTGTTTTTCCTTTAGTTCTGTGGCAAAAATAACTAATTTTTTCCGGTATGTACTACCATTTGGTAAATAAAATACGTGGATTGATATTCAATGAGATCCATCCCCAGTCCTGCCAGGAACTATGATCACCTCCCTTCACTACATCCATGTACTTTGTTCCAAGCATAGTGGAGTAACCCAATGTCAGCTTCACATCCTTCATTACGACATAATCCACCTGAAAATCAATTTCCGAACCGAGGCTACGACCTTCGTCACCAAAAGAAGCTTCTACATCATAAGTAGTCGAGAAATGATGATAATTCAACGAAAGTGCCCAACGGGAATCCGGTTTAAAATCAACGCTCAGTTGCTTGTCCCACAATCCTTTGTTATATGCCGATGCGTAGAAGTAATCCATGCCGCCATAAAACTTATGATGAGTACCATAAAGCGGATCGAAAGTCGTAACCTTGTCGCTGGTCGGATCACCGCTCAGATAGTCAGTCAGCACGCTCACCGCCCATTGGTCATTGATTTTATAAGCGGCTTTCACACCGAACATATAAGCGGAAACTTTCTTCACCTCTTTATCCACTTTCCGTTTACCGAACTGATAGTACGCACTTCCGTTCAAAGTCCAACGTCCGGGCGTATAAGTCAGGTACGTACCCGCAGTCTGCATATACTTCGTTTCCCCTTTATCTTTGGTTCCCGTCTCATAACCTACATTCATAAAGAGCAGGGAAGCATCGAAGTTACTTGCCCATTTCCCGTTGTACCAAGCCGTTTGCATTGCTTTATAAGGCTGTGCGTTCATTATGTCGTAGAAAGTACCCTTCGTACCTTCATTGTTCTGGTTAAAAGCCAAAACGAGATGTACCCGGTGCAGCTTATTCTCATATCCCAGTTTCAAAGCATCGTGAAAACGTCCTGCAACGTTCCAGTCAAGGCTACCCAACAGGCGTTCGTCATCATAGACCAACGGCTGGCGACCCAACTGGGCAAACGTTCCCTTCCCCAAGTCCAGCCTTGCCCAAGCCTCATGGAGAATAAAGCGACCGTTTTTATCGATCTGCGGGTCTTGTCCCCACACACCGACATGCTGTGCAGCCAGCTTCATCTGTAAACGCTCCCGCTTATACCCCAGTGCAAAACGCGCACGGTTGTTTATAAAGAAAGCGGGCAACTCCCCTTCCAACCGGGGCAGAAGCGCACCGTTGCGATACTCGGCACGAGTCCTCAACTGTGCATCGATGGCAAACTCATTCTTTTTCTCCTGCGCACTAAGAGTGGCAGCCGAGCAGAATACTAATCCTGTTAAAATAACTGTTGTAAGTTTCATAAAGTATCAGTTTAAATTGTAAGTATGAACACTTGTTCCTTGTGCCGAAGGCAGATAGTTGATGCCATACCAGCACATCTGGAGTAGAAGAAAACAAATCAGCAACCCCGCCAGTGCTTTCCGGTGACTTCTGGGCTGATGGAGCCTGAAATGTATATAACAGAGATATCCGATCCACGTAGCCGCTGCCCAAGTTTCTTTAGGGTCCCAACTCCAATAATGCCCCCACGCTTCCTTTGCCCATAATGCACCGAAAAGCATTCCCAAGGTCATAAAAGAAAGTCCTACATATACCAGATTATCACAAAGCTCCATTTCCCGTTCAGCAGCAGGCTTCTTCTTGATCCAAAGCAGATAAACGGCCATTACCGCTGCAGCTCCCAGCATAGCGTAAGCAAACATGTACACAATGACGTGCGGTGCAAACCACGGGCTTTGCAAAGCGGGCATCAATGTCTTGTTATGAATTTCAGGTTTAAACAGATTGATGCAGATAAATACCAGTGACAATAGGAAGCTAAAGCTAAGTATCCATTTGTATTGCCAACGGACATACGTGATAATACCCGCTAACGGCAGGAAGAAGGAGTACCACAAACGGGTCTCTCCCATCGTACGCATCGGTGGACGCTCCAACGAAATCCACATTCCCAGAATAAAGGCAAAAAAGACCAGCAGTCCCGCCAACGTAGCTCCCAGCACCCAGCCCCGGTTACTACCTTTCCATGCGGCAACGGCTCCGATTCCCCACAAACAAAGGGATACGGCAGCAAAAATCCAGAAATAATCCCAACTCATGCCTTTTCCTCCTTTCTTGTATGAGACAGTGCAAACATGCAGACAGCACCTACTATCATCATCCAGATGCCTGCATACACCACAGGCAACCACGGATCACGCACCAGTTCAAACACGCTGATATCACTCCACCGCCCTTTGGACTCGTCATAACTCAACTGGTAAATTTTCCATCCGTCTATCTCAAACGGACGATTCACTTCAATCGTTGCTTTTTCCAGAGCGCCCGACTGAGTATAAACGGTCACATCGGAAGCAAAACGTCTTGGCTCTCGTTCGGGCATGATCAGGCTCATCTTCTGATTGAGCCGGAGTGCTTTATAAGGAAACATGAAACTCCCGCAGCTCACCCACCCCTCGCGTTGCTCGCCACTCTCCGTGTTTTTAGCTTTCACATAAACGGCATAAGCCGCACCTATGGAATGAAAATCCACAAATTTCAGCGTATCCTCCGTTGCCACGCTGGCAGCCATCGGTAATTTTTCCGTCACTTCGATCTCCCAATCCACCAGGCTTCCTTGCCGGAAGTCCTCTTCAACCAACAGGTTTGCCGGTTGACCTGCCGGAAGTGCTTTCCCCGATTCATTGTCAATCAGCATCAGTTTAGGCGGATACTCGTCGATGCTGAAATCGTGTAGTTCCACCGCCAGCGGAAGCTCCTGCATCTCTTTTTGCCGGTTGAAAGCCCGCCATTCCGCTTTACCGGTCTGTGCCGTCATTTCAAGCCTTTGCATATCGGCACTTCCCAATACCGCCCCTGCCAATGCAAGGAATAGTCCCAGATGATTGAGCAGGAAAGGAATATCACGTTTCCAAGCAAAGTGATGCATACGTCTCAGGATGACCATCCCAAGCAAAGTGATAAACCATAAAAAGAGCAACACGAATGAACAGGCAGAAAGCATTTGTGAAAATCCCAGCCAGCTTTCGACTCCGGTAACGGAGGCTTCCGGACGTATCTGCCGGATAAGCCCCATCACCACCGTCATCATTACCAACGAAATCATTGCCGGGATGGCAGCCTGATAGCTACTCATCCAACGTATCAGATAGTACTTCCGGAAGAAAACATAAAGTGACAGCAGCAGAAGCACATAGGCTGTTCCCACCCAGACATTCACCGGCCAGACAAGGAAGGAAAGCGTACACTTTCCCAAAGTTATCTGCCAGAGTATACCAATCAGAAAGAGTCCGCCACACAGGACGAACCCCTCCTTATATCCCCATGGTTTTTGCCACATAAATTATAAATTCGCTAAACGTCCGTTGGCCTTCGCAGTCTCCAGCCATTGCGGCACTCTCTCTTTCAGGAACTTGTCCTTGTTCTCATGCTCTTTCTGCATATCCAGACCGATGTATTCCTGTGCTTTCGCCTTGGTCGAGATGTCCGGCATCGGCACTTCACCTGTAAATCCGTTATTTGCCAATACTTTAGATATCGACAAGCGAGCTTGCAAAGCTTTATCAAGCCCGTGTCCCAGAATGCGCTGTATCTCCTGCGGAGCATGGAAAGCACCACCGTGTGAAGCCACACCGAAGTCCCATCTCCATTGCGCCTGACGGATCAGCTTCAACGCTTCCTGCATCTGAGCTTCCGTAGCTCCCTGCTCCCATGCATATTTAGCTTCGATATGCGCCTTCGCCAATTCCTGTTCCAGACGGTTACGGATTTCATTCGCTTTGCGCTGACGGTCGTAGACGTTGTTACGAAGTGTCTCTTCGCTCTCGCGATGGCAAGTCTGGCAAGTGCGGTCGATCATAGCCAACGGGCTTTGAATGTGGTGGTCGCTGAACTTCATTCCTCCTTCGCTCTTATACGGCATGTGGCAATCGGCACAGGACACACCCCGCTGGGCGTGTATACCCATTTGTGAAATCTCATAATCAGGATGCTGTGCTTTCAGGATGCGAGCCTTGCTCAACGCATGTGTATAGTCGGCAAAATCCGCTTCGTCATAATAAGCCTCCATGTCTTCCACCGTGAAACCTTTGTCCCACGGGAAGGTCAGATACTTGCCATCTCCCTTGAAATAATATTCCACGTGGCATTGGGCACAAACCAACGAACGCATCTCCTGCGGAGTAGCCTTGTCGATGTCCTTTCCCTGACGGGCAAATGCTTCACGCAATGCCGGGCGACTGATTTGCAGTTTCATGTTCTCCGGTTCATGGCAATCGGCACAGCCGATCGGGTTCACGATTTGATCACCGATAGCTCCCCATTTATTATTATAAAAAGAATCGACACCGACAGCCTGCATCATGCGAGGTACATCGGGACTCTTACAAGTCCAGCAAGTGGAAGGTTGCGGCCCGCTGTGCGCATCCATCGGAGCCCCGGTGCGCAAACTGCGCGTGATATCCTCTATGGCGTGCATATGCCCGCGCGGGGTAGTATAATCTTTCGAGAAAGCATATCCTGCCCAGAGAACCACCATTTCGGGACGTTTCTCCAATACATCCACCGCTTCGCTGCCGTTAAACTCACTTTCAAAATCAGTTTGTGCAGTCTGCTTCCACGTGTCATACTGACGGGGATAGTTTTCGCCGAACACTTCATTGTGTGCTTCGATGCCTTTGATGTCTACCCGTTTATTGTTGAAAACGCTGACTACCTCCGCCCGGCGTTCCATCAATGAAGAAACCACCAGTCCTAAAACAAATACGACCACCATTGTCACACCGAACAACAGCCATCCTTGCCACGACTTTATTTTCTTTTCCATAATCGATAATGTGCTAATGTGCCAACCTAATGATTGACAGCTATTTTATGAATTTATTTATTAATCATTTTACGAAGCCATTCCGGGGTCGGTGACTCCGGATAAGGGACTAATGCATCGGGAGTGGTGGAGAGACTGTTCTGCCCATGAGCTACCTCGCGGTGACAATCCCAACAAGCTTTGCCTTCGCCCACCTGAGCCCTCATGTAATCGATACGCCCGGTAGAGACAAATTCCGTGTTAAGCTGCGTATGGCAACGGATGCAGTTGTTCATAATCACTTCCGCACTTTCATCGTTTGCCTGTATCACCTGATGTTCGCCTTTGGTGAGGAATACCGCTACATGCCGCATACCGTCCATCCCTTTGAACACCCATTTCTTCACCGCATTTTCGTGGGGTACATGACAATCGTTGCAAGTGGCATCCCGTCCGTGGGAGCTGTGCATCCATGTGGCGTAGTAAGGTCCCATAATATGACAGTTGACACAGGCAGCCGGATCGTCGCCCAGATAAGTATGTGCCCGGAGCATATACAAGAAGAACAGCCCTCCGCCCACAATCAGCCCTGACAAAGTAATGGCAATCCTCTTCCATCGTCTGGAAGGAAGCCACCTATTGATAATCTCTTTTACTTTCATAAGACACAGATAAATGTATTACGGGAGCAAAGTTGAGGAAAAAAAAGGAATCAGGATGTAATCTACATTACACTTTGCAAAAAAATGTAATCGAAGGTAAAGTTATAATGTATCAATAAAGAACATTGCATTGAAAAGCAGTAGTTCAACAACCCCAAAAGGGTACATAAAGGGATTGAACAAGCACACTTTATAAATTAAATATACCTTTTATAAAAGAAAAACATCCGGATGTTCTTATATAAAACATGGGGATGTTTTAATATAGAACACCCGGATGTTTTTGTATAGAACATAGGGATGTTTTAGTTATTCAACTTTAATTCCTGATATATAGGTAATAGGGATTTTATCAACTACATCCTATAGACTGTCATTTTGAATAGCAATACCTAATAAATCAAAATATGGAATAGCCTTTTTAAAGATTGTCATATCCTAATATAGGTTTACATTATCAACAACAATTAAAAATAGGATATAATGAAGAGAAAAGGATCACAAACTGATTTTTTCCATATACTACACCCTTATATACAATACACACCTAACTTTAACTTTAGACGAATATTCTCACCGTTTCTTACCGATTCCAACAACTGGTAACACAAACTGCAGTTGGAAATAATTTATTTGAGACTTATTTATCTTCCCCCTATTCTATCAGATACCACAATTTATCATCCATACTATATTTGTTTTATGTCTACCAAACCACCGCACTTATAAATAAAAGACATAGTTTTGTACACGTCTTTTAAAAAGTCTACAAACAAGGTCGAACATATCCGAGTGTCCACTCACACTTCATTTCTTTCTTGAAAAACGGCACTTTACAATAGTCCACGAAAGCACAACCCAAACGGTTTACATAAATATAAAATGATAGAAAAAAAAATTATTAATTGCGACTTATACATAATATAGATATTTATAAATAATGTAGACACTTACACTTTAAATTTATTATATTTTGATTTCTTAATATATATTCAGTAAAATCAAAAATCAAATTAATATTTTTGCCTCGAAATAAATTTATATCTGCAAATTCTTTAATATAATTTATTGCTGAGCATATTTTCAACCAAAATGAAATCTAGAATAAAAAGATAAACCTTTGTTTCAATGTTTGCAAATACACAAATAGCTGATAAAGTTATAAATGTAATATTAAATTAAAATATCATATCGTTATTATAAACATTTTTTATTATTAAAAACTGATGTTATGAAAAAGTATTACCAATTAGCTTTTATGCTATTTTGCTGGTTTGCCTATGCAACTAGTGTTAATGCTCAGTCTCCTAATTCTGTATCGGAGGAAAAAACTGTAAGTGATGTAGAAAATCGAACAGTTTATGGTTTTGTTGGAGACTTAACTCTTGGAGGGTGCGGAATAACAAAATTTAAGACCGATACTCCACAAAATTTGGAATTACTCTCTCAATGGAAAAATGGATATGCTATATTCTCCGGAGCGGCAGCCTATGGAGAATATTATGTCCAAATGTATCATTATAATTCTGATGGTGTAGGTAAAGTAGAAAATATTTCATTTGCTAAAGTAAGCCTTGTTTCAGACAATTCAAAAGAAATAAAAGTTATGGAAGATAATGCTGTGAAGCTTTCTGACATGACTTTTGATTATTCGACAAATACAATGTATGCGGTAGGTTTTGAGCTGGGAGATACATTTCTTTACTCCATCGATTTACAAACAGGAACCCTAACTAAAGGTCCTCTTCTCCAAACAAATGCGGAAAAACAAACTATAGCTACACTAGCTGCTACTTATGATGGTCGCTTATATGGACTTAACATGAAAGGTATACTTTTTAAAATCAACAAAGAAACAGGCAATCTGACACGCGTCATGGATACAAAAGTTCATTTGGGCTATATGCAATCCATGGAATTCGACCATACTGATGATTGTCTTTATTGGGCTACAATGATTGGTCGAGCTGGTGTTTCTAACGAGTTGTATAAAATCGATGTTAATAAAAAAACGATTAAATCTCTCGGACACTTAGGTGATGGTGGAGCAGGCACACAAGCACAGGGGCTGTATATTCCTTTTGTATTAGCGGGATTTGATGCACCGGGACAGGCAACCGAATTGAAGGCAGTTCCGGCAGAAAAAGGTGCCCTTGAAGCAACGATTACATGGAAAAACCCCGTCAAAACACATGGCGGAGACGATTTATCCGGAAATATGAATGTTATATTAGAAAGGGATGGAGAAGTTATAAGCAGTTCCATGAGTGAAGCCGGGGCGGAGATGTCATGGACTGACAAATCGGTAAAACTGGGAGAACATACCTATACGGTAAAAGCAATCAATGAAAAAGGGGAAGGCGCTCTTGCTGAAGTATTTGTATACGTAGGAGATGATGTCCCGGCCACTATAACAGACTTGATGGCAAGCGTGGGAAATGAATGTAAGAATATTAAACTGACATGGAATATTCCGGACAAAGGCGCTCATGGGGGATATTATGACAAATCGAATGTCAGATACAGAATTGTACGCTATCCGGATAATACGGTTTTGGAAGAGGAATATGGGGGAACTTCTTATGAAGATAATACTATTAAACGTTTGGGAGCTTATTATTACGGTATCACCGGCTTCAATAAAGCAGGTTCTAATAACGAATATAAAAGAAATGAGATTATTATTGCCGGTAAAGCGGTAGAAGTTCCTTATGATTGTAGTTTTAACGATGAAACGATTGCTAGAAATCAATGGACTTTTGTAAATGGTAATCATGATGGAAATAGTTGGCGTGTAAATTCAGGTTTAGGCACGATCTTATTTAATGATTATGTCATTGCAGCCGAATATGTATTAAACCCGTTAGACAGTCAACTGGATGCCGATGAATGGTTGATTAGTCCTCCTATTAATTTTGAAGCAAATAAAGATTACTATCTAAGTTTTGATGTACGTTCTGCAGGGGTGGATGAGTTGAACATTACTTTTGGAGACTTGAACACTGTTGAAGCTCAAAATCAGAGGATAGTATCCGGCTTGTTCACGGAAGAAGCTGAAGGGGCGTTTTATACCTATCAATTCCAGTTACCTAGAACCGAAGGCATCCATTGTGTCGGGATTAATTTGGTGACCATGTATGGAGATAATACAAGCCAACTGTTCCAAATCAATAATGTCATGATTGCAGAAGGCATACCAGACGGAATCGAAACCGTGAATGCCGGAGGAAATACTAAAGTCAGTCTGGATGGTGACCGTCTTGCCATTGAAGGAGACTTCAATACCGCCTATGTTTATGATACAACAGGTATATGTGTCGCCACATTGAATAAAGCCAATGCTGAAACGACTACGACAGGCTGGCATCCGGGCATTTATATTGTCAAAATAGCCAATACCGATTCTGTATATACCCAGAAAATCACTATTAGATAATCATCAAAATTAGAATCATTATGAAAAAGAATTATTTCCTTATAGTTCTTTTGCTGGTCGCCAATATATTTTCGGCTTCAGCAAAAATTGAAAAGATATTTTCCACAGAGGCTCTCTGCAATGTAACGATTGAAGTGGATAATGCCAGCAATGTGAGTGCTGCAACAAGAGCCGGACGTGGAACGCAAATAACCTTAACGAATGGTGTAAATAACTTAGAGTTAAACAACAGCAGCGAGAACCCCTTGCAAATAAAGGCAGCGGAAAATGCAGAAATTGTATCGTGTTTTATAAATGGTGATAAAGTAACTCCTGGTGGGGATGGCTCAATCCGGGTTGCAATAACTGAAGGTTTGAATATTGTGCTTACTACAAAAACACATGGAGCCAATCCAATGGTGACATTTTCAGTAATCGATCCCAGCCATATTATTGTAAAAGCGAATGATGTGGTCATTGAGGACATAAGCTCACCCAAAGAATTTGCAAAAGGAACGGAATTGACTATCGCCCCAACGACAGGTTATGAGATAAAAAATGTAGCTACAACCCAAAGACCGGAAATTCCACCGGTAAATGGCGTATATACCATTCGAGTGGATCAAGAGATGACAATCTATGTCACCACCGAACCTGCAAAACCGGTTGTCACATTTGAAATTGACTTTCCGGAAAGAATTAGCGTAGTGAATCAGAGTACCCATGAAGCCATTGATATTTCTTCCTTAAAACTGTCCATGCCCAAAGGAACAGTCTTAGAAATTCAAGCTTCCAACGAAAACTATTCAATTACATCCTTCAAGGTTGATGGGACAGACAAGGCACCGGCTACCGGGAGCAAAATATATTACGTAGGCGTAGAAACCAATACAACAGTGACGATTGAAACCTCGTCAACGACTCCTTCCGTCAAGTTCATCGTGGACAATCCGGAAAATGTAAAAGTACACAAAATGGACAGTGAGGAGATGCTGGACGTAACCAAGACCTATGAAATGGAAAAGAACACGCAACTTGTTATTGAACCGGCAAACGATGAGGTTCGCATCGCATCCGTAACAGTAAATGGGGTTACATTGACTCCGTTAGGAAACGGCAACTACATGACGGCTGTCACCACAAACCTAACCATTGAAGTGAAAACCAAAGAGGTCCTGCCGGTTTTGACATTTAAGGTAGACGCCCCGGAACGTATCAACGTACTGTCAGGAACCGAAGTATTGGATATCAGTGAAGCCGTGGAGCTTCCTGTCGGTACGGAAATAACCATTGAACCCTCGGCCGGGAACTTCATCATAAAATCGGTAATGGCCGATGGCAAGACTCTTACCGTTTCTGATAACAAGTATCTTGTTACCATAACCGGAGACATGCAATTTGATATCAAGACCGCTGCGTCTTTAACGCTGCACATCATTCAGCCGGACGAAGGCGGTACTATTTCTGTTTTCCGTGATGGAAAAGAACTGCAAGAAGGTGACAAAATCATAACCAATGAGAAATTATCATTCAAGAATGAACCCGAAGCCAGCTATTTCTTTGAATACTATCTTGTCAATAACAAAGTATGCTCTGATACATATGTTGTTTCAGGATCTGACGACATAAATGTGGGAGCCATATTTAGAACTATCAGAGAAGGCTATGTAGAAGTCACTTTTGATTTGGATGAAGGTGCAAGAAGTCTACTTACTATTGTTAATATAGATGGCTCTGAAAAGACCAGACTCGATCCATCGAAACCATGTGAAATAAAAAAAGAAAGCCAAATCCAAGTTTTTATGATTACACAAAATACTAAAATTACATCTTGTACGATGAATGGTGTAGAAAGAACTCCAGATGGAGATGAAGGAATAGATGCCAGAAGTTATACGATGACAGTGGAGGATGATGCCGTAATTGCAGTCAGAACATCCAAATTAGTACAAGTAGGCGGTGATATTACGTACGGTGAAGATTATAATCCGATTGGAAGAATAAGGCTTCGTCATGAAGGTAAGATTTATGATGATGTCTATATTCCGGTAGGGACTACAGTAGAAGTAATTGTAGAACCGGTAACAGGATACATGTTGGATTTCTGTTATCTTAGTTATGATGAAGCTAATAAGCTTGACGGAACCACTTATACGGTTGAGAATACGGATAAAGATATTATTATCATCAAGGGCGCCTTCAAGAAAATACCCGATGGAATTGAATCCATAAGTTCCATGCAAAGCCATTATGATGCGCAATCCATGCAGATCATAACCACAGGAGGAAACACGAAAGTATACGCGGTTTCCGGCAAGAAGGTGCTTGAATCGGATGAAACGAGCATCAGCGTCTCAACTTTGGAAAGTGGAATATACGTCGTCAAGACCCGGGAAGGTGTTTTCAAATTGGTAAAAAAATAATGTAACATTATCAAATGTAAGACTGTATCGGCTCTTTCCCATAAAGCCGATATAGTCTTACCGTCCTTCAATATTCAATAATAAATTCTATACACAATGAAATATAAATATCTCTTGTTAGCAACGGGATTGCTATGGGGCACTTCAACGGTAAACGCCCAGTGGCGTTCCGCTTCCGAAGCTCCGGTGCGGCAACAACCAGAAATATCCAAGACCGTTAAGAATCAGGGTGACGGGAAAGTACTTTACAGCTATTGCTCTTCCATCGCTGCGGTCACGGCAAAAAGCGGGCTTGGAATTCAAACGGATGACGACGTCAAAGTAACCGCTGCCATCCGTATGTCCGAAGGTCTCATGACACTGCTGAAAGGCAGGAATATCCATCGGCTCAGAGTGGGCGTGGCGACCGACGCGGAGGACGCGACCGTTTTTATCAGGAAAACGGACGGGACGGCAATTTGGCAAATTAACAAAGCACTGGAACTGGGCTGGAACGACATCACACTTGAAACACCTTTGGTTGTACCGGAAGAGCAGGAACTTTATATCGGGTATACCTGTACACAGCGCAACGGTGTATTTGTAATTGCGACCGAATTAGGGAACACCACCAAATTGAACGGTTTATTCATGGCATCGGAATACTATCCTTATCTGGAGGATTTTTCAGGATCAGCGGACTTGGGAAACCTCTGCCTGTCGGTGGAAGTGGACGGTACGGAGAGTGAATTCGGGTGTCTCGGTAGCATGGTGAAAGCATATTCGTCCAAGCCTTACCTGCAAGAGGGGGCAAACAAGTCCACGGAAATGAACATTATTTATGCGAACGAAGGAGAGGACAATGTCTCCAAGATAAAGCTGGGGAGAAAGTTTAACGGGACGGAATTGGGCGACACCATCTGCTACTTCAAAAGGACGGTGAGGGGAAACTCCACCGGGGAATTGGAATTGCCGGTCACGTCTTCCATGAGTGGAAAATACACATACACACTAAAAGAAATAGAGGGAAACCCCGTATCCGTATCCCCCGTAACGGCAAGCGTATCCACCTATAAAGCCGAGGATGTCATCGAACGGGTTGCCCTGATTGAAGAGTTCACCTCGCAGTCGTGCGGCAACTGCCCGGCCGCACAGGCGAACCTGCATAGAACCATAGCCGACAAGGAAGACCGGGTTGCATTGGTACTTCATCACTCAGGATTTAAACCCGACGACTTTTCGATACCGGAGAGTGACGGCTATTGCTACTTTTATAAACCGGCAGGCACTTTCGCCCCGGGAATGACGATGGACAGGACATACCTACCCGACTACGACACACAAGGGACAGGATCAATGGTATTCAATCCCAAGCTGCTGTCGAAATCCACGCTGACCAAAGAACTCGCATTGCCCTCGATGGTCTCGGTAGGCATAGACTGCTCGTATGACAAGGCCGACAGAAAACTGGTTGTCATCGTCTCGGGGAACAAAATAACCGACTTGATAGGCGAGCATGTGGGACTGACCGTATTCCTCCTTGAAAACAAGTACATTGCCCGCCAACTCGGCGTCGGTGATCCGGACAACTTTGAACACAACAACATCCTCCGGGCCGTGCTGTCCGACCCGATGGGAGACGTCATAACCTTTAACGCGGACGGCACTTACAGCAGGAGGTACGACTATACCGTCCCGGCATCCTATGTCTCGACCACGGGAGCAAGGACGAAGGCATTTCCGGAAAACATGAACATTGCGGCATTTGTGTCCAATTTCGATACGGTATACCCGGACAACTGTTGCGTGTTGAACGCGAACAAAACGGCCTCACTGAATGTCGGGGATACCGGATTAAAAGCTGAAAACGTGTTGGAGAAGGCCCTCCCGGTATTCGCTAAGGACGGGACGGTCCATGCCTACGGAGAATACAGCGATCTGAAGGTGTACAACCTGCAAGGGATGCCAGTGCCGAACGAGAACCTGGAACCGGGAGTCTATATCGTGAGAATAACAGGACAGGACAGGAAGGAACATGTAAGGAAGGTACTAGTCCGTAACTGAGTTACGGCATTTTGAGATAGAAGAACAAATCTAATAATATGGGAAACACACATTTATTAGTGAAACTGCTACCTACCGTTCGTGAAGAATAGTAGGTAGTTATATTTAGAATACAACTAATACTCAATAGAACTTCACCTTGGGAGCTTTCTCCCCCTTATAGTCATCATTTATATATACTCGTATCCAGTCAATAAACATGGAAGGAGGATTATTACTATCCCATTCGGAAGGGATTATGGCTCCAGGCCATGCATTAGGATCGGTAGATATCCCCGTACTGAATATTAAAAAGAAACCTGACGGATCATTCCAAGGCCAATCATCATTGCCATCTGCCCCTTTTAAATGTTCGAAATAAGCCTGTCCATTCACCCCACCCACTATTCGATCGGGATACCACTCCAACCAGTAGATATTCCATTGGGACATATCCGCCAAATCTATCGAGGCCGTCACACTTCCACCTCCTCCAACTACTCCGGCATAATGGTTTTCCGAGTGAAGTGTGAAATGCGCCTGTTGATTTACTGTTTTCTTTGGATTTTCCAACAAATCAATTTCCCCATTTTTAGGCCATGGTCGATTGTTATTTCCCATAAACCATAACGCATCATTGAATCCCTGTGTATTCGTTCGTTTAAAACGAATTTCAATCCGCATATTTTCCGTAAACCTACACCAAAAGTCTTTACTTCCAGGACGAGCCGAACGATAGCATCCATGAGAATACTTCACCTTTTGATCAAATCCATTATCAATGGAATCAGGCTCTTCCATACTCCAAATATGCAACACGCCTCCTTCCACCCGTGAACACCTCTCATTGTTAACGCAAGCTGTCCGACTCATATGCGCTCCTTTATGCTCAATAAAACCTAATGGCAATCCTCTCTTCGTATCTTTTTGCAAGAACTCATGGGCAGTATAAAACTTCCACCCTGCTATTCCCGGATGCTTATCACCCGGTCTTAATATAAAATGAGCATCCGGTTCAGGATAAACCAGATGCTCATTATCTTTGGCTAACGGTTGTGTTTGCCCCACAACCGTTACTCCCATTTCTCCTATATCTACTTGCGCAGGCTCTCCGTTGAGTGTCACAGCTTCGAGTCTAATGAAACGAGCTTTCACTTCTTTACCAAAAGTAATCGTCTGTGGCAACGGATTATGCATTATATTACTGAATTCACCGTTTGTCGGTACTTCTTTCCATGACTTTCCATCGTTGCTTACAAAGAATTTATAACGAAATGCCATTGTAGGTTTAGCTTCCCCCTTATCCGGAGCATAAGTAAATGCACTTAAAGTCACCGTTTTTCCCAAATCGATCGTCAATGGTGAAGAAGAGATTTGCTTCCACGTATTACGTGGCAAATTGTTCCAGTCTTCCTTTTCAACATCCTCTGCCAAAGGAGGTGCATAATAAGCAGCAACCTGACTGATATTGGCTTTTGAACGACATCCCTCTATAGTAATTTTTAATTTCTTGGCTTGAATCGCTGGGAAACGAAGCAAACGTTTGTATCCGACCGTGGTGCCCTCTCCTATCTTTTTCCAACCACCGTCAGTCTCCGCTTCGACAGTGAAAGACTCTACCCTTTGTCCCTTAGCAATGTCTTCCTGCAACATTACCGTATTAATTTCCGATCTCGGCTTCAACTGATAAGTTTTCGTATTTCCGGGAGAAGCCACCCATAACTTAGATCCTTTTTTTACGCGGTTATCAGCAAATGCATCTTTCCTATATTCGGCAAATTCCGTCAAACGGGCTACATCAGCCTCACTTATCAAACCACGGCGATCAGGAGGAATATTCAGCAGCAAAACTGAATTATAGCCTACCGATTGAAAATAAATATCCGTCAAATGCTTCAGACTTTTCACTTTACTGTCTTCCTCTTTATGATAGAACCATCCCGGACGAATCGAAACATCCACTTCCGAAGGATACCAAAACAATTCCGTCGCATTCTCAAGTATGGAACGGTTGCCTAAATCTTTTGCCATACCCGATACCCCCAGTTGCTTATTATTCTCTCCCGAGCGAGCATAAATGCCCGGAGTCAGCACGGTTGCGCTCCATTCCGTTTCACGTCCGATTCCTTTTTCATTGCCTACCCAACGAACATCATCCCCCATAATAGCCATAACAGCTTTTGGCTGAAGTTTCTGAATCGTTTTATAGAAAGCATCCCAATCATATACTTGTTTTTTTCCGTTCGGGCCTTCACCATTAGCACCGTCAAACCATACTTCATGAACTTCTCCGTAATTAGTCAACAACTCCGTCAATTGCCGAATAAAAAACTCGTTATATTTAGGTGAATCACCATAACAGGAAGCATTTCTGTCCCAAGGTGAGAGATACACTCCAAACTTCATTCCGTACTTGTCACAAGCTGCACGCAGCTCTTTCACTACATCTCCCTTTCCATTCTTCCAAGGAGAAGAAGCCACCGAATGATCGGTGGTTGCGGTAGGCCACAAACAAAATCCATCGTGATGTTTAGCAGTCAAAATTACCATTTTAAATCCCGCATCTTTTAAGGACCGTACCCACTGTTCCGCATCCAATTCATATACGCAATGCAATCTTCTTTGCATTCTCAGTCATTGCACTATGCTCTATAATATAGGTAATTTCTTTTATTCCA
>ENA-UPXC01001409-UPXC01001409.1-human-gut-metagenome-genome-assembly--contig:-NODE-1409-length-34727-cov-3.914661_pt1 | contig 34727 bp, 20 predicted proteins | sample MGYA00250047_ERZ773371 | MGnify/ENA primary metagenome ERZ773371 (study PRJEB29103, sample SAMN06111975) | human gut metagenome | biome: human gut; feature: ankylosing spondylitis patient; material... | reverse complement strand
TTTTTGTCTTTAAAGGCTTTCTTTAGTATAACGTTTATTTCTATTTCTTGCAATACCTGTGACAAATTTTTATTCATATCAGCCAATCCATATTCCATCTTCCCCAAAATAATAAATTACCCCATTGATCATTTTGATTCCTGTGCAAACAGTACCATTATCCTGTATGTAAATATAGCCATTACTTAATAATCTCCATCCTTTTTGTGTCACAATTGCTCCGTCCGAATTAACATAACGAAGACCATTTTCTTTTACGATTGTATCTGCATACATTTTACCATCACTTGCAAAAATATATTCAATACCATTTACTGTAGTTCTTCCGGTCGTGACTCTTTGTCCTTTCATAAAATACCAATCATTTTCTTCTTTTGCATAATACCACCCATTTTCACAGCCTCTTATTCCTCTATAAGCTCCATTTTGATCAAAATAACACAGCCTTCCATTAATCACGCGATACCCTGTACACATCACACCAAGTCTTCCATAATTTATTTTGTCAATTGTTTTCTCTGCAAAACAATCTTCTTCTGTCAAAAAATAGTATCGTTCCGTTCCAATCATAGCCCATCCTGTGATGTACTCTGATTTTGAATTTAAATAATACCATTTTCCATCCAACAGCTTCCAACCCGTACCAGACAATCTAATTCCATCTTCTCCATAACAATACTCTGACAAATTTGCTGTACTCGCTGTGTTTTTCATCATTATGCCGTTTTCAAAACAATACTCTTTTCCATCTATCTCTGCTTTACCATTCAAAAGATTAGCGCCATATTTATAATACCACTCACCATTTATAAGATTCCATCCTAATTTCATATCATTAGATGAACCTATATATATTCCATCTGCATCAAATAAATCAGCTGCTCCGCCTTCCTGATAAACCAGACCTGTATCCTTATTAATTCCTTCAAAATAATATTTTTTTCCATCTATTTCAAGCCATTCATTTTCTGCCAACGTACCATCTTCTTTTGCATAACTACTTCCCCCATTTACCCATCTGTTTTTCTGACGAACTCCATATCCATCCACAAAAAAATGTTTTTCTCCATCAACTCCAATCACTTTTTCTCGCTGCATACAGCCATTATCAACGAAATACTCACCTACCCAACCGCTATAAGGTTCTCCATCTACATAGTAGTAGTACTCACCTCCATAACAGCTCCAGCCTTCAGCTAAAATAGTTGTGATGGTAACTGAACCATTTTCATCTGAAATAATCAATTTCCCGTCCACTATTTTATCACCAATCAGCATAGTGTAATCTGACTCATCAAAATAATATTGGACACCATTAATCACTTGAAAACCTGTACAAATCTGTGCAGTAACAGGATCCGCATAGTACCACGAACCAGCTTTAAAAATCCACCCTACCATACACCATCCGCCTTCGCTGTACCATCTTCCTTCAAACTGCTCATTTTTTCGCATTATTCCCTGACTGTCAAATGTATATCTAGCCCCATCCGATGTCTGAAAATCTGTATCTGTCAACATTTCTCCGTCTTTAATATAGTAATAATTTCCATTCAGTAAATTCCAGCCTTCCTTATTGATTGTGCCTTGTTGATATCCGTCTAAATCATAAAGTGTATAGCCGTTCTCAGTCTTAATCATGCCAGTTTTCATGATTCCATTACTGTCAAAATGATAACAGGTTCCATTTATCATTACATCGCCAACTGCAAGTTTTCCTGATGCAGTAGCATAGTACCAAACTCCTGATGATGTATAGATCCATTCTTCGGAATACATAATTCCATATTCATCAAATCCATAGTATCCATCATCAATCCACATTATACAATTTTTCATTCTATTTTCGTCTAATACATAATGATATCCTGCCTCATCCAATTCCCATCCATCTGAACACACTGGTTTAAATTGCTGAATGCTATTTCCATCTTCTCCATCACATTCTAAAAAATCTGTATCATCGATCATATCATTTAAATTTTCTTCTTCATTTGTAGCAATCATATTTAATTCTTCATTTGTTTCCTCTTCAAAAAGCTCAGTGTCCTCTGCTAATGGTTCTTCTTCCATTATTTCTGATGTTACAAATTCATCCATTACTTCATCTGCCATAGGTTCCTGCATTGTCACTAACGTGGTAACTACTATCACTTTAATATATATTGCAGCTTTCAACAATTTTCTTACCATCATAAAAACTCCCTCCATTTTTGATTCAAAATTTTTATCTCTCACTCGACATATATTGTAATATACATGGCAAATGGCAACACAATATTTTTTTTCGGCATTAAATGTCCTTAAAGTTTTTCTTTAGTATAATGTTTACGGTTGCTTCTTGCAATATCTGTAACAGACTTTTCCTTATTTTTGCCACACATGGACGAATTGTTTTTTTATTAAAAGTTTCATGTTAAAGTTAAAATAGTAAGCTGCGATTTATAATGCCCTCACGGGCTGCTGTGCAGAAGATTTTTTCCTCTGCACAACATTTTATTTTTTTATAAATGTGTTTCAAATATCAAGTATCATTCAGAATAAATAGTAATTATCATTCAGAAATCCATACACCATTCTCATCAAACTCATACCAGACATTATTGATAACGGTTCTTTCTGATGTTAAAGCTCTGCCACCTCTGATATAGTACCATTTTCCATCTGCCTGATACCAACCAATTTTTACAATACCATTGCCGTCACGGTACTGCCCAATCATATTCCACATTCTGGCAGACATAGTTATAGATTGCAAATATTTTACTGTAATCATCCTTTCCATCTAAATCAAGATACTGAATAATTTCTTCTACTTTATCTGCAAGCTCTTTATTCTGATCTTCTGTCGGCATACTAAATATCTGTGGTTTCAAAATTTGTTATTCTGTCAATACCTTTGACAATGCATTCTCCGCCGCAAACGCCGGACTTTGTGATGATATAAGGATAGTAAGTCCCATAATACCGATCATTTCTTTTAAAAATCTCTTCATATTCTTTCCCTTCCTCTATGTGTTTTTTCTTTTATTTACTTCCGTCAACGTTCTATCTTTCTTTCAGTATACGTTCTCACATATATTTTTTCAATACGTGTGACAGCTTTTCACTTATTTCTGTCACACAACTTTTGTCCCTATTTAAAAAAGCCAGGCAGCATCTCTTGCCACCCAACTTTTTCATTTAAAACTTAGATTTGATTATCAATCGCATTTTTTCATTTTCTTTTACCATCACTTCGATGATTGATTATCAAATTAGGCAATTAAAATTCCATTTGCACTAAAGTAATAGGTAACACCATCAATTACCTGTACTCCTGTGCATACAGTTCCGTTTGCTTGAATGTATACATATCCATCAGATGTTAAAAGCCAACCCTGTGTTGTCACAACTACACCATCTGCATTGACATAACGCAGACCATTACTATTTGCAACTGTATTTGCATACATCTTTCCATCAGGGCCTAAGATATAGTTTGCTCCATTTACAGAAATCATTCCGATAGAAACGATTCCGCCCTTCATAAAATACCAGATACCATTTGCATTGTACCAGCCATCCTTTGGTCCACATACACCCTGGCATACACCGTCCTGATCAAAATAGTACAGCTTATGATTAATCACACGATATCCAGTGCACATAATTCCGACTTCATCCAGATTAATATCACCCCAATAAGCTTCATATGAATACTCAGAACCAGGCATGAAATAATACATCTTTCCATCAATTCTTGCCCAGTACTTTATATACTGTGATCTGTTATTCAGATAATACCAATTTCCATTGATAGATTTCCATCCTGCACCAGTGAGCATTGCTCCATCTGCACCATAGCAGTAATCAAAATACCCATCAAAGACACCATCCTTACTTGCCATATTGGTCATCATTTTTCCATCTTTGAAATAGTAGGTATTTCCGTTAATCTGTGTTTTTCCATATTCAAGTCTGCTTCCTACCTGATAGTAATATTCGCCCTGAATCAAATTCCAGCCATCATGTAAATCTGCAGTACTCACATAACCGCCATCCTCATCTAGTACATAAACATGACCATTCAAATAGAAATTCTCGGTTTTCTTTTCTGTACCGCTGAAATAATAGTCCTTACTTCCAATAGTCAGCCATTCATCCTCTGCCAGTGTACCATCTGCCTTTGCATAGCTACTTCCATTATTAACCCAGGAATTTGTCTGGTAAACACCATACTCATTTACCCAATACTGGTTTCCACTCTGATCAACAACAGCTGTATCGCGCAGCATCAGTCCATTGCTTACATAATATGCGCCAACCCAGCCGGTATATGGCTTTCCATTCTGATAGTAATAATACTCACCATCGCAGCGACTCCAGCCATCTGCTGCAATCTCACTTACTGTAACAGCTCCCGATGCATCTGTTTTTACGATTTTTCCATCTACAACCTTCTCACCAACTAGCATTGCACCATTCGTTTCATCAAAATAGTACTCAACTCCATTGACCGTTTGGAAGCCTCTGTACAGCTGTGCAGTCTGCAAATCTGCATAATACCATGTTCCAGCCTTTAAAATCCAACCAGTATACGCCCAACCGCCTTCGCTAAGCCAGCGATTCCATTCATACTTGTTCTTTACCATTCTTCCCTGATAATCAAATACATACCATGCACCATCTGGTGTCTGATAATCTGTTCCTTTTACCAAAGAACCATTTGCCAGATAATAATAATTTCCGTCGACCAGATTCCATCCCTCTGAATCAATTGTTCCGATTACTTCTCCGTCATCTCCATAAAGTGTGTATCCATTTTCCGTTTTATTGACCTCTGTCTTCAAGCTTCCATCTTCGTTAAAATGATACAAAGTTCCATTAATTTGAACATCGCCAGTCGCAAGCTCTCCAGATGCATATGCATAATGCCAGATACCACTGTAAACCCATCCATTTGCTGCCATGATTCCATCGGAATAGAAGTAATATCGTTTATTTTCAATCGTTGCAGAACCATTACTTTCCATGATGCCAGTATTTCCAAAATAGTACCAGTTTCCGTCAATATACTGCCATGTACTCTTGAGGATTTTTCCATCACGCACATAGCACATTGGACCACCATCTACTATATTATAAAAACCATCTACACATTGAATTACATAACCATTTTCATCAACCGCATATGCATCACCGCTGTCACCATCACTAAAGAACGGCTGGTTTACTACCATTACCGGATTCATTTTATATGTATGGCCACCGTCATTTAAAAGGCCAATATACAAACTGCCATCCTCATTTACATAATACCAATAGCCCTTCTGCCAATACCAGCCTTTTGTCAGGACACGTGCACCACTTGCATCAGCAAGATACCAATTTCCGTCTATATAATACGTGTCGCTTGCTATCATTCCATCGCCGCCAAAATAATAAATCTTTCCATTGATGGTCATTGCCTTATAGCGTACGCTGTTTCCATTTTCATCATAGTAGTACCAGGTTCCCTTACTATTCTGATACCAACCAGAAATATGAGCTGATCCAATTTCTGCTGCCTGCGCCTCGGCATCTGTTGCTTCGGCTGTCTCATCTAACTCAGCATTCTCAGACTCTGTGGATTCTAAGGCTGACTCGGATTCAATTTCTGCCTCTTCTGCCTCAGATTCTTCTGTCGATTCAATTGTTATTTCTTCCGTGCTTTCGCTTTCTGCCGGCCGCTCTGTAGTTTCTTCTGTTGATTCTTCTACTGTTTCCGTCAAAGTAACATCGTCTTCCTCAGTTTGAACTTCAATAGCAGATGTAGTTTCTTCCCGTGCTACTTCTGCCGCCATTACCGGTCCCTGCGCAGACATCATCACTGCAAGACCTACTGCACCGATCTGTTTCCTTGAGAATTTTCTCATATGTAGTTTCTCCCTTCCCTGGGCAACACGGATTCACATTTCTTTTTTATTTTTGCCCGCAAACTTTCTTTCAGTATACCACTTTCAATGTTTTTTTTGTAACGTTTATGTTTTATTTTTTGAATATTTTTGCAATGAAAAAGAGGCACTGCATTTTCTGCAATGCCTCTCTTTTCTACTCGCTATTTTCTTTTATCTTTTAATTCATTCCTGCATTACACCATCTTTATCAAACTGATATGTTATACCATTAATATAGACACTTCCTGTTGTAACATATCCGCCCTTCATAAAATACCACTTTCCTTCTGCCTGATACCAACCACTCTGCGGTCCACACTTACCCCAGCAACTTCCATCTGCATTGAAATAGTACAGTTCACCATTTATTGCATGATAACCAGTATACATATAATGATCTTCTGTATCAAAATAATATTTCACACCGTTTATCATTTTCCAACCACTAGCTGCTTCAGAATAATTGTTAAAATAGTACCAATTTCCTTCAAGCATCTGCCAACCAGTATAATAGCATCTTCTACCATCGCTTCCGTAATAGTATTTTCCGCTATCTTCATAACGACAACCTGCATCATAAAAAATACCATTATATTCTTTATGTGTAAAACCTGTAATCATTCTTCCTCGGGTATTAAATGCATACCAGTCTCCATTAATCTGCTTTATCGTTCCACATAAGAAGCTTTCGCCTTCTTTATAATAGTAATACCCATCAATCAAGTTCCAGCCCTGTGCATAGTTAGCAGCAGGTATGTATACGCCTTTTTCATTAAATACATAAATCTTTCCATTGCTATCCCAAGAATATTCTTGTTTGCACGCTGTCATACCAGATGTAAAATAATACCAATCTCCAGCAATCTGTGTCCAACCATAAGCCATATTTCCATCTGCTTTTCGATAAAGCAGATCCTCAATCCAAACATCCGTTTCTACCATTTTCCCGTATTCAACCAAATATGTTCCTATCTGACCCGTATATGGTTTTCCATCCTGGTAATAATACCAGTCTCCATCATGAAAACTCCATCCATCTTCTATCGGTGCAATGCTCACAATTTCACCACTATCATTCGCGGTTATTACATCATTACCAACGACTCTCTCTCCTACCAGCATTTTTGGCATAAAGTAATATTCCACTCCATTGATTGTCTGGAACCCTGAATACAATGTTGCTTTTTCTGGATCTGCGTAATACCACTTTCCTGTATCATAAATCCATCCTGTCATAGCTGCGCCAGACTCACTGTAATATCTGCCTTCATATTCTATATTATTTCTCATTCTGCCAGATTCATCAAAGCTATACCAGTTTCCATCGGACAATTTACATGTTGTATTCTTCAACAACATTCCGTCCTTTAGATAATAATACACTCCATCAACCAGATTCCAGCCTTCCTGAAATTTAATCGTTTCTGCTATACTTCCATCATCCCCATAACGAATTATTGCATTGTCCTGTTGAATTGTTCCGCTCTTAAGACGCCCATCCTCTTCAAAGTGATACAATACTCCATTAATTGTACAATCGCCAGTTGCTAATTCTCCAGATGAAAATGCATAACACCAAACTCCGCTTCCATCCGTAAACCAACCATTATTTTTCAATATTCCATTGGAATCAAAATAATACAGCTTACCATCAATCTTATAGCTTCCTCCACAATATGCCGCGCCATTAGAAAAATAATACCATTCATTATTGATAATCTTCCAACCGTCATCTACTAATTTTCCATTGATGAGATAGTAATAATAGCGAATTGGATCTCTCCAAGACTGCATTTGAGCTACGCTATAAAATCCATCTGATAGCTTGGATAAATATCCATTTGAATCAATTTTATAATAACTGTCATCTATTTCTATAAAATCTTTTCCCGTAATCATTTCTGGATTCAAATAATAGGTATGACCATTTTCTGTCAAAATACCTGTATATATAATTCCATCTTGATTCAGATAATACCATTTTCCACCAGTTTGATTCCATCCCGCATTTTTTATCTGTATTCCGCTTTCGTCAAACAGATCATTTCCTGCTGAACCCCCTTGCATCATTTCTCCATTATAATTAAAATAATACGTATTTCCATTAATGGTAACCAATTCGCTTACTGCTCGATGTCCATCCTCACAATAATATTTCCAATTTCCAAAATCGTCCTGAACCCATAATGATGTATATAAACTTCCATCTTCTTTTGCACGACAATATATATACTTTCCAGATTCATCAGTAAAGTAAAATTCATTTCCCTCATATTTATTGTCAGATGCGTCAACCATTACACCATCCGCTTTAAATGCGTAATACGCACCATTTATTTCCAATATTTTTTTCTTTACGATTTCTCCATCTTTTATATAGTAATATTTTCCTTCGTTTAAAAACCAGCCATTTTCTGGCATTTTTGTAAGGCTTCCATCTTTTTGCGCAACATACTTTTCATCATTCAGCGTATAAACGCCCGATGTTACCATGCTTCCAAATTTATCAAAATAATATAACGTATTATTTATCTCATATATTCCATCCGTATAGTACGTTCTACCAGACCCATAATACATCCAACACTTATAAGTGTAATTATAATACCACTCATTCATGTAAAGACTTCCATCTGACTTAGCGCGATAATACACTCCGCTTTCATCACTGAATGTAGTATCTGCATACATTTTTCCATTTAAATCAAATCCATAATAACTGTCTCCAATTTTTTGAACTTTATTTCTAATATTATGGCCATTTTCATCATAGTAATAGTAAGTTCCATCTTCATTCCTGTACCATTCATTCACATAAAGACTTCCATCTGACTTAGCACGATACGTATTAGACTCAATACTAAACAACGTATTTGTATATCGTTTTCCTTTTGAATCAAATCCATAATAACTTCCGTTAATTTTTTCAACACAATATCGTAATAACTTTTCATTCTTCACATAATACCAATCTCCACTTGCCTGTGTCCATTGATTATTTAATAGTTCAGTCACTTTTCCATCTGAATCAGTTACGTATATTGCCCCTTCTATTTCCAACAACGCATTCTTTGAAACTCTTCCCCCATTAAAATAATAGTAGTTCCCCGAAACCTGTTGAATTCCTTCATAGGCAGTGCATTCCTCCCCATAATAATAAGAATTTCCATCTGAATCTTCATACCATTCATTCTGATAAAGTGTTCCATCCGATTTTGCTCGGTAATAACCAGCGGCTCCAATTGGTACAAATTGATCTCCATCCCATACAAAACTACTATCAATAAAAAATTCCGTATTTACATATAATTTTCCATCCTGATCAAATCCATAATACGCATTATCAATAAAAATCACTTCTTCTGTAACGAGACTTCCATTTTTTACATAGGTACGGTTTCCATCATTGTCCGTATGCCATCCATCTGTAATGGCACTCTGAGCTGCTACTATATTTTTTCCTTCTTCCACAGCTTCCGTCGTCAGTTCATCTGTTTCCTCTGTAACTACCTCAATAGCTGTTTCTTCCACTGCATTTTCTTCTGACGCTGTTTCTTGTACAATAACAGAATCTTGCTCTGAAACAGTCTCCTGTTCTGTAACTGTTTCCTGTTCTGCGGCTGATACATCTTCTGCGACTGTTGCCTCTTCTTGAGAGTCTTCCTGAGTAGCTTCCTGCGTCACTACTGTATTCTCTGTTTGTGATGTTTCAATTTCCGCAGCCATTGCCGGACTCTGCGCTGTCATCATTACTGCAAGTCCCATTGCTCCAATTTGCTTTTTTGAAATTTTTCTCATATAACTTTTCTCCCTTTATTTTTCACAAAAATTTGTACTATTTAGCATTACTTTGATTTTATTATAGCATTTGCCAATTTTCAATTCAACTGTGCGCAAATATGTGACGAATTTGACGGTTTTTCTGTCACACATTTTTTGTAAAAAAGAAGCACTACATTCTACGTAGCGCTCCTTCTTTAGCTTGTTATAAATTTTAGTTATCAATATTGTTTTACTAATAGTTGCTTTTAATGAAAACTCATCCCACATTTTCTTCAGGTTTAATCCAAGCTCCATCTGTGCCCAAATTATATTCTATTCCATTTATTACTTGAATTCCTGTTTTCATTCTTCCATTTTCATCGAAATAATACCAGTGATCTCCTACCAAATACCAGCCAATGATCATTTGTCCACCATCATAGAGATAATACCAGTCACCATTTAACTGAAGCCAACCTGTTTTCATTCTTCCATTTTCGTCAAAATAATACCAGTGATCTCCTACTGGATACCAGCCGCTAATCATTGCTCCGCTATCACTGAGATAGTACCAATCATCACCTAACTGAAGCCAACCTGTTTTCATCTTTCCATTTTCATCAAAATAATACCAGTGATCTCCTACTGGATACCAGCCAGTGACCATTGCTCCACTATCATGGAAATAATACCAATCCTCATTGATTTTTTGCCAGCCAGTCATCATAACGCCATCATCATCAAGGTAATACGAATTTGTTTGCAGATGTATAAAACCTGTGCTCTTTTCTCTTCTGGCATTATAATAATACCACTTTCCATCGACAAATTCCCAACCATGTTTATGATCAAATGATACCACCTGACTGCAATCTGTCAAATCTACGTACGCGCCCTTGACTAATACATTCCCACTATTAGTGTAAAGATAAATATGTGTAATATATTCACCTGCTTCCGATTTATGTTGTGACGCTGGAATCTTTACAGATGCTACCTTTCCATTTACACTTGCCTTATGCCATACAATATCATCCTGACCATTTTTCACAGTCCACGTTGGCATTAAAACCTGTTTAATTCCACTTGATGCCGTAACAGTAACATTAATCTGATATCCATCGGATGTAATATCTGAAATCTGAATATCATCAATCGAATTCTTCTCTTGATATGTAATTAAATTTGTATTACTATTTAAATTTGTATTACTATTCAAATTTGTGTTTTCAGTCACCGGAAGCAGAACATACTTGGCATTTAACCCATTGGTTCCTTTTGCTGCATTTGTCACACATACTCCTGTGCTGTCAGAGTATGCCTCTACGCGCCAAATTTTATTATATTCGCCTGAATATGTTCCATCATCCAGTAAAATATCAGTACCTAAATATTTTTTCTCCATCCATGTATTTGGATACTGCGTTATGGAATTTAATCCCAAAAGAAGATCTTGTCCCACACCATAACGCTGTTCCAATAGCCCTGTTACGTATTCCATAGTTGTCTGTAATACTCCCTGCGGATTTTCTGCTGGATCATATTCACCCTCTTGACGATCAAATGCACCTAATGATACTGCAATATGTCCTCTTGACTCATTTGGAAGAATCAATACCATCAACGTTCCAGGTACCACAAACGCATCGGGATTGCTTATAATATCTGTATTTTTCGCAATTAACTTATAAGATGCCTTACAGCCATTACCGTGAAATGTAATGATATCTCCAATATTTGTTCCAGCCAATCTGCTGTTCCAACCGGCTGTTGAAATCGGAATCCCAGTTAAGCCAAATTCCTGAAGACATCTCATGACAAGTGAGCTGCAATCATAATAGTTTTCTTCATATCGCTTTGACTGGCTGTATCCTTTTCCAACTTTTGATAACAGTGACTTGATAAATTCGGTCTGGCTAATATCTTTTTCCCCAACTGCATACAATTCAATCTCATCTATATCTTCTGTTTCTTCTGATATTACCTGTGCATCTCCACTAGGTTCTCCCGACGATTGAACACTCACACTTTTGTTTGAAGTTTCACCTGCCATATTTTCTTGATAAGGTATTACACTTATACACATCCCAATAATTATGGGAATTACAACACCAAAAATTTTTTTTCTAAACATAGCCTTCTCCTTTTTTATTTTTCGAAAACCATTTTATTCCTTCATTGTTTTTATGTCAAGTAAAATAAAAGTTTTAACATAATTAACATTTCTGAAGCATTTGTAATTCTAGTAGCCTGCAAAGAAAAAAGAGCTGCACTTTCGCACAGCTCTCTCCCATGTTTTTAAATTGGATTAAATAAAATCATATCAATTTGTTAACACAATTATCAATTCGCTACCCAAGCGCCATCTTGATTAAAAATATAAGTAGTACCACCAATTACTTGTGTTCCAGTTAGCATCACGCCATCGGCTCCCATATAGTACCAGGTGCCATTTAGATCTAACCAACCTGTCACCATTGCTCCACTTCCTGACAAATAGTACCAGTTATTTCCAACTAAGCACCAGCCAACTACCATCGCTCCGCTTCCATCAAAGAAATACCAGGTGCCATCCACAATCTGCCAGCCAGTCACCATCCAACCATATTCATTTAAATAATACCAAGTATTGCCTAGAGAAAGCCAACCTGTTTTCCTAAGACCAGTCTCATCATAATATTCCCAGTAACCATTTATCTGATACCACTGAGAAATATACAGACTTCCATCCGCATGTACTCGATATTCTCCTTCTGTATTCGGAAGTACGAAAGTTGTATCAGAAAGCATAACTCCTGAATAACCAAAATAATAATAGGCATCTCCGATTTTTTCCACGCAATCGGTTAAAACCTGACCATCTTTTACATACAGATAGTTTCCGTCTACCAAGTTCCAGCCATTTTTCGAAAGCTCTACTGCCTCTCCACTGGATTTGCAATAATAATTTTTGCCATCTACAGTAACACTTTCATCTTGATACATTCTGCTACCAAAATAGTAGAGAATTCCATTTACCTCTCTTAGTCCGAAATACATCTTTGCATCGTTTCCGAAATAATACCATAAACCTTTATAGTTCATGTACCATTCATTTCTATAGAGGTGGCCATCCTCATGTGCCCGGTAATAGCAGGTGTTTCCACTCTCTGAATCTAACAGATTAAACTGTTCATCCGCAAACATATATCCATCGCTATCAAATCCATAATAGAAATCGCCTATTTTTTCAACGCAATTGGTTAGAGCCTGACCATCCTTGACATAGCGATATTTCCCATCTACTTTTGTCCATCTATTATTTTGCAACTCTACTGCGATTCCATCCAGATTGCAATAATAAATCTTTCCATCTACAGTAATAGTTTGATTTTGATATAGTCTGCCATCCTCTGAAAAATAGTAAAGTGTTCCATTTATCTGTGTTAAACCAGAAGCCGCTTTTCCTTCATCTCCGTAATAATACCAAATGCCATGGCCATAGTTATCATACTTATCATACTCATACCACTCATTTACATAAAGACGTCCATCCGCTTTTATGAAATAATAGGTATATTTTTGGGTTGCCTCGTCCCATCTCGTTAATACTGTATTTCGATACATCACTCCTGTAGAGTCAAAGCTATAATAGGAATCTCCGATTTTTTCCACGCAATCGGTTAAAACCTGACCATCTTTGACATACTTATCATTTTCACCTTCCTTGATCCAGCCATTATCCTGAATTTCAATCACTTCGCCATCAGACTTACAATAATAGTTCCTTCCATCTACGGTAATCTTTTCATTTTGATATCTACAACCATTTTCAGAAAAATAATAAAGTGTTCCATCTACCTGTGTTAAGTCTGAAGCTGCCCTTCCTTCGTCTCCATAATAAAAATAGTAAAGATAATCCCCTCGCTCGTCAACATACCACTCGTTTACATAGAGACGTCCATCTTCCTTCGCACGATAATACGAACTAATTTGGCCTTCGAAATCCCTAAGAATAATATCTTCATTCGCATACATAACGCCTATGTAGTTAAAGCCATAATAGGAATCTCCAATTTTTTCTACACAATTGATTAAAGCCTGCCCATCTTTCACATACATAAAATGATCATCTACTTTGGTCCAATCATTGTTTTGAAGTTCTATCGCACTTCCATCTGTTTTACAATAATAGACCTTTCCATCTGCAGTAACGATTTCGTTTTGATATCTCCAACCACTTGGATAGAAATAGTAGCGGATTCCATCTACCTCCTGCAAGCCTGAGTACGCTTTTCCATCCTCTCCGTAATAATAAAAAACTTCCCTCTCGTCGGTATACCACTCATTTGCATAGAGTCGCCCATCTTCCTTCGCGCGATAATACGAACTCATTTGGCTTTCAAAATTCCAAATAGAAAAATCTCTATTCGCATACATAACGCCTCTGTAGTCAAAGCCATAATAGGAATTACCAATTTTTTCTACTGTATTTGATAAATACTGACCATTCTTTATATAGAAGTAGTAATCTCCCACTTGATGCCAGCCATCACCAGAAATGTCACTTACATAGCCTTCAGGGTCACAATAATAGCTTTTTCCATTTTCCGAAACACACTGATTTGTGCACACCTCTCCCCAGCTAAAATAATAGGTTTTCCCATCTACCTCGTGCAAACCAGAATAACCTTCTCCTTTTTGTCCGTAATAATAATGGTTTCCCAACTGATTAGTATACCACTCATTTACATAAAGACTTCCATCTTCCTTTGCACGATAGCACGCCATCACGTAATCTACACCATTATCGCTCTTATACATATTAAAGGACTGGTTCACATACAGAATTCCATTTTCATCAAAGCCATAATAGTTTCCATCAATCTCAAGCACCTGATTTTGTACCAGTTCTCCGCCTTTGATATAAGTGATGTTTCCATCATCATCCTGACACCAACCATCGGTAAGTGTGATCAGATCAGTGATCTGTTCTTCTGTCGGCATTGCATATGTCTGTACGTTTGAAATTTGTGTCTCCGCCAACAACTTTGCCGACGATGCCTCTGCCGCAATTACAGGACTTTGAGATGACACGAACATCGTTAATCCCATGATACCGATCATTTCTTTTAAAAATCTCTTCATATAGTTTCCCCTCTTTCAGTGTGATTTTTTCCTTTTACCTCGAAATACTATCTCTAGTATAGCCCTATTTTCCAGAACTGGCAATCTGTGACAATTCGTGTGACATATTTTTAACTATTTGGGGCACACCTTTTTACGCAACTTATTTTAAACATACTGTAGCTTATCTTTATACAAAAAAGCCGGACAGTTTTCGCTGCCCGACTCCTTTTACTCATCATTCAAGCTCTTCACTTATATTGTTTTTTGCTGATCATGATAAACTTCATTTACAGCCAAACCATTCCACTAAAATAATAAATTTTACCATTTATGGTCATTTCCTTATAGCGTACCTCATCTCAGGTCTGGTCATAATAATGCCAATTTCCACTCCTATCCTGATACCACTCGGAAATGTATAAGCTTCCACTTGCCTTTGCGCGATAGTTTCTGTAATTATATTGGAAACTCTTTCCAGCATACATGATTCCATTCTCATCGAATCCATAATAGGCACCATCAATCTGCATGATGCAATTCTTTACGATCTGGCCATTTTGTACATAGGTGTAATTACCTGCTGCATCCAACTGCACTGATTTGCTTTTTTGAGAACTTTCTCATATGAAATTGTCTCCTTCCCAGAAATTGTCTTGTTAACTGTCTTCAGTTTTAGACATTTTCTTTAGTATAGCATTTTCAACAAATTTTTTCAATTGCAAATCCAGACTCCGTTTGCATCAAACTCATACAAAATGCCATCTACAGAAATGGTTCCTGTTGCAGCGTGACCTTTTCGAATATAATACCAATCTCCATTCTCCTGATGCCAACCAGTGAATGTGTTATCAATACCATGGCTAGCGCCACTTCCATCAAAGTAATACAACTCACCACTAATTACTTTATATCCAGTGTACATAAAATGATTGGTCTTTCCAAAATAGTATTTTACGCCGTTAATGATCTTCCATCCATCTACTGCCTCTGACTTGGAGTTGAAATAATACCAATTTCCATCAATTACCTGCCAGCCAGTGTAATAGACTCGCTTGCCATCTGCTCCATAATAGAATTTTCCACCATCATACGTGTATGTATCATATCCAAATGTCTCTGGTGATGAGAATCCTGTCACCATACTTCCGTGTACATCAAACAGATACCATTCTCCATTAATTTTCTTCACCTGATTTTTTACAAACTGGTTTCCCTCTTTGTAATAATAAATTCCATCAATTAAAGCCCAACCTTGCGCATAACCATTCGGTGAGAGATAAGCCCTATCTTTCGTATAGACCCCATTTTTATCCTGAGGATCATATGACGCAGTAACTCCTCCCGCTCCGAAATAATACTGCTTTCCGTCAATTTTTCTCCATCCATCACAGATCAGTGTACCATTCTCTGTCGCATAGCTTGCTCCATTGTTACACCATGTATTGGCAAGATACCTTCCATCCTCTCCGATATAATAGCTTTTACCGTTCCATAGCACGATTTCATTATGAATCAATTCTCCGAGAATCACATAATAATCACCAACAAAACCGGTATATGCAGTTCCATCCTTATAATAATACCAATTTCCATTGTAGCTTGTCCAACCGTCTTGCGGCTTCTTTTTACTAATTACTGCTCCACTTGCATCTGTCGTGAACAATTTTCTGTCTACAACAAACTCACCAATCTGCATCACTCCGTTTTGATCAAAATAATAGGTCACACCATTCATCACATGAAATCCTTTATATAATAAGGCAGTTACCGGTGACGCATAATACCAGCTACCATCAATCTTGAACCATCCAGTCTGTGCTGCTCCTGAGCTTCCATAGAAGCGGCCATCTACGATTGTATTGACTCTCATTTTTCCTGTTGTATCAAAACCGTACCAGTTACCATCCAAAAGGCAACGGCTTACATCTTTTAAGATCGCTCCACCACTCAGATAGTAATAGTTTCCATCAAGCAAACTCCATCCCTGTGATTTTCCAGTTTCTAACAATGCGCCATCCTCGCTGTACAGCTTGCAGATTCCATCCTCAACCACGACACCTGACTGCATTTTGCCATTTTCATCAAAATGATATGCAGTGCCACCAATAGTTACATCTCCAGTTGCAAGTTCACCAGATGCATATGCATAATACCAGCTTCCATCCTCATGCAGACCCCAGCCCTGACTAGCCATTGTTCCATCCAAGTTGAAATGATAAAGTTTTCCGCCAATCGTTTCGTTTGTTCCAGTTACTGCATAGTATAATCCGGTTTCATCTGTTTCTGCGAAATAATACCAGTTTCCATCTTCATTCAGCCAGCCTATTCCCCAAGTTTTTCCATTTGACACATAGTACAAATGATTTGAGGTGTCTTTTTGATAAAATCCATCTGTAACCTTCGTTGCCACTCCATTTTCCACGATCTGATAAGCGACACCATCTACCTCTACCAAACTGATATTTTTCGCCATCTTCGGTGTAAGATAGTAGGTAACACCATTTTTTTCCAAAATACCGGTATACAAACTTCCATCGTCTAATACATAATACCAATTACCGGCTACGAACGCCCAACCTGGCGTTTCTACCCAAATTCCATTTTGATCGGCAAGTCGATAGGTAGTTCCCATCAGCACTGCACCATTCGCAACCAAAACACCTTCGTTATCAAACTCATAGGTAATTTTACCAATCTTTGTTGTTCCTCTTGCCTTCTTCGCATTTTCATCATAGTAATACCAGTTTTGATTGAAATCCTGATACCACTGAGAGCAGTACAAGCTTCCATCGGCTTTTGCACGATAATAACTCTCACTGCCATCATCATGACGATAATAAACATTCGTATTGGCATACATTTCTCCTGCATAATTAAATGCATACCAACTGCCATTAATCTTATATGCTTTACTCGTTATCAATTTTCCATTTTCAATATAATAATACTTTCCTCCAGCCTGAATCCAACCATCCTTTGTAATCTTCGTCAAGCGACCACTTGCATCTGCCATATAGACATTAACTCCATCCGTACAAACGTCCGAAACTGTCATATAGCAAAAATTATCAAAATAATACTTTACACCAGAAATCTCATAAACTCCACAGCGATATTCCTCAGCGTTTCCACCATAATAACTCCAATGACTACCATCATAGTACCAAGTATTAACACGAATTGCGCCGCTTTCATCTGTATTCAAAGCTTTTGTGTTAAGTTTTCCATTGTAATCAAAACGATACCATTTCCCAGCAATCTGTGTCGTACAGTCCTTTAATACGATTCCATCCTGTACAAAATACCAGTCACCACTGTCACTCTGATACCACTGATTATTTGGCATTTCATGGACGATGCCATTTGCATCGCAATAATAATTGACACCGTCTAATACAATCGCCTGTGAAACAATAAGTATTCCCTCCGAATCAAAGAAATATTGAATTCCATTTATAGTCTGCAATCCCGTACATCTTTTTGCATCTTCTCCGTAATAATTAACTCCATTTTCACCTGAAATCCATTTGTTTGTATACAGAACACCGTTACCACCTGCTCGATAATACTTATACTCTCCACTCTCTGAATCCCAAACATCAAATTCTTCATCGACGTACATGCTTCTATCATAGTCAAACCCATAATAGTTGTCACCAATTTTTACGACACAATTTGTCAGAAAAACACCATCCTTTATATAGAGCCAGTTTCCATCCTTTTGAACCCAACCACCACCTGTTACATCTGTTGCAATTCCTTCTTCATCACAGTAATAAGTTTTATCATTATCTCTTATGATACCATTCTTGTAAAGCCAACCATATCTATCGAAATAATATTGTTTTCCATTTATTGTATGAATACCGGTATATGCTTTTCCATCTTCTCCATAATAATACCAATTGTAGGAATCCGTATACCATACATTTACATAAAGACTTCCATCTTCTTTTGCCCGATAAGAATAACTCGTTCCATCACTATAGCTAGTATTGAACGCCTCATTCACATATAAAATTCCGTTATAATCAAATCCATAGTACTTTCCGTCTATCTGCTCAACGCAATTTCTTAGAAAATCTCCAAATTTTACATAATATTTTTTTCCTTCATTTTGAACCCAACCATCATCTGTTACATCTGTCACAACTCCATCTGAATCACAGTAATAAATTTTGTCATCACCATCTCTTATGATGCAATTCGTGCTGAGAACGTAATATTCAGAGAAATAATATTGTTTTCCATTTATTGTATGAAGACCTGTATATGCCTTTCCATCTTCTCCATAATAATACCAATAGTATGGATCATACGAATCCCTGTACCATTCATTCTCATAAAGACTTCCATCCTCTTTTGCCCGATATTCATAATGCTCCACTCCGTCCGTATCATACATGTAAAAATTTGTATTTACATACAATATTCCTCTATAATCAAATCCATAGTGCTTTCCGTCAATTTCAATAACCTTATTTTCTACAATTTGACCATCCTTCACATAAGAAAAGTTTCCATCATTATCCTTATGCCAGCCATCTGTCAGTACTTCTTGGTTCTCTGCTGCATATTCTACCGCTGCCTGCTCACTTGAGATTTCAGTTTCACTTGGCTCTGTTTCGATTACTTCTGTTGACTGAATCTCCTCTGACTGAGATTCTTCCTGATTCGCTGATTCTGAAGTCTTTACTTCTACAGATTCGTCTGGCTGAGCCTGAGTTACATTTTCCACTTCTTCCGTTTGTGATTCTACTATTTTCTCAGTCTGCACTTCTGCAGCTTCTTCTGGCTGCTCTTGTGTTATTTCCTGCACAGTTATCTCTGGTGATGTCACCACCTCTGCTGCCATCACCGATGTCTGGACTGCCATGATTGCTGTTAGTCCCATTGCTGTAATTTGCTTTTTTGATAAGTTTTTTCTCATGCGTCTATCTTCCCCTTCCTGAAGACAATACTGTTCACTATACTACCATGCTCACTATACTTTTTGTCTCATTTTTTTCAGTATAATACATTACTATTGTTCTTTCAACATGTGCCCAAAAGTGAGACAGTTTTTTTCTCATTTTTGTCACGTTTTTTTTGAAAACTCATTAAAACAAAAGAGAGAGCCATGCTTGATATTCCCCCTGTCAAATAGACCGAGGCATATCGCATAGCTCTCTCCTACATTCTTAGATTTTACTTAGGCGAATTAAGCATCCGATTTGCCTAATATTACTTCAAACTATCAATTTTCAATCAGCAATCCAAACTCCGTTTGAATCAAACCCATACAATCTACCATCTACAGCAATGGTTCCTGTTGTTACATGACCCTTTTGAATGTAATACCAATCTCCATCCTGCTGATGCCAACCTGTGAATGTATTGTCAACACCCTGGCAAGCGCCGCTTGCATTAAAGTAATACAACTCACCACTAATTACTTTATATCCAGTGTACATGAAGTGATTGGTCTTTCCAAAATAGTATTTTGCACCATTAATGATGTTCCAGCCATCTACCGTCTCTGACTTAGAATTGAAATAATACCAATTTCCATCAATCACCTGCCATCCAATATAGTTGACTCGTTTGCCATCAGCTCCGTAATAAAATTTTGCATCATCATACGTATATGTATCATATCCAATTACCTCTGGTGATGAGAATCCTGTTACCATATTTCCATGTGCATCAAACAGATACCAGTCTCCCTTAATTTTCTTTGACTGGTTGCGTATAAACTGATTTCCCTCTTTATAATAATAGATTCCATCAATCAGCTGCCAGCCCTGTGCGTAGCCATCCGGTGACAGATAGGCACCTTCCTTTGTGTAAACACCTTTTCCATAATAGAAATATGGGTAAAGTACACCTTCCCAATAGAAATAGTACTGCTTTCCGTCAATCGTTTTCCATTCACTACATACAAGAGAACCATCTTCGGTTGCATAGCTATATCCATCATTGCACCAGGTATTGACAAGATATTTTCCATCTTCTCCGACGTAATATCTTTTGCCCTTCCACTCCACAATACGGTTGCTAACCATCTTACCATCAATAACATAGTAGGCACCAACAAAACCAGTATATGCAATTCCATTCTGATAATAATACCAGCTACCCTGGCAGTTTGTCCAGCCATTTTTCATAGTCGTCTTGCTGAGCACAACTCCATTTTCATTGGTTGTAAACAGTTTTCCATTTACCACAAACTCACCAGTCTGCATGGTTCCATTTCGATCAAAATAGTACTCAGCTCCATTGATCACATGAAGTCCTGTTTTCAACAAAGCATTCACTGATGATGCATAATACCATTTTCCGGCAACTGTAAACCATCCAGTCTGAGCAGCTCCTGTTTCTCCGTAGAAACGACCATTATCTATTGTATTGACTCTCATTTTTCCTGTTATATCAAAACCGTACCAGTTTCCATCCGGAAGCTTATAACCCCAACTCTTTAAGATAACTCCATCTCTCAGATAATAATAGTTTCCACCAAGTAAACTCCAGCCATCTAAATTTCCAGTCTCTAGTAAAGTTCCATCCTCACTATATAACTTACAAATTCCATTTTCTACAACCAAACCACGCTGCGTTTTGCCATTTTCATCAAAATGATATATAGTACTACCAATGGTTACATCCCCAGTTGCGAGTTCACCAGATGCAAATGCATAATACCAACTTCCATCATCATACAGCCCCCAACCTGAAGAAGCCATGGTTCCATCCGAGTTGAAATGATAAAGTTTTCCATCAATTGTTTCGTTTGTTCCGGCTACTGCATGGTAGATGCCCAAATTATCCTTTTCTGCAAAATAATACCAGTTTCCGTCAACGTTCAACCAACCCTTTGTTGCAATCCTTCCACCTGATACATAGTATAAATGGTTCAGTACATCTCCTGGATAAAATCCGTCAGCAGCTTTCGTTGCCAATCCATTTTCTGCAATCTGATAAGCAACACCATCTACCTCTAACAATCCAACATTCTTTGCCATCTTCGGACTCAGATAATAGGTTGCTCCATTTTCTTCCAAGATACCTGTATATAAAGTTCCATCATTCAATACATAGTACCAACTATCAGACACGCAAACCCAACCTGGAGTCTGTATCCAACTTCCATTTTCATCTGCCAGTCGATAGGAATCCCCCACTTCTACTGCGCCATTCGCCTTCAAGACACCGTCCACATCAAAATAATAGGTAGTTTCCCCAATCTTTGTGGTTCCTCTTGCCATGCTGGCATCTTCCTTATAGTAATACCAGTTTTTTTCGTCATCCTGATACCACTCAGAGCAATACAAACTTCCATCTGCTTTTGCACGGCAATACTTACTTTGCCAATGACAATTAAAGTCTCTGTTTACAAACATGCTTCCATCATAGTCAAACCCATACCAGACGCCATTAATCTTATAGGTTCCACTGTTTTTGAGCTGGCCATTTTCCACATAATAGTAATCTCCATCAAACAGGAACCATCCATCTTTTGTGACCTGCGTCAATTGTCCATTTTTATCTGCTATATAGCAACCTACACCATCATCCGTGCAAACTTCAGACACAGCCATTCTTGAATTCATGTCAAAATAATACTTTGCGTCTGAAATTTCATAGACTCCATATCGGTATGCCTCACCGTCTTCACCATAGTAATGCCAATAGGTTCCATCATATACCCAACTATTAATACGAAGCGCTCCACTTTCATCGGTACTCAAATTATCGGTATTTAAACGTCCGGCATAGTCAAATTGATACCATTTTCCGTCAATCTGTGCGGTACATTCTTTCAGTACTTCTCCATCCTTTACATAATACCAATTGCCATCGTCGCCCTTGTACCACTGATTGTTTGGCATCTCATGAGCAGCGCCATTTGTATCACAGTAATAATTGACATTAGCCAATACAACCATTCGAGAAACAGCAAGCGTACCACTCGCATCAAACAGATACTGAATGCCATCGATCGTCTGCAATCCTGTGCTTCTTTTTGCATCTTCTCCATAATAGTAGGAATTATTGTAATCTGAATACCATGCATTCGTATATAAAGAGCCATCAGCCGATGCCCTATAATAGCCATATGATCCAGTAAACAGATTTCTCTGACCAAATGCTACATTGGCATACATCACTCCATTTTCATCAAATCCATAGTAATGGTCATTGATTTTTTCAACGCAATTTTTTAGAAGGTTTCCATTCTTTACATAATACCATTTCTCGCCACACTGCATCCAACTGTTATCTGCAATTTCGGTTGCAATGCCTTCTGAATTACCATAATAACAAGTTCCATCTCCTAGCTTGACTACGTTATTACAGCAAAGAATACCTGAACTATAGAAACAATACTGTTTTCCATTTATTGTCTGAAGACCTGTGCACAATTTTCCAGCCTCTCCATAATAATAGGTAAGAGTTGAATCCTGATACCATTCATTTACATAAAGACTTCCATCCGCTTTTGCTTTATAACGATTAGTAGTTCGTGTTTCATAATCATAAAATGAAAACTCTTGGTTTACATATAAAACTCCATATCCATCAAAGCCATAATAAGAACTGTCTATTTGCTCAACGCATGAAGTTAATAGGCTTCCATTTTTTACATAATAATACTTCCCATCAATTTTTGACCAAGTGTTATTCGTTAGTTCTGTTGCAACACCTTCTTTATCACAGTAATAAACCTTACCCTCAACAGTCCATGTAGTATCCTTGCAGAGACCACCCGATGGATAAAAACTATATTGTTTTCCGTCTATTGTACGAACTCCTGTATATGCCTTTCCGTCTTCTCCATAATAATATGTACTACTGGAAATCGTATACCATTCATTTACACAAAGACTTCCATCTTCTTTTGCTCGATAGAAACCAGCATCTTTAGAATATATAAGATCAAAAGTTGTGTTTGCATACATAATTCCGTACTCGTCAAACCCATAATAGCTACCATCTATCTGATTAATACAATTTTTCAAAAGCTGACCATCTTTCATGTAGCTATACTTTCCATTTTCATCCTGATGCCAACCATCTGCTAATACTTCCTGATTCTCCGCTAACAAATACTCGCTAACAACATCTTCGCTCTCGCTTGTCTCTGTTTCTGTTGATTCTTCTGCTTGCAAAGCTTCCTCAGACTGGATTTCTTTCTGTTCAGCTGATTCTGAGGTTTCTATCTCCACAGATTCTGCTGCCTGCGCCTCGTTTTCACCATCTACTACTTCTGCCTGCGCTAGAGTTTCACCCTCTGCTTCAAGTGATGTTTCTGCTGTCTGAGCCACCGTCTCTACTTCTTCAGCTTGTGATTCTACCGTTTCTTCCTGCTGTTCTTGTGCTGTCTCCTGCACAGTAGCCTCTGGTGATGTTGTCACTTCTGCTGCCATTGCTGGTGTCTGGACTGCCATCATCGCTGCGAGTCCGACTGCTCCAAGTTGTTTTTTGGATAAATTTTTCTTCATGCGTATACCTTCCCCTTTCTGAAGATCATTGCTATGTTTCAATGTATCTTCTTAAAAGTTTTTTTCATTATACCCTCTCTTTTTTCATTTTTCAATATATCTAATAGATTTTTCGTCCATTTTTGCTATTCTTTTATGAAATATAGATAACAGCAAGAGAGAGCCATGCTTGGCCCCTGTCAAATAGACAGAAGCATATCGCATAGCTCTCTCTTATGTTTATTCTTAGATTTAATTAAATATTTTTAGATCAATCAGAAATCCAGACTCCGTCCTGATTGAAGACATAAGTATTGCCATTGATTGTATGCGTTCCGGTCAGCATCGCGCCATCGTTACCCATATAATACCAAGTACCATTTAAATTTAGCCAGCCTGTTACCATGACTCCACTTTCTGCCATATAGTACCAGTTATTTCCAACTAAGCACCAGCCAACTGCCATTGCTCCGCTTGGTCTCATATAGTACCAGTTACCATTTAGATTCAGCCAGCCTGTTGCCATTGCACCATCTGCATAAAGATAATACCAACAATCTCCCAGTTTCAGCCAACCAGTCTGCATCCTTCCACTCTCAGTAAGATAATACCAACAATTGCCTAATTGCAACCAACCGATGCGCATAGAGCCACCCTCATTCAGATAGTACCAATCTCCATTCACCTGTAACTAGCCAATTTGCATTTCTCCGTTCTCACCAAGATAATACCAACAAGGTCCCACTTTGATCCAACCTGTTTGCATCTCTCCACTTTCAGCGAAATAATACCAATAATCATCAATATTCTGCCAACCCACCAACATAACACCTTGATCATCTAGATAATAAGAAATTGTAATCCTTCAGTTTGTTTGTGTCAAGCAACGTATTTTTTTTAAATTACCGATTAAAACGCAATTACTTTAAAGAGGGACCCTGCTTTCGCAGAGCCCCTCCCTTCCCTTAATCGTTGATATTCAAATTATAATTACGAAATCCAGATGCCATCTGCGCCAAAGTAATATACAATACCATTAATCTTATGAACTCCAGTACATAATGTTCCATTTGACTGCACGTAAATGTATCCTTTTTTTGTGAGCAGCCATCCTTGCTTTGTCACTACCTTTCCATCCGCATTGACATAACGAAGGCTTTTTGCACGGCTATCAACAAATTGACTCTCTGCTACCACATCACTATTTACGATTTGATCTGTCAGCATTTTTCCTGTGAGATTATCAAAGGCATATTCTGCTCCATTGATTGTAGCGATGACTGCTACTTGTCTCTCCACATAGTCCATTACTCCGATTGCCTCGGTAATTACTTTTCCACCTTTAATATAATACCAATCACCATCGGCATAATACCAGCCATTTTGTGGTCCACAAGCTCCTTGGCATGCTCCACTCTTATCAAAATAATATAATACTCCATTGATTGTTCGATATCCAGTAACCATTTCGCCTGCTACTGATTTTGTTTTTCTCCAGTAACCAGTATCATAAAAAGACATGAAATAATATCGTTTTCCGCTTAGTATTGCCCAACCTTCCAAACATTTGGAATTATTATCAAAATAATACCATTTGCCATTGATCAACTGCCAGCCAGTAAACTCGGCCATACTTCCATCAGGCTTGTAGTAACTGTTTCTGCCAAATGTATCCGTATCTTCCTGTATATCTGTTAGCGGTGAAAATCCATCACTCAGCATTCGATAGCCTTGCGCAAATATATACCACTTTCCATCTATCTTAGTCTTCCAACCTTTTGTAAGTTGTCCACCAGCTTTGTAATAGTAAGAGCCATTTATTAACGACCAGCCTTCCTTCATTTCCTCAACTTTGCATAAGTAAGAGCCATCTGTTCCAAACAAATATTCTATTCCGTCAATCGTCTGAACACCTGTTGCAAGTGCTCGACCATATTCAGGTTGATCAAAATAATAGAGTGTTCCATTAATCGTCAGCCATTCTTTTCTTGCCAGAGTACCATCGGTCTTTGCATAGTTGTAACCATAACCGTCGCTAATCCATCTATTTGTCTGGTAAACACCATATTCATCTACCCAATAGTATTTTTTTGATGTTGGATCCTGTACAATCTGATTACGAAGCATACAGCCATTCTCTACATAATAAGCACCTACCCAACCAGTATACGGCTCACCATTTCTGGTATAATAGCACTCGCCATCATGATAACTCCAGCCATCTTCCAGAGAAAGGCGACCTTTAATCGCTCCATTCTCATCAGTCATGATTAGCTCGTTATAAACAACTGCCTCCCCCTCAAGCATTGTCGCATCTAGCTTAAAGTAATATTGTACACCATTGATCTCTTTAAAACCAGTACATGTCTCTGCCGTCTCAGGATCTGCATAGTACCATGCACCTGCTCGCTTAATCCATCCAGTAATTGCATCACCATTTTCACTGAGCCAGCGCTTCTTTGCTCTCACGGAACTAAGCATTCTTCCGCTCTTGTCAAACACATACCATTTGCCATCTGGAAGTTTGTAAGCGCCATCTGCCTTTGCAACTCCATTTTCAACATAATAATAAGTTCCGTTAACAAAACCCCAGCCATCATGGGTAATCTCTCCTAGTTTGGTGCCTTCCTCATCATAGATCGCGCAGATTCCATTTTCTTCACAGGCGCCCTCTTTTAAAATGCCGTTTTCAGAAAAGTGATATAACTTTTCTCCAATCCAAGCATCTCCTGTTACAAGTTCACCAGATGGCTTTGCATAACACCAAGTGCCAGTACACAAATAGACCCAACCATTATCCTCCATTACACCATTTGAATCAAAGTAATAATATTTCCCATCAATATTGATTGTATGAGGACCATCATAGTCGATTCTTGCATCACAGATTTCCATATAGCCATACTCATTAAAGTAATACCATTTGCCATCAATATTTTTCCAACTATTTTTAAGTACTTGTCCATTGCTTACATAGACTTTAGAACGAAAACTCTCATATAATCCATCTTCTTTAATTGGTGTTACATGTCCCGCGAAATCAATTTTATAAGCTGCTCCATCAAGCTCAATAAAATTAAACCCAGTTAACATATATGGGGTCATGTAATAAGTATAACCGCCATCCTCTAAAAATCCATACTTTACACTAGCATCTTCCTGTATATAATACCATAAATTATTAAATTCTTTAAACCTATACCAGCCAACTGTTTGAATCAGCTCACCATTTCCATTTACCAGATAACCAGAATTGTTATAGCTGTAGGTACTATTTATTACTAAATACCCATTATAATTATCAAACACATATTTTTTCCCTTGAATCTCAACAATTCCCCTTACTTTGCAAGAAGTTTCATCATAATAATACCAATTACCATAGCTATCCTGATACCATTCTGATACATACAAAGTTCCATCTGCCTTCGCCCTGTGTTCTCCATTATACAGATCTCGAAACTCGCAATCCTGATACATGTAACCGTTATAATCAAATCCGTAATAATTTCCATCTATCTTAAGCACTTGATTATATACATATACATAGTGATCCACATACTGCCATCGTCCACTTTCCGATTTTACCCACCAGCAATTATCTGCTGATCTTGCTTCATTGTCTTCAGCATTGCTATTTAACGGTTCTGTTTCCAACTGTAATTCAGGCTCAGCTTCTGACTCTAATTCTTCAGATAAGTTTTCCTCAGATACAGCCTCCGTTACCTCTGATTGCTCCATTTGTGATTGTTCTACTTGTGATTCCTCTGCTTCTGATTCTAATGTCTCTGCCTGAGTCTCAATCTCTAGCAATGATTCTGTCTGAACGCTTTCTGGTTCTGTAACTGACTCTGTCAAATCGCTTAGTTCAGTCTCAACTTCATGAGCTGCTACTGTCTCTTCCTGCTGAGTCTGTAATTCTTCAGATGCCATAACTGATGCCGGCATCGCCATTAACGCAACAACACTCAATACTCCTATTTGTTTTTTCGAAAATTTTCCTCGCATTTAGTAACCTTCCCCTTTCCAATTTTAAAATTTGTAAAAGATACGCTATGTTTTTCAGTATAAGGTTACTTCCGCAGAAATGTCAAGACATATAAAATCAACTTCATTGAATAATCTGTCTTTTATTTCTTTGGATGACATTTACTTTCACTTTACTGATACTTCAATGCTGTTAAAAACTTCTAAATCAAGTGTTATCTCGCGCAAAGGCTATTGATGAAGACAATATAGCAACCAAAATCACCTATCGTTTTTCGAAAATATTTATCGTCTTCTTCGTATCCTAGTGCATCTCTCCACTCAGTATTTTTTCCCTGCGTTTTTAAATAGCGCGCCATCATATTAAAATGAGTGATGACACTGTTGTGGCAGTCTGTGCGAAAAGAGTCCTGCTCCATCTTCTGGCTGCGATCTAAGCTCAGCCATTTTGCACGGATTTCAGCATATGTTGTTGCTTCTCCTATCAATTCATCATACAGTTCCTGGCCTACTGGATCATTTTCGATTTCCTTAAGTAATTTCTGATGCAGATCTCTCATCTGATCAAATGTCAGACTCTTTGGTGTTTGTAAATAGTTTTCGTATGTGTTAGCCATGTTTTTGTCTCTCTTTCATCTTCTGAAAGTGTCTTTTTTATAAAATACATTTTCAGATTTCTCATGTATGATGCCGATTATTGAAGTTTGCTCCATAAGAGCTTTATGCTCTCCATTATATCCTCATAGCTGATATCAGCTGCATACGGATATTTCTTCTGGTAGGATTTCCACAGCATATGTAACTGTTCGTCATCCCTGACGATAGTCATAATCCTTGGTGCCTCCTCTTTCAGATTTTCAGTACTTCTCTTTTTACACGTCACATCAAATGCCCTTTTTAATACTTCAATATCAATCTCCTGTTCGTAGATGAAAAGAAGGGTTCTGATATCGTAAAAATCTCTCATTCTAGTATTCAAAAGACCTCTTGCCAAAACTGTCTGAAACTTTTCTGCAAGAATTGTCTCCAGATTATATGACCAGAGACTGATAGAGCGATCATCCAAAAGTAACTTATACTGATATTCAACCGCTCCAGGAGTAATGACATCTCCTGTGGAAATGTCAATTTTCATCGGTGTTACAAGTTTTCCCATTATAGCATTCATAGTAAAGCGGATACCCGGATATTCCATCTCATCCATAATATTAGAAACCTCTTTGATTTCAAAAGTCACGCCATCATCAAGGTCAATATCCTTGATCTCATCCACGATCCGTCTGGCATCCTCACCTGACAAATTTTGATTCTTGATACTTGTGTCAATATCCATTGTTGAGCGAAGTGCCACACCTACCATCGCAGTCACCAGTATTCCACCTTTAATGATAAAATTATCCTTATACTTTGAACTGGCAACTCTCTCAAGAAAACGCTCCATCATATGAAGTCTCATGAGTGTTCTAGCATCTGCCTTGTTTTCCTTTGCCACATTTTTAATTTTTCCTTTAACCTGTTCTGGTGTCAGCTGCATTTTATAATAATACCCCCATATATCTGCGGATCACCTTATCAACTCTAAACATCTTTGCATACTCCATAAGCCGATTCAGATCCTTGTCTCTTCTAGTAACATACGTTTTCAAAACAGAATTGAAATCTTGTGCTTCAATACTACTCCGACTTCTGATTAGATCACAAATCGTTCGTTCCAGATCATACATCGGAATCATATTTCCATCATTGTCCTTTACAATAATTTTTCCGATGTCCAATAATTCCCGTTTTACTGTATATACCTTACAACTTCCATCCTTTGTAAGCCGATGTGCATTGTAGCCGCTGTATATTGTAAGTGTATGGACAAAAGGTTCCCTATCTGTCAGACCATGATAGTAAAAAGCCTCGTCATGTGAAAAAACAGCATTCGGGCATCTCTGATGAAGTACATACAGTTCATCTACCCAATCCGATACCGTAGAATAAATACCACGGCTGACCGTCTCTAATCCGTTCTCTCGGACATATTTGTAAAACTTAAATTTTGAAATTCCAGATTTTCCCGCAATTCTCGGCGTAAGGTAATCATGATTTTGAACTAATTTTGTCATCTCATTCATAGAATCACCATCCTTTCGTGCTTATATTGTAAATGAAATAAGCACAATAGTCAAGCCAAAACTAGACTAACGTGCTTATTTCATATTTAATATATGCACTATCGTTTGTTATTATTCTGTAAAAATTTTCAAATATAAATTACATGATGTTTCTAAATATTTTTTGCCTCCTATTTTTCTACTGCCTCTCAAAATACTCTATCCCATCCCTAGGATAAAAATATGTGCGAATATATCCATCTGTAGAGACAATTACAAATTCATTTGTCTCTTCTATTTTGTATTTTCTTCACTTTTTCTCCTTCGAAAAAAGCGAGCCATGCATACGCATGACCCGCTCTCACTTAGTCAATCAGTTGCCCAATTAACCTACATATTAAATTTGCTTGAATTACTCAGCCTTCGGACCTGCAGCTACTAAAGCCTTACCACTCTCGTTGCCCTCATATTTCTTGAAGTTCTTTACGAAACGGCTAGCAAGATCCTTTGCCTTTGCCTCCCACTCAGAAGCATCAGCGTAGGTATCGCGAGGATCAAGGATATTCGGATCTACACCTGGAAGCTCAGTCGGAACCTCGACGTCGAACATCGGGATCTTCTTGGTAGGTGCAGTTGTGATGGAACCATCCAGGATTGCATCGATGATACCACGAGTATCCTTAATGGAGATACGCTTTCCGGTACCATTCCATCCGGTATTTACCAGATATGCCTTTGCACCGCTCTTCTCCATCTTCTTAACCAGCTCTTCTGCGTACTTGGTCGGATGCAGCTCAAGGAATGCCTGTCCGAAGCAAGCGGAGAAGGTTGGAGTCGGCTCAGTGATACCACGCTCGGTACCTGCTAACTTAGCTGTGAAACCAGACAGGAAGTAGTACTTAGTCTGCTCTGGAGTCAGAATAGATACTGGCGGCAGTACGCCGAATGCATCAGCAGACAGGAAGATTACGTTCTTTGCAGCCGGTGCAGCGGAGATCGGACGAACGATCTTCTCAATGTGAGTGATCGGATAAGATACACGAGTATTCTCGGTTACGCTCTTATCTGTGAAATCAATCTTGCCATTCTCATCAACAGTAACGTTCTCAAGAAGAGCGTTTCTCTTGATTGCATTGTAGATATCCGGCTCAGAATCCTTATCAAGGTTGATAACCTTTGCATAGCATCCACCCTCGAAGTTGAATACGCCGTTGTCATCCCAGCCGTGCTCGTCATCACCGATCAGAAGACGCTTCGGGTCAGTAGACAGAGTGGTCTTACCTGTTCCAGACAGACCGAAGAAGATAGCGGTGTTCTCACCGTTCATATCGGTGTTAGCGGAGCAGTGCATGGAAGCCATACCCTTTAATGGAAGGAAGTAGTTCATCATAGAGAACATACCCTTCTTCATCTCGCCGCCGTACCAAGTATTGATGATAACCTGCTCATGGCTGGTGATGTTGAATACTACTGCAGTCTCAGAGTTAAGACCTAATTCCTTGTAGTTCTCAACCTTAGCCTTAGATGCGTTGTAAACAACGAAATCTGGCTTGAAGTTCTCCAGCTCCTCAGCTGTTGGGCGGATAAACATGTTCGTTACAAAGTGAGCCTGCCAAGCAACCTCTACGATGAAACGAACTGCCATTCTGGTGTCCTTGTTTGCACCACAGAATGCATCTACAACATACAGCTTCTTGTTAGAAAGTTCTTCCTGAGCGATCTTCTTTACTGCTGCCCATGCTTCTTCGCTTGCCGGATGATTATCGTTCTTATACTCGTCAGAGGTCCACCATACTGTGTCCTTAGAGTTCTCATCCATAACGATGAACTTATCCTTAGGAGAACGTCCGGTGTAGATACCAGTTCTGACATTAACAGCACCCAGCTCGGTAACCTGTCCCTTCTCATAGCCTTCCAGTTCCGGCTTTGTCTCCTCTGCAAACAGATCTTCATAAGAAGGATTGTATACAACTTCTGTAGTTCCAGTAATACCATACTGGCTTAAATCCACTTTTGCCATTTTACATTAACCTCTCTTTTCTTAAATATCTGTATATAATTGGTGTCTTTGGGGCAAACCAAAAAGCTTCCCAATCTACCTATATTATTCCAGAATTTTCACTAAAAGTCAATTGCTTTTTTTACCAATTGGGCACATCTTTTTGCCATTTTTTAGGCTTTTTTGTTAAAAAATTAACATTGTGTTTAAACGCCATATACAAGCTGTCCAAGCCAGATGATAAATGGGATTGTTGCAGCAAATAAAATCGTAGACAGAAGCGTTGCCCTCGCACAAAGAGCTGGTTCCATATCGTGCTGAATTGCATATACGCTTGTCAGATTTGCCACCGGACATGCCACATAAATCAACACTGCCATTCTTAAATTCGGATCTAACGGAAGAAGTGCCATCACTACTAACATTATAAGCGGGCAAATCAAATTTCGGATTAATGAGATCACATACGCTCTTTTTTCTGTCACAATCTGAAGAAGATTTCCATCCGCAAGCATAACGCCGACGATGATCAGCGCCATAGGTGTTGTGATTCCTCCGATATTGGAGCAAACTGTCTGAAGCGGTCTTGGAAAATGCACATGAAAAATCAACATCAAAATGAGTGCAAGTGTGCTTATATTAAGCGGTGTTAAGAAAATCTTTGGATGAAATTTCTGCCTTGTAAAAAGAGAAATCTGAAGCGTGAAAAATAACAAATTAAATGCAATAATTCCTGCTGCACCATAAAGTGTTCCCCACTCTCCCATTAACGCAATACATAGAGGCATTCCAATAAAGGTGCAATTAGGATATGTGCACAGTCCCGTGTAGGCTGCACGCTTTTTTTCTGGCACGTGTTTTATTTTTGCATACAGCATACACCCAGCTGATGTAAGTGCCATACAGGAAAAAAGAAGCGCCACAGCAATGGCAACATTTACTATATCTTGTCCACTTGCCTCCATGCTGCTTGCTGACAGCACTGTAAACGGAAGAATGAGTGATGAAACAAGTTTTGAAAGATAGCGCTGCTGCTCTTTTGTGATCAGATTTTTCTTTCCAGCCACGTAGCCGACGATTACATAGCCAAAGATTATAAGAATCTGCTCAAACACAATTTGCATTGACATAAAATAGTCCCCCTTGTTTTTTTACAAATCCATTATACCGAAAGGATTCCCACAGCGCAATAAAAAACTCCCACCATTCCTTTCGGATGATGAGAGTCTTTTTTTCTATCAATCAATTTTAAAAAATCTTTTGCAAGCAATTATGCTGCATGTGTTCCGTTTGACGTGCCTGATGTCTTTGCGCACTCTGCTTCAAATTCACGCAGCTTTCTTGCTGCCTGTGGTGTAAGTGTCGTTGGTACCTGGATCTCGACAACCGCATACTGATCGCCGAAGACTTTGGAATCCTTCATTGATACAATACCTTTGCCTCTTAAACGGATCTTGCTGCCTGACTGAGTACCTGGTTTTATCTTGCAGATAACATCACCATGAATAGTCTGAATGCGAGCCTCGCCGCCAAATACAGCTGTTGTAAATGGAATCTGCACTGTCGTGTATACATCCATTCCTTCACGGCGAAATCCTAGCTTATCCTGTACAGTTACTTTAAGTAACAGATCGCCTGTACGGCCGTTTCTTCCGACATTGCCTTTTCCTTTAAGACGAATTGTCTTTCCTGTATCTATACCTGCCGGAATCTTAATTTCAAGTGTCTGAACCTTTCCATCAGAACCCTGCAGACGAACTCTCTTGTTTGCACCAAAGGCTGCTTCATCAAAGCTAACCGTAACTTCTGCTTTGACATCAAGGGAATTTGCTTCATCTGCACCAGTTCCAAAGCCTGAACCATAATCAGATCCAAAGTCCGAATAACTACTGTAGCCATCAGCGCCCTGACCAAAACCAGAACCAAAGCCACTAGACGAATAGCTTCTTCTGCCTGAACTTCCAGCACCGCCAAAACCACCCTTAAAATGACCGCCGCCGAACAAATTTTTTAATATATCATCCATGTCGGCTTCATTTCCATTAAAATGATACTCCTGATAACCGCCGTTTTGGCCGGCATTCTTAAATCCACCAAAACCACCAAAGCCGCCTGCTCCACCGGAATAGCTACCTGAGTAACCATTTGCACCCTGACCAAAGCCTTCCTCAAATGCAGCATGGCCATACTGGTCATAAAGCTTACGCTTCTTCTCGTCACCGAGTACATCGTAAGCCTCATTTACCTCTTTAAAATGCTCTGCCGCTGATGCATCTCCTACATTACTGTCTGGATGATACTTCTTGGCTAATTTTCTATATGCTTTCTTTATTGCAGATGCGTCTGCACTGCGGCTGACGCCTAATACTTCATAGTAATATCTTTTCATCAC
>ENA-UPXC01001405-UPXC01001405.1-human-gut-metagenome-genome-assembly--contig:-NODE-1405-length-34843-cov-12.393718_pt1 | contig 34843 bp, 34 predicted proteins | sample MGYA00250047_ERZ773371 | MGnify/ENA primary metagenome ERZ773371 (study PRJEB29103, sample SAMN06111975) | human gut metagenome | biome: human gut; feature: ankylosing spondylitis patient; material... | reverse complement strand
AAAAAAAAATTTTTTTAATGATACGGCGACCACCGAGATCTACACTCTTTCCCTACACGACGCTCTTCCGATCTATATACTTTTACACCAGGTCCGATGAACAGAGCACCACGCTCTTGTGCATTGAAGAGTCCGTAAGTGATGGACTCACCAGATTCGAAAGCGATCAGGGATCCCTGCTTCCGGTACTGAATATCTCCCTTGTACGGCTCGTAACCATTGAAAATGGTATTCAGAACGCCGGTACCCTTGGTGTCAGTCATGAACTCACCACGGTATCCAATCAGTCCTCTTGCTGGAATGGAGAATTCCAGACGGGTGGATCCATTGCTGTTGGTGTGCATGTTGCGAAGCTCACCTTTTCTTTCGCCAAGCTTCTGGATAACACTTCCGGAGAATTCATCATCTACATCGATGTAAGCAAGCTCCATTGGTTCCAGCTTCTTACCGTTCTCATCATAGTGATAGAGAACCTCTGCCTTGCTGACGGAGAACTCGTAGCCCTCACGGCGCATGTTCTCGATCAGAACGGACAGATGAAGCTCACCACGACCGGATACTTTGAAGCTGTCGGTGCTGTCGGTCTCTTCCACACGAAGGCTGACATCGGTGTTCAACTCTCTGAACAGACGATCTCTTAAGTGACGGGAGGTTACAAATTTTCCTTCGGTACCAGCCAGCGGACTGTCATTGACGTTGAACTGCATGGAGATGGTCGGCTCGGAGATCTTCTGGAACGGGATCGCATCCGGAGCTTCCGGGGAGCAGAGGGTATCACCAATGTGCAGATCAGAAATACCGGAGATGGCAACGATGGAACCGATGGTTGCACTCTGTACTTCTACTTTATTTAAGCCATCAAATTCATAGAGACGGCTGACTTTTACTTTGCGCATCTTATCCGGATCATGATGGTTAACGATCACTACATCCTGGTTCACGCTGATGGTTCCACGGTCTACTTTACCAACACCAATACGGCCAACGTACTCGTTGTAGTCAATGGTGCTGATCAGTACCTGGGTCGGTGCCTCAGCATCTCCTTCCGGAGCCGGAATGTAATCCAGAATGGTATCGAACAGCGGAGTCATGTCTTTGCCCTGCACCTCTGGATCAAGGGAAGCATAACCAGCTTTTGCGGAAGCATAGACAAACGGGCAGTCAAGCTGCTCATCGCTGGCCTCAAGGTCCATCAGAAGTTCCAGAACTTCGTCTACTACTTCAGCAGGACGAGCCTCTGGACGGTCGATCTTGTTAATACATACGATAACCGGCAGGTTCAGTTCCAGTGCTTTCTTCAATACGAATTTGGTCTGCGGCATGGATCCTTCAAAAGCATCCACAACAAGGATGACACCGTTTACCATTTTCAGTACACGCTCAACCTCGCCGCCGAAGTCTGCATGACCTGGGGTGTCGATGATATTGATTTTTGTATCCTTATAAAAAACAGCGGTATTTTTGGAGAGAATGGTGATTCCTCTTTCTCTCTCAATGTCGTTGGAGTCCATGACTCTCTCAGCTACTTCCTGATTGGCACGGAACACACCGCTCTGTTTCAGAAGCTCATCGACCAGAGTGGTTTTACCATGGTCTACATGAGCGATGATGGCAATATTTCTTACATCTTCTCTCTTCATATTTAACCTCTTCTTTGTATCTTATAACGTTTCTGTCCTGTTTAAATCCTACAAATTTAATAGTGTAACACAAATTCCTCAGAAAACAAGCTTTTTCTTGCAGTTCCGTGAAATTTTTTGAAATGTATATTTTTTGAAATAGTTGGAATATTTGGTAAGGACCATGAATATATTTTACAGACAAAAGTACGAGAGACACTTCGTCAAAAGGAAGGGAGAACAAAAATATGTCGGATAAGATTATTGAAAACAACCAGGTGTCCATTATCGGGGAGGTTGTGTCGGGATTTGTGTTCAGTCATGAAGTCTTTGGGGAAGGCTTCTATATGCTGGATGTATCGGTCAGAAGACTCAGCGACTCCTGTGATGTGATACCACTGATGATTTCAGAAAGACTCATTGATGTGAATGCAGATTACAGGGGTGCCTGCATCCGGGCGGCCGGACAGTTCCGGTCTTACAACAGGCATGAAGAGAAGAAGAACCGGCTGGTGCTGTCAGTCTTTGTGCGGGAACTGGAATTCATGGATGAGGAAGTAGAGAATTCCAAGACCAACCAGATCTTCCTGGATGGATACATCTGCAAGGCGCCGGTTTATCGGAAGACACCGCTTGGAAGAGAAATTGCGGATATTCTGCTGGCGGTGAACCGTCCTTATGGAAAATCGGACTACATTCCGTGTATCTGCTGGGGAAGAAATGCAAGATTTGCTTCAGGTTTTGAAGTGGGAGGCCACACGCAGATCTGGGGACGGATCCAGAGCAGGGAATATATGAAGAAAATAGATGAGACAGAGAGCGAGCGCAGGATCGCCTATGAGGTGTCTGTAAGCAAGCTTGAGTACCTGGAGTAATACTTGCATTTCTTATATACCTGGTGTAAGATAGACGAAAACAGCTAATTGTTTGGAGTCAGGAATAGAGAGGGTACTATGAGAGAGGGTAAACTTCAGATATATTGCGGAAGTGGAAAAGGAAAGACGACGGCAGCGTTGGGGCAGGCCATTAAAGAAGCCAGCCTCGGGCGTTCTGTGTTTATCGTTCAGTTTATGAAATGCCGGAAGGCGGATGAGGAGATCAGCTTTATCCAGCGGCTGGAACCGGAGATCAAGTTATTCCGTTTCCAGCGGAGAGAGGCGGCTTTTGAAGATCTGGCACCTGAAGAGCAGCAGGAAGAGATCATGAATATGAAGAATGGTCTGAATTTTGCAAAGAAGGTGCTGGCTACAGGCGAATGCGATGTGCTGATCCTGGATGAGGTCCTGGGACTGGTGGAGAAGGGGATTGTATCAGCAGAGGAAGTGCATGAGCTTCTGGGGGAGGCTTCTGACAGTACGGAGCTGATATTTACAGGCATTAAGCTGTGTCCTGAGATGATGGACTGGGCGGATGATGTCTATCAGATCACTGCTTTGAAGGAATCTTAAGGGCTTGTTGACAAAGCATCTGGAAGATGCTATATTGAAGAAAATTGAACAAAAGAGATAGAGGTCGCGTGAATCATCAGTAGACGGTCGGATGCAGCAGAGGCACTGGAAGACAGCCGAAAGGGGTAAGCGCCGAAAGGCCGGATATTCTGCAAGTCCGGATCTTGGGCATGTGGTCAACAACCATATGACTGTCATCTGGAACAGATGGAGCGCTATCCGGACAATCAAGATAAGTAGTAAGAATCTGGAGAGGCGTATACTGGCACGCCTCTCTTCTTTTCATTTATATCAAAAAAGAAAATAGCAGGAGGAGAAGATATGTCTATTTTTACAGGCGCAGGAGTAGCAATTGTAACACCTATGAAAGCAAATGGCGAGGTGAATTATCCGAAGCTGGAAGAACTTCTGAATTATCAGATCGAGAATGGAACAGATGCGATCATCATCTGTGGAACTACTGGTGAGTCTTCCACTCTGACTCATGAAGAGCATCTGGAAGCCATCCGTTTTACGATTGAGAAAGTAGCTGGAAGAATCCCTGTCATCGCAGGTACTGGTTCCAATTGTACTCAGACCGCAATCTATCTGTCTCAGGAAGCGGAAAAATACGGCGCAGATGGTCTGCTGTTGGTATCTCCTTATTATAACAAAGCAACTCAGAAAGGTCTGATCGCACATTTTACAGCCGTTGCCAATTCTGTAAGGATTCCGATCATCCTTTATAATATTCAGGGACGTACCGGTGTAAATATGACGCCTGAGACGATTGCTTATCTGACAAAACATGTAGAGAACATTGTAGCGGTGAAAGAAGCAAGTGGAAATATTTCCCAGATCGCCAAAGTGGCACAGCTCTGTGGTGACAGCTGTGATATTTATTCCGGTAATGATGACCAGATCGTTCCGATTCTGTCTCTTGGCGGAAAAGGTGTGATCTCTGTACTGTCTAACGTGGCTCCGAGAGAGACTCATGACATCGTAGCCAAATTCATGGCAGGTGACGTGGCAGGCAGTTGTGAACTTCAGTTAAAAGCACTTCCGGTTATTGAGAAGCTGTTCTGTGAAGTGAACCCGATCCCGGTAAAAGCAGCTCTCAACATGCTGGGCTGGGAAGCAGGACCTTTACGTATGCCGCTGACAGAGATGGAGCCAGAGCATCAGGCACAGTTAAAGGAAGCCATGGCAGCATTTAGCATAAAAGCAAAAGGAGAAAACTAAGATGGTCAGAGCAATTATGCATGGCTGTAACGGCCATATGGGTCAGGTGATCACAGGGCTGATCAAGGATGACCCGGAGATCGAGATTGTAGCAGGAGTAGATCCGGTAGACTGCCGTGACAACGGTTATCCGGTATTTCCTTCTATTGATAAATGTACGGTAGAAGCAGATGTGATCATTGATTTCACTTCCGCGAAGGCAGTGGATGGACTGATCGCGTACAGTGCAGAAAAAAAAGTTCCGGTTGTACTGTGTACTACCGGTTTAAGCGAGGAGCAGTTAAAGAGCCTGGAGGAAGCCAGCAGTCAGGTGGCAGTCCTTCGTTCTGCTAACATGTCCCTTGGTATCAACATGCTCATGAAGATTCTTCAGGATGCAGCAAAGATTCTTGTACCGGCCGGATTTGATATTGAGATCGTGGAGAAGCATCACAACCGCAAGCTGGATGCACCCAGTGGAACAGCACTTGCTCTGGCAGATGCCATCAATGATGGCGTGCTTGGCGGTGAATATGAATATAAATATGACAGAAGTCAGGATCACAAGAAACGTGAGAAAAAAGAGATTGGTATCTCTGCGGTACGTGGAGGAACTATTGTAGGAGATCACGACGTGATCTTTGCCGGAACAGATGAAGTGATTACCTTCAGCCACACGGCTTATTCCCGCGCAATTTTTGGAAAAGGCGCGATTCAGGCTGCAAAATATCTGGCTGGCAAACCGGCAGGCTTCTATCACATGAGTGATGTGATAAATGCACAGGTCTAAGAGTGTATTTTAGATAAATAAGCGTATAAAACAAAAAGAACTGTCCATATTAGTAACAGAAAGCTCAGAAAAAAGGAGAGACTATTATGAGACAGTTGAAAAAGTATGGACTTTATATGCTTCTGGCAGCTATTCTGCTGCTGACAGCAGCCTGCGGACGGAGTAACACGAACAATGGAACCACTGCTGATGACAATATGGCAGGAACCACGGAAGACAGTAACCAGACCAATGAAAATGTAGATATTAACGACATTTTGTTTGATACAGATGGTGATGGTGTCTACGATCATACGGATGTGGATGGTGATGGACTGCTGGAAGAGATCGGCATGGATGCCAATGATGTGGTCAATGACGTGACCGGTGCCGGTGACTCTCTGGTGGACGGTATGGATGACGCACTGGACGAGGGCATGGATGGCGGACTTGATAGTGAGGGCGGAGCAGTGACTCCGTAAAAATAGAGCTGCACACTGATTTCACAGTGTGCAGCTTTTTGAATTAATCTTTTTTAACAGCAGTAACAACCATTTCTACTAAAATCTGAGGAGCAGCCAGAGCAGCTTCCACACATGCGCGGGCAGGCTCAAATCCAGGTTCTACCCATTTGTCATATACTTCATTTAATCCGGAAAAATCTTCCATATTTTTCAAATAAATCTGAACCATGATAAGATGACGCTTATCAGTACCATATGCAGCAAGAAGATCATCAATCTTTTTCAGAACTGCCTCTGTCTGCACTTTGATATCGCCACCGTCACGGGATGTCTGACCACAGAAATAAATTGTATCTCCTGCAATCACTGCTTTGCTCATTCTTCCGTTTCCATCACAATGCTTGATCATCATAAAGATTCCTCCATTCGTAAATTAAAGTTTATGGTATTTGTATTATAACGCATTTATGTCGTTATGGAAATACTTTGTATGAAAATAATACAAATATACTGCTTTCTATAAAGAAAAATAAAAATATGCAGAAAAATTCTTAAAAACAAGAGAGGAATGGGAAATAGAAAGGTTGGACAACTGATTAATAGCAAACAACAAAAGAATTAGTGAAAAATTATTTGATAATTAACATAATAACATTGACATTTTCAATAAATATATTTATCTCTACAAATAGACAAATAAAGTACTGAATTTGCAAAATTCAATTTTATTTGCAAAATCATATATTTCCTATTTATAAACTAGGAAAAGTAAGGTATTATACCAACTAACATGAACAACCAAAGGAGGTAAGAGCATGAATGAAAAATGGCGCGAGCTGCATGAGATTTTGAAAAAGGAAGTTGTTCCGGCACTGGGATGTACAGGACCGACAGCTGTCTCTTATGTAGCAGCAGAAGCCGCGACAGCAGTAGGAGGAACTCCTATCAAAGTTGAAGTGAAAGTTGACCGTCACATCGGAACTAAGAACAGTGATGTCGGTATTCCGGGAACAACTGTAGTTGGCCTGAAAATGGCAGCAGCTCTTGGCGCACTGGTAGGAGATGCGGCTGCAGGACTGGAAGTTCTTCACAATGTAACACCAGAAGACGAGAAACGAGCACTGGAATTTGCAAAATCTGGGAATGTGATAATTGATGTGGATCTGGAGACCGATATCCTTGGATTGTTTATGGATTGTACGGTTACAACAGACAAAGGCGTTGGAAGAGCTGTAGTTGTAAAGACGCACACAGGTCTGGTGTACAGAGAGGCGAATGGCGTAGTGCAGGTTGATAAACCTTATGACCGTCGAGCTTCTATGAATGAGACACATGATGCGATGGCACATTATGGAGTCAAAGACTTCTATGAGTTTGCAACTGGAATCCCGCTGGAAGAGATCACATTCCTGAAAGAAGCAGTTACGATGAATAAGACCATTGCTCAGACCATTTTTGATGGAACAGCAAAGGGTGCAGGATTTGCAGTATCCATGATGAAGCGAGCAGATAATAATATGATCCGTAAAGCAAAAGCTCTGACATCAGCAGGATCAGAGGCGCGTATGGAAGGATTCTCTCTGCCGGTTATGAGTTGTGCGACCAGTGGAAATGTAGGTCTGACAGCGTCTCTTCCGTTGATCAGTATGGCAGAAGACCTGAATGCCAGTGAAGAACAGTTGCTGCGTGCTCTGGCAATGAGTTTCCTGATGACGATCTGTGTGAAGAACAGAATCGGACGTGTATCCTCTATGTGTGCATGCGTAACAGCTGCATCCCAGGGTGTTGCAGCAGGAGCTTCCATGTTGCTTGGCGGCGATCTGGCATGCATTGACAGAGCGATCAATAATACGGTTGTAAATATCTTCGGTGTTGTATGTGATGGTGCTCGTCTTGCCTGTGCATTGAAGCTTTCATCTGCAATCGGTATTGCAATTGAGTGTGCTATGATGGCAAAGGATGATGTGATGACTCCTGCAGATCAGGGAATCGTAGGAAGTGATGCAGATGATACATTGAACTTTATGGGTGATTTTGCACAGCATGGAATGGCAGGATCAGACCTGGCTCTTTGCAAGGCACTTTATAAGAAAAACGAAGGTAAAGAATAGACCGGCTTCATTGGTATCTGACTTGAAGGGAGGTTTCACATGGAATACTATGACCACATCCAAAATAAGGTTTGGAAAAACATTTACAGAGGGATCGTTACAATACAGAGATTTATCTGCTATGCATGTGCGATCATATTACCGTTGATCATCACATATCAGGTTATTCTCCGGTACATATTAAAAATGCCGTTGATGGGAATCGAGGAGCTGATGACATTCTTTATCATCTGGCTGTATATGATGGGTGGATCTGTTGCATCAGAACAGAGAAGTCACATTAACTGTGCGATCCTGACATTGTATATCAAAAAAGAAAAGACCATGGCAATTTTCAAATGTGCGAACAACCTGTTCTCCATGATCGTATGTACCTGGCTGACCGGATGGGCATACTGGTTCTTTGCATATTCATTAAAGCTCTGGAAGACCAGTGATATCTTGCATATTCCGATGTTCTTTGGAGAGAGTTCCATGTTTATCGGACTGGTGTTCATGTTATTCTTCGGAATTATAGAGTTGATTGACAATGTGAAGGATGCAGTCCGGATCTGCAAGAAAGGAACAAACGAGGAGGTGAAAAGCTGATGAGTACGCTGGCGATTGTAGGTATTGACGTTATTCTTTTGATTGTTCTTCTGATGCTGAGTGTTCCGCTGCCTTATTGCTTCGGCGGTGCACTGATGTTTATGGCTCTGGCGGGCAATGTATCTATGAAAAGTATGATGCTGTGGGGATACTCCCAGTCCATAGGTACGGTCCTTCTTGCAAGTCCGCTTTTCATCATCGCTGGAACCTTTATGGGAGGCAGTGGTGTTGCAAAGAGACTGCTTGACCTGTGTGATGCGTTTATTGGACGGATCAAAGGAGGTCTTGGTATTGTAAGTATTGTTACCTGTGCGATCATCGGAGCAATTTCCGGATCTGGATTTACCGGTGTGGCAGCAACAGGACCAATCATGATCCCGCGTATGGAAGAACAGGGATATCCGAGAGGATTTGCCACAGCACTGGTAACAGTATCTTCTGTGTTGGGACTTTTGATCCCGCCAAGTGCAATCATGATCATCTATGGATGGATCACAGAGACATCGATCCTGGCATGCTTCCTCTCTACAGTTGGCCCTGGAATCCTGGTTACGATCCTGTTTTCTATCATCAATCTGGTGGAGTGCAGAAAGTTTGATCTGACACTGCTTCCGCCGATGACTATGAAAGAAAAGATCGAGATGACCGGAAAACGTACATGGTCAGCAATCCCAGCTATCATGATGCCGATCATTATTCTGGGAGGTATTTACGGAGGCGTATTCACACCGACTGAGGCAGCTGCAGTTGCAGCAATCTACAGTGTTCCGATCGGCCTTTGGGTCTATAAGGCAATGAAGGTGAAAGATATCAAGAAGATGCTGTTTGACTCCATCAACTCAGTAGGTGCAATCATGGTTATGATCATCTTCTGTCTGATGCTCAGCCAGACCCTGACCATGCTGCAGGTGCCGCAGGCATTGATTCAGATCATCTTCGGTCTTACCAGAAATAAAACGGTCATCCTTATTATTCTGAATCTGTTCCTGTTCGTAGTTGGAATGATCGTGAACGATTCTACTGGTATGCTGCTGTGTGCTCCACTGCTTCTTCCTCTGGTAAAAGAGCTGGGAGTTTCTCCGGTGCATTTTGCAGCGATCATGGGTGTGAACCTTGCAATGGGTGGTGTAACCCCGCCGTATGCAAGTATTCTTTACCTTGGAATGCGTATTGGAAACTGTGAGTTCAAGGACATTTTCGGACCAACCATGAAGCTTTTGATCTTTGGTTATGTTCCAGTTGTATTCCTGACAACATTCTGGCCAGAACTGTCTATGTTCCTGCCGCGTCTTTTTGGATACGTGTAAAATATAAGGAGGTATTTAGCAATGACGAAAGTGTTTACGATTGATGAGTTAAAAAGCGTGATCAACATGAAAGATGTTGTAGAATCTGTGGATCGTACATTTAAAGGACTTGCCGAAGGTGTCGTGATCAACCCGACCAAGGTTACCCTGGATCTGGGAGAAAACGCACCATACCCTCCATACGATGGATTTTTTAATGCAATGCCTGCATATATTGGCTATCAGGATGTGGCCGGCATCAAATGGGTCGGCGGTATTCTGGGTGAAAGAAAAAAAGCAGGTCTTCCATTTATCAGCGGAATGATCCTTCTGGCCAATCCGAGACTTGGTACATTTAAAGCAGTGATGGATGGTGCTTATATAACCAATCTTCGGACAGGAGCACAGACGGCAGTTGCACTGAAACATATTTACAAAGGACGGAAAAGCCTCAATGTTGGATTGTATGGTGCTGGTATGCAGGGACATACGCAGACAGCTGCTATTGCAGAAGTGTTTGACATTGATAAACTGTATGTATATGATGTATATACTCCGGCAGCAGAGAAGTTCCAACAGGATATGAAGGATGTCGTGAAGGGAGAGATCATTGTCTGTGATGCTCCTGAACAGGTGCCGGAAGATGTGGATGCGATCATAACAGTGACACAGGCAAAGGATAGCTTCCTGAAGGCAGAATGGATAAGACCGGGAACAGTAGTATTCCCGATGGGATCCTATAAGGAGATAGAGGATGAAGTGATCTTACAGTCAGACGCAATCGTTGTTGACCATGTGGGACAGGCACTGCACAGAGGAGCTATGAAGAGTCTGGCAGATGCAGGAAAGATCACGGCAGAAAGCATAACGACAACGATTGGAGAACTGGCTGCAGATATGTATGATCTGGGTGATGTATCGGAGAAAAAGATTCTCTGTATTCCGATTGGAACAGGTGCAATGGATGTGGCAGCAGCAGAGATTGCTTACCAGCGTATGATTGCCAAAGGAATGGGAACGGATTTCAACATTACCGGTGAGTAATAAGTTGATCGATTATAGAAGCTCTATAATTTATCATATAACAGATTGAAGGAGGATGAAACATGAAAAAAGTATTGGCATTAGTTCTGGCTATGGTGACATCAATGTCATTGGTTGCCTGCGGAGGAGGCGCTGATACAGCGGGATCTTCAGATGGAGCATCAGGTTCTGGTGAGGAGAAGACAGTTACATTATCACTGGCGCATATCAGACCGGTAGATTCATCCGCAGATATTGCGATCCGCGCATTTGCTGATGAAGCAACCGAACTCTCTGATGGTACGATCCAGTTCGATATCTATCCGGCAAGCCAGCTGGGTGAGTATACGACTGTTCAGGAGAGAGTCAGCATTGGTGACGTAGATATGCAGATCGCTTCTCTTGGTTCCAATATGGATAAGTTTTTTGCAATGTCCAATGCAGCATATCTGTGTGCAACCTGGGATGAGGCAAGAGAGCTTTTCGCAGAAGACAGTGAAATGGTAAAACTGTATACAAAAAAACTTGCAGATTACAATCTGACTTATCTGACAAACTATCCGCTGTACTTTGGTGGAATCAGTCTGAATACAGATGCGATCGATCCGACGAACCCGAATGCAAAGTCTGGTATCAAGATCCGTGTTCCGTCCATGACAACATTTGAGAAAACAGCAACCACACTTGGATATCTGGCAACTCCGCTTCCGTCCTCTGAGATGTTCACAGCAGTTCAGACCGGTGTTGTAGATGGTGCGATCGGTGCAGGCGCTGAGATGTACTATGGCAACTTATCCGGACTTAATAAATACTATCTCCCGATCAACGATCACTTTGAGTGCTGGTGGATGTATATCAATACTGACAAGTGGAACAGTCTGAGCGACAAACAGAGAGAGGCACTTCAGACTGCAGCAAAACATATGACCGAAAAGCGTTGGGAAGTTGCAGAACAGGAGACCGCAGAGTATGAGCAGAAACTGGCAGACAGTGGCTGCGTAGTTGTAGAATATACAGAAGAGCAGCTGCAGAATTTTGCAGATGTAGTACGTGAAGCAGTATGGCCGGTAATCGCAGAAGAATATGGAACTGAGAATTTTGAGGCTGTAACCAACAGTATAAAATAAGCAGAATTCATAAGCAGGAGAACCGCACTATATTGTGCGGTTCTCTTTTTAGAAAAAATAAGCAGAGGTGGAGATTATGCGGCAACACACAAAAGGAATTGCCTGTATGCTGTTTTCAGCAGCCAGTTTTTCGCTTATGAATGTATGCGCCCATATGGCAGGAGATCTTCCGGCCATGCAAAAAAGCTTTTTTCGGAATTTGATCGCATTAGGCGTTTCTCTTTTGTTGATCACAATAAGAAAGGCTCCGTTTCGGATTCCGAAAGGACAGTTCAGACATTTGTTTTCCAGAAGCTTTTTTGGGACCATAGGAGTTGTCTGCAACTACTATGCGGTTGATCATATGTTTCTTTCAGATGCGACTATGTTGAATAAAATGTCACCGTTTTTCTCTGCATTGTTTGCAGTCTGGCTTTTAAAAGAAACAATCACCTGGGTGCATGTATCTTTCCTGAGCGTTGCATTTGTTGGCTGTGCATTCATATTGAAACCGGGGGTGGAAGGACTGCTTTCGCCAGAAGCAGGAGTTGCATTACTTGGAGGATTATGTGCAGGAATCGCATATACAGAAGTGAGAAAGCTTGGAACCGGAGGCGTTGATAAGAACTGGATCATTTTATTTTTCTCTGCATTTTCCTGTATTTGTGCATTGCCATTTCTTGTTTTTGATTATGCTCCTATGACAGCCAGTCAGCTACTATTTTTGATCTTAGCTGGTCTGACAGCAACAGGAGGACAGTTTGGTGTGACAGCAGCCTATTGTTATGTGGCAGCAGCAGAAATATCTATATATGATTATTCACAGATTATTTTTGCAGCACTGTTTGGATATTTATTTTTTGCACAGATCCCGGATCTGTATAGCGTAGTGGGATATATCATTGTATGTGCAGCTGCGATTGGAATGGCCATGTACAGTGAAAAAAGAAATCAGAAAATAGAACAGGATGGGAGAGAGATAAGATGAGTGTAAGTGTTTTCGAAATCGTCGGACCGATCATGATCGGTCCATCAAGTTCACATACAGCAGGAATGGCAAGAATAGGAATGATAACACATCGGATCGTTGGAGAGAACCCAGTGGATATTCATCTGGATCTCAGTCCAAAGATGAGGACAACTTATTCAGGACATCGGACAGATGCGGCATTATTTGGTGGAGTGATCGGGTTGACCGAAAGTGATCCGGATATCCGGCGGGCCATTGACCTGGCGCATGAGAGAGTGGTAAAGACATCGGTTGGTTTTCTGGAAAGTGGAAAATATCCGGAAAATACGGCTCTCCTGACTGTGAAGTGTGAAAATGGAGAGACTGTAAAGGTATTAGGTACGTCGGTTGGCGGTGGAAGTATTGCCATATCCGAAGTAGATGGTGTGAAAATGAATGTCAATGCAGATGCATGGCATCTTGTAATATGGAGTTCCTCTGAAATCCCGTCTGATATGTGGGAAGGATCCGTATCTGTACAGGTGGGAAAGAATGAGAGGGAATATATTTCCTGTATTTCTTTTGCAAATCAGCCGGATACAGAGCTCACTGAAAAAATCGCAGGGCTTCCGCGGGTCAGAAGAATGAAAATCGTGGCTCCGGTATTGCCGTATGGTATGACACGAATCTCTGAGAAGCTCTGCAGTTCCTGTGAGGAGGTCTGCAAAAAAGCGGCTGAAAAAGCATGCTCACTTACAGAGATTGCGATTGAATATGAGATGAAGCGATCCGGACATACCAGAGAGCAGATCCGTGAGCAGATGAAAAAGCATCTTGAACAGATAAAGAAATCTGTGGTCGAAGGAGAAAAAGGAAATCAGATGTTATACGGTTTGACATCTGGTCATGATGGTCCGAGGATGCTCAAGGCGATCGAAGCTGGGAAGACCGTGTCTGGAGGAATTGTTCCAAAGGCGGTTGCAAGAGCTCTGGGAGTTATGGAATATAATGGTGCGATGGGATGCATTGTTGCAGCACCGACTGCAGGCTCTTCAGGTATCGTTCCTGGTTCTATGGTGACGGTACAGCAGGAATATGGTTTTTCTGATGAAAAGATTGAGGATGCTCTTTTTGTTGCAAGTCTCATGGGAGTTGTGATGGAAAACAGAGATGTATCTTTTTCAGGCTCCGTGGGTGGATGCCAGGGAGAAGTGGGAGTGTCCAGTGCGATCACAGCAGCGGCGATTGCCAGTCTTTTCACAGATGATCCGGAGGCGATCACTCATGCGATGGCAATCTGTCTGAAAAATCTTCTTGGTCTGGTATGTGATCCGATTGCAGGTCCGATCGAAGTCCCATGTATCAAGAGAAATGCGGTCGGTGTAGCCAATGCGTTCACATCAGCAGATATGGCATTGGCGGGAATCCGCAGTTATATTCCGCCTGATGAAGTGATTGATGCATTGGTAGACGTGGAGAAGAGACTTCCTTCCGAATTGAGATGTGCAACAACAGGAGGTCTGGCATGCACAGCGACAGCCTGCAGACTCAGAGAAAAGCTGGAAAAAAAGAGCAATAAAAAATAAACAGAAACTTTGCATTAACCTGAAAGGCATGTATAATGGATGTAGATAGAAGAAATTATAATTTGGAGGACAGCTCATTTGAAGACAATAAAAAGACTTTCCCTGTCAGAACAGGTTGTACGTTCAATCGTGCGGTATGTTCAGGAAAATAATCTGCAGCCGGGAGATCAGCTTCCTACAGAAAATGAATTTGCTGAGAGCTTTGGTGTTAGTCGGACAAGTGTACGAGAGGCGATCAAAGCGCTTGGAATCAACGGAATGTTAAAATCAGTTCCGGGAAGGGGAACATTCCTGCAGCCACAGGCAGCAACATTACATCTAGAGGATAATGGATTGCTTCAGATGGAAGCGAAGACAAGCATCACGGAACTCATGGAAGTAAGAGCCCCGCTGGAGGTGAAAGCTACAGAGCTTGCGGTGGAACGCTGCAGTGAAGAAGATATCCTGGTGCTGGAAGAAATCTGCAAGAATTATCGTGCCTCAGTTGAAAACAATCAGGATCAGGCAAAGTGGGGAAAAAAATTTCACAGACAGATTGCTGAGATGAGTGGCAATGTTATGCTCAATACGGTATTACAGAGTCTTGCACATATGACAGATACCTACAGAAAAAATATGGCAGAGGAAGACCGGGAAGTTGGATATTATGTGGAAAGCCATATGATTATTATAGAAGCTTTTAAGCGTAGAGATGTGCTTGCTGCAGCAGCAGAGATGGATCGCCATATGCAGAGAACACTGATCGGTCTTACAGAGATGGTTGCAGAAGATAATGCTACAAAATTCATCTATAAGCAGCCGAAGAAAAAATAGGAACAAGAGGAAAAGCAATGGAATTCAGACCCTGTATTGATATACACAATGGTAAGGTGAAGCAGATCGTAGGTGGAAGCCTGCGGGATGAAGGCAGTCAGGCAAGAGAAAATTTTGTGTCTGAACAGGATGCAGCATTTTATGCGGGACTTTACCAGAGGCAGGGCATCCGCGGTGGTCATGTGATCCTGCTGAACAAAGAAGGAACAGAATACTTTGAGGCTACCAGACAACAGGCGCTGTCAGCACTTCGGGCTTATCCGGGTGGGTTGCAGATCGGCGGCGGAATCCGGGATGATAACGCAGCTGACTATCTGAATGCAGGAGCCAGCGCTGTGATCGTGACTTCTTATGTGTTCCGGGATGGACAGATGAACTGGAAAAATCTGAAGAAACTGGAAACGGCAGTGGGGGCAGATCATCTGGTTCTCGATGTAAGCTGCAGAAGAAAAGGAGACGATTATTATATTGTCACAGACCGCTGGCAGAAGTTTACGGATGTAGTGCTGACACCTTCTGTACTGGACGAGCTTGCGGATCATTGTGTTGAATTTCTGGTTCATGCGGTGGATGTGGAAGGAAAGGCAGAAGGCATTGAGGAACCGCTGGTGCGTATGCTTGGAAGCTGGGATGGAATTCCTGTGACTTATGCAGGAGGGGTCGGAAGCTTTGATGATCTGCGGAAGCTCAAGGAGCTTGGACAGAACAGACTGAATGTGACGATCGGCAGTGCTCTGGACTTATTCGGCGGTCCTATGAATTATGAAGAGACTGTGAAATTCATTGCGAAATAATGTGAAGAATGGTATAATCTAGGTAACAACTTAGTAAAGGAGTGATTTTATGCGTTACATCATTAGCGGCAAGAATCTGGATATTACCGAGGGCCTTCGTTCGGCGGTAACTGACAAGCTTGGAAAGCTGGAGAGGTATTTTACTCCTGATACCGAAGTTCATGTGACTTTGAGTGTGGAAAAGGAACGTCAGAAAATCGAGGTTACGATTCCGGTCAAAGGAAATATTATCCGTTCTGAACAGTCCAGCACAGACATGTATGTATCTATTGACCTGGTTGAAGAAGTCATCGAGCGTCAGCTCCGCAAGTATAAGAACAAACTTGTGGCAAGACAGCAGGGCGGTGGTAACTTCCAGAAAGAGTTTCTTGAGAAAGAGGCAGATGATCAGGAAGTAAATATCATCCGTACCAAGAAGTTTGATATCAAACCCATGTATCCTGAAGATGCATGTATCCAGATGGAACTTCTGGGACATAACTTTTTCGCATTTGTCAACGCAGAGACCGATGATATCTGTGTAGTTTATAAGAGAAAAGGCGGAACCTACGGCATTATGGAACCGGACAAGTAGAGCTTTAATAACTGAATAAAAAGAACATACGAATCCTCGGAGGGCGGACATCCTGTTCTTCGGGGATTTTTGCAAATAACGGAATAATTCACGTTTACCAAACGATTTATTTATGCTATAATGGGCGCATATGGCAAAAAAATGGGCATTTGTGCGTCAGAAAAAGACTGTCATAGACGGACTTGAGTTTTGCCAGGATCTATACAGATAGACAGGAGTAGAATATGAATATTATCAACAAATTGTTCGGTACTCACAGTGAGAGAGAATTGAAACTGATTGCTCCCACCATTGATAAGATCGAAGCACTGCGTCCGACTATGCAGGCGCTGAGCGATGAGGAACTGAGAGATAAGACAAAAGAATACAAGCAGAGACTGGCAGCAGGAGAGACTCTGGATGATCTTCTTCCAGAGGCATTTGCAACTGTCAGAGAGGCAGCAAAGCGTGTACTTGGTATGGAGCATTACCGGGTACAGTTGATCGGTGGTATGATCCTTCATCAGGGACGTATCGCAGAGATGAAGACTGGTGAAGGTAAGACGCTGGTATCCACACTCCCGGCATATTTGAATGCACTGGAGGGAAAGGGCGTTCATGTTGTAACCGTCAATGATTATCTGGCAAGCCGTGATGCTGGCTGGATGGGTAAGGTTCATGAGTTTCTTGGCCTGACGGTAGGTGTAGTGCTGAATGCTTCCACCAAGGAAGAGAGACGTGCTGCATACAATTGCGACATTACTTATGTAACCAATAACGAGCTGGGATTTGACTACCTGCGTGATAACATGGTTATTTACAAAGAGCAGCTGGTACAGAGAGAATTACATTATGCCATCATCGACGAGATTGACTCTATTCTGATCGATGAGGCGAGAACTCCGTTGATCATCTCTGGTCAGAGCGGAAAATCCACTAAGCTTTATGAGCTGTGCGATTATGTGGCACATACGCTGACCCGTGGTGAGGCAAGCAAGGAATTTTCCAAGATGGATGCCATCATGGGTGAGGAGATCGAGGAGACCGGAGACTTCATCGTCAATGAGAAAGATAAGATCGTTCATCTGACAGCTGATGGTATCAAGAAGGTAGAGCAGTTCTTCAAGATCGAGAACCTGGCAGATCCGGAGAATCTGGAGATTCAGCACAATATGGAGCTGGCACTTCGCGCCAATAACCTGATGTTCCGCGATCAGGATTATGTGGTAAAAGATGACCAGGTATTTATCGTTGATGAGTTTACCGGACGTATTATGCCAGGTCGTCGTTACTCTGATGGACTTCATCAGGCAATTGAGGCAAAAGAGCACGTAAAAGTAAAACGGGAAAGCAAGACTCTTGCAAATATCACGTTCCAGAATTTCTTCAATAAATATGATAAAAAATCCGGTATGACCGGTACGGCATTGACTGAGGAAAAAGAGTTCCGGGCAATCTATGGAATGGACGTTGTGGAGATTCCGACCAATAAGCCGGTTATCCGTAAGGACCTGCATGATGCGGTATACAAGACCAAGAAAGAGAAATTTTTCGCAGTCTGCAACGAGATTGAGAAAGCGCACGCAACGGGACAGCCGGTGCTGGTAGGTACGATCACGATCGAGACTTCCGAGGAACTCAGCCGTATGCTTCAGAAGCGCGGTATCCAGCATGAAGTGCTCAATGCAAAATTCCATGAGAGAGAGGCTGAGATCGTAGCACTGGCAGGTCAGCATGGAGCTGTTACGATCGCAACTAACATGGCAGGTCGTGGTACGGATATTAAGCTGGACGATGAGGCAAAGGCAGCTGGTGGATTGAAGATCATTGGTACAGAACGTCATGAGTCCAGACGTATTGATAATCAGCTGCGTGGTCGTGCCGGACGTCAGGGAGATCCGGGTGAATCACGTTTCTATATCTCATTGGAAGATGATCTGATGAGACTGTTTGGTTCCGAGCGTCTGATGGATGTATTCAATGCATTGGGAGTTCCGGAAAACGAGCAGATTGAGCATAAGATGCTTACAAGTGCGATCGAAAAAGCACAGATGAAAATTGAAAATAATAACTTTGGTATTCGTAAAAATCTGCTGGAGTATGACCAGGTAATGAATGAGCAGAGAGAGATCATCTATGCAGAGCGTCGTCGTGTACTGGACGGCGAGAGCATGAGAGATTCTATCTACAAGATGATTTCTGATGTGGTAGAGAACACAGTAGATACCTTTATCGGTGATGATCAGGATCCGCAGGAATGGGATCTTTCGGGTCTGAATGAGATACTGCTTCCTATCATTCCTTTTGAGATGATTACTGTGGAACGCATTGGCTGTAAGAATAAAGCAGAGTTGAAGCATGCACTGAAGCAGGAAGGAACGAAGCTGTATGAGGCAAAAGAGGCAGAGTTCCCGAACCCGGAGATGATCCGTGAGCTGGAACGTGTATTCCTTCTGAAAGTTATTGATCGCAAATGGATGAACCATATCGACGATATGGAGCAGTTGAGACAGGGTATTGGCCTTCAGGCATATGGACAGAGAGATCCACTGGTTGAGTATAAGATGAGCGGCTATGAGATGTTTGAGGCTATGACAGCAGGCATTCAGGAAGATACCGTACGTCTGTTGATGCATGTGAAGATTGAAGAGAAAGCAGAGCGCGAGGAAGTTGCACAGGTAACCGGAACCAATAAGGATGATTCCCTTGGAAAAAAACCGGTACAGCGTGCTGCAGATAAAGTATATCCGAACGATCCCTGTCCTTGCGGAAGCGGTAAGAAATACAAGCAGTGCTGTGGTCGTAAATTGATGAAGTAAAAACGATTGATAGTATCATAAATTTTAAAAGAAAGAAGGTGTGGTTATGGTAGAATTAGATCAGTTTAAATATACACTGAGCAGCTACGCAAAACCCATGACAGAACTGAGGGATTCACTTTGACTTGGCTTCAAAGACGCTCAGGATCGAAGAATTAGAACGGGAGATGGAGGCACCTGGCTACTGGGACAATGTGGAAAAATCCCAGGAAGGTATGAAGGAGCTGAACATTCTCAAAGAAGAAAAACAGAAATATGAAAGCCTGGAGCAACAGTACGAAGATATCGAGACACTGTTGGAGATGGGCTATGAAGAGAACGATGAATCTCTGATTCCAGAGATTCAGGAAGAACTGGATCAGTTTACAGAGGCATTTGAGGCCATGCGGATCAAGACTCTCCTGTCTGGTGAATATGATAGCACAGATGCCATTATCAAGCTGAATGCAGGAGCAGGTGGAACCGAATCCTGCGACTGGGCGGGCATGCTTTACCGTATGTATACCCGCTGGGCAGAGCGCAAGGGCTTTACCGTAGAAGTACTGGACTATCTGGATGGTGATGAGGCAGGTATCAAATCGGTTACCTTTGAGGTGCATGGAGAAAATGCCTACGGATATCTCAAATCCGAAAAAGGTGTGCACCGTCTGGTTCGTATTTCTCCATTTAATGCACAGGGAAAAAGGCAGACTTCCTTTGTGTCCTGTGATGTGATGCCGGATATTGAAGGCGACATTGAGGTGGAGATCAATCCGGATGATCTGCGGATCGATACGTATCGTTCCAGCGGAGCAGGTGGACAGCACATCAACAAGACTTCATCTGCGATCCGTATTACACATATTCCTACGGGAATTGTAGTACAATGCCAGAATGAACGTTCCCAGCATCAGAATAAGGACAAAGCCATGCAGATGCTGAAGGCTAAACTCTACCTTCTGGAACAGCAGAAGCAGGCAGAAAAATTATCCGGAATCCGCGGAGAAGTCAGTGATATTGCCTGGGGAAATCAGATTCGTTCGTACGTGATGCAGCCGTATACACTGGTTAAAGATCATCGTACCAGCTGCGAAGTCAGCAACGTAGATGCTGTGATGGATGGAAAGATCGATCCATTTATCAATGCTTACCTGAAATGGATCAATCTGTCACCGGAGGAACAGGAATGACGGAAAACAGCAAGTATTTCGTGCTAAAGAAAAAAGCAGTGCCAGAGGTTCTGCTGAAAGTGGTGGAGGCCAAGCGTCTTCTGGATTGCAATCCTGGCATGACGGTCCAGGAAGCGGCAGATCAGCTTGGCATCAGCCGCAGTTCATTTTATAAATACAAAGAGGACATCTTTCCTTTCCATGATGAGGCGAAAGGAAAGACTGTTACTTTTATGCTTCAGGTGGAGGATGAACCGGGACTTCTGTCCACGGTTCTGAATATTATTGCAGAATTTGGAGCAAACATTCTTACAATTCATCAGACGATCCCGATCAACGGAATCGCCACGCTGACCCTCAGCGTTCAGGTGCTTTCTACCACAGGGGACGTATCTGCCATGATCGAAAAGATTGAACAGCAGCAGGGAGTCAGATATCTCAAAATATTAGGCAGGGAGTAAAATACCAATGATAAAGGTTGCAATTATGGGTTATGGCACCGTTGGATCCGGTGTATATGAGGTGTTCAGAACAAACAAGACCAGCATTGACAAAAAAGTGGGACAGGAACTGCGAGTACAGTATGTGCTGGACTTAAGAGAGTTTCCAGGAGACCCGGTCATGGATGTATTGACACATGATTTTGAAGACATCCTTAATGATGATGAAGTGAAGATCGTGGCTGAGGTTATGGGAGGACTTCATCCGGCGTATGAGTTTACCAGACGCTGCCTGGAAGCAGGAAAAAGTGTGTGTACTTCCAACAAGGAATTGGTGGCTGAGCATGGTGCTGAACTGATCCAGATTGCGAAGGATCATCAGGTGAATTATCTGTTTGAGGCAAGTGTAGGCGGCGGTATTCCTATTATCCGTCCTCTTAATTCTTCTCTGACGGCAGATGTGATCGTAGAGATCTCTGGTATCTTAAACGGAACCACTAACTACATGCTGACCAAGATGTCCAGAGAAGGACTGAATTATGATGATGTGCTGAAAGAAGCCCAGGCAAAGGGCTATGCGGAGCTTCACCCGGAAGCAGACGTGGAAGGCTGGGATGCGTGCAGAAAGATTGCGATCCTGACTTCTCTTGCCAGTGGTAATCAGGTGGATTTTAAAGATATTTATACAGAGGGTATTACCAAAGTGACGGCTGAAGATTTTGTATATGCAAAAAAAGCAGGCTGTGCTATCAAACTGCTGGCTGTCAGCAAGAAGCAGGGGGATACTTACTGTGCCATGGTTGCTCCGACCTTTGTTCGTAAAGAGAATCCGCTCTACATGGTAAATGATGTATTTAATGCAGTATGTGTGGAAGGAAATATGCTGGGAGCATCCATGTTCTATGGAAGCGGAGCAGGTAAACTGCCGACTGCCAGTGCTGTTGCCGGTGATATGGTGGATGCAGCAAGACATCTTGGAAAGATCATTACCACGTTCTGGAATCCGCAGAAACTGGAACTGGCTCCGGTGGGAGAGATGACCCATCGTTTCTTTGTCCGTATGAAATCTGATGCCAAAGACGCAAAAGTATTTGGTGATGTGGAGATGATCGATGCAAAGATCAAAGGTGAGATTGGGTTCATGACTCCTGTCATGTCCGAAGATGCATTTGCAAGAAAAGCAAAAAATCTTGATATTATCAGCATGATCCGTGTGGCAGGCTGAGCTTGAAGAGGAGGAAATGAAAAATGATGGATATCGTGTGTCTTGACCTGGAAGGAGTACTGGTACCGGAGATCTGGATCGCATTTGCAGAAGCCAGTGGAATTCCGGAGTTGAAGCGTACTACCCGTGATGAGCCGGATTATGATAAACTGATGAAATGGCGTCTGGGAATCCTGAAAGAGCATGGACTTGGGCTGAAAGAAATACAGGCAACCATCGAGAAGATCGATCCGCTGCCGGGAGCAAAAGAATTCCTGGATGAACTGCGTTCTTTGACCCAGGTGATCATCATCAGTGACACCTTTACGCAGTTTGCAAAACCGTTGATGAAGAAGCTGGGATGGCCGACTCTGTTCTGCAACTCTCTGGAAGTGGCAGAAGACGGAACCATTACCGGATTTAAGATGAGAATTGAGAATTCTAAGCTGACCACTGTAAAAGCATTGCAGTCAGCTGGATTTGATACCATTGCTGCAGGAGACAGCTTTAATGATCTGGGAATGATCAAAGCAAGCCGGGCAGGATTTTTGTTCCGTACTACCGACCAGATCAAAAAGGATTACCCGGAACTGAAAGCATTTGAGACTTATGATGAGTTCCTGGCAGCAATTAAAGAAGTATTGGAGTAAGATTTTTTATGGATATTATACAGAAACTGACAGAAGAACTTCAGGTGAAGAAATGGCAGGTGGAAGCAGCAGTCAAACTGATTGATGAGGGAAATACCATCCCGTTCATTTCCCGTTACCGGAAGGAAGCTACCGGTGCGCTTAATGATGAGCAGCTTCGTGATCTGGGCGAACGACTGACCTATCTTCGAAATCTGGAAGATAAGAAGGCACAGGTGATCTCCAGCATCGAGGAGCAGGGAAAACTGACGGAAGAGCTCAAAGCAGCGATCGAGGCAGCTCAGACACAGGTGGCTGTGGACGACCTTTATCGTCCATATCGTCCAAAACGCCGGACTCGTGCGACTATGGCAAAAGAGAAAGGACTGGAAGGTCTGGCCAATATTATTCTTCTTCAGATGACAACAACACCGCTGGAAACAGAGGCGGAAAGTTATCTGTCTGAGGAAAAAGGCGTGAAGAATGTACAGGAAGCAATCGCCGGAGCCATGGATATTATTGCAGAGAGTATATCCGATGAAGCAGATTATCGCACCTGGATCAGAAATAAGACACTGAAAGAGGGCGAGATCACCTCCGAAGCAAAAGATGAGAAAGAGCAGTCTGTATATGAGACCTATTATCATTTTAGCCAGCCAATCAGCAAGATGGCAGGACATCGGACGCTGGCTCTGAACAGAGGTGAGGCAGAAAAGGTGCTGACTGTAAAGATCGTTGCACCGGAACCGGAGATCTTAAGTTATCTGGAAAGCCGTGTGATCACAAGGGATAATCCAATCACATCTCCGACGCTGGAAGAAGTGGTAAAAGACAGTTACAGTCGCCTGATCGCACCGGCCATCGAGCGTGAGATCCGTAACCTTCTGACCGAGCAGGCAGAAGAGGGGGCAATCCGTGTATTTGGAAAGAATCTGGAGCAGCTTCTCATGCAGCCTCCGATTGCAGGACAGACCGTGCTCGGCTGGGATCCGGCATTCCGTACAGGCTGTAAGCTGGCAGTAGTAGATCCTACTGGAAAAGTACTGGATACGGTAGTCATTTATCCAACTGCACCTCAGAATAAGGTAAAAGAAGCAAAAGCAACCTTGAAAAAGCTGATCGAAAAATACCATATTACGCTGATCTCTCTTGGAAACGGTACCGCTTCCAGAGAATCTGAGCAGGTGATCGTGGAGCTTTTAAAAGAGATCCCGGAGAAGGTGCAGTACGTGATCGTCAGTGAATCGGGAGCATCCGTATATTCTGCAAGTAAGCTGGCAACAGAGGAATTTCCGAATTTTGATGTTGGACAGAGAAGTGCAGCTTCCATTGCAAGAAGACTGCAGGATCCACTGGCGGAGTTGGTAAAGATCGATCCGAAGGCTATCGGAGTTGGTCAGTATCAGCATGACATGAATCAGAAGAGATTGAGCGAAGCTCTTGGAGGAGTGGTTGAAGACTCTGTAAATAAAGTGGGGGTTGATCTGAATACGGCTTCAGCACCACTTTTGGAGTACATTTCCGGCATCACCAAGACGCTGGCAAAAAATATTGTGACATACAGAGAAGCGAACGGCAGATTCGCAGACAGAAGACAGCTTCTGAAAGTGCCGAAGCTGGGACCGAAGGCTTATGAGCAGTGTGCAGGATTCCTTCGAATCATGAATGGAGACAACCCGCTGGATACTACCAGTGTACATCCGGAGAGCTATGAGGCAGCTATGAAGCTTCTGACTTCTCTTGGATATTCCGCAGAGGATATTATTGGAGGAGGCCTGAAAGGCATCTCGAAGAAAGTGCGTGAGCCGAAGAAAACGGCAGAAGAGCTGGGTGTTGGTGAACTGACTCTGAAGGATATTGTACAGGAGTTGGAAAAGCCGGCCAGAGACCCTCGTGACGAGATGCCGCGCCCGGTGCTCAGAAGTGATGTGCTGGATATGAAAGACTTAACTCCGGGGATGGTGCTCAAGGGAACCGTCCGCAATATTATGGATTTTGGTGCATTTGTGGATATTGGTGTTCATCAGGATGGACTCGTGCATGTATCTGAGATGTCTGAGCGCTTTATCAAACATCCGCTGGATGTGGTCAAAGTAGGCGACGTGGTGGATGTGAAAGTGCTGGCGGTAGATGTCGCGAAGAAGCGGATCTCTCTGTCTATGAAACTGTAATAAGAACAAGATGTAATAGGAACAGGCCTTGGGAGTGAAGATTCCTGAGGCCTGTCCTTGTGGTGGCAGTGGTGTTGGCTGTGATTGGGTAAACAGAGATGGAAACAGAGTTGTTGAATACAGTTGTAAAACAAAATCAAACAGTTGCAAATGCCACAGATCCGTATAATATTTTTTCGGTTTTATCCATAGAGACGAAAGAAGTTCTGATCTGCCGGGTGATTGGAGATTTTTTGGATCCCAGAGGGGAACATGGAGAAAACAGTAAATTCCTCTCGTTGTTTTTGAAAGAAATTCCGGAGTTGCAGCACATAGCCTGTGAACAGTTAGATCAGGCAATCGTGACAACGGAGTATGTTATAGACGAAAATCGCAGGATTGATATTGTAATTGAAATCGGCGGTTATTTTGTTCCTGTGGAAGTGAAGATTTTTGCAGGGGAACAGAAAGCACAGTGCCTGGACTATTATCAGTTTGCAAGGCAGCGCGATCAGACAGCAAAAGTGGTGTACCTCACCAGATTCGGAACGATGCCGGGGGCATATAGCTACAAATCAGGAGAAGAGTGTGTTCCGGAAAAAGATATCATCTGCATTTCCTTTCAGAACACTATTCTGCAATGGCTTATCGCATGCTGTAAGGTGAGCCATGGACGGACAAAAATGGTGTTGGAACAATTGAGAGAAAGCGTGGAACATATGACGGGAGCAACAGAAGAAAAAACAATGCAGGCGGTTGCAAAAGAGATTGGCAAATCAGCAGATTCTCTTCGGGCAGCTATTCAGATATCGGATTCTCTGAAAAATGCAAAAACGAAATTGTTATTGCAGGTGATGGAAGAATTTAAACGACAGATGGCTCTTTTGAAAGAAACCTATCATCTGGAAGAGGAGACACAGATTGACTGGTATGGATATGAGAAACAGGCAGATCAGTTCTATGATCATGCATATTCGACTTATCCGGGAATCAATTATATTGTGACGAATATTCCTGCGTTTTGTACTTATCAGCTTTGGTTCCGCATTGAAATTGATAATCGCCTTTTTGCCGGGTTTTGCCTGTTTGATCCGACTGCGAATTCGCCGGAGGGAAGAGGAAATCAGGTGGATGATTATGATACGGATACCAGAACATGGATTAAACGTATTTTGAAAGTCTCAAAATCTGACCAGTCGGCTTGGTGGGCGGTCTGGCGTTATCTGCCTACGGGCTCCACACAAAGTAGTAAAGAGGTGCCTGATTTTCGAGCGATGAATGATGCAGCGGTCTCATTGGCTGATGAAAAGGTGAGAAAAATATTTGTGACAAATGCAATAAAGCAGATAGAGCAGACGTTATTCAATTTATTGAAATAAAGGCGAAGGAGAAGCAGACATGTCTATTATAAAAGCAAAAGAATATTTAAAATCCGTTGGTTATGAGGATCGGGTGATTGAATTTGCAGAGTCCACAGCGACTGTGGCAGAAGCAGCAGAGGCTGTTGGTGTGGAACCGGCAATGATTGCAAAGACTATGTCTTTTCTGGTGGGAGACAAAGCAATATTGATCCTTGCGGAGGGAACTGCCCGGGTAGACAATCGAAAATACAAGGATACATTTCATATAAAAGCAAAGATGATCCCATTTGACGAGGTGGAGCAGTACATCGGCCATGCACCGGGTGGTGTGTGTCCATTTGGAATTAACGAAGGTGTGGATGTGTATCTGGATGAAAGTCTGAGACAGTTTGATACAGTCTATCCGGCAGCGGGAAATGATCACAGCGCAGTGCGTCTGGCAGTGCCGGAACTGGAGAAGATCGCGGGAGCAAAAGGCTGGATCGATGTATGTAAGGAGCCGGAGAAATCGGAATAAAATAATTCTTGCATCACGGTACATATAAGCGTATAATATCATGTGTAAAAATAAAAGAGATCTTCGGGGCGGGGTGTAATTCCCCACCGGCGGTATTCAGGCTGTCAGGAACAAAAGACAGCAGGTAAGTCCGCGACCCGCGTAAAGCGGCTGAACCGGTGTGATTCCGGTACCGACAGTTATAGTCTGGATGGGAGAGGAAACAAGTAGTATTGCAGTGTATGAAGATGCCCCGGATTGTTGTGATCCGGGGTTTTTATATGCGTTTCTCCAGTTACAGGATCTCTGCTAATCTGAAAGGAGAATTATCATGAAAACAACATCAACAACCGCAACTGTAAGATCAGGAAGAGCGGCAACCAGAATGATCGTCTGCGTGGGAATGCTGGCAGCGATCTCCACTATTCTTATGCTTTTTGAATTCCCACTGCCATTTCTTGCACCGGGATTTTACGAGCTGGATTTTAGTGAAGTGCCGATCTTGATCGGAGCATTTGCATTAGGACCGGTGGCAGGCGTACTCACAGAGCTGGTAAAGGTACTTCTCAATCTGGTGATCAATGGAACTCAGACAGCATTTGTCGGCGAATTTGCCAATTTTGTAATGGGTTGCATGTTTGTACTTCCGGCTTCACTGATCTACAAGATGAAGAAATCCAGAAAGCATGCAGTCATCGGACTGGCAGCAGGAACCGTGATCATGTCAGTGGTTGCAGTATTTATCAATGCACTTGTATTGCTTCCGGCTTATGCGAAGGCATTTGGAATGCCGATTGATGCATTCGTGGAGATGGGATCAGCCATCAACCCGGCAATCAACAGTCTGTGGACGTTTGTAGTTCTGGCAGTGGCACCATTCAATCTGATCAAAGGTGTACTGGTGTCTGTGATCACCGTACTGTTATACAAACATATCAGTCCGATCCTGAAAGGAAATCTGTAGATCATATACGTATAACATAAAAACGCTGAGCGACAGAAGATAGCTGCCGTTCAGCGTTTTTGCCTTATACGCATTGCTGAACAGGATGAAGTGTCTGAAAACAAAATAGAAAATGCAAAAAATGATAAAAAATAGTAAAAATCATACTAGAAAAACAGATAAAAATCTGCGATAATGAATCTATCAAAGATGTGTGGTTTCTTTAGGGGAAGAAACAAAAATAAAAAGATACAAGGGGGAAAACACATGAGAGTTGGCTGCGTAAAAGAAATCAAAAACAATGAATTTCGAGTAGGTATGACACCTGACAACGTGAAGAATTATGTGAGAGCGGGTCATGAGGTGTATATCGAACGCGACGCAGGAGTTGGATCTGGTTTTACTACGGAACAATATGAGAAAGCGGGAGCTCATATTCTGGATCAGGCAAAGGATGTATGGGATAAGAGTGAGATGATGATCAAGGTAAAGGAGCCGTTGAAAGAAGAGTATGGCTTCTTCCATGAGGGACTGATCCTCTATACTTATCTCCATCTGGCAGCAGACAGAGAACTGATGGATGCTATGCTGGCAAGCAAAGTAAAGGGTGTTGCATATGAGACTCTGATCGAGCGTGATGGAAGTATTCCGTTGCTGGCGCCCATGAGTCAGATCGCAGGAAGACTCAGTATTCAGGAAGGCGCAAAATATCTGGAGAAGCCGTTCGGTGGTTCCGGTGTTCTGTTAAGTGGTGTTCCGGGAACTCCGAAGGCAAAGGTTGTTATCCTCGGCGCAGGTTCTGTTGGAACCAATGCCTGCAAGATCGCAGTCGGCATGGGTGCAGATGTAACGATCATGGATATCAATCTGAAGAGACTGGCATATCTGGATGATATTTTTGGTGCACGGATCCAGACGCTGGTAAGTACCGATGCGGCTGTGGAAGCAGCAGTTTCCAATGCAGATCTTGTGATCGGCTGTGTACTGATTCCTGGTAAGGCGGCACCGAAGCTGATGAAGAAAGAATATCTGAAACATATGAAACCGGGCAGCGTGATCGTGGATGTGGCTGTGGATCAGGGAGGATGCTGTGAGACCACCAAAGTTACCTACCATGATGACCCGACTTTCGTAGTGGATGGAGTGGTTCATTACTGTGTAGGAAATATGCCGGGAGCGGTTCCGTATACTTCCACTATTGCACTGACCAACGCAACTCAGAGCTATGGCCTTCAGATTGCAGCAGCTGGTCTGGAGGAAGCATGCAGAAAGAACAGCGTGATGTATTCTTCAATCAACACGTATGATGGCATGATCACCTGTAAGAATGTGGCAGATAGTTTTGGAATGGAATATAAAGATCCGGCAGAACTGATCAAATAAATGAATATCCGACCTAGATGAACAGGGCAGATCGTTTTCTGAGAAAAAGGAACGGTCTGCCCGTTCTTTTTGCCAGATTCATTGTAAAAATCAAGGGCGTGTGTTAAAATGAGCACATTGGCGGCAGATAGGAGAGAATTTCATGGCTGTGATAAATTCATTTTGCGCAAAAGATACGTATGAACTTGGAGAAAAAATAGGACAGATGGCAAAGCCGGGGATGGTGATCTCGCTGACTGGTGATCTGGGAGTGGGAAAGACTGTATTTACCCAGGGACTTGCAAAAGGGCTGGGCATTGAAGAACCAGTCAACAGTCCTACATTTACGATCGTGCAGGTGTATGAGGAAGGGCGGCTTCCCCTGTATCATTTTGATGTATATCGGATTGGCGATATTGAAGAGATGGACGAGATCGGTTATGAGGATTATTTCTATGGAGAGGGCGTATGCCTGATCGAGTGGGCAGATCTGATTAGAGAGATCCTGCCGGAACAGATGTGCCGCGTGACTATTGAAAAAGATCTGGAAAAAGGTTTTGATTACAGAAAGATCACCCTGGAAGGATTCAAGGGGATCGAAGAACAGGAGGCATAACCGAATGGAGACATCCCAAAAAATACTTGCACTGGATAGTTCAGGACTGGTAGCCAGTGTGGCGGTTGTGGAAGGTAACAGCACATATAGTAATCTGCTGGCAGAATATACCGTGAATTATAAAAAGACACATTCTCAGACCCTGCTTCCCATGCTGGATGAAATTGCGAATATGACAGAGCTGGATCTGACAACCATTGACGCAATTGCGATTGCAGCAGGTCCGGGTTCCTTTACCGGACTGAGGATTGGATCTGCCACAGCAAAGGGTCTGGGACTGGCATTGAAAAAACCGTTGATCTCCATTCCTACAGTGGATGCTCTGGCATACAATCTCTACGGGACGGACCGGTTGATCTGCCCAATCATGGATGCCAGAAGAAATCAGGTGTATACAGGCATTTATGAATTTCGTGGAAATACCATAGAAGTGCTGGAGCCACAGATGGCAGTGGATATTGAAGTGATTGCAGAAAAGCTTTGCGAGAGACAGCAGGATGTGATCTTCCTTGGAGATGGAGTTCCGGTATTTAAGGATAAATTGTGCAATGGCTTGATGGACAAGCTACATGATTGTGGAAAAGAATTTTATTTCGCACCAGCCCATGTGAATAAGCAGCGCGCCGGTGCAGTTGGTGCACTGGCCCTTCGTTATCTGGAAGAGGGTAAGACAGAGACTGCAGAAGAGCATCAGCCGGAATATTTAAGAATGGCACAGGCGGAGAGAGAGCGGGCGGAGAAGCTTGCAAAGGGAGAAGGCACATGCTGATCTCTCTGATGAAAGAGGAAGAGATTCCGCAGGTGGCAGCATTGGAGCAGGTGTGCTTTTCTGAACCGTGGACGGAGCAGGGTCTGCGGGAAAGCTTTGCAAGGCCGGAGTATCTGTTTGTGACAGCTACAGAAGATGGTCAGGTTGTAGGATACGCAGGGCTGTATCAGGTGTTGGATGAGGGCGATATCACGAATATAGCAGTATTACCGTCTGCCAGAGAAAAAGGGATAGGAACGGCGCTGACCCGTGCACTTATAGAAGACGGTGAGCAGCGTGCGATCCATGCTTTTACACTGGAGGTCCGCGTGGGAAATGCGGCTGCGATCCATATTTATGAAAAGCTGGGATTTGTCCCGGCGGGAGTCCGAAAAGGATTTTATGAAAAACCAAAAGAAGATGCTCTGATCATGTGGCGCAGACAGATGCCTGCCCAGTAATCCCCTGTTTTCAGGAGTACATGTGCTGGTTTATAATTAGCCTGTACAACGAACGAGGAGGAGAAAACCATGCGGAGTTATGAAAAACAATCAGATAATAAATTAGAAAAAGTGATCTGCAATCGATGCGGACGAGAAATGAAAGTGGTAGGTGGAATCCTTCAGGAAGGAGTGTTTGAAGCTTCTGTTCTGTGGGGATATTTTTCAGACAGGGACGGGGAACGACATTCCTTCGATCTGTGTGAGGCTTGTTATGAGAAAATAATCCATACATTTCAGGTTCCGGTACAGATCGAGGAGCAGACAGAATTGATATAGGAGAGAATATGTTAGATATTTGCTTGCTTGGAAGCGGTGGTATGATGCCGCTTCCCTATCGCTGGCTGACGGCATTGATGGTGCGTTACAATGGGAGCAGCCTACTGATTGACTGTGGAGAAGGAACACAGATTGCGATCAAGGAAAAGGGTTGGAGCTTCAAACCCATTGATGTGATCTGTTTTACTCATTATCATGGAGATCATATCAGCGGTCTGCCGGGACTTTTGCTGACCATGGGAAATGCAGAACGTACGGAGCCTTTGACATTGATCGGTCCCAAGGGGCTGGAGCGTGTGGTTAATGCCCTGCGTGTGATCGCGCCGGAACTGCCGTTTCCTATCATTTATAAAGAGATCAATGGAAATGAAGAGACTTTTGAACTGGCAGACGGTTACCGTTTGAAAGCGTTCCGGGTGAACCATGGAATCCTGTGTTACGGATATACCCTGGAACTGGATCGGGCAGGCAAATTTCAGCTTCAGAAAGCCATGGAGCAGGAGATTCCAAAGCAGTATTGGAGCCGTCTGCAGAAGGGTGAGACTATCACTGACGAGCAGGCGGTCTACACGCCGGATATGGTGCTTGGACCACCGCGAAAAGGTATCAAACTGACTTACTGTACTGACACCAGACCCGTACCGGCCATCGTGGAAAATGCGAGTGGATCGGATCTGTTCATCTGTGAAGGCATGTACGGAGAGAAAGATAAGGATGCCAAGGCCAGGGAGCATAAGCATATGACTTTTTATGAAGCGGCGAAACTGGCAAGAGATGCACAGGTGGGGGAGATGTGGCTGACGCATTACAGTCCATCGCTGACGAGACCGGAAGAGTACATGGACGATGTCCGCAAGATTTTCCCGGCTGCCAAGGCAGGAAAAGACCGGAAATCCGTGGAATTGGATTTTGAAAAGGACGAGTGATAGATATGGAAGAAAAGAAAGATGTGTTGATTCTGGCAATCGAGAGCTCCTGTGACGAGACAGCTGCAGCCGTAGTGAAAAACGGGCGAGAAGTGCTTTCTAATGTGATTTCTTCTCAGATTGCGCTGCACACCCTTTATGGAGGAGTGGTTCCGGAGATTGCATCCAGAAAACATATAGAGAAGATTAATTACGTAATTCAGGAGGCACTGGATCAGGCCCATGTGACCCTGGAAGATCTGGATGCCATTGGCGTGACTTATGGACCGGGTCTGGTTGGTGCGCTCCTGGTTGGAGTTGCTGAGGCGAAGGCAATTGCCTATGCGGCAAAACTGCCATTAGTAGGCGTTCATCATATTGAAGGTCATATTTCGGCTAATTATATTGAAAATAAAGAGCTGGAGCCGCCATTTATCTGTCTGGTGGTGTCTGGTGGACATACGCATCTGGTAGTAGTCAAAGACTATGGGAAGTATGAGATCATTGGCCGGACCAGAGATGATGCGGCGGGTGAAGCCTTTGATAAAGTGGCCCGTGCCATCGGACTTGGCTATCCGGGCGGACCAAAGATTGATAAACTGGCAAAAGAGGGAAATCCAGATGCAATTCATTTTCCGCGGGCAAAAGTGGAAGATGCTCCTTATGATTTCAGCTTCAGCGGTGTAAAGTCAGCAGTGCTGAACTATCTGAATGGCTGTCAGATGAAGGGAGAACCTGTTGTGGAAGCAGATGTTGCAGCATCCTTCCAGAAGGCAGTCTGTGATGTGCTGGTGGATCATGCGATTCAGGCGGTAAAGGACTATAAGATTCCAAAACTTGCCATGGCAGGTGGAGTGGCATCCAACTCAGCACTCAGAGAAGCTATGAAGACAGCGTGTGAGAAGAGGAATATTCCATTTTATTATCCGTCTCCGATTCTGTGTACGGATAATGCGGCCATGATCGGTGCGGCGGCTTACTATGAGTATATGAATGGTTCCAGAGCAGGGCTGGATCTTAATGCTGTTCCGAATCTGAAGCTGGGAGAGCGATGATGGAGAAAAAAAGATGTACAGCCATTGTGCTGGCGGCAGGTCAGGGAAAGCGGATGGGGACTAAGACACAGAAGCAGTATCTGAATCTTTGCGGTTACCCGGTACTCTGGCATTGCCTTCATACATTTGAAGAGTCGGCTGTGATTGATGATATGATCCTGGTGACGGGAGAAGATCAGATTGATTACTGCCGGACGGAATTTGTAGAAAAATATGGATTTCGTAAGATCTGTAAAATCGTGGCAGGAGGAGCAGAACGCTATCACTCTGTTCTGAATGGACTGCGTGCCATGGAAAAAAATGTCTGTGAAGACGGGTATGTATTCATTCATGACGGGGCAAGACCTTTTGTGGATGAACCTATGCTGGAGCGGGTCTATGCAGATGTGTGTAAATATGAGGCATGTGTGGTTGGCATGCCGGTAAAAGATACGATTAAGATCGCTGATACGGATGGTTTTATCAAGGAGACGCCAAAGCGCAGTCTCGTATGGCAGATTCAGACACCACAGGTATTTTCTGCATCATTGATCTGCTATGCATATGAAGAGTTGGGCAGACGGGAGAAGGAATTGCTGGATCGCGGAATCCAGATTACTGATGATGCCATGGTGGTAGAGGAGATCTGTGGACGCAAAGTACGTCTGACAGAAGGCTCTTATGAAAATATGAAGCTCACCACATCGGAAGATCTGGAGATTGCAGAGACCTTCCTTCGACGTAAAAACCGTTGATTTCAGGTACTTATAAAGAAACTGTGAAAAAAACGTAAAAAAATGAAAAAATACAGTTGACAAATGAGGGCCATGCTGTTAGAATAACGATTGTCGCTTGTGGAGAGCGCTATGGAGAGATATCGAAGTGGTCATAACGAGGCGGTCTTGAAAACCGTTTGTCCGCAAGGGCGCGTGGGTTCGAATCCCACTCTCTCCGCTTGCCAAGTCACTTAAAAGTTTTGAAAAAAGTACTTGACAAACAAATACAAAGTGCGATATAATGCACAAGGTTCTTCGGTGAAAACGAAGAGAACTAAATAAAGACACGAGAGTGTGAAGAAAGTCGTTTCTGTGAAACGGCGAATCTAGGGCAATTTGGAGAAGTACCCAAGCTGGCCGAAGGGGCTCCCCTGGAAAGGGAGTAGGTCGTTAATAGCGGCGCGAGGGTTCAAATCCCTCCTTCTCCGTTCTTTCTTGAGAAAAGAAAGTAAAAAAGTTCTTGACAAAGCGAAAGAGTTATGATAAACTCGAAAAGCTGTTGAAAAGAACAAATGTTGAAGAAGTTTGAAAAAACTTATTAAAAAAGTTCTTGACAAACAGAAGACAACATGTTAAAATAGCAAAGCTGTCGCAAGACAGACAACCTTGATAACTAAACAGTGAAACACATACGATTCTCGAAAATTCTTTACATTTTTAAGAACGGTTTGAAAAACCAAAAACAGTAAAACGAGAGATAGCTAGTTGTTATCTTGAGTGAATCAAACATTTTATCAGAGAGTTTGATCCTGGCTCAGGATGAACGCTGGCGGCGTGCTTAACACATGCAAGTCGAACGGGAATTACTTTATTGAAACTTCGGTCGATTTAATTTAATTCTAGTGGCGGACGGGTGAGTAACGCGTGGGTAACCTGCCTTATACAGGGGGATAACAGTCAGAAATGGCTGCTAATACCGCATAAGCGCACAGAGCTGCATGGCTCAGTGTGAAAAACTCCGGTGGTATAAGATGGACCCGCGTTGGATTAGCTTGTTGGTGGGGTAACGGCCCACCAAGGCGACGATCCATAGCCGGCCTGAGAGGGTGAACGGCCACATTGGGACTGAGACACGGCCCAGACTCCTACGGGAGGCAGCAGTGGGGAATATTGCACAATGGGGG
>ENA-UPXC01001380-UPXC01001380.1-human-gut-metagenome-genome-assembly--contig:-NODE-1380-length-35392-cov-5.609033_pt1 | contig 35392 bp, 28 predicted proteins | sample MGYA00250047_ERZ773371 | MGnify/ENA primary metagenome ERZ773371 (study PRJEB29103, sample SAMN06111975) | human gut metagenome | biome: human gut; feature: ankylosing spondylitis patient; material... | reverse complement strand
ATACGGCGACCACCGAGATCTACACTCTTTCCCTTCCCGACCCTCTTCCGTTCTCTGGAGCCTCAGAAGCCCATTACCAACTACAACTTCATCTCGGAGGACGGCCGCTGGAAGCTCAACCTGACCCAGGGCTTCATCGCCCTGTCCACCCTGAGCTACACCCGGTGGGAGGACTTCGCCACCCGGCTGGACCGCCCCCTGGCCCAGTTTATCCAGCTCTACCAGCCCGCCTTCTTCGAGCGCATCGGCCTGCGGTATGTCAACGCCGTCTCCCGCCAGCGTTTGGGCCTGGAGGGGGAACTCTGGGACGATCTGATCCGCAGCCAGTATATCGGCATACTCGGCGAGCCTGACGTGGAAGAGAGCGAGATCGCCAAGTGTTCCCTGGACGTGGAGACTCCCCTGGTGGGGGACTACCGGATGAAGCTCCACGCCGGTCCCGGCCTCATCGGCGGCGGCAAGACCGACAAGGAGGTCAAGTTCATTCTGGACGGCGACTTCTCCACCGCGGGCAAGCATAACCCCGACGCGGTGCCCGAAAAGCTGGAGCGGATGCACCGGTTCGCCGTCTGCCTGTTCCAGGGCGCCATCACCAAGGAGCTTCACGAGGCCATGGGGCCCACCCCTCTGGCCGAGTAAATCACACCGCCCGCCGGTTCCCCGGCGGGCGGCCTGATATCCCGGCGCGGCAAGACTGCTCTTGCATTTTGGTAAAAAACTGCTTATAATACAGGTGTCTTGACAGAAAGGTGGTGGACGCGGTGAAGCGGTTGCTTCTCGTAGTGGACTATCAAAAGGACTTTGTAGACGGAGCACTGGGCTTTCCCGGTGCGGAGGCACTGGACGGGCCCATCGCGGCCAAAATCGCCGCCTGCCGCGCCGCCGGAGATGACGTGGCCTTCACCCTGGACACCCATGGCCCGGACTACCTGGACACCCAGGAGGGGCGGAAGCTGCCGGTGCCCCACTGCCTGCTGAACTCGGAGGGCTGGCAGCTCTACGGCCAGACGGGACAGGCCATGGAGCGCAGCCGGGATATGGTCATCGGCAAGGGCGCCTTCCCCTCCCTGTGGCTGGCCAACTGGCTGAAGGAGCAGGGCTATGACCGGGTGGAGCTGGCTGGACTGGTATCCTACCTTTGCGTACTCTCCAACGCCATCATGGTCAAGGCCGCCCTGCCCGAGGCGGAGATCGTGGTGGATGCCTCCTGCACCGCCGGGCCCGATCCGGATCTCCACGCCAAGGGCCTGGACGTGATGGAGGCCCTCCAGATCACGGTACTGAACCGATAAAGGTTGTGAAACAGATGAAGGAACACATGAACTACACACTCCTGTGTGATTTTTACGAATTGACCATGGGCAACGGCTACTTTCAGACCGATGGCTATGCCGACCAGATCTGCTACTTCGATGTCTTCTTCCGCAATGTACCCGATGGAGGCGGCTTCGCCATCGCGGCCGGTCTGGAGCAGGTCATCGACTATATCGAAAACCTCCGCTTCACCGAGGAGGACATCGCCTACCTGCGGGGAAAGGGCTGCTTCTGCGAGGGCTTTCTGGACTATCTGCGCACCTTCCGCTTCACGGGCGACCTGTGGGCTGTGCCGGAGGGCACTCCCATCTTCCCCCGGGAGCCCTTCCTCACCGTCCGCGCCCCCGCCATTGAGGCCCAGTTCATCGAGACCTTCCTGCTGCTCACCCTCAACCACCAGTCCCTCATCGCCACCAAGACCAACCGCATCGTCCGGGCCGCCGACGGCCGCCCGGTGAGCGAGTTCGGGTCCCGCCGGGCCCAGGGCCCCGACGCCGCTGTGCTGGGTGCCAGGGCGTCCTATATCGCCGGCTGCGCCGGCACCGCCTGCACCCTGGCCGACGAGATGTATGGTTCCCCCGCCGGGGGCACCATGGCCCACTCCTGGGTGCAGATGTTCCCCGACGAGTACACCGCCTTCAAGACCTACTGCCAGCTCTATCCGGAAAATGCCATCCTGTTGGTGGACACCTATAACGTGCTGAAATCCGGCGTACCCAACGCTATCCGGGCCTTCAAAGAGGTGCTGGAGCCTATGGGCATCACCAAGTGCGGCATCCGTCTGGATTCCGGCGACCTCACCTACCTGTCCCGGAAGGCCCGGGAGATGCTGGACGAGGCGGGCCTCACCAGCTGCAAGATCTTTGCCTCCAACGCCCTGGACGAGTACATTATCCGTGACCTGGTGCGCCAGGGCGCCCGCATCGACTCCTTCGGCGTGGGCGAGCGGCTCATCACCTCCCGCTCCGAGCCTGTCTTCGGCGGGGTGTACAAGCTGGTGGCCATCGAGGATGAGAACGGCACCATCATCCCCAAGATCAAAATCAGCGAGAACGCCGCCAAGATTACCACCCCCCACTTTAAGAAGATCTACCGCATCTTCTCCAAGGACACCGGCAAGGCGGAGGCCGACCTCATCTGCCTGCACGACGAGGAGTTTGACTTCACTCAGCCCCTGGAGCTCTTCGATCCCGACGCCACCTGGAAGCGCAAAACCTTCACCGGCTATGAGGCCAAGGAGCTGATGGTCCCCATCTTCCTGGGCGGTGAGCTGGTCTACAAGGTGCCCGACCTCCAGGCCAGCCGCTCCTACTGCCAGCGGCAGGTGGACTCCCTGTGGGATGAGGTCAAGCGGTTTGAGAATCCCCACAACTACTATGTGGACCTGAGTCAGAAGCTGTGGGATATCAAGCAGAATCTCCTTAACAGCCACGACATGCACTAACTTTTTTCGAGAAAAAAGTTAGCAAAAAAGCTTTCTGCGAAGCTTCGCTTCGCCTCTGCGCCCGTAAGAGAGACTTTGGTGGGAGTGACGTGTTCCGTCGCTCCCACTTTTTTATGTTTCGGGTTCCGCCCCGCAGGGCGGAATCCTCCTCCAACTATTCCAACAAAAATAGACCGTCCCGAAGGACGGTCTATTTTTGCAATTATTGGGTCATGCCGCCGGCTGGGCGGTATCTTCGCCCGTGTCGGCTTGATTGGAGGCCGCCCGACCATCGATGGTCAGGGAGTAGCCCTCCAGGATGGAACTTCCGCTCTCGGTGGCCGCGTGCTCGATGGTCACCTTGTCGCCCACGTTGAGGATGACGGCCAGCTCATTCTTGGCCGCCGACAGGGAGTAGAAAACCTCCTCGCCGTCCAGGCGGACGTAGTAGTAGGTGTTGCCGTCCAGCACGGCGGAGCGGATCTCCGCCACGGTGCCCTGAGCGGTGGTCTGAGGCAGTTCCTCCGGCTCGGTGATTCCCTTGTCCGAGAGCAGACGGATGTAGTTCTGCTCACACTGGGCCACCGAGGAGGCCACCGTGACTACCTGATACTGGGCCACGTTTACCATGGCATAGCTCTTCACCAGGCTGGTAGCGTCCTTCAAGGGGATAAAGTAGGTGGGCTCTCCGGCGATGTTCAGGAGCAGGGGGAAGGTGGCCGTATAGCCCAGATCCTGCACCTCGCCCTGGGCCGACGCCTTGGCGGCGTTCTCTGTGGCACCCGGAGCGGAGTAGAACTTGGTCTCCTTGGTGCGCTGATTGCTCAGCAGGAAGCCCAGGTTGGACTGGTCGGCGTTGGCGGAGGTGACGCCGGTGTACACATATACATCGTCGTTGAGGGCGATGTAGTTATACCCTTCGGTGGTCACGGTCACGTCCCGCTGGCCCAGCACGGAGTTGATAAAGCCGTTGACCAGGGTGCCATGGTAGTCGTACTGCTGCATGATGAGCTGGGGGGTATACACGTTGTCTACCCAAGTAGGCACGTCGGCAATGTCGTAGTAGGTGCTCTCGCCGGTGATGGCGTTACAGAGCACGGCGCCCTTAATGTCGGTGCCGCCGAACAGGCCGATGGTCTTCACCACCCGGGGGGCGATCCACCAGGGCTGGCCCTCCTCGTCGATCTCAAACTGAGGAGTATCAAACATATAGGTGGGGTACTGGAAGCGAAGATGGCGCATAATGTTGCGGTTGAGGGGCTCGGAGAAGGAGTACTTCATGCCCTCCTGGAGCCGTACCACGTTGGCCTCCTGAGTCACCATGTCCACCACCACGTAGGCGGGCAGGCCCTCGCCCCGGTTGGTGAACCATTTGATCAGGTCGGCGTAATCGATGGGGGCCACCCGCACAGGACGGCCCTGATAGTTGATCTGGGTGGAGTCGTTGGAATACTCAAACTGACTGACCATGTCGCTGAGGGTACCCATCTGTCGGTCGCCCAGGTATTCGGCGCTCTCCCGGTCCAGGGTGGGGATCTTGTCAAAGGAGATCTGGCTGATGTCCTGGGCAAAGGTGCCGTCCTCCACGGTAAGCAGGTCCCGGTAGGCTCCCGCCCGGAAGATGGGCAGGGAGATGATCTGACCCACCAGAGCAACCACCACCAGCAGCACCATAAAGATGCCCACCGGCAGGCACTGCTGCTTGATAAAGCGGAAGTAGTCTCCCACCCGGGCCTTGCCCGAGGTCTTGCCGTCCCGGAAGCCGGAGGTCACCAGGGCGGAGGCCACATAGGCCAGACACAGCACAAAGATGAAGCTGTAAAAGTCGGGAGACTGCAAATTGATGGCGGGCAGGCCCAGGTAGAAGTAGATAAAGCCTACCACCACCGTCACCAGCAGGTTGATGAGGATCTTGCCCGGTTTGCTCAGGTTTTTCCGGGGCTTTTTTCCTTCGTTGTTCAAGTTGGTTCTCCTCTCTGCGGCAGAATATGCCGCTTGGAAATGATGCAAGTATACCTGTTTTCCAGGAAGAATGCAACGGGATTTTGACACTCTTGTCTAATTCTTAATCTGATTTAAAGAATGGACGGTATGGTCAGACCAGGCACGGGGCATACTGACAAAAACAGGACGCCCTGCGTCTGGAAAGGATGATCCCTGTGCAAGTAAAGGATCTGATGAACCCCAGCGTGGTCACCATTGAGCCCACCTCCTCCGCCGCCCTGGCCGCCCGACTTCTGAGCCGCCACAACGTGGGAGTACTGCCTGTGTGCGGGGAGGACCGGAAGCTGCGGGGCGTGGTCACCGACCGGGACATCGTGCTGCGGTGCGTCGCCGCCGAGGAGGACCCCGCTCAGACTTTGGTGCGGGAAATCATGACCCGGGGCTGCGCCACCGTGTCTCCCCAGGATGACTGCCGGGCCGCCACCCAGCTTATGGCCCGCCAGCAGGTGCGTCGCCTGCCGGTGGTGGAGGGAGGAAAGCTGGTGGGCATCGTCTCCCTGGCCGACCTGGCCCGCAGCCAGCGCTTTGACATGGAGGCCGCCCAGGCCCTGGGGGAGATCTCCGAAAACATCGTCCACCGTTAACCGCTTTCTTGAAAGAAAGCTTGGCAAAGAACTTTCTGCGAAGCTTTGCTTCGCCTCTGCGCCCGTAAGAGAGATTTTTTGTGGGAGTGACTGCTCAGTCGCTCCCACCTTTTTTATGGGTTCCGCCCTGCGGGGCGGGGAGGGGGACGGTTGTTCCTTTCTGAGCGATCAGAAAGGAACCAAAGAATCGCTGGGGGTTGATTCCGGTGAGCACCTTCGCGCAGCGGGTGCTCACAGTCATCTGCCCCCCAGACCCCCGTTTTACGGGGGTACCCTACTGGAAGCCCGGCACTTGCGTCCGGCGGCTCCGAAAACATGACCATCTGGTTCTTCTTGCCCCGGGGACACTGGCCCCTACTGGTGCAAAATCTGGTGGAAACGTGCGTTGAAATTACACCGCCTACCCTGGCATAACCGTGGTAGTTGCTCCGCTCGACCACCGCCGCACCAAACAGGTAGGCAGGCACCAGGCGGTGTATGTTAGAACTGCCCATAATCGGGGTCCCCGCCAAAGCCCAGCGAAGCGGGTTTGGTGGGGAGAGGAGGAGCAAGGAAGCGACATGACGGATGCCCATGCTTGGGCGTCCGGAATAAAGCGAACTTTGCGACGACGAGGACCCAGTGGGCCGGGAGTAGGAAGGTGCATGGTCAAAGTTTCGAACCGCCGGAACTCACGTAAGCGCCAAAGTAACATTCGTCCCCCAAAAAGCATAAAAATCCCCCAGGGACAAGCCCTGGGGGAAATCCATCTTACCGATTCAAAATGTCCATAAACTCCTGCCCGGTAATAGTCTCATACTCATAGAGATACCCAGCGATCTCATGGAGCTTGCCCTCGTGTTCCTTCAGCAGTCCCATGGCCTTGTCATACTGTTCATCCACCAGCTGGGTGACCTTCTTGTCAATGCGGGCCTGGGTCTCGGGGGAGCAGGCCAGGGAGGCGTCGCCGCCCAGGTACTGGTTGCTCACTGTCTCAAAGGCCACAAAGCCAAACTCCTCGCTCATGCCGAAGCGGGAAATCATGGACCGGGCCAGCTTGGTGGCCTGTTCAATGTCGTTGGAGGCTCCGGTGGTGATGGAGTGGAAGACCAGCTCCTCAGCGGCCCGGCCGCCGGTGTAGGTGGCAATCTTGTTCAGCAGCTCATCTTTGGACATAAGGAAGTGGTCGCCGTCGTCCACCTGGAGGGTATAGCCCAGCGCGCCGGAGGTGCGGGGAATAATGGTGATCTTCTGCACGGGAGCGGAGTGGTTTTGCAGGGCGGCCACCAGGGCATGGCCCACCTCGTGGTAGGCAACGATCTTCTTTTCCTCGTCGGAGAGCACCCGGCTCTTCTTCTGGTAGCCCGCAATGACCACCTCCACGCTCTCCTGCAAGTCCTCCTGGGTGGCAAACTGCCGGCCCGACCGCACCGCCCGCAGGGCGGCCTCGTTGACGATGTTGGCCAACTCCGCGCCGGAGGCGCCCGCGGCGGTCTTAGCGATGGGCTCAAAGTCCACATCCTCCGCCAGGCGGATCTTCCGGGCGTGGACCTTCAGGATCTCAATGCGGCCCTGGAGGTCGGGCAGCTCCACGGGAATACGCCGGTCAAAGCGGCCGGGACGCAGCAGGGCGGGGTCCAGGCTGTCGGGGCGGTTGGTGGCGGCCAGCACCACCACACCCTTGGAGCCGTCAAAGCCGTCCATCTCGGTGAGCAGCTGGTTGAGGGTCTGCTCCCGCTCATCGTTGCCCATCATCTGACCATCACGCTTTTTGCCAATGGTATCGATCTCGTCGATAAAGACAATACAGGGGGCCTTCTCGTTGGCCTGCTTAAAGAGGTCGCGTACCTTGGCGGCGCCACGGCCTACGAACATTTCCACAAATTCGCTGCCTGCGATGGAGAAGAAGGGCACGTTGGCCTCACCGGCCACGGCCTTGGCCAGCAGGGTTTTACCGGTGCCCGGAGGGCCTACCAGCAGCGCGCCCTTGGGCAGCTTGGCGCCGATGGCGGCGTACTTGGCCGGGTCGTGGAGGAAGTCCACGATTTCGCTGAGCAGCTCCTTGGCCTCGTCCTCACCGGCCACATCGGCAAAGCGAATGCCGCTGGAGGAGGGGACATACACCTTGGCCCCGGAGTTGCCGCCCATACCGAACATCATACCGTCCGCGCCGCCCATGCTCTTCTGCATCCGCTTGCGGATAAAGTAGCCGATGAGCAGGAAGGGCACCAGGGGCAGCACCCACCCCACCAGAATGGAGGTGAGCAGTCCGGGCTGGGTATCCACCCGGTTGATATCGCCGCCGTGCTCATAGACGCGCTGGACCATCTCGGTGTCGCTATCGATGGCGGTGGTCTTGTAGATCTTCTCCTGAGCCTTGTCGGTAAAGGTGATCTCATCCCCTTCAATCTGTACCAGACCGATATTTTCGTCATAGGTCATGGACATGAAGGTGGAGTAGCTCACCTCCTGAACCTGTTTTTCCAGCACAGCCGGGAAAAACGTCATGTTCAGCACCATCAAAATGATCATACCGATAAGATAATAAAATACTAGGGGGCGCTTGGAAGGTTTTTTCACTTCCTGCATAAAAGCTCCATCCTTTCTGATCTCCTCTTGAGGGAGAAACGTGATCTGTTATCACGAACTTATTTTATCTTAGCCCATTTCCGTGGAAAATCAAATTTTAAGTATGAATAAATTATGATTCTTTTATGAACAAAAGGCAAGGGGACAAATATCCCTTTTGGGGTAAAAAAAGTGGGAGCGACGCAGAACGTCACTCCCACAAAAAGTCTCTCTTACGGGCGCAGAGGCGAAGCGAAGCTTCGCAGAAAGTTCTTTGCCAAGCTTTCTTTCAAGAAAGCGGCCTACTTTTCTCTCGAGAAAAGTAGGTCAGGCGTGAGCCGTACGGTCAAACCCCAGACGATTCAGGCGCTCCTGGGGGATCATAGCCCGGAAGAAGGACACCCGAGGCAGGGCGGCCAGCAGCACGCTGCCCAGGATATAGCAAGCCAGCAGCTCACCAAAGCCCACGGTAAAGGCGTTAAAGGCGTAAGCGGGCCAGAAGGCGGCCGTAAAACCAGTCTCAAACCAGGCGATCTCCGCACCCACAATAAACGCGTTGCACAGCACGGGGGGCAGGGGAGCCAGATACCGGTTGGGCATGTACTGGGTCAGGATGCAGGCGATCAGGGTAGCGGCAGTGCCCACCACCAGGTCCAGGGGATAGGGGGAAAACAGGTTTGCGATGAAGCAGCCGACCACCAGTCCCGGCGCGGAAGCAGGGAACAGGAAGGGCAGCACGGTGAGCGCCTCAGACAGGCGCACCTGGATGGCTGTAAACTGGGGAATGGGCAGGACTAGGGTGAGAACCGCGTACACCGCCGCGATAAAAGCGGCCAGAGTCAGGTCTCGGGTGGTAAATTTGCGCATAAAAAAACCTCCATTTTATTATTTAGAGAACGGCGGGGCATGTTTGCTGCCCCCCGAACGAACCCGAAACAATACGCTTTGCGCTTCGTATTGTCACGCTGCGGACTGGGCCCATGGCCGGGTCGCTTTCACTTCGTCTCAGGGCACAAACAGCCCGGCCATGCCGGTCTTGGTTTGCACCCTTCGCTCCACTCCAAGCTCCCCTATGGGCCTGTCCTCCGCGCTTCGGGCTTGGACGAGATAGATTCAAACTCGTCGCCGGTATCTTATCACACCTGAGCCCCTTTGTCTACCCACTTTTTCTCTTGACTCTCTTCTTAAAAACACATGCAAAATCAGTTGAGATGTTGTATAATATAGTCAAATCGTTGGCGGTCTCCCGCCCGGCGAAGGAGGTTAATCGGTTATGAAGAAAAATATCATCACCGTCAGTCGGGAGTTTGGCAGCGGCGGACGCACCATCGGCAAGACGGTGGCCCAGCGCCTCGGCATCCCCTACTACGACAAGGAGCTGGTCAAGCAGGTGGCTCTGGAGAGCGGCTTTGACCCCAAGTACATTGAGGAGCAGGGGGAGTTTGCCCCCGGCAAGACCCACTTTGCCTTCTCCTTTTTAGGCCGGGGCGTCCCCGGAGTCATGGGCGGCATGACCGCCGCCGACTTCCTGTGGACCATCCAGCACAATGTCATCCGGGACCTGGCGGAGAAGGGCCCCTGTGTCATTGTAGGCCGGTGCGCCGACTATATTCTGCGAGACCGCACCGACTGTCTGCACACTTTTATCCACGCCAGCATGGACTTCCGCGCCCACCGCATCGTGCGGCTGTACGGCGAGTCGGAGGTGGCCCCGGAGAAGCGGCTCCAGGACAAGGACGCCCGCCGCCGCATCAATTACAAGCACTACACCGACCGGGAGTGGGGCATGTCCCAGAACTACCACGTGTGTCTGGACTCCAGCGTGCTGGGGATCGATAAGTGCGTGGACATCATTCTGGACCTGGCGGAGAACTGCCCGGACCCCACAGAATAAGCCAAATCAAAAAACAGGCTGTGATTTTCTATCAGAAAATCACAGCCTGTTTTTCTTAATCCACGCCCCGCAGAGCCACCTCCGGCACCCAGGGCCGCACGATTGCGGCAAACGCCTCCAGCTCCTCCCGGCCCCAGGGGTGCAGCCCCTCCTGAATCACCGTGTCCCGGTCTACAAAGGACTGGAGAAAATACCGCTTTGCCCCCGCCAGCCAGAGGCCGATGGCACGGAAACTGTCCGAATCGTGGAACTCCCGCACCACGGTCGTGCGGAACTCATAGTCCACCATCCCCTCCAGCAAAAACCCTACGCTCTCCCGGATGGGGCCTATGTCCAGCCCCGGCACTCCCACCGTCTCCGGGTAGCGCTCCGGGCTGTTTTTCACGTCCATGGCCACGTAGTCCACCAGCTTGCGCTCCACCAGATCCACCAGGGCCCGGGGGTGGCTGCCGTTGGTGTCCAGCTTCACCGGGTAGCCCAGGGCGTGGATGTCCTCCAGCAGCCCCTTCAGGTCGGGCCGCAGCAGGGGCTCCCCGCCGGTGATGCACACCCCGTCCAGCAGACCCTGGCGCTTTTTCAAAAAGGCCAGCAGCTCCTCCTGATCCATCTCCGCCGGGGCAGGGGAGAGGACCAGCTCCCCGTTATGACAGAAGGGACAGCGAAAGTCACACCCTCCCAGAAAAACCGTGCAGGCCACCTTGCCGGGGTAGTCCAGCAGGGTCATTTTTTGCAGGCCCTGAATGTCCATGACTGGTCCCCTCCTTCTTTCTCTTGGTTTTTCTATTTTACCACCCAAAGCCCCGCCGGAAAAGGTAAAAATCTACGTTCTGTTTGGAAATTCCCCGTTGTGCCCCGGGGGAGAACATGATACAATAAAATCCACCTTCATTTTGTATTATGTCACCTTTCAAAGGAGCTTTTTATGGTATATGCCCTGCTTGTGGCCGCTCTGGTGGCCCTGGACCAGCTGGTAAAATATCTGGTGGTCCAAAACATTCCCCTGGGGCAACACGTGCCCTTCCTGCCCCACATTCTGGATCTGACCTACGTGCAGAATACCGGGGCCGCCTTCTCTCTGTTTAACCAGCACACCTGGATTTTGACCCTCATCTCTCTGGTGATGTCGGTGATTTTGGCGGTGGCTCTGGTGAAGAAGTTTTTCCGCCACCCCCTGGGCCGGGTGTGCCTCAGCCTGCTGCTGGCAGGAGCCGTGGGCAACCTCATCGACCGGGCTCTCCAGGGTTACGTGGTGGACATGTTCAACGTGCTGTTTATGAACTTCGCCGTCTTTAACGTGGCTGACATCTGCGTGGTGGTGGGCGGCATTGGGGCTGCCCTGTACTACCTGCTGCTGTGGGACAAGCTGGAGGGACCCAAGTCCCGGGAGAACAGCCTGTGACCCCCCTCATTCTCACCGCTCAGGAGGGGGGCGAGCGGCTGGACGCCTTTGTGGCGGGCCAGGTGGAGGAGCTGACCCGCTCCGCCGCCCAGCGCCTGCTGGAGCAGGGGGCGGTGACCAGCGGAGGAAAGCCCCTGAAAAAGAACGCCAAGACCACCCCCGGCATGGTGGTGGAGGTGCTGCTCCCCGACCCTCAGCCGGTGGAGATCGTCCCCCAGAACATTCCCCTGGACGTGGTGTACGAGGACAGCGACGTGATCGTCATTAACAAGCCGGTAGGGATGGTGGTCCATCCCGCTCCCGGCCACCCCGACGGCACTCTGGTCAACGCCTTGCTCTATCACTGCGGGGACTCCCTGTCGGGCATCAACGGGGAGCTGCGCCCGGGCATCGTCCACCGCATCGACCGGGACACCTCCGGCCTCATCATTGCGGCGAAAAATGACCGGGCCCATCTGGCCCTGGCCGCCCAGCTCCAGGACCACACCCTGGCCCGGGTGTATGAGGCGGTGGCGGTAGGCGGCTTCAAGGAGGACAGCGGCACGGTAAACGCCCCCATTGGCCGCCACCCGGTGGACCGGAAGAAAATGGCGGTGGACCCCAAGGGCCGCGCGGCGGTGACCCACTGGAGGGTATTGGGGCGCTACTCCGGCTGCACCCACCTGGAGTGCCGCCTGGAGACCGGCCGCACCCATCAGATTCGCGTCCACATGGCCTACCTGGGCCATCCCCTGCTGGGAGACACGGTGTACGGGGCGAAAAAGCCGGTGCCCGGCCTGGCGGGCCAGTGTCTGCACGCCCGGCGGCTGCGCTTTATTCACCCCACTACGGGGCAGCCGGTGGAGGTGGAGTGCCCCCTGCCCGAATGGTTTACCAACCTACTTTTTTCGAGAAAAAAGTAGGCAAAAAAGCTTTTTGCCCGCTTTCTTGAAAGAAAGCTTGGCAAAGAACTTTATGGGAAACTTCGTTTCCCTTCTGCGCCCGTAAAAGAGATTTTTCGTGGGAGTGACTGCCCAGGTCGCTCCCACTTTTTATGCGTAGAACAAATGGCAATAAATATCCCCCGGAATCTTAGATTCCGGGGGATTTCTCATTTTATTTAATTTCGTAGTCCCGGCCAAACTGCAGCTCCCCGAAATCGATGCGGGTGGTCTGCTCCATGTCGTCGTGCTCGGGCTCCTTGGCTCCCTGGGCGGGGAACTCGGCGGTGTCGGACAGGTCCTGGCTCTGGCGGGCCTTCTCGTTCTCCTCCTTGGCCTCGGCCATGGCCTTGGCCACCAGACGCTGCACGCTGTCGTCAATGTCAGAGACGGCCTGGTCCACCGCGTCGGGCTGGGCGGGCTGCTCCTCCTGGGGCTGCTGGGGCGTGATCTGCTCCAGCTGGTCCAGATAGGTCAGGGTCTGCTGATGCAGGGCCTTCACCTTCTGCACGTAGGCGGCGGTCTCCTGCTGCGCGCAGGTCAGGCGGTACTGCTCCGCCTCCACCTCCTGGCGGATGGACTCCACCTGCTGCTGGGCCTCGGCCTGGGCCTGCTGCAAAAGCTGATCCCGCTGGTCCTGGGCCTCCTTCACCAGCTCGTCCGCCATCCGCTGGGCGGTCATCAGCGCCTTGCGCATGGCATCCTCGGTGGAGCGATACTCCTCCACCTTTTCCACCAGCACCTTCATCTTGCTCTTAAGTACGGCGTTCTCGCTGTACAGAGCACTGTAATCCTCGGTCAGCACGTCCAGGAACTCGTCCACCTGGGCCATATTGTATCCGCCAAAGGACGCCTTGGGAAAGGCGCGCTCAGAAACCTCCTGCGGAGTCAGCATAGTAATCCCCCCAAAATCTTATCTGTTATGCCCCCAACCGGGCAGGGCAGGGCTTTAGAAATACAGCCCGTTGTTCTCCAGCTCATCAATGAGATCGCCCAGGATGTCCACGTTGTAGGGCGTGATGATGTAAGTAGAAATGGCCACCTTCTTGATCTTGCCCTCGTTGGCGTAGGCCACACCGGACAAGAAGTCCAGCAGACGGCGGGCGATCTCCTTGTTGGTGGACTCCAGGTTGAGCACCACGGTGCGCTTTTCACGCAGGTGGTCGGCAATCTCGCTGGCATTCTCGAAGCGCTCGGGCTTCACCAGAACCACCTGCAGCTGAGTGGCCGCCCGGATATTGACCACCTTGTTGCTGCGGCGGGCTTCCAGCTCGTCGATGGGCGCATAGCTCTGCTCGCTGCGGGCGGGACGCTCCCGGCGCTCCACGGGACGGGGCGACGCATCAAAGCTCTCGTCAAACTCGTCCTCTTCCTCATCCTCATAGGGGTGGGCCAGGCGCTTGAATTCGTCTAAAAATCCCATGGTATAAACCCTCTTTTCTCTGGAATTATCTGTAATTTATTGCTTTCCCATGGGAGGCCGGGGCCCAAACAGGGCCGTACCCACACGCACCAAGGTGGCGCCCTGGGCAATGGCGTCCTCATAATCGCCGCTCATACCCATGGACAGGCAATCCATATCATCTTGATTATGGGCCATTTTTCCCTTTATGTCAACAAAAAGCTTCTTCATTGCGGAAAAATAAGGGATGTTGTCCCCCGGATTGAGGGCAATGGGGGGAATGGCCATAAGCCCCCGCAAACGCACGTGTTCCAAGGACTGGGCCAGCTGGGCCAGCTCCCGGGCCTCGTCGGGGGTGCAGCCCCCTTTGCTCTGCTCCCCGGCAACATTTACCTCCAGCAGCACATCCTGCACCAGACCCAGCTTGTCCGCCTGGTGGTCAATGGCCCGCAGCAGCCGCTCCGAGTCCACCGAGTGGATAAGGTCCACCTTGCCCACCACCTTGTTGACCTTGTTGGTCTGAAGGTGGCCAATGAAGTGGACCTGGGCCCCCTCATAGGCGTTGGCCTCCAGGTGGGCGGTGAGCTCCTGCACCCGGTTCTCGCCGCACACGGTGATTCCCGCGGCGATGGCCTCCCGGATGGTGTCGTCGGTCTGTACCTTGGTAGCGGCACACAGGGTGATCTCCCCAGGGTCCCGCCCGGCGGCCTTGGCCGCCGCCGCGATCTTTTCCCGTACTGCGTTCACATGCTCCTGAATGGACATAATCGGTTCCTTCTTTCTTTCTGTCCTTCCGCCCCGCCGGGGCGGACGTTGTTCCATCAATACAGCAGCAGCTGTCCGTCGTACAGCCCCGTGGCCTCGACGATGACCTCGTCTCCCGCCCGCAGGGCCTTTTTATCCTCCCGCACCGACTGGACCACATAGAAGTCGTCTCCCTCGGTGAGGATGGTCACCGGCTTAAACTCCGCCCGGCCGGCAGTGACCACGTACACTCCCAGGGTGTCGGTCTCCACCGTCTCGCCGGTCTCCTCGTCCTCCGAGGTGGTGGTGACCATACGCAGGGCACTCTTGGGCACCCGCAGTCCGGTGCGGCTGTTGAAGATCAGCTCTGCCGTCTCCCGGCGCAGCAGGGTGGTCTGCTCCAGATAGCGGTCGCTGGACAGGATGACCACCGCCTGACCCTGCTCGTCCTGGTTCACTTTCTCCACCGTCATGGAGACCTCTTTGGTAAAGTCTCCGGCAAAGCGGAGGGTGAGGGTGCCGGCCTGTTCCAGCCGTTCCCCCTCCTCCTGGGTGACCACGGCGGCAAAGTACCACCGGTTGGAGGAAATCAGCTTACCCACGGCGGTACTGTCCCCGGTGGGGGTCTGATTCATCAGGTCCGTCAGGGCCTGGGGGGTGAGGTTCATGGCGCTCTCCAGGTTGATGAGCCCCTCATAGCCGTCCACCAGGGTGGAGAAGGTGCCCGAGACCGGGGCCGTGACCTGGGTAATGGCGGAGTAACTCTGATTGATCAGGGTCTGGTACTGGGTCTGCAGCTCCTGGAGCCGGGTAGACAGGGAATCCGTGGTAAGTTCGTCGCTGTAAGTGTACTCCCGGCGCAGCACCTTGCCCTTCACCTCCAGCACCTGGTCCTCCAGGTCGCTGAAATCCTGCTGGGTGCTGGCCACCCGCAGAGACACCATGGCGTTTAAAATGTCGTCGTTGAGCTTGGCCGCAGAACTTACGTCCTCCCCCTGGCCCAGGGCATATTGCAGCTGGGTGATCTCCAGACGCAGGGCCTCCTGCTGCTCCTGGCTCTGGCGGGCCTGGTCGTCCCGGTAGATGAGGGCCACCGTCTGGTTGATTCCCACCTGTTCCCCCTCGCCTCGGGTCACATCCACAATCCCTTGCCCGCCGGAGAGCACTTGCTCCTGGCGGATGATCAGCCCATCCGTCTGGATGCTGTCGTTGAGGGTGTAGCTGTATACATAGGTGGAAACAAAGGGGTCCTGAAAGGTCTTCCACACGCTGACCAGAAAGTACAGGACCAGCGCCCCGGCAAACAGGGCAATGACAAAGGTGATAAGGGGTCTTCCTTGTTTCATAGCGTTCTCTCTTTCTGCCCGCTGGCAGGGGGCTGGATGGCTCCGGGAGACAGTCAGCTCTCCGGAGCGGTCAGGGGAATGGGCCGCTCGGGCACAATGGTGGATATGGCGTGCTTATAAATGACCATTTGTTTTCCGTCACTGCTCAGTACCACGGTGAAGGCGTCAAAGCCGGTGACATAGCCCCGCATCTGATAGCCGTTCATCAAAAAAACGGTGACATTCCGGCGCTCCCGGCGGACCTGGGTGAGAAAGATCTCCTGAAGATTATTTGTTTTCTGCATATGTAGCACTCCTTTTTCTATGGCCGGAGTCCCGGCCTGAGTGCCCCTATGATATACCAAATTCTTCCATATATTCTGTCGAAGCCCGCCGCCCCCGCTCAAATTCCGGGGGATCGTCCCAGCGCACCCAGCGGGTGCTGGGATTGCGCCCAAACCAGGTGAGCTGCCGCTTGGCGTACTGGCGGGAGCGCAGCTTTACCACCTCGGCGGCCTCCTGCCAGGTCATCTCCCCGGACAGGGCCTGGGTAAACTCCTTGTAGCCGATGGCCTGCATGGCGGTGCACTTGGGGGAGATGCCGCTGGTAAGCAGCCTGCGCACCTCGTCCTCCAGCCCGGCAGCCACCATCTCGTCCACCCGCTGGTCGATGCGCCTCCACATGGCCTGCCGGTCCTGGAAGGCCAGCCCGATGGTGAGGGCGTCATACCGGGGCGGGATGGCCTGGGTCTCCCGGTTGTGCTGGGTGATGGTCTTGCCGGTGGAGCGGTAGACCTCCAGGGCCCGGATAATGCGCTTGTGGTCGTTGGGGTGCAGCCGCGCCGCCGCCTCCGGGTCCACCTGACGAAGGGCCTCCAGCATGGCCGGACCGCCTTGTTCCGCCAGCTCCCGCTCCAGCTCCCCACGCAGGGCGCTGTCAGGGGAGAAAGGGGCAAAGGTGCGCCCGGACAAGAGGGAGTCGATGTACAGCCCCGTCCCGCCGGCCACGATGGGCAGCTTGCCCCGCGCCAACACGTCGTCCACACACCGGGCGGCCATCTCCACATACCGGGCCACGGAGAAGTCCTCCTCCGGGTCGGCCACGTCGATCATGTGGTGGGGGATGCCCCCCATTTCCTCTTTGGTGGGCTTGGCGGTACCAATGTCCATGGTGCGGTAGATCTGCATGGAGTCAGCGGAGATCACCTCGCCGTTGTGGCGCTGGGCCAGCTCCACCGCCATGCGGGTCTTGCCCGAGGCCGTGGGGCCGACGATCACTAAAATTTTAGGGGGCATGGGGGTTCACCTCTTTCCTCTTCCTACTTTTTTCGAGAAAAAAGTAGCAAAAAAGCTTCCTGCGAAACTGCGTTTCGCCTCTGGGGTTCCGCCCTGCGGGGCGGATTCCTTTCTTGCGGAGAAGTTTACCTCTATTATACTCCCCCGGTCAATGGTCTATTTTGGGGCCTCGTAGGTCTGGGGCATGGGCCAGGCGGTTACCGCGTCCCGGGTAGTCTCCAGCAGGTCCACCAGGGCGTCCAGCCGTTCAAACAGGCCGCTCTCCTCATAGGATTTCCGCCGCTTTTCATCCTCCGCCAGGAAATCATAATCGTCTGTGTCCAGGATCTCCGTCATGCTTACTTGGGCACAGACCATGTGTTGGCTGCTGCCGGGAACCAGAGGCTCTACCCGCACCGAGGCCTTCTCGCACTTCTTTAACGCCTGCCGCAGCTCATGACTCTGGAGCACCCACCGGGTAAACTGGGGATTGTCCGATTTCAGCCCCCGCTGGGCCGCCAGCTCCGGGGCTCCGAAATCCGGGGTGAGCTCTCCCTTGCCGCCCAGCATCTTATAGCCCTGCTCCAACCCATCCAGCACGGTATTCAGGCCCCGGCGGATCATACCGCCGCCGGTAATCTTCAGGGTATAGGGCGCCTGGAGGTCCACCCGGCCAAAAGCGGCAGCCTCCCAGCTCACCCCGTAGCGACCATAACCGCTCAGCCAGGGCGAAATATGAATGGGCCCCTTATCTCTGGGCAGTACCAGGGCAGCATGGGCCGAGCCCTCCCAGCCCTCCTGGGGCAGTCCGAAGTAGTCCCCGCCCCGGGAGAGGTGGTAGTAGTATAGTGCGGCGTTCCAGCTCATAATGGGGCTCCTTTCTTTCATGTTGTCAGAGGGGGAGGGTTCCGCCCTGCGGGGCGGGTTCCTTTCTGTGTCACCAGAAAGGAACCAAAGAGTGACTGGGGGCCGCTTCCGGTGAGCGCCACGCGGAGCGGGCGCTCACAGTCATTGCCCCCAGACCCCCTTTACGGGGGACGCCCTCCTGGGCAATTGGCATTTGTGTCCGGCGGCTCCGAACACAAGACCTTGCGTCCTTCTTGCCCCAGGGACACAGGCCCCTACATATACAAAATCCGGTAAATATTGCGTTGAAATAACACCGCCTACCCTGGTAAAACCGTGGCAGCTGGTCCGCCCGACCACCGCCCCGCCAAACAGGTAGGCAGGCACCAGGCGGTGTGCGTTAGAATACAAGAACCATCAAATTTGGATGGAAATAGGCCCCAGTGGGCCGAGAATAGGAGTGTGCACGGTCAAAACTTAGGCCGCCGAAACTTACCGAACATCCAAAGGGACACACTCCCGTAAATAGGGGGACCGGGGGAAAGGTGACTGTGAACGCCAGCTACGCGAAGGCGCTCACCGGAGCCGTCCCCCGGCGATCTTTGGTTCTTTCCATCGCTGGAAAGAACATCGTCCCTACATCAGGCTCTCTTAAATTGCTTCTCCAACTCTTTCCGCGTCAATTCAATGGCCACCGGCCGCCCATGGGGGCAATATTTGACACTTCCGTCCATCACCGCCTGGGCCACCCGCTCCAGCTCCTGGGGACTGGTCTTCCAGCCCCCCTTAATGGCCGCTTTACAGGCCATGGTGTGCAGCAGCTCGTCCCGGGCCGCGGCGGGGTCGGCGTGGCCGGTGGTAAGCAGCTTCTGAGCCAGCTGGGAGAGGGTGTCGGGGATGTCCTCCACGTCCAGATAGTCGGGGGCCTCCCGCACCGCCAGGGCCCCGCCGCCAAAGTCGTCGGCCTGGAAGCCGAACTCCTCCAGCAGAGGCAAATTGCTCAGCAGCACCGCCTGCTCCTCCGGGGCCAGGCGGCAGAGGACCGGGCTCAAGAGGGTCTGGGCCATGGCCTGGTAGCCCTGGGCCTTCATGCGGTCAAAGTTCATCCGCTCGTGGGCGGCGTGCTTGTCAATGAGCAGGATCTTATCCCCCTGCTCCACAATGATGTAGGTGTTCAGCACCTCTCCGGCCACCCGCCAGGGCTCCACCTCGGGGACTGGCTCGGTGACTAGTTCGGCCTCCGGCTCCGGCTGGGGGATATCCACCGGCTTTTCCACCGGCTTCTCTTCCGGTTCCGGAAGCACGTTCGCCTCCGGGACGGGCTGGGGCTGAGGTTCGATGGGCGCAACTTGTACTTGTTTCTCCATTTTTCTCGGAGACAAGAGGGTTTCCTGCGGAATCTTATCCACTTTGTCAACAGAGTTTTCCACAGGGTGTACGAAGTTGTCCACTTTCTCCACTAAGTTTTCCACACCGCTTTCCACATAAGAGGCCTTCTTCGGTGCAGAGGGCCGGGGCGCAGGCGCTGCGGGCGGCGCCCAGGTGGTCCGGGGCTTGGGGGAGAAGCGGGGGACCGCCACGTCAGCCACGGTGAGCTGGCGGTAGGTCTGGGCGGACAGTCCGGGCATGGTGGTCTGTCCGGGGGTCTGCTTGGGCCGGGCGGGGGAGAAGGTGGCCTGGGGGTGGCTGCGGTCCCCCTCCAGGGCGGAGAGGACGGCGTGGTACACCGCATTGAACACCTCCCGCTCGCTGCCGAACTTCACTTCGGTCTTGGCGGGGTGGACGTTCACGTCCACCTGGCTCAGCTTCACCTCCACGTGGAGGACGCAGGCGGGAAACTTTCCCACCATTTTCTGGTTCTGGTAGGCCTGCTCCAGGGCGGCCATCAGCAGCCGGGACTTCACCTGGCGGCCATTGACAAAGAAGAACTGCCAGTTCCGGCTGGCCCGGCAGCAGGCAGGCTGGGAGACAAAGCCGGTGACCCTCACGCCCTCGCCGCCGCACCTCACTTCCCGGAAGCCCAGGGCCAGCTCCCGGCCCAGCACGGCATACACCGCGCTCTGGAGGGCGCCGTCGCCGGGGGTGAGCAGCTCCTGCTTGCCGTCCCGGATAAACTTCACGCTCACCTCCGGGTGGGACAGGGCCACCCGCTGGACTACCGCAAAGACGGCAGCCCCCTCGGCCGAGTCCTTCTTCATGAACTTGAGCCGGGCGGGGGTGTTATAAAACAGGTCCCGCACCACCATGGTGGTGCCCAGGGGACAGCCCGCCTCCTCGATTTCGCCGGGCACGCCCCCCTCCAGGGAGAGGGAGGCCCCCAGGGGGGCATCGGCCGTGCGGGTCATCACCTCCACCCGAGACACCGCCGAGATGGCCGCCAGAGCCTCGCCCCGGAAACCCAGGGTGCCGATGGCCTCCAGGTCGTAGGCGGTGCGCAGCTTGCTGGTGGCGTGGCGGAGAAATGCGGTTTTCAGCTCCCCAGCGGGGATGCCCTTGCCGTCGTCGGTGACCCGGAGGAAGGTAAGTCCCCCGTGGGAGATCTCCACCGTTACCTTGGAGGCCCCGGCGTCAATGGCGTTTTCCATCAGCTCCTTGGCCACGCTGGCCGGCCGCTCCACCACTTCGCCGGCGGCGATCAGGTCGGCCACATGGGAGTCTAATACTTGAATGGTTGGCATAAATACCTCTTCCTATCGGTTAGTTTCCGGTTTCCTCATCCAGGGGCATGGAGTAGACCACCGACCAGCCCCGCATGGAGGACTCCAGCAGGATCTCCTGCTCCTGGGTCTGGCCGTCCTCCAGGGTCACGGTGACGTGGAAGGTGATGGAGGGGTCTTCCCGCTTCACCAGCTCCACGTCCTGAATCTTCCATTCGGTGTAGTCCGCATAGTACCGGGCCACCTCTTGGCGGGCGGCCTCCTCCGTGTCCTGAGGGGGCAGCTGGGCCATGTACACGGGAATAAAGCCCTGGTGGAGCAGCGCCTCCTGGCCGGTCTGGCTGCGCAGCCAGCGCACCACCGCCCGGGCGGGATGGTCCTGGGGCAGGTTGGCGCGGGTGACGGCGTAGTAGCCGTCGCTGAGAGGATAGCTGCCGTCGGCAATGGACTCCGCCGTGGCGGCCACCCCTTCGTAGTTTAAAATTTTCAGCTCGCTCCCGATGCCGGTAAAGCTGTCCATATCCTCCAAATAAGTAAAGAGGGTATAGCCCAGGGCGTAGGTATCGGTGGGCTCATCAAACATGCCGCCGCTGTGGTAGTAGGCCACCTGCTCCAGCATGCCCTCCATGGTAAGCTCCACGTAGTTCTCCTGGATGGTGGGGGCCATGGCCTGGCCGTCCAGAATGAGGTTGTCCATCTGGGACTGGCTTCCGCTGTCGGCGTTGCGGCAGATGGGCACCAGGCCCCGGTCGGGCCCGCCCAGCTCACTCCAGTTGGAGATGCCGTTGTGGAGGTAGATCTCCCGCACCTGGTCGCCGGTAATGTTGGCGGCGGTGTTGTCCTTGGGGGTAATGAAAATGAGGGCCTCTGCGGCCACCTGGCTGTACTCCAGCTCCACTCCGGCCTGCTGGGCCTGCTCCCGCACGGCGGGGGAGGCGTAGGGCACCAGAATGAGGTCCACCTCCCCGTTGATGAGGGCCTCATAGGAGGGGACGGTACGCAGGGGCTCCCAGGGATAATTTTCGTCCTGCATGTTGCCTCCCGCCCCCTCATACACCGCCTGGACGATGCCCAGGGTGGAGGTGGAGCCGTTGATTCGGGGGTAATTTTCCAGGGTCACTCCCAGGTCAGTGAGGGCCATGGCGGGCTCCATGGTCTCCTCCTGCTGCTGGCTGGAGGAGGTAGAGGGGTCGGGCTGGGACGTGCTTTCGCTCCCGCTGCCGGGGTCGGATTTGGGGGCGCAGGCAGACAGAAACAGGACGGTGAGGAACAGGGCACACAGGCGTTTCATGGTCACGACCTCCTTATATAAGCGGCGGATGATGGCTTACAGGATGAGGGACAGGGTATCCGGGTCAATACAGGCCCGCCGGGGGTGTTTCGGGTCCACATAGATGACAGGGTACTGGATGGGGGCGGGCTGAGTCCACACCAGGGGGCTGGTCACGGTGTAGAGCTTGTCGTTCCACAAGTAGCTGCACCGCACCACCCAGGGGGAGTTTTCCCCGGGAATGTTTGTAAAACTGCGGGTATTCCAGTTGATCCACATCCGTTTTTCCACAGAACAGCCCACGTGCTCCACCTTCACGCCCTTCTCCCGCAGGCGGCGGCACAGGGCTTTTCGCCGCCCGTACCACACCAGGCACAGCCCCGCCCCCACTAGCAAAACCAGGCCCACCGCGGAGAAGGCCCAGCCTCCGCCGCCCTGAACCGGAAGATTCATCCAAGTGAACAGGGCCCCCAGCAGGACAAAGGCCACGCCGATGCCGCCCAGCACCAGGGCCAGCAGTTGGGAAAAAAAGTTAGGGGGCTGTCTCATGCTTCTTCGTCCTCCTCAAACAACAGCTCCAGCATCCGCTCCGGCGCCTCCAGAAAGCGACGGGTGATCTGATAGTGCTCCGTGTCCCGGTAGGCCACCGGCTCGATGCCCTGCTGGGAGAGCTGGTAGATCCGGGCGCCGGGGTAGGCCATCAGGATGGGGGAGTGGGTGGCGATGACAAACTGGGAATGTTCTTCCACCAGCCGGTGCAGAAGCACCAGCAGGGACATCATCCGGGTGGGGGAGAGGGCGGCCTCGGGCTCGTCCAGCAGGTAGAGCCCCCGGCCCCCAAATCGGTGCTCCACCAGGGCCAGGAAGCTCTCCCCGTGGGACTGCTCATGGAGAGACACTCCACCGTAGCTGTCAATGACGGGAGGGCCAAAACTAAACTCCTCGTCCATTTCATCGATGTTGGTGGCCACATTATAAAAGCTCTCCGCCCGGAAGAAAAAGCCGTCCCGGGGATAGTCGGTGCGAGCCACCGTGATAGCCTGGCAGAGGGGAGAGTGAGTATCCCGGGTGGAGAAATGGAAATTCCGGGTTCCCCCCTCCGCGTTAAAGCCGCAGGCCACGGCAATGGCTTCCAGCAGGGTGGACTTCCCAGTCCCGTTTTCCCCCACCAAAAAGGTCACCGGTTTGGAAAAGGACAGCCCCTCCTCCCCCCGCTCCGCCAAGGCCCGCACGGCGGGCAGGCGGGAGAGGTAGCTGTCCCGGTCCACCGGGCGGCGGAGAAACACGCGGTCCAAATATCCCATGGGGAAGGCCTCTTTCCTGTAAAGTTTTTTCCTTTACATATATTTTTAGGGGAAGGGTGTCAGTTTTGGGGAAAGTTCCGCCCGGCGGGGCGGGGGAGGGAACGGTGTTACTTTGCCCGCGGCGGCAAAGTAACCAAAACGCCGCCGGGGGGCTCCTTCGATGAGCGCCTGCGCGGAGCGGGCGCTCATAGGCGTCGCCGCCCCGGACCCCCGGTTTACGGGAGTACCCTACTGGGGACTTGGCAATCTCATCCGGCGGGCAAAATGTGGTCGGCTCTTTCCTCCTTGCCGCCGGGCCACTGGGCCCTGTCCGGTCCAAAATTCAAAAGTGTCTGCGTTGTACGGACACCGCCTACCTGGGCAAAACCAGGGGGGCTGGTCCTTTACTGTCCGCCCGATCCCCGCTGCACCAAACAAGTAGGCAGGCACCAGGCGGTGTAGGATAGAAGCAACTGCTTACAAATTTGAATGGTAGTAGGCCCCAGTGGGCCGAGAATAGAAGAGAGCATGGTCATGTCTTTGCCCGCCGAAACTTATGGAATGACCAAAGGGACACGCCCCCGTAATCGGGGGACCGGGGGAAAGCCGCCTATGAGCACTAGCGTAAGCCAAGTGCTCATCGAAGGCGTCCCCCGGCGATCTTTGGTTCTTTCCATCGTTGGAAAGAACACTTCTCGTATCTTAAAGAGGCCAAAGACAACCAAAATATCTTAATTTAAGTCCTGCTTGAGTTCATTGAGCAGATTCAGCGCCTCAATGGGCGAGAGAATATTTACATCGGTCATACGCAGTTTTTTCAGCACCGTCTCGCCCCCCAGGTCGCCCAGGGACACCTGCCCGCTGTCCTCCTGGACAGAAACCACCGGGCGCTCCACGCCCCCGGCCTCCAGATCCTTCAAGATCTCCCGGGCCCGTTTGATGACCCGGTCGGGCACACCAGCCAGCTGGGCCACCTCGATGCCGTAGCTCTGGTCGGCCCCACCCCGGACAATCTTTCGCAGGAAAATCACCTGGTCTTTCCGCTTTTTGGCGGCAATGTTGTAATTTTTCACCCCGGGGATCTCGCCCTCCAGGACGGTAAGCTCGTGGTAGTGGGTGGCAAAGAGGGTCTTGCACCCCAGCCGTCGCTTGTCGGCGCAATATTCCAAAACAGACCGGGCAATGGCCATGCCGTCGTAGGTGGAGGTGCCCCGGCCGATCTCGTCCAGGATAAGCAGGGAGCGGCGGGTGGCGTTTTTCAGCAACTGGGCCACCTCGGTCATCTCCACCATAAAGGTGGACTGGCCCGCGGAGAGGTCGTCGCTGGCGCCGATGCGGGTAAACACCCGGTCCACCACCCCAATGTGGGCGGACTTGGCGGGGACAAAGGAGCCCATCTGGGCCATGAGGGTGATAAGGGCCACCTGTCGCATGTAGGTAGATTTGCCCGCCATGTTGGGGCCGGTGATGATGGCGCACAGGTCGTCCCCGTCGTCCATGTGGGTGTCGTTGGGAACAAAGAGAGAGTCCTTGAGCATCTTCTCCACCACCGGGTGGCGGCCCTCCACAATGTTCAGCACGGCGGAATTGTCCACCTGGGGCATACAGTAATTGCCCGCGGCGGCCACAGCGGCAAAGGAATTGAGCACGTCCACCTGGGCTACGGCGGCGGCGCTCTTCTGCACCTGGGTGACGTGGCGGCAGACGGTGTCTTTCAGCTCACAGAACAGCTGATACTCCAGGGCCACCACCTTGTCCTGGGCGGAGAGGATGGTGTGCTCCAGGTCCTTGAGCTCCTGGGAGATGTAACGCTCGGAATTGACGGTGGTTTGCTTGCGCACCCAGCCCTCGGGCACCAGGTTGGTCTGGGACTTGGCCACCTCGATGTAGTAGCCAAAGACCTTGTTGTAACCCACCTTCATGTTCTTGATTCCCGTCTGCTCTTTCGTCCGGGCCTCCAGGTCGGCCAGCATGTCTGCCCCGTGGTCCATCACGTTGCGCAGCCGGTCCACCTCTTCGCTGTACCCCTCCCGGATGAACTTGCCCTCCCGCACGGAGAAGGGAGGCTCGTCCACCAGGGCCCGCTGCAAGAGCTCCCGAAGCTCCGGCAGATCGTCCAGCTGCTCGGCCAAAGACTGGAGCAGGGCGGAGGAGCAGGGAGAGAGCAGCTGACGGATGCGGGGCAGCTTCCCAAGGCCCGCCGCCAAAGCGGTGAGGTCCCGGCCTCCGGCGGTGCCGTACACCACCCGGCCAATGAGCCGCTCCAGGTCGGTGACCTCCCGCAGGGTGAGGGTCAGCTCCTCCCGGGTGATGATGTCCTCCACCAGGTCGCCCACCGCCTGCTGCCGCCGGGCGATCTGCACGGGGGAGAGGAGGGGCCGCTCCATCCAGCCCCGGATGAGCCGGTGGCCCATGGGAGTCTTCGTCTTATCCATCACCCACAGGAGAGACCCCTTCTTCTCCTTGCCCCGCAGGGTCTCGGTGAGCTCCAGGGTCTGCCGGGCGGTGAGGTCCAGCTCCATAAACTGGCCCGTGGTGTAGTAGGAGAAGGCGGCGATGTGGCCCAGATCGGTTTTCTGGGTGTCGTAGAGGTAGCGGAGCATCCCGCCGGTGGCCTGGACGGCGGCGGTGTCGCCCATAGGCAGGGTCTCCAGCCCGGCGGTGAACTGCTTGTTCACCAGCTCCCGGGCATTGTCCAGGGCAAAGCCCTCCTCCTCCCAGTGCTGGCACATGCAGTCCAGGCGGTCCTTCAAAAAGTCGGTGAGACCCGCCAGCGCCCAGGCTCCCTGGGAGAGCACCGCCTCGGTGGGGTGGAAGCGGCCCAACTCATTTTCCAGGTGGTCCAGAGCCTCCGGCCCGGCAGGGAAGGAGGTGGCGAACACCTCGCCGGTGGAGATGTCACACAGGCACAGGCCTACCCCGGCCTCGTCGGCGTAGATGGCGCTGAGGAAGTTGTTTTTCCCCTCCTCCAGCATGGACGCGGAAATGACGGTGCCCGGGGAGATAATGCGGATGATGTCCCGGTCCACCAGCCCCTTGGCCAGGGCCGGGTCCTCGGTCTGCTCGCAGATGGCCACCTTGTAGCCCTTGGCGATGAGCCGGGCGATGTAGCTCTCACAGGAGTGGTAGGGCACGCCGCACATGGGGGTGCGCTCCTCCGGGGGCTTATTTCGGTCCCGGGTAGTGAGGGTCAAATCCAGCTCCTTGGACACCAGCTTGGCGTCGTCGAAGAACATCTCATAAAAATCGCCCAGTCGGAAAAACAAAATGGAGTCGGGATTGCGGTCCTTCATCTCCAGGTATTGCTTCATCATGGGGGTCAGTTCTGCCATGGGTTCACCGTCTTTCTGCGTTGTGAGTTTCTTTTTTGTGTATTGAGAGGGTTCCGCCCTGCGGGGCGGGTTCCTTTCTGGGTCACCAGAAAGGAACCAAAGAGTGACTGGGGGCCGCCTTCGATGAGCGCCTTCGCGCAGCGGGCGCTCATAGGCGGCTTGCCCCCAGACCCCCGTTTTACGAGGGGACGCCCTCCTGGGAAATAGGAAATTTCATCCGGCGGGGCAAAGACAAGACTGTCTGGTCCTTCTTGCCTCGGGGGCACAGGCCCCTGCTAGGTCAGAAATTTAGAAGTGTCTGCGTTGTACGGACACCGCCTACCAGGGCAAAACCGTGGCAGCTGGTCCATCCAACCACCGCCGCACCCAACAGGTAGGGATGCACCAGGCGGTGTGCAATAGAAGCAGCAACTTACAAATTTTGATGGCAAAAGGCCCCAGTGGGCCGAGAATAGAGGGATGCACGGTCAAAATTTAGGCCGCCGGAACATACCGGAAGTCCGAAGGGACACGCCCCCGTAAATGGGGGGTCCGGGGGGCGACGCCTATGAACACTGGCGCAAGCCATGTGTTCATCGAAGGAGCCCCCCGGCGGCGTTTTGGTTACTTTCTGTGCGAGCAGAAAGTAACATCGTTCCCATAAAAACAATTATTTCTCTGCCAATTCTCCATAGAGGGACCACTTATTGGCCCCGGTAATGTTGATCTCCCGGAACTGCCCCACATCATCGGCAGTACAACCCTTCACTCTCACCAAACGGTTCCCCGGAGTCCGTGCGGTAAAGGGATACTCGGCGTCATCCCCCTGGCCGTCAATGAGGCAGCGCACCGTCTTGCCGATGTAGGCGGCGTGCTTCTCCTCAGAAATCTTGTCCTGAAGGGCCACCAAGCGGTTGAAATTAGCAAGCTTCTCCTCCCGGGGCATGGGGTCGTCCATCTTGGCGGCGGGGGTGCCCACACGGGGGGAGTAGATGAAAGTAAACAGGGCGTCGTAGCGCACCTCCTCCAGCACCTTCAGGGTGTCCTCAAACTCCTCGGTTGTCTCTCCAGGGAAGCCCACGATCACGTCGGAGGTAAGGACGATATCGGGGATGAGGGCCTTCAGGGCCCGGATTTTCTCCAGATACTGCTCCCGGGTGTGGCGGCGGTTCATTACCTTCAGGATGCGGTCGTTGCCCGCCTGGAAGGGCAGGTGGAGCACGGGAGCCACCTTCTCGCACCGGGCCATGGTCTCAAAGAGCTTTTGGGTGGCGTCCTTGGGGTGGGAGGTCATAAAGCGGATGAGGAAGTCCCCGGGGATGTCGTTGACCTGGGACAGCAGGTCGGCAAAGTCCATGGGATTTTCCAGGTCCTTACCGTAGGAGTTTACGTTCTGGCCCAGCAGGGTAATATCCTTATACCCCTCCTCCACCAGCTGGCGCACCTCGGCGAGGATATCCTGGGGCTCTCGGGAACGCTCCCGGCCCCGGACATAGGGCACGATGCAGTAGGAGCAGAAGTTATTGCACCCGTACATGATGGACACCCAGGCCTTCACCTTGTCCTGGCGCACCACGGGGATGCCCTCGGCGATGGAGCCGGGCAGGTCGGGGGTCTGGAACACCCGGCCCCGGGCGGTGAGCAGGCTGTGGATGAACTCGGGAAAGCGCCACAGCACCTGGGGACCAAAGACCAGGTCCACATGGCGGTAGGACTCCTTCACCTTCTGAGCCACATGGGCCTCCTGGGCCATACAGCCGCACAGGCAGATGAGCTGGCCGGGGTGGCGGCGCTTCACATGCACCAGAGCGCCCAGGTTACCCAGCACCCGCTGCTCGGCATGCTCCCGGATGGCGCAGGTGTTGATGACGATCACGTCGGCCTGCTCCTCGTCCTGGGTAAAGCCGTAGCCCATCTCCTGCAAATAGCCCCGGATGCGCTCGGAGTCGGCCTCATTCTGCTGGCAGCCGTAGGTGTCCACAAAGGCCAGCGGGGGCTGGGGACGTTGGGCGTTGAGCTGGGCGACGGCGTGACAATAATCCATCTGCCGGGCGATGTCCTCCCGGGAAATGGTGGTTGTATTACGTTCCATGGAGTCCTCCATACTAATTTATTAGTTTAATCATAGTATTGTATCATTTTTTGGCCCCTGAAACAAGGCCGGAGGGGGAACGAAGGATTTATAAACTTTTTGTAAACCTTGGAAAAACTGCCCCCGGTTTCTCTCCACGGCCCCTTGCGTTCCGTTGCCTTTTCCCCGATATGGTGATAAAATAAAACATTCCAGGAGATCCCACGGCCAAGCTTGCCGGCAGACAGAGAAGGGAGTCATACCGCGATGCGCAGATTGATCATTGAACGCTCCGCCATTCGAAGCAACATGGCGGTGATCAAGGAGCGGGCCCAGGGTGCCGCCCTGTACGGCGTGGTGTCCGGCCAGGGGGGCGGCGTGGGCGCTGTGCGCCTGGCCCGGCTGCTCCGGGACGCAGGTGTGACTCGCTTCGGCGTCAACTCAGTGGAGGAGGCGCAGCTGCTGCGGGAGTCCGGCTTTGAGACCGAGGAGATCCTGATGCTCCGCTCCACCGTGGACCGGGAGGAGCTGGAGCGGCTGGTGGACCTGAGCGTGGTGTGCACGGTCTCGTCCGTGGATACCGGTCTGGCCCTGAACGCGGTGGCGGAGAACCGCTCCACCGTGGCCGAGGCCCACATCCAGGTGGACACCGGCCTGGGCTTTGGGGGATTTCTCATCTCCGAGCCGGAGAAGATCCTGCTGGCCTACCGCTCTTTGCCCAACGTGGCTCTGTCCGGCATCTACACCCAGCTCCACGCCGTCACCGGCAAGAGCCAGGAGGTGGACGGCCAGCTCAAGCAGTTCCAGCAGGTGCTGGAGGCCATCCACCAGGCGGGCTTTGAGACCGGCACCGTCCACGCCGCCGGTTCCTTCGCCCTGATGCACTTTGATGACGCCCGCCTGGACGCGGTACGGGCCGGGTCGGCCATTCTGGGCCGGTGCCGCCGCACGAAAGGGGACGGGCTGACCACCGTGGGCTACGGCGAGGCCACCATCACCGAGGTACGCTGGCTGCCCAAGGGACACACCGTGGGCGCGGACAAGCTGATCACCATGAAAAAGCCCACCCGGGTGGCCGTGCTTCCCGTGGGTTACCAGAACGGCTTTGGGGTGGAGCGCCCCAGAAGCCAGGGCCTGCTGGACATGTGGCGGGCCTGGCGGCGCAGCCGCAACCGCACCGTGCGCCTCAACGGCCAGCGGGTGCGGGTCATCGGCTCCATCGGAGCCTCGGAAACCATCTTGAATGTCACCGATGTGAAATGCTCCGCAGGGGACGTGGCCGCCTTCGACCTGGACCCCCTCTACGCCCGGGGCATGCCCATCGAATTTCGATAAGTAAGGAGTTATCCTGCTATGAGTCAGTTATCGTTCCAGCCGCTGCTGTTCGGCGGCGATATCAACGTGTACAGCGTGGCCCGTGCCTTCCATGAGGCCTACGGCGTCAAGAGCATCGCCTATGGCCGCTACCCCTCCTTCCCCTGCCACGGCAGCGCCATCATCGACTACCGGGTGTGCGCCGACAACGAGAGCGCCGACGCCTTCCGCAAAAATGTAGCCCAGGTGTGCAAGGAGTTCCCCGACAAGAAGATCCTGGTGCTGGGCTGCGGCGACAGCTATGTCCAGCTGGCCGCCCACTGCAAGGACCAGCTGCCGGAAAACGCCATCGCCCCCTACATTGACGGCAAGCTGCTGGACACCCTCATCAACAAGGAGAAGTTCTATGCCCTGTGCGACCAGCACGGCATCGACCACCCCGCCACCTTTATCTATGACAAGTCCATGGGCCACGACTTCACCCTGCCCTGGGGCCCGCCCTACATCGCCAAGCCCGCCGACTCTGTAGCCTACTGGGCCTGCGGCGTCCACGAGCTGGCCAAGGTCTACATCTGCCAGAGCTGGGAGGAACTGCTTGCCGCCCTGGACCAGGTGTACGCCGCCGGCTACCCCGACCACATGGTGCTCCAGGAGTTCATCCCCGGGGACGACACCTATATGCGGGTGCTGACCAACTACTCCGACCGCAACGGTAAGGTGAAGCTCATGTGCCTGGGCCACGTGCTGCTGGAGGAGCACTCCCCCCACGGCATCGGCAACCACGCCGTTATCCTCACCGAGCACGACGAGGAGCTGTCCCAGAAGATCAAGGGACTGCTGGAGGACCTGCACTTTACCGGCTTCTCCAACTTTGACATCAAGTACGACCAGCGGGACGGCAAGTACAAGGCCTTTGAGATCAACTGCCGCCAGGGCCGGAGCAACTACTATGTCACCGGATCGGGGCATAATATTGCCAAGCTGGTGGTGGAGGACCGGGTGGAGGAGAAGGAGCTGCCCTTCGAGATCACCAAGAACCGCTCTTTGTGGCGGATGGTACCCAAGAAGGTGGCCTTTGACTTTACCCCCAAGAAGTATCACCAGGAGATGAAGTCTCTCATCCGCGCGGGAGCGGATCACCACTCCCTGGTGTATGAGGGGGATGCCTCCCTCAAGCGTCGCCTGCGGGTGTGGAAGAATCACCTGGGAAATATGAAGCGGTTTGAGCAGTACAACAAGAAACCGCAGGAGTAAAGAGGGTTCCGCCCTGCGGGGCGGGTTCCTTTCTGAGCGGTCAGAAAGGAACCAAAGACCCGTTGGGGGCTGCCTTCGGTGCGCACCCTGCCTACGGCGGTGCGCACAGGCGGCGTGCCCCCAAGCCCCCTTTTACGGGGGTGGGCAACTTTGGTCTTTCAGTTATCCCCGGCGGGCAAAATGTTGACCGGTTTCCGTTCTATTCTCGGCCCACAGGGGCCTTTTGCCATCAAAATTTGAAAGCATTTCCGCTCTACCATACACCGCCTGGTGCCTGCCTACCTGTTGGGTGCGGTGGTGGTCGAATGGGCGGCTGATCGCCGCCCGCGACCACGGACCAGCTGCCACGGTTTTGCCAGGGTAGGCGGTGTCCGTACAGCGCAGACACTTTTTAATTTCTGACCCGGCAGGCTCCTGTGAGCCGGGGCAAGAAAGGCAGTCCGACCTGGTTTTGCCCGCCGGATGAACATGCCAAGCATTCAGGAGGGCGTCCCCCGTAAACGGGGGTCCAGGGGGCCAACGCCTATGAGCGCCGCCTACGGCATGGCGCTCATCGAAGGCGGCCCCCGGCGCGTCTTTGGTTACTTTCTGCGCGTACAGAAAGTAACATCCGTCTCCTTAGGCGACCATAGGTCGCCCCTACGATGTATTCGCCCCAATTAAATGAGGTATTTTAGATGAGCAACGACCGTCTTGGCGTCATCGGGGGCATGGGCCCCCAGGCCACCAACACCTTTTATCAATATATCATCGACCGCACCGATGCCCGCACCGATCAGGAGCACCTCTCGGTGCTGATTTTTTCCGACTGCGCCATGCCCGACCGCACAGCGGCCATCCTGGGCACCCAGGCGCAGAAGGACGAGGTCTATGAGCGGCTGCTGTCCGATGCCCGGATGTTGGAAGGGGCGGGATGCACTGCCATCGCGGTGCCCTGCAACACCTCCCACTACTTCCTGGACCGGGTGCAGGAGCAGATCTCCATCCCCATCATCCACATGATTCGGGAGACCGCTCGGCTTCTGGTAAGTCAGGGGAAAAAGCGCCCCGGCATTCTGGCCACCGACGGCACCATCCAGACCGGCCTGTACCAGAAGGAATTTGCCGCCCTGGGTGTGTACGCCGCAGCTCCCCGGCCCGCCGCCCAAAAGCAGGTGATGTCCCTCATTTACGACGACATTAAGGCGGGCAAGGCAGGGGACCCGGAGAAGTTTACCGCCTTCACCAAGGACCTGGTGGAACAGGGCTGCGACTGCGCCGTGCTGGCCTGCACCGAGCTGTCCGTCTTTGCCAACCAGCACCACCTGTCCCCCTTCTACACCGACGCCATGGCCGTACTGGCCCAGCGCTCCATTGAAGCTTGCCACAAGCCCCTGCGGGCTGTATTCTGATTTCACTTGGGAGGTATCCGCTATGACCATCCCCGTTCATACCCTGGGCGACTATCTGGACCTGCTCGCAGAGCAGAACCTGCTCGCCGCCCCCGTCCCCGACGGCCTGGACCGGAGCCAGAGTGTCACCGGCCTCACCTGCGACTCCCGGCAGGTGGCCCCCGGCACCCTGTTTATCCGTAAAGGCGCCCACTTCCAGACCAAATTTCTGGAGATGGCCCGGGACCAGGGCGCCATGGCCTGCGTCAGCCAGGAGGAGGACGCCGTCCCCGGCCTGCCCCGCATCGCCATCACCGACACCCGCCGGGTGCTGGCCCCGCTGGCCGACCGGTTCTACGACCACCCCTCCGGCAAGCTGAAAGTCATCGGCATCACCGGCACCAAGGGCAAGTCGTCCACCGCCTACTATATGAAGTCCATCCTGGACCGGTATCAGGAGAGCCAGGGGAGAGGGGAGACTGGCGTGGTCTCCTCCATTGACACCTACGACGGCGTGGAGCGCTTTGAGTCCCACCTCACCACCCCAGAGCCCCTGGACCTGCAGCGCCACTTCGCCAACGCCGCCCAGACCGGTCTGGAGTACCTGACCATGGAGGTGTCCAGCCAGGCGCTGAAATACCACCGCTCCCTGTGCACCGAGTTTGCCGCCGCCTGCTTCCTCAACATCGGTTACGACCACATTTCCCCCATTGAGCACCCGGATTTTGAGGACTACTTCGCCTCCAAGCTAAAGATTTTTGCCCAGGCCCACATCAGCTGTGTGAACCTGGACTGTGACCACGCCCAGCGGGTGATGGAGGCCGCCCAGGCCGCCGGAGCCCCCATCATTACCTTCTCCCAGAAGGACCCCGCCGCCCAGGTGTACGCCAGCGACGTACACAAGGAGGACGGGCAGATTCTCTTCACCCTGCGCACCCCCCGGTACACCCGCCAGATGCGGCTGACCATGCCCGGTCTCTTTAACGTGGAGAACGCCCTGGGAGCCGCCGCCCTGTGCGAGGCCCTGGATATCCCCGAGTGGGCGGTGTACGACGGGCTGGTGCGGGCCCGGGTGCCCGGCCGCATGGAGGTGTACGCCAACGCCGACGGGCGGGTGCTGTCCATTGTGGACTACGCCCACAACCGCCTGAGCTTTGAGACTCTGTTTTCCTCCGTCCGGGCCGAGTATCCCGAGCGGGAGCTGGCCATCGTGTTCGGCTGCCCGGGCAAGAAGGCCTACGACCGCCGCCACGACCTGGGCGAGGCCGCCGGAGCCTGGTGCGACCGGGTGTACCTCACCGAGGAGGACAGCGGGGAGGAGGATACCCTGGACATCTGCAACGAGATCCGGCCCAACGTGGAGAAGGGCAAGGCCCGCTGCCGCATCATCCCCAACCGGGGCGAGGCCATCCGCCAGGCGGTGCTGGAGAGCGAAAAGCCCACCGTGCTGCTGCTCACTGGCAAGGGCCGGGAGACCCGGCAGAAGCGGGGCACCGAATATATCGACACTCCCACTGACGTGGAGTACGTCCAGGCGTTTTTGCAGGAGTACGACCTGCGCCACCGCCTCACCCCCGCCGCTCCGGCCCAGAAGGCGCTGGAGACCCTGCCCGCTCTGGAGAGCTTGAAGGGCAAGACCTTTGTCATCTGTCTGCCGGAACAGGGCCAGGACATTGCCGCCGATGCCGCCGCCATCACTGCCGCGGGCGGCACCGCGGTGCTGATGCAGGACCGGGCACAGGCTTTGTCCACCGCACAGAGCATGCATGTGGATAAACTCATCTACTTTGTGGACGAGGAGCCCTCTTTGGCCCTGGGCGAAAACCGCCAGGCGGAGCTTCTCCGCATGGACGGCAAGAAGGCCGCCGCCCTACTGGAAGAGGGTGCGCTGCCCGCCGCTCTGGCCGAGACCTTGAAGCTGGCCCTCCAGGCGGTGGAGGGCGGCGTAGGCCGCTGCGTCATTCTGTCCCGCACCGGAGAGCACGTGCTGCTGCTGGATGCACTGGGGCAGCGGGTGCTTGGAATCTGTGTTTCCGCCTGACTTTTTCTTTCCATAAGCAATGAAAAAACCGGAACCTGGACGGCTCTTGGAGCTGCTCAGGTTCCGGTTTTTGTCCACAGGCTTTGATGAAAATGTGGATAAGTTTTTATTTTTAGGAAAACGAATGTTACTTTGCCCACGGCGGCAAAGTAGGACGCCCCGCAGGGCGGAACCCTCCTATAAAAACTACGTAAGAATTACAGCAGCAGCTCCACGCAGAAGGTCACCGCCATGGCCACCACACCCAAACTGGCCACCGCATCCCAGTAGAGCCCCCAGCGGTTGCGCCGCTGGCTGGACCGGACCCGGGGCTGCACCTCCGGCTCTTCCCACTCCGTTTGCTGCTCCCGCTCCAGCTTCCGGCGGTACTGGGCCAGGTCAATGATCTTTTCCTCCGCCCGGGGAGCCTCCCACCGGGGGCGGATGGAGATGGTCTGATAAACGGTCTGCATGGCGTTCCCTCCCTGTATCGCTCAGCTCCTGGTTTTAAGAAATCAGGAACGGATGTTCTATTTGAAAGATACAACATATGTTCGAGTTTGTCAAGGGCTGTCGAACATCTTTTCGCTTTTGCACACTTTCCACACACTTTTCCACATCTCTTTCCACCGCCCCACCGTCTTTTTTTCTGGAAGAAAGGGGTGGGAATCCGTCAAATTTGTGTGAGATTTTTTCGAAGACCGTTGCTTTTTCCGCCATCTGGCGGTATAATGTTTCGTCAAAGCGTATTGTGCTGCTTTTCAAGCGGCTGCCCGTTTGGATATAGGAGGAGTTTGTAGATGAAGAACGAGAAGCTGAGAAATATCGCGATTATTGCTCACGTCGACCACGGCAAGACCACCCTGGTGGACCAGATGCTCAAGCAGTCCGGCGTGTACCGTGAGAATCAGACTGTGGTGGAGCGCGTCATGGACTCCAACGATCTGGAGCGGGAGCGCGGCATCACCATTACCGCCAAGAACACCGCCGTGCAGTACGGCGATGTGAAGATCAACATCGTGGACACCCCGGGCCACGCCGACTTCGGCGGCGAGGTGGAGCGTATCCTGAAGATGGTCAACGGCGTTATCCTGCTGGTGGACGCCGCCGAGGGCCCCATGCCCCAGACCCGCTTCGTGCTCTCCAAGGCCCTGGAGCTGGGCCA
>ENA-UPXC01001376-UPXC01001376.1-human-gut-metagenome-genome-assembly--contig:-NODE-1376-length-35513-cov-5.628175_pt1 | contig 35513 bp, 32 predicted proteins | sample MGYA00250047_ERZ773371 | MGnify/ENA primary metagenome ERZ773371 (study PRJEB29103, sample SAMN06111975) | human gut metagenome | biome: human gut; feature: ankylosing spondylitis patient; material... | reverse complement strand
AGATGTCAGCTTGCGCTGACCAGAATCACGCACCAAGTCTCACGTGCGTTCGACTTGAATTAGTTGTGTAAATGGCGAAATCAAGGACGGGGTTCTGGGGGAGCGATTTAGCGAACGACTGAGCTTCACAAGGTTTTGCGTGAGTGGGAGGCGACCAGCTTTTATAGGAGCCGAGAATGAGCGCGATAAAACCACTGTGAAGTGAGGGAAGAGAGTGACTAGCCGCACAGAACCCGTCCTTGATTTCGCTTTATAAACCTAAATTTTCAGCCAATATCCCCAAAACCAGAAAAACTCTTTACAAGCAGCACTTTAGTGTGGTACAGTGTAGAAAACTGTAGAAGGAAGTAAAAAGTGATGACAAAAGCATGGGAAAAGAACATTCGTAAAGTAGTTCCGTATGTTCCGGGCGAACAGCCAAACAAGGAACGCATGATCAAATTAAATACAAATGAAAACCCGTATCCACCATCCCCAGGTGTTGCTGAGGCTTTAAAAAATCTGGATCCTGACCGTTTGAGACTGTATCCAGATCCGGCCTGCATCCGTCTGGTGAATGCGATTGCAAAACAAAAAGGTTTAAAATCGGAGCAGGTATTTGTCGGTGTTGGTTCCGATGACGTTCTTGCCATGTGTTTTATGACCTTTTTTAATGGAGAAAAACCGATCCTGTTTCCGGATATTACCTATTCTTTTTACGATGTGTGGGCAGAGGAATTTCGCATTCCGTATGAGACACAACCGTTAGATGATGATTTCAATATCCGCAAAGAGGATTATTATAAAGAAAACGGCGGCGTGATCTTCCCGAATCCGAATGCCCCGACTGGTGTGGAAGCATCTCAGGAGATGATCGAGGATATCTTGCAGCACAACCAGGATGTTATCGTGATCATCGATGAGGCATATGTGGACTTTGGCGCAGAGACCGCTTTGCCATTACTGGAAAAATATGATAATCTGATCGTGGTTCAGACATTTTCAAAATCACGTTCCATGGCGGGAATGCGTATCGGTTACGCGATGGCATCACCGGAGCTGATCAAATACCTGAATGATGTAAAATATTCTTTCAATTCCTATACCATGGATCAGACTGCACTGGATCTTGGCGTGGCATCCATCAATGATCAGGCATATTTTGAGGAGACATTACATAAGATCATTCAGACGAGAGAACGTGTGAAACTGCGTCTGACAGAGCTTGGATTTACCTTCCGTGATTCCAAGAGCAATTTTATTTTTGCATCACACAAAAGCTGTCCGGCAGAGGAACTGTTTGAAAAATTAAAAGAAAAAGATATTTACGTCCGCTATTTTAAAAAGCCGCGGATTGACAATTATCTGCGTATCACCATCGGAACCGATGCAGAGATGGATGAATTTTTGTCAGAGGTAGAAAAGTATCTGAAAGAAACCGGTAGATTATAAAAAGCCCCAGGCTTGCATAATATTAAGAAAATCCTTATATCTTTTTCTGGAAAAATAGTGTAAAATAATGCAGAATATAAGATGAGATTTTTAGGAGGATTGTATGGAAAGTCTGGTAACCTGGTTTACAAGTACCTTAGGTACACATATTTCAAGGGAAGCGGTTGTGTTTATTATTTCACTGTTCCCGATTCTGGAGCTGAGAGGCGGTATTCTGGCATCTTCATTGCTGGATATTACGATGTGGAAAGGAATCCTGATCAGCGCAGTTGGAAACATTATTCCGATTCCGTTTATTTTATTTTTTATTAAAAAGATATTTGCAGCATTGAAAAAAGCAAAGCTGTTCCGTCCATTGGTTGAGAAAATGGAAAACAAGGCAATGAAAAAACGTGACCAGATCGAAAAATATGAGTTCTGGGGACTTGTTTTATTCGTTGGTATTCCACTTCCGGGAACAGGCGCATGGACAGGGGCTCTGGTAGCATCTCTGATTGATATGGATATCAAGAAAGCGTTCAAGGCGATTCTGGTTGGAATCTGTCTGGCAGCTGTAATTATGACATTGATTTCTTACGGCGTACTTGGTCACATTATCAAATAATCAGAAGCGATATAGAAATGTAGATCTGTTGTCTCAGTGCGGATAGAAGTGAAAGTATTTGCTCTGATTGAGTGAATAAAAAGAAGCTGAGTGTTTTGCCTGCCTAAATAAGACAGACATTATGATTAACGTAAGAGGGGGAATTTTACGATGGAATCTATGGAAGCAAGAATGGTAAAACTGTATGCGAGAAACAACAATCATGTGGCATTGCATGCCATTCCGGGACACTTTGCCACAAGTCATTCCCATATCAATTTTTACATTGATATGACAAGCTTGAAAACCCGTGCGAACGAGGCACAGGAAGTTGCAAAAAGTTTGGCGGGAGACTATGTGAACTCTACTGTGGTAGACACAATCGTTTGCATGGATGGCACGGAAGTGGTCGGTGCATATCTGGCGCAGGAATTTGAAAAACGCGGATTCCGCAACACAAACCTGCATGATACGATTTATGTAGTTACTCCGGAGTACAATGCAAACAATCAGCTGATTTTCCGTGATAACACAATTCCAGCGATCAAAGGAAAAAATGTCATTCTGTTGCTGGCAACTACTACGACAGGATTGACCGTGCGACGCAGCCTGGAATGTGTACAGTATTATGGAGGAACCGTGCGCGGTATTTCTTCTATTTTCAGTACGGTAAAAAAAGTTGGCGGCATGGAAGTACATTCTGTATTTAATGCAGATGATGTGCCGGGCTATCAGGCGTTTGGCAGAGACGAATGCCCATATTGCAAAAAAGGATTTGCCATTGAAGCCATGGTAAATGGATTTGGCTATTCACAATTGTAAGAAACATAGTAAAAAAAGCAGAGTAAGAGATCAGATAAAATGAGAGAAGAAAAATCCTTATTTTATCTGGTCTTTTGTTTTTTCTTCTGGATAGCTGCATATCGTGAATCAGGACTTGACAAGGCAAAAAATGTTGTTTATGATATTTTAAGACTTTGAATGCAGGTTGGAAAGCAATTGTGTTCATGAGCAAGTAGTGAAAGTGGATTGCGAATATCTGCTTTACAATTTTATAGTAAAAAAGGTAGTGACAAAGAGGAGTACGCGAAAGATGCAGTGACAGGGAGAGCGGTTCACAGACTGGAAGACCGTTTGACAGGCAGTTTGCGGAAGGTAGCTTTGGAACCGGATGTCTGAAGCCAGAGTAATATAGGGAACTTGTTCCAGCTATGGAAGAAAGCGGTTTAATAGAACCGGGAATGAGATGGCAGATATATTATATGGTGCGTAGGAAATCTCGGGTGATTCCCGTTAATCAATCGTAGAGATTTCATCTTCATCTGAGTTGGATTCCAAACTTTTATTAAGTAATGAAATGGTAGTTCTTCCATTTCAGTGGAGTTCAAAAAGAGACAGGTGAGATAAAATGAAGGTGGTACCGCGTAGATTCGCCCTTCACATGTGTTGTGCATGTGGAGGGCTTTTTAATTCATATGAAAAGGTGTATTTGTATGATAACGGGTACATTTTTGTTAGGTTACAGCATGTAAGCGGAAGATTTTCCGTTTGGCTATTTTTACAAAGAGAATTCATGTTTTGGAAGGAGAGACAGAATGAAGGAATTAGCAAAGACCTATGATCCGAAAGGGATCGAAGACCGTCTTTACCAGAAATGGGAAGACAATAAATATTTTCATGCAGAAGTGGACAGAAGTAAGAAACCGTTTACCATTGTTATGCCGCCGCCAAATATCACCGGTCAGCTGCACATGGGACATGCGCTGGACAACACCATGCAGGATATCCTGATCCGTTACAAGAGAATGCAGGGCTATTCCGCATTATGGCAGCCGGGTACTGACCATGCAGCCATCGCAACAGAGGTTAAGGTTATTAACAGCCTGAAAGACAAAGGTATCAACAAAGCAGATTTAACCCGTGATGAGTTTCTGAAATACGCATGGGACTGGAAAGAAGAGTACGGCGGACGTATCGTAAAACAGTTAAAGAAAATGGGATCTTCCGCTGACTGGGACAGAGAGCGTTTTACCATGGATGAGGGATGCTCCGAGGCAGTCAAAGAAGTATTTATCCGTCTGTTTGACAAAGGATATATTTACAAAGGTTCCCGTATCATCAACTGGTGTCCGGTCTGCAAGACTTCTATTTCTGATGCAGAGGTAGAGCACGTAGAGCAGACAGGGCATTTCTGGCATATCAAATACCCGATCATTGGCGAGGAAGGCAGATTCGTAGAGATCGCAACCACACGTCCGGAGACAATGCTTGGTGATACAGCCGTAGCCGTAAACCCGGATGACGAGCGTTACACAGACATCATCGGTAAAAAATTACTGCTTCCGATCGTAAACCGCGAGATCCCGGTTATTGCTGATCCGTATGTAGACAAAGAGTTCGGAACTGGCTGCGTAAAAATCACACCGGCACACGACCCGAACGATTTTGAGGTAGGAAAACGCCACAACCTGGAAGAGATCAACATTTTAAATGACGATGCAACCATCAACGCAAACGGCGGTATTTACGAAGGTATGGACCGTTACGAGGCAAGAAAAGCCATCGTTGATAAATTAGACGAGATGGGACTGCTTGTAAAAGTAGTTGAGCACGTTCACAACGTAGGTACTCATGACAGATGCAAGACAACCGTTGAGCCAATGATCAAACCGCAGTGGTTTGTAAAAATGGAAGAAATGGCAAAACCGGCGATTGATGCATTACAGTCCGGCAGACTGAAATTTGTTCCGGAAAGCTTCGGAAAGACTTATATGCACTGGCTTGAGGGCATCCGTGACTGGTGTATTTCCAGACAGCTCTGGTGGGGACATCGGATACCGGCTTACTACTGTGATGACTGCGGTGAGATCGTTGTATCCAAGACAGCACCGGAGGTTTGCCCGAAATGCGGATGCAAGCATCTGACGCAGGATCCGGATACGCTGGACACCTGGTTCTCCTCTGCACTGTGGCCGTTCTCGACCCTGGGCTGGCCGAAGAACACAGAGGATCTGGAGTATTTCTATCCGACTGATGTACTGGTAACCGGATATGATATTATCTTCTTCTGGGTAATCCGTATGGTATTCTCCGGCTATGAGCAGACTGGAAAATGCCCGTTCCATCATGTACTGATCCACGGTCTGGTACGTGACTCTCTGGGACGTAAGATGAGTAAATCTCTTGGAAATGGTATTGATCCGCTGGAGATCATTGATAAATATGGTGCTGACGCTCTGCGCCTGACTCTGGTAACGGGCAATGCACCGGGAAATGATATGCGTTTCTATATGGAGCGTGTAGAAGCCAGCAGAAACTTTGCAAATAAAGTATGGAACGCTTCCCGTTTCATTATGATGAATATGGAGAAAGCTGAGATTCCGGAGCAGATCGATCTGAATACTCTGACGGATGCTGACCGCTGGATCCTGTCCAAGGTTAACAGCCTTGCAAAAGAAGTAACTGCCAACATGGATAACTTCGATCTTGGTATTGCAGTTCAGAAGATCTATGACTTTATCTGGGAAGAATTCTGTGACTGGTATATTGAGATGGTAAAACCACGTCTGTGGAATGATGACGATGCAACCAAGGGAGCTGCCCTGTGGACTCTGAAGCATGTACTGATCAATGCACTGAAGATGCTGCATCCGTATATGCCATTTATCACAGAGGAGATCTTCTGTAACCTGTCTGATGAGGAATCTATCATGATCTCCTCCTGGCCAGAGTATAAAGAAGAGTGGAACTTCGCAGCAGAGGAGAAGGCCATCGAAACTATTAAAGAGGCTGTCCGTGGTATCCGTACTGTTCGTACCAGCATGAACGTACCGAACAGTAAGAAAGCAACGGTTTATGTGGTATCTGATAATGCAGAGATGCGCGATATCTTTGAGCATGGAAAGGTATTCTTTGCAGCCCTTGGATTTGCAAGTGAAGTGCTCGTGCAGGCAGACAAGACCGGTATTGCAGAGGATGCTGTATCTGCCCTTCTTCCAGAAGCAGCCATCTACATGCCGCTGGCAGAACTGGTAGATATCGAGAAGGAGAGAGAGCGTCTTCAGAAAGAGGTTAAACGTCTGGAAGGCGAGCTTGCCCGTGTAAATGGTATGCTGAACAATGAGAAATTCGTCAGCCGTGCACCGGAAGCAAAGATTCAGGAAGAACGTGACAAGAGGGAAAAATACACCCAGATGATGAACCAGGTAAAAGAGCGTCTGGCACAGCTGGGAGAATAAGTGGAGCGTAAGATGACTTACCAAGAAGCAGAGGCGTATATCAATGATACGCCCAGATTCACAACAAAAAATACATTGGAAAATACAAAAGCCGTACTGGAGAAAATGGGACACCCGGAGCGCCGCATGAAGCTGATCCATGTGGCCGGCTCCAACGGCAAAGGCTCTGTCTGCGCCTATCTGTCATCCATTCTGACAACGGCAGGAAAGCAGACGGGGCTGTTTACATCCCCGCATCTGGTGGATATCAATGAGCGGTTCCAGATCAATCAGGAAAATGTATCCAATGAACTGTTCCTGGAAGCCTTTGAGGCAGTGATGGATATGGTCCATACTCTTCTGAAGGAACAGCCGGATACCTTTGCACACCCGACCTTTTTTGAACTTTTGTTTCTTATGGGTATCTACATTTTCGACAAAGCGAATATGGAATATGTGGTACTGGAGACCGGGCTTGGCGGACGGTTTGATGCCACCAATGTAATCGAGCATCCGTTGATCTCGGTGATCACTTCCATCAGTCTGGAGCACACCGAGTATCTGGGTGACACCTGTGCCAAGATTGCAGGAGAAAAAGCGGGTATCATCAAAGAGGGCTGTCCGGTGGTCTATGATGGCACCAGAGAGGATGTCTCTGAGGTGATCGAGGCCTATGCCGCCCAGATGCATTCCAGGGCTTATGCGATACGCCCGGAGATGTATAAAATTTTGATGAACACCCATAAAACGATTGATTTTTCCATGGATACTGGGTATTATGAACCTATGGACGTGTCAATCGACAGCGTGGCAGAATATCAGATCATGAATGCTATGGAAGCTGTGACTGCTGCAGAGGTGATGGATATCGGGCTGACCGAGGAAGATATTCATCGGGGCATGGAGCGCATGCACTGGCAGGGAAGAATGGAAACGGTCCTTCCCGGTGTGATCCTGGATGGAGCCCACAATGACTCCGGTGTGGAAGAGTTTGTAAAGACTGCCCGCAAATTCCAGAAGGACACGAAGCTGACGCTGTTATTTTTCTGCGTAAAGGAAAAGGATTATGATGGGATGATCCGAACCATCTGTGAGAGCCTGGATTTTGAAAGTGTCGTGGTGACACAGATTGATTCTTACCGTCAGGTTCCGTCAGAGGAGCTGGCTCAGATCTTCCGCAAATATACGACTCGTCCGGTGGAAGAGATATCTTTCATTGATGATGCATTTGATGAGGCGATGAAGAGAAAGGGAGACGGTGTGCTCTTCTGCGTGGGATCCCTGTATCTGGTAGGAAGCCTGAAAAGTCTGATAAGGAGCAGAAAGAATGCTTGATTTTGAAGAGGAACTGAAAAAATTCCGTCCAAGCCCTGAGATCGATCAGGTGGAGGATAACGTGTACAAAAATAATCTGGCAGATGTGACGGATCTGCTGGACGAGATGCTCAAAGAGATTAAGAACCGTCAGTAGAAAAGGTGGATATATGAAGTGTTTTAACTGCGGAGCAGTTCTGAAAACAACAGATTACTGCAGCCACTGTGGGGCAGATGTGAAGCTTTACAGAAGAATGCTCCAGTTGTCCAATGCTTATTACAATGAAGGTCTTGCAAAGGCGAAGGTGCGTGACCTGACCGGTGCGGTCATGTCTCTGCGTCAGAGCCTGAAGTTCAACAAGAAGAACACGGATGCGAGAAACCTTCTGGGACTGGTATATTTTGAGATGGGAGAAGTGGTGGATGCCCTGTCACAGTGGATCATCAGCCGCAGCTTCCAGCCGGAGAAGAACCTGGCGGATGATTATATTGAGTCTATTCAGAGCAATCCGGCCAAGCTGGAGATGATCAATACGACGATCCGGAAATACAACCAGTCACTGGTATACTGTGAACAGCAGAGCTATGATCTGGCGATTATTCAGCTGAAGAAGATCCTTTCAACGAATATGAATCTTCTGAAAGGTCATCTGCTGCTGGCATTGCTCTATATACATGCGGATAATTATGGACGTGCCAGAAATGAGCTGCGCAGAGTGCTGGCCATCGACCGGACCAATACCCGTGCCCTCCGGTATATGAAGGAAGTGGATGCGGCTGGTGGAAAACAGGCAGAAAAGGAAGCGGTCATTGCCCATAAAAAAGATTCTATTGCGTACACCAGCGGGAATGAGACCATCATTCAGCCAGTAGGAGTGAAGGATAACAGTAATTTTCATGCAGTGCTTAATATGGTGATCGGACTGGTGATCGGTGTTGCGGTTATGTGGTTTCTGATCCTGCCTGCACAGCACCGGTTAAATAATGACGGGCTCAACAAGGCAGTGGCTGAGTACAGCGATCAGGTAGAGTCCAAGACTGCAGCGCTGGAAAGTCTTCAGGCAGAGATGACAACTCTCCAGGAGAAGACGCAGGCGGCTGAGGAGACTGCAAAAGATGCAGAAAACAAGCTGAAGAGTCAGGAAGCACTGCTGGCAGCATATAAAGCCCATGCAGATGGAGATGCAGCTGGAGCGCTGGAGCAGCTCCAGTCAGTAGATCAGGAAAGCCTGTCCGCTGATGCAAGAGTTCTCTATGATGCTGTATTCAAAGAGGTGGGAACCAGCGCGGTACAGTCTCTTTACAGAACCGGATATGCGGCTTATGAGAGTGGTGACTATGCCACAGCGATCACGGATCTGAAGAAATGTTATGAACTGGATAACAGCCAGGGAGATGCTCTGTATTTCCTTGCCAGATCTTATCAGAAATCCGGCGATACAGAGAATGCAAAGATCTACTATCAGAAAGTAGTGGATGAATTCCCGAATACGAGAAAAGCAACAGATGCTCAAGGTCTCTTGGACAATCTGTAATTTACAAAAGAAGAACCCTGAAGTGAGGGACGTTGTAGAAATACAACGTCCCTTTTTATGTGAAAAAAGCCGGGGAATATTTGCAGGGGATGCTGGTGGGCAAGAAAGGAGAACAGTTATGGGATTTTTAATAAGAGAGGGTGCGCGTCTGGTGGTGCGGCTTCCCCAGGAGGTGGATCACCATAAGACAGAGTCGATACGGATCCAGGTGGACCAGATGATCCGGAAAGAACCAGTCACGGAAGTGGAGTTTGATTTTTCAAGAACGATGTTTATGGACAGTGCAGGGATCGGGCTTCTGATCGGCAGAAGTCAGATGATGGAGGCACTGGGCGGAAAAGTGATCATAAGTCATATGAGCCGCCGGATCCAGAGGGTGCTGGAACTGTCCGGCATTGAACAGTATATTTCGCTGGACAAGGAGGAAGACAGATGAAAAATGAAATGACGCTGGCATTTGACAGTATTTCAGAGAATGAAGCATTTGCAAGGGTGGCGGTGGCGGCCTTTGTGACGCAGTTGAACCCTACACTGGAGGAGGTGGCGGATATTAAGACTGCGGTATCAGAGGCGGTGACCAATGCCATTATCCATGGTTATCCTGATGGGGTACATACTGTGATCGTTCGCTGCCGGACAGAAGATCAGACCGTACAGGTACAGGTTATTGATGAAGGCGTGGGGATCGCCGATATTCATCAGGCTATGGAGCCTCTCTATACCAGCCGTCCCAAGCAGGAGCGTTCTGGTATGGGATTTATGTTTATGGAAGCCTTCATGGATGAAGTACAGGTGGAGTCAGAGCCGGGGCTGGGAACTACAGTGACCATGCGGAAAACTCTTGGAAATGCAGAAGAGTAGGTAATCTCTATGGATGATGTGATGGGCCTGATCGACAGAGCACACCATGGAGATGAGAGAGCGAGAGCACAGCTTGTTGAGCAGAATATGGGACTGGTGTGGAGCATTGTCCGCCGCTTCTCCGGAAGAGGTACAGAGAACGAGGATCTGTTCCAGATCGGAGCCATCGGGCTTATGAAAGCAATCGATAAATTTGACTGTTCCTTTGAGGTGCGGTTCTCTACCTATGCCGTGCCTATGATCATGGGGGAGATCAAGCGTTTCCTGAGGGACGATGGTCTGGTGAAGGTGAGTCGTACATTAAAGGAAAATGGATGGAAGATCCGGCGGGAGACCGAGAACTATCGGAATCGGTGGGGGCGGGAGCCTACCTTGGAGGAACTGGCAGAAGCTACTGCATTGTCCAGAGAAGAGATTGTGGAATCGCTGGATGCAGGACTGGAGGTGGAGTCTATTGACCGGACTTATAGTCAGGAAGATGGAAGCGAGATCTCATTGCTGGATCGGATCGACAGCCGTAATGCCGGGGAGCGTGTATCTGCCGGAGATCGGGAAAAAGAGGCTCTTCTTAACAGGGTAGTATTGGAACAGCTGTTGGAGGAATTGCCGGAGTCAGAACGAAAGCTGATCATCTGGAGGTATCTGCAGGAACAGACACAGACGAAAGTGGCTGAACGTATGGGAATCTCTCAGGTACAGGTGAGCCGCATGGAGAAACGGATCCTGAAAACAATGAGGGAACGGCTGGAAGGTGGGTAATCCAGCTGGCTTCTGTGGATAATCCCGTATAATTCCGGGCATACTGTGGGAAACATGGATCACAGAGAAGGAGATACGTGGAGATGACACAGAAAGTCGGAAAGTGGGGGTGTGAAAACCATGAGTGAGATCCTGTATTTGAAGATCGACCGGAATCATCAGGTAGATCATGTGGATGTGAGACTGGGAGATGTTGCAAAACTGGAATGCACGGATCTTAACAAGAAAAACCGGCTGAAAACCCTGAAGCTGTTGAAAATACAGGCAGAGAAAAGTGACCGGTACATTTTTTCTATCATGAAAGTGGTGGAGCTGATCCATCAGATCTATCCGGATCTTGAGATCCAGAACCTGGGAGAGACCGATTTTATTATTGAATATGAATCGCCGGAGTATTCGCATGACCGGCTGGCATGGCTAAAGGTCAGTATTCTCTGTGTGCTGATCTTCTTTGGTTCCGCATTTTCGATAATGGTATTTAATAATGATGTGGGGGTGCATGAGGTATTTGCCCGAACCTATGAACTGGTCACAGGGCAAGAGAGCAATGGATTTACGGTGATGGAGATCATGTATTCTGTGGGGATCGCTGTGGGTATTATCGTCTTTTATAATCATTTCGGTGGAAAACGGATCACAAAAGATCCGACACCCATCGAAGTACAGATGCGTCTCTACGAGGATGACGTCAACACCACGCTGGTGGAGGGCTGCAACCGGAAGGAGACGAGTATTGATGTGGATTAGAGAATTATTTGCAGGCCTTCTGGGTTTTGCCAGCGGACTGGCGGTGGCAGGAGGAATGTTTGCCCTGCTGATCGCTCTGGGAGTGATCTCCAGATTTGCAGGCAAGACCCACACAGCCGCCTATGTGATCCATTATGAAAATGCGGCGGCTTTAGGCGGTATTCTCGGAAATCTGTTCAGTGTCTATCAGTTCCGGTTACCCATCGGACTTCCGGGCGTGATTGCGTTTGGTCTGTTTTCGGGTGTGTTTACAGGAACCTGGGCCATGGCACTGACGGAGATCGTGGATGCAGTGCCGGTGTTTAGCAGACGAATCCGCCTGAAGACAGGTATGCCCTGGTTGATCTTGAGCATGGCACTTGGAAGAGCAGCCGGGGCATGGATACATGCGTATTTCGGTTATGGCTGGTAGTTAAGATGGGAGCAGCCCGGTCTCTTTGTCCGGCTCGGGATGAAATTCTGCCCACTTGTCGTACCATGCAAGACAGCACTTTGTATAAGCATCGGTAAGGATTGTCTCCTGGGCAAGGCATTCTTCAGCGTAAGCGGGATCTGTCCATTCTTGAATCTCATCTCTGGCATTCCAGAACTGTTCCAGGTCCATACGGGTCTGCTCCATGGGTTCTGTCATAAGTCTGAGCTGCCAGTCTTCGTATGACTGCTCAGTACTGTACTCTCTGAGGCGATGGCGCTCCGGCATGGGGACACTTTGAAGTCCGCTTAACAATGCCTGTTCTTCTGCCCGGAGACTGGCTGCCAGCTCTTCGCCGGAACCCTGGTTTCGATGAGCAAGATAATGTTCATATCCAAACGGATAATAGAATACGGACTGGTCATCAAAGATCAGCAGGGATTCTGCCACCTGACGGATAAAATACCGGTCATGGGAGACGAACAATAAGGTGCCTGTGTAAGCACGAAATGCAGACTCCAGCGTCTCTTTGGCAGGAATGTCCATGTGGTTGGTGGGCTCATCCAGCACAAAGAAGTTGGGACAGCTTTTGAAGAGCTCTGCCAGGACCAGACGGGATTTTTCACCGCCGGACAAGGAAGAGACTTTCTTCGCTGTATCCTTCCCTGTGAATAAGAAGGCGCCAAGAGTCTGGCGTACTTCCTTGTCTGTCAGGGACGGGAACTGTTCATGAAAATGTTCCACCACGGTCAGATCTGACTGCAGAGCTGCGGTCTGCTGGTCAAAATAGCCCATCAGCACCTGCTGGCCAAGGGTCAGAGTTCCCTTGACAGGTGGGATCAGTCCTGCTGCGGTCTTCAGAAATGTGGATTTTCCGGCTCCGTTGGGACCGATGATACCGATCTTCTGACCTCGGCGGATCCGAAGAGACAGTTCCAGCAGTGTCTTGTCATAACCAATCTGTAAATGTTCTGCCTCCAATACCCACTTGGCACTGCGCACGGATGGTTCCAGTGCACCGGTGAACATGTGATAATCTTCCACTGGAGGTTTTTCTATCTTTGGCATTCGCTCCAGAATCTTTTTTCTGGATCTGGCAAATGCCGCTTTTTTAGGCTTGTTCTTGAATCGTTCGATTAGTTCCTCCAGCCGTTCGATCTCTTCCTGCTGGTGACGGTAAGACCGTTCCTGAATTGCCAGGTCTCTGGATTTTTGTTCTTTATAAGAAGTATAGTTGCCGGCATAGCGGATCAGTTTCTGCTGCCGGAATTCACAGACCGTATCAGCCGTCCGGTCCAGAAAGAACCGGTCATGAGAGACCATGACCACGGCACCGGCATATTGACGCAGATACTCTTCTAACCATTCTGTTGTTTCCACGTCCAGATGGTTGGTAGGTTCATCCAGCAGCAGAATATCAGGATGGGCAAGAAGAAGACGGATCAGGGCAATCTTCGTCTGCTCGCCGCCAGAGAACTGCGACAGCCTTTTCCTTTTATCTTCTTTGGAAAATCCGAAACCAGTGAAGAGCCGGTCATATTCCTGTTCCCAGGTGAAACGTTCCCGATTCCATTTGTCAGGACATGGACAGGATTTAAGAAGTTCTTCCTCCACGGTAATGGTGGTGTCAGAAAAAGCCTGCTGACAGAGCAGGCCGGTGGTCAGGGATCGAGAAGTAAGGATTCCCTGTGCCTTGGAATGATCATCACGGTCAAGGGAAAGTTCTCCCGCCAGAAGTCGAAGGAGTGTTGTCTTTCCACAGCCATTTCTGCCCACGATGGCAATCTTCTCGTTTCCACGGATCTCAAAATCAAAATGTGCAAGGACAGTCTGTGCTCCAATGCTGAGCGTACCGTCCTGAATCTGTAATAACATGGGTGCTCCTCACGGTAAAATATGATTCCTAACTATATCAAAGATCAAAGCACATTGCAAGGCAGCAGAAAAGGGTAAATGCTCTCTGGGAAGTTTCACAATATTCCTTTTAACACTTGCCCTATGGAGAAGACAGTGTTATACTTACAAACGTAATGAGTTCTGAAAACTAAATAAGAAACAGTTGGTGCCGCATTTTGCGGAGAATAGGGAAACAGGTGAGAGGCCTGTGCGATCTCGTCACTGTATGCAGAGAGTAGTTGTCGATGATGCCACTGAGGAGACTTGGGAAGGCAGACAGACTATGTGGAACTGCGAGTCAGGAGACCTGCCAGCTGTGGTACGGGAAATACATATTCCAGATCACGAGGTTTGGTTGTACCGAAAGATAGATTTCGATAGACCGACTGCGCACGCATGTTGGTTTTTGTTTTTTTTCGCATCCCTTTTATTTAGCGGCTTCAGTATCATTGCAAAATATTTCTTTAAGGGAGAGAAAAAACATGAAGAAGAAAGTTGTAGCAGTTCTTTGTGCAGCAGCTATGACCGCAACATTAGTTGCAGGCTGCGGAAGTAAGACAACAACAGAAGCTCCGGCAGAGACTACCGAAGAGACCACTGAGGAGACAACAGAAGCTCCGGCTGAGGATGCAGCAGAAGATGCAGATGCTGACCAGGCAGCAGCAGACGAGGTTGCAGCTCTGATCGATAAGATCTACGTTCAGGAAAGAACTGAGACTACCGATGAGGATTGTAAAGCAGCAAAAGAGGCATGGGATGCTCTGACTGATGCTCAGAAAGAGCTGGTTGAAGGTGAAGAAGCTGATCCGGATTACTTCGGACGCGACACCGGAGATGCTTCCAAGGATGATCCGCGTAACCAGGATGAGATCGGAGAGAACGAGCTTCTGGTAGTAAGCTTTGGTACTTCTTTCAACGATAGCCGTGTAGCTGATATCAAAGGCATCGAGGATGCTCTTGCAGAGGCTAATCCGGACTGGTCTGTAAGACGTGCATTTACCGCACAGATCATTATCAACCATATCCAGGCTCGTGATGATGAGCACATTGACAACATGGATCAGGCACTTGAGAGAGCTGTAGATAATGGTGTTAAGAACCTGGTTGTACAGCCGACCCATCTGATGCATGGTGCTGAGTACGATGAGCTTTGTGAGGCAGTTGCAAACTACGAGGATAAATTTGAGTCTGTTAAGATCGCTGAGCCGCTGCTTGGTGAGGTTGGAGCAGACGCTTCTGCTGTAAATGATGATAAGAAGGCAGTTGCAGAAGCAATCACCGCTGAGGCAGTTAAGACTGCTGGATATGACAGTACAGATGCTGCAGCAGAGGACGGAACCGCATTTGTATTCATGGGACATGGTACTTCCCATACCGCAAAAGTTTCCTACAGCCAGATGCAGGCACAGATGGACGAGCTTGGATATAAGAACGTATTCATCGGAACCGTAGAGGGTAAGCCGGAAGAGACCGCATGCGAGAATGTGATCAAAGCAGTTGCTGATGCAGGTTACAAGAAAGTTGTTCTTCGTCCGCTGATGGTAGTGGCTGGAGATCATGCAAATAACGACATGGCAGGTGAGGATGCTGATTCCTGGTTAAGCCAGTTCAAGGCTTCTGGAAGCTTTGACAGCGTCGATACTCAGATCGCTGGTCTTGGTGAGATCCCGGCTATTCAGGATCTCTATGTAGCACACACCGCAGCTGTCATCGGAAAGTAAAGGAAGAGACAGAACATGAAAAGAAAGATCGTTACATTGCTGGGGGTGGCAGCATTAAGCTGTGCCATCATGACAGGATGTGGAAGCAAAGACGCACAGACCGAGGCGCCTGCACAGGAGACAGAAGAGACTGCTGAAGCAGATACTACGAAGGCTGATGCTGCAGAGGAGACTAAGGAAGCTGACACAGAAGAAGCAGAAGCGACAACTGAGGAAGCAGAAGAGACTGCAGCACCGCTAGAAGATGGTGTCTACACTGCAGAGTTTGACACTGACAGCGGAATGTTTCATGTAAATGAAGCAAACGATGGAAAAGGTGTCCTGACAGTAGAGAACGGCAAGATGACCATTCATGTGTCACTTGCCTCCAAGAAGATCGTGAACCTCTATCCGGGTCTTGCAGAAGATGCACAGAAGGATGGAGCAGAACTTCTGGAGCCGACTACAGATACCGTTACTTATAGTGATGGAGAATCTGAGGAAGTATACGGATTTGATATTCCGGTACCGGCTCTGGACAAAGAGTTTGATGTGGCACTGATCGGTGAAAAAGGAACCTGGTATGATCACAAAGTCAGCGTGACCAATCCGGTGAAGGCAGAATAAGCCAGTGATGAAAGATCTGTCGCATGGACGGCCCGGGCAATTTGCCCGGGTCGTTGTGCTATGGAAAGAGAGGACAAAGATGAAAAGAAAAATCTGGATGAAATTGACAGGAATTCTGACAGCAGCACTGCTTGTAACAGGAGTGACAGGTATTTCCATGACAAGCTATGCGGCGGAGAGTACAGAAGAACAGACTGACCTGGCTAACGTGGATCTGGCAGGAGCTGCAGAAGCTCAGCCCATGAAAGTGGACATGAGCGATGGAACTTACAAGATCGATGTAGTTCTTGGAGGAGGAAGTGGTCGTGCAACCATCACATCTCCGGCAACTCTGGTCGTAAAAGAGGGATGTGCATATGCACAGATCGAATGGAGTAGTTCTCATTATGACTATATGAAAGTGGGAGAGACTACTTATGACCCCATTAATACAGATGGAAATTCTGTATTTGAACTTCCGGTCACTGTTATGGATAAGCCGATGGATGTGATCGCAGACACTACCGCCATGAGTGTTCCTCATGAGATTGAATATACCCTGACATTTGCATCCGACTCCATTACCAGCGGCAAACAGGCAGCACCAGGACAGCAGATCATATATCTTGCAGTGGTAGTTGCAGCAGGTGTGGTAGTCGTGATCCTTACAAAGAAGAAAAAGAGTAAAGAAGTATGAAAAAGAAAATAACAGCTATGCTGCTGAGTGTCGTAATGGCAGTTTCCCTGACAGCCTGCGGAAGCGGATCAGGTGTAGGAAAAGAGAAAGATACCAATATCAGTTCGGAGCTGACCTACGATCACAGTATGGAATTAACATATGCAGAAGAGTTTTCTGTGGATTATTATAATGATGGATATGCATTGGCCACCGTTGCAGATGATGGTCGTTACCTGATCGTTCCGGAAGGAAAAGAAGCACCGGATGATCTGGCAAAGGATATTATAGTGCTCAAGCAGCCGCTGACCAACATTTATCTGGTGGCATCGGCAGTGATGGATATGTTTGTATCTATTGATGCATTGGACTCCATTCGTTTCAGCTCTCAGAAGGAAGACGGATGGTATATAGAAGCAGCAAAACAGGAGATGGAAGCAGGAAATATCATCTATGCTGGTAAATATTCTGCACCGGACTATGAGCAGATCCTGTCAGAAGGTTGTGGACTTGCTATTGAAAATACCATGATCTATCACACACCGGAAGTCAAGGAGCAATTGGAAAAATTCAATATTCCGGTGATGGTGGATTATTCCAGCTATGAGAAGAATCCGCTGGGAAGAACCGAGTGGGTCAAGCTGTACGGACTGCTGACCGGTCATGAAGAAGAGGCAGAGCAGGCATTTGAAGCGGAGGCAGGTGCCTTCGAGGCGGTGAGCCAGGAAGAACCGACGGGAAAGACAGTGGCATTTTTCTATATTACCAGTACCGGGGAAGCCAATGTTCGTAAGAGCTCCGATTATCTGCCTAAGATGATCGAACTGGCGGGAGGTACTTACATTTTCAAGGATCTGGGCGACGAGGATGATGCGGCTTCCACTCTGAGTATGCAGATGGAAGAGTTCTATGCGGGAGCCAAAGATGCGGATTACATCATCTACAACAGCACCATTGATGGTGAATTGGCATCTGTGGATGATCTGATCGCCAAGAGTCCGCTGTTGGAAAAATTCAAGGCTGTACAGGATGGAAATGTGTATTGCACCACGAAAAACCTCTATCAGTCTACCATGGAACTGGGAACGATCACATCAGATATTCATGGTATGCTGACCGGTGATGAGAGCGGACTGACCTATTTATACAAGTTGAACTGATTCAGTAACATGCGAATATCTCTGGATCATCTTAGAGCATAAAACAGGAAAGGCAGGAGATAAAGATGCCAAACGGGCAAAAGAAAACAGCACATGCTGGAAGAGAAAGTATCAGATATGGAGTGGCATTTTTGATCCTGCTGATCCTGCTGGTGATCTTTCTGGCCATGAATGTATGTATCGGAACGGTGAATATTCCGGTGGCAGAGATTCCAAATATCTTAAGTGGTCATGGAGCAGATGAGACATTTTCAGACATTGTTATGGAAATTCGTTTCCCACGTGCGCTGGCAGCAGCAATCCTGGGAGGAGCACTGGCTCTGTCTGGCTATCTGCTTCAGACCTTTTTCCACAACCCGATTGCCAGTCCATTTACTCTTGGAATTTCTTCCGGAGCCAAGCTGGTGGTAGCGCTGATTATGGTAGCATCCTTAGGTTACACCTGGAGTGTAAGCTCCTGGGTTATGATTCTGGCGGCATTTGTGGGAGCTATGATCTGTATGGGATTCGTGATTCTTATGTCCAGAGTTATGGATAATATGTCCATGCTGATCGTCAGTGGTGTTATGATCGGATATATCTGTTCAGCAATTACTGATTTTGTGGTGACTTTTGCAGATGATGCCAATATCGTGAACTTACATAACTGGTCAAAGGGAAGCTTTTCCGGTATCACATGGGAAAATGTGGTGTTGATGACCATTGTAACTGGTATCACCACCGTAGGGATCTTCCTTCTGTCCAAGCCCATCAGCGCTTATCAGATGGGAGAATCCTATGCGAAAAATATGGGACTCAATGTACAGATGTTCCGTGTGGTTCTTGTTATGCTTTCCAGTGTGCTGTCCGCATGTGTTACCGCATTTGCAGGACCGGTTTCCTTCGTGGGAATTGCAGTGCCGCATCTGGTGAAGAGCCTGTTCCAGACAGCAAAGCCGATTCTGATGATTCCAGCCTGTTTTCTGGGAGGAGCATCCTTCTGTCTGTTCTGCGACCTGCTGGCAAGAACCTTGTTTGCACCGACGGAATTATCCATCAGTACTGTAACTGCAGTATTTGGCGCTCCGGTTGTTATCTATATTATGATCCATCGGAAGAAAGAAAAGGCGGAATAAATCATGGAAGAGTTTTATTTTTATACCAAGGGACTGACAGTTGGATACCATGGCGTTCCGCTGATCAAAGATATTGAGCTCTGTCTGAAAAAAGGTGAAATCATGACCTTGATCGGACCTAATGGGGCAGGAAAGACGACGATTTTAAAAAGCATTATCCGCCAGTTAAAACCGCTGGGCGGTGTGGCCTGTCTGGATGGATCCTCCATGGAAAAGCTGACCGGCAAAGAATTGTCACAGAAGCTGTCGGTGGTGCTGACGGAGCGGGTGCGCCCGGAGATGATGACCTGCAAGGATGTAGTGGCAACAGGACGTTATCCTTATACGGGAAAATTTGGCATCCTGTCTGAGAAAGACTGGGCTATCGTACAGGAATCCATGGAACTGGTGCATATCGAAGAACTGGCGGAGCGGGATTTCTCCAAGACCAGTGATGGACAGAAGCAGCGGGTCATGCTGGCGAGAGCTCTATGTCAGCAGCCGGATATCATTGTGCTGGATGAGCCTACGTCTTTTCTGGATATTCGCTATAAGCTGGAATTTTTATCGATCATCCAGAACATGTCCCGTACCAGACATCTGTCTGTTATCATGTCTCTGCATGAGCTGGATCTGGCAGGAAGGATTTCTGACAAGATTGCTTGTGTTCATGGAGACCGGGTGGATCGTTTTGGCACACCGGAGGAGATTTTTACAGACGGCTACATACCGAAGCTCTATGGTATGACAGTTGGGTCTTATGAAGAGCGTACGGGTGATTTGGAGCTGCCGAAGGTAGAGGGTGATCCGAAAGTATTTGTGCTGGCTGGAAACGGAACCGGTACGGCAGTATTTCGGAAGCTTCAGAGAGATGGAATTCCCTTTGCTGCAGGTATTCTATGGGAAAATGACCTGGATTATCCGGCAGCGAAAGCATTAGCATCCGAAGTAGTCAGTGTGAAAGCGTTCTGCGAGATGGATGAAGCATCCCTGAACCGGGCAAAAGCACTGGTCGATCAGTGTGAAGAGGTGCTGTGTACGGTAGATTTGACAGAATCGGGAGCGCAGGCAGAATCATTGAGAATACTGCATGAATATGCAAAGATGAAAATTAATATCAAAAAAGTATTGCAAACAACCTAAAAAGTATTGCGAAAATACCAATTGAGTATTATAATGAAAAAAGTTTTTAGAAACTTTATAAAAATTTAATTTTTGGAATGGATACTGGAAATGCATTATACAAGAGAAGCAGCTATCGAGCGGCTGTTGCGAAGCTTCAGTTCCTGCTATAATATTCAATTGGTCGAGGATGACCAGACCCCAATCACAGCCCGCTGTGATTTTTTTGAACATTCGGGGCAGTATGTCATATCGAAAAAAGCAGAACTGTGGTCGGCAGACAATGAAGAATTTCTATATGTTTTAAGTATTCCGCATCTGACACTGGAGCTCTACGAGCAGTGGAGAGATCATGTGCAGGCGGAGGCCATGGAGCGCATCCATGTGGGACCAGGACATATGGCTTCTTATATTACACCGATCTTCATCTGCGATACCTGTGATGAAGCGGCAAGAAAGGCATTAAAAAAATGCCGTATTTACAAAAGTTTTCATTTTTCACTGCATGGCTGGATGGATCACCATACCGCACTGGTGGAACTGTCGACAGGACAGATCGACGGAAACCTTGGGGGACGCCATACCGCGAAAATTTTGAAAAAGGTACTATATTCGCAAACATTGAAGGGAGAAAGTTAACATGAATTCATTAGTACTTCTCATCATCTGTGTTGCTATTCTTGCAGCTGGATATATCTGCTATGGCGGATGGCTCTGCAAGCAGTGGGGCGTAGGTGAAAGTAAAACTGAGACACCGGCTCACACCATGGAAGATGGCGTGGACTATGTACCGGCAAAAGCACCGGTTCTGATGGGACATCATTTCTCATCTATCGCAGGCGCAGGCCCGATTACCGGACCGATCGGCGCAGCTATGTTCGGCTGGCTGCCTGTAACTCTGTGGATCCTGATCGGAGGAATCTTCTTCGGCGGCGTTCACGATTTTGGTGCACTGTTCGCTTCTGTTCGTAACAAAGGACAGTCTATCGGAGAGATCATCTCCGCTAACATGAGCAAACGTGCAAAACAGCTGTTTATCATCTTCTCTTACCTGACTCTGATCCTGGTAGTAGCAGCATTTGCTTCTATCGTAGCTTCTACATTTGGAGCAGTATATGATGAAAGCGGCGCACTTGATATGGCTAAATCCGCAACTCCAGCTACGGTGGCAATGATTTCCTTGCTGTTTATTCTGATCGCTATCGTATTTGGTTTCTGCGTATATCGTCGTAATATGCCAATGGGCATTGCTTCTGTTGTTGGAGTACTTGCCATCATTCTTATTATGGCAGTTGGTATGAATTTCCATCCGATCTATCTGTCCACCAAGACCTGGATGTGGATCGTAGGTATCTATATAGCAGTTGCATCTGTGACACCGGTATGGATCCTTCTTCAGCCGCGTGACTATTTAAGCTCCTTCCTGCTGTACGCGATGCTGGCAGTAGCAGCTTTTGGTGTTATCGTAGCTCATCCGACCTTTGACAGCAGCTTCCCGGCATTCGCCGGATTTGCGGTTGACAACGGAAACGGAATGCAGTATCTGTTCCCGGTACTGTTTACAACAGTTGCCTGTGGTGCGATCTCCGGATTCCATTCACTGGTTTCCTCTGGTACCACGTCCAAACAGCTTGACAAAGAAACGGATGCAAGACCGATCGCTTACGGCGGAATGCTTCTGGAGTGTGTACTTGCAGTGCTGACTCTGTGTGCAATTGGATATGCTTACAAATGGAACGCAGCTAACCCGGACAGCGCTCTGGTTGGAGCAACCGCTATCTTCGGTGGTGGTATCGCTCATATGATCGACGATATCATTCCGGGAAGCTACACCATCCTGAACTCTCTGCTGGTACTGACCTACTCTGCATTCTGTCTGACATCACTGGACACTGCAACTCGTCTTGCACGTTTCATGTTCCAGGAGTTCTGGCTGGAGCCTGGTGAAACTGCAGCAGATGTAAAAGAGGGCTGGAAGAAAGTTATGGTTAATCCGTACTTTGCAACCATCCTGACAGTTGTACTTGGTATTCTCCTTGGTATGAACGGATACGGCAAGATCTGGGGTCTGTTCGGAGCAGCAAACCAGCTGCTGGCAGGTATCGGTCTTCTGGCTGTAGCTACCTGGCTTGGTAACCTTGGAAAGAACAACAAGATGTTCCTGCTCCCTATGGGATTCATGATCGTTGTAACTATCTGCTCTTTGGCACTGACCGTTAAGAATCAGGTTGGTATGATCATGGCTGGCGGTGCAGACTGGGGTCCGTGGGCACAGACGATCCTTGGAGTTCTGCTGATCGTTCTTGCTATCGTGCTTGTTATTGAGGGTGTTCAGACTTTGAAGAACCCGAAAAAAGCAACTGCATAAGTAAATACATAAAAGATAATAAAAAGAGACATCCGCGAGGGTGTCTCTTTCTTTTGTGAGAGGGTTATGTTATACTTCTCTATGAAAATATACAAAAGGGGAAAAGTGTAACATGAACAAAAAAGTAAAAAGCAACTATGAACAGCTTGGGCAGTATCTGGGACTCCGGTTTGATGAAGAACAGGAAGTGCTGCATGGACAGAAAGATGGCTTTGAACTGATCGTGGGACCAAATGAGGTAAATGGTAAAGTTTATTATATGCTGAACATTTGCCTGGGGGCTGATAATCAGGGAAAAACCCTGACAAAGGATGAAATCAAAGAGTTCGTGAAAGCACATAAGACTGTGTCTGGACTGGTAAATGAAGGACATACGGTAACTATGGTACTGAAAAGCTATCTCAATCAGAAAAAGCTCCGTGCCAATGCGCAGGAAGCCATTCAGGAACTGACTGCATTTCTTCGCGGAAAAGGCTACGTGCCGTGCTGCCAGTACTGTGGACGCGAGACAGAGACCGAAGGCTACCTGGTATCCGGTAATCACATCGGACTCTGTGAGGAGTGCGCAGCCTCTCTGGCGCAGAACATTACGCTGGCACAGAATCAGGAAAATGAAAAGAAAGAAAATATGATCGGTGGTATCGTCGGTGCACTGGTAGGATCCCTGCTCGGTGTGGCATGTATCGTGATCTTAAGCCAGCTTGGTTATGTGGCTGCTCTTTCCGGTGTGGTCATGGCTGTCTGCACTTTGAAAGGTTATGAGATTGGAAGCGGAAAGCTCAGCAAACGAGGAATCGTAATCAGCGTGATCCTGATGCTTGTCATGACCTATGTAGGAGACCGCCTGGATTGGGCTATTATGATAGCAAGAGAGCTGGAAGTGGATATCGCCACAGGTTATCGTTACTTTCCATTACTTCTGTCTGAAGATATCATTGATTTTGGTTCTTATGCAGCAAACCTGGTTCTGGTATATGCGTTCCTTCTGTTGGGAGCAATTCCAACCATCAGAAATGCAAATAAAGGCAAAAAAGTACAGAGAACTTTTGGAAAACTTCGTTAACACAAATAAAATACAGGCTCTCGGAACCGTCAGGTTTCGGGAGCCTGTTGTATGTCAGAATCTATAAAAATGCTGCAATCTCTTCCACTGCTTTTCGCTTGGGCATGGAAGGTTCGGCGGCCGGATAACCGACGGCAATTACAGCGACAATGATTTCGGTCTCCGGAATCTTGAGATATTCCCGGATTGCTGGCTCGTCGCGGATGCCCATAATGAGAGTGCCAAGATCAAGTTCAGCGGCTTTGAGGACAAGATTTTCATTCTGAAGTCCCAGATCGTAGTAGCCCCAGCCGTCGCCTGCTTCATTGACCGGGGAACCGGTAGCTTTGTCAAATCCCACGATTCCTTTTTTGAAGGTGGTGATGATCAGTGCCGGTGCACCGGCGCAATTTTTCTGATTAGATTCCGAGAGGCATTTCTGACGGAACTCCTCGATCCGAGAGGGGGACAGGATACAGTAATAGCGGGATGTCTGCTGATTCTTCCAGGATGGAGCCAGGGAGGCGGCACGGATCAGTGTCTCGATCTGCTCGCGGCTGACTTCCTTTCCTGGATCAAAATTTCTGATACTTCTTCTTTTCTCAATTACGGTCTGAAATTCCATGAAAATACTCCTTTTTTCAAGTTTTATTGTTGGTATTGTCAATATAGCATTCTTTACAATCGGGTACAAGAACGTATATAATAATTTTTTGAAAGAAGTGGCGGCGCATGGGACGACTAATACTTAAAAAGTATCGCGACTCTTCCACTATATGTATTTCACATTTTAATAAGGTTGTGGTACATTATACTTAACAAAAGGAAATCAGATCTGAAAATCCAATCGTAACTGAACATACTGTGGAAGACAACACAGCTCACAGAAAGGTAAAGGTGTCTGTTATGAAGAAAATTTTAAGTATACTGAATGAATTTTTTAAGGAGTATTACAACAGTTTTTCAACTGTATGTGCTTAATGCGAAGTTAACCTATATTGTAGAGTGTTTGCGAATAAATGACAGAAGAGTCCGGGAGGCTGAGAAGCTTTCCGGACTTTCTGCGTAAAATGGACAAAGCCTCTTTCTATGTGTTAAAATAAATGGACATATAAGAAGGGGGCATTTTGCATTGAAACATCTTTGTATGGCAGTACTGGCGCATGTGGATGCGGGAAAGACGACGCTGTCGGAGGCCATGTTGTATGAGAGTGGTACGATCCGAAAGCTAGGAAGAGTGGACAATAAGGATGCATTTCTCGACACCCATGAGCTGGAACGGGCCAGAGGAATTACAATATTTTCCAAACAGGCGGAATTCGCCCTTGGTGATAAGAAAGTAACTCTGCTGGATACGCCGGGACATGCGGATTTTTCGGCAGAGATGGAGCGTACTCTTCAGGTGCTGGACTATGCAGTACTGGTGATCAGCGGTGCGGACGGAGTACAGGGACATACAAGAACTCTTTGGAGGCTGCTCAAACGTTATGGCATCCCGGTGTTCCTGTTTGTTAATAAAATGGACCAGAATGGAACGGACAAAGAGCTGCTGATGGAGCATTTGAAGAAAGAACTGGATGACCGGTGTGTGGACTTTGACTGTGCTTCAGACTCAGGGGAATTTCTGGAAAATGTAGCAGTCTGTGAGGAACAGGCACTGGAATGCTATCTTGAGTATGGGACTGTTCCTGAGCAGACTGTACGGGAGCTGATTCATGACCGACATGTATTTCCGTGTTATTTTGGATCGGCACTGAAGCTTGACCGGGTGGATAAACTGTTGAAAGGTCTGGAACAATATGCTTATGTAGAGAAGCCTGAGCATGAATTTGGCGCGCGCGTATTCAAAATAAGCCGGGATGAGCAGGGAAATCGTCTGACATGGCTCAGAGTGACAGGCGGTGTGCTCAAGGTAAAAGATCTGCTGGATGGAACTGCGGATGGGGAAGGCTGGCAGGAAAAGGTGAATCAGATCCGCGTCTATTCCGGAACAAAATATGAGATGGTCAATGAAGCGGAGACTGGTGTGGTCTGTGCGGTTACCGGACTTACAAAGACGAAGGCCGGAGAGGGGCTCGGCAGGGAGCATCAGATCAATGTGCCGGTACTGGAACCGGTACTGAATTATAAACTGACATTGCCAGGAGACTGTGATCCGGTACAGCTGCTTGGAAACCTGCGAATCCTGGAGGACGAGGAGCCAGAGCTTCATATTCACTGGAATGAGGCATTGCGGGAGATTGAAGTGCAGCTCATGGGAGAAGTTCAGATTGAGATACTGAAGACACTGATACGGGAACGTTTTGGCGTGTCCGTTAATTTTGATGAGGGAAATATCGTCTATAAAGAGACTATCACCAATACAGTGGTAGGAATCGGTCATTTTGAACCTCTTCGTCATTATGCGGAAGTGCATCTGCTGCTGGAGCCAGGCGAGGAAGGCAGTGGTATGCAGTTTGCATCTGCCTGTTCAGAGGATGTGTTGGACCGCAACTGGCAGCGGCTGATCCTGACCCACCTGGAAGAGCGTCAGCACAGGGGAGTGCTGATCGGTGCAGAGCTGACGGATGTTCGGATCACTTTGATGAGTGGGAAAGCGCACCAGAAGCATACGGAGGGCGGTGATTTCCGACAGGCGACTTATCGGGCAGTCCGCCAGGGACTGATGCAGGCAGAAAGCCGTCTGCTGGAGCCATGGTATGATTTCCGGTTGGAGATTCCCGCAGAAAATGTAGGACGTGCCATGTCAGATCTGGAACGTATGGGAGCCACCATGGGTCTGCCGGAGCAGGAAGGGGAGATGGCTTTACTGACCGGAAGCGTCCCGGTAGAATGTATTAAAAATTATCAGAAGGATGTGACTTCGTATACCAAAGGGCGTGGCAGACTGACCTGTGTCTTCCATGGGTATGGTCCCTGTCATAATGAAGAGGATGTGCTGAAAGCCAATGATTATGATCCGGAGGCAGATCTGGCCTATCCATCTTCTTCTGTCTTCTGTTATCACGGAGTAGGAACCGTCATTCCATGGTATGAAGTACCGGAACATATGCATCTGGAAAGTGTGCTGACCGGAGAGGGCGGCCGCAAGGACGGTGAACTCTCGGACACAGAGATGATTGAGGCAGCAGAGAGACTGCGTCAACGTGCAGGAAATACGAGAAGAGAACCGGATTATGCCCAGATGACAGCAGATACAGAGGAACTGGAAGAGATCTTCCGCCGCACATTCGGAGAACCGAAGAGATTTCGGAATGCCGAAATAGAAAACCATAGAGTTTACGGAAAATCGAATAAAACATTACGGAAAAACGAATACAAGCCCAAAGTACAGACTCCGGAATATCTGTTGGTGGACGGTTACAATGTGATCTTTGCCTGGGAAGAATTAAGTGAGCTTGCAAAAGTCAGTGTGGCGGGAGCCAGAGAGAAGCTGCAGGATATTATGTGCAATTATCAGGGATTCCGGAAATGCAATCTGATCCTTGTATTTGACGCTTATCGGGTAGAAGGCCATGAGGAAGAGATCATCCCATACCACAATATTCATGTGGTCTACACCAAAGAGGCGGAAACTGCGGACAGCTTTATCGAGCGGACGGCTCATCAGATCGGACGAAAATATCAAGTGACAGTAGCAACTTCTGATGGACTGGAGCAAGTGATCATCCGAGGTCAGGGCTGCGCCATGATGTCTGCCAGAGAATTGAAGGAAGAGATTGAACGGATCAATCAGGAGATCCGCCGGGATTATGTAGAACAATTTCCGGGAAGTAAAAATTATTTGTTTGATTATGTGCCAGAGGAACTGGCAAAACATCTGCAGGAAGTACGGATGGGCGAGACGGAGTTCGGATCCCATAAGTCGAAGAAATAAAAAGAGGTACAGGAATGGAAAGAAATATAGATATGAAGGAAGTGTCAGATGGAAGACTATACACGTCCAATGATCTGGTAAAGGCAGACTGTGGTGGATGTGAGGGCTGCTCTGCCTGTTGTCAGGGAATGGGGGAGTCCATTGTGCTGGATCCTCTGGATATCCACCGTCTTTGCTGTGGATTACATACGGATTTTAATGGACTGATGGTGGATAAGATCGAATTACAGATCGTTGACAGTGTGATCCTGCCAAATCTGAAAATGGCATCAGGAAATACAGAAGCCTGTTCGTTTCTGAACCCGGAAGGACGCTGCAGCATCCATGCATTTCGACCGGGCATCTGCCGCCTGTTCCCACTGGGAAGATTTTATGAAAATGGATCTTTTAAATATTTTCTGCAGGTGCATGAATGTCCAAAGCCCAATAAGACTAAGGTGAAGATTAAAAAATGGCTGGATACACCGGATCTGAAGCGTTATGAGACCTATATATGTGATTGGCATTATTATCTGAGAGATCTGAAAACAAGGATAGAAGCACATCCGGAACAGATGAAGGGCATCAGCATGGATGTGCTGCAGAAATTTTATCTGACACCATATGATTCGACGGCTGATTTTTACACGGAATTCTATGAAAGACTGAAAAATGCAAAAAAACAGTTGACCTTATAGTTACTTCATCCTTTAAAATCAAGGAAAAATTAAAGGAGGCCATACGGTATGGTGACGATCAAAGAGGCAGCACTGTTAACTGGAATTACCAGACAGAACATTCGATATTATGAAAAAATGGGCCTTATATACCCGAGCAGAGAAAAGGAAAATCAATATCGAAAATATAATAAAGAAGATATCCGTAGATTAAAGTTGATCTATATGTTTCGAAAACTGGATATGCCATTGGAAGAGATCCAGCAGATTTTAGATGGAAGAAAAGATCTGCAGGAGGCATTGGAACAACAAAAAGAGCAGCTCCGGCAGAAGCAGCAAAAGCTGGCGGCAGCACTTTCCTTTTGTGGGGAAATACAGGAAACAGAACTTACAGACCTGAATGTGGATCTCTATCTGCAGAAAATGGAAGCGGAAGAAAAACAGGGAAATAAACTTGCTGATATTTTGGATGATTATAAAAAGGTTGTGGAAAGTGAAAGTATTCGTACCTTCAGTTTCTCTCCGGATGATTTTTGCACCACACCAAGGCAGATGACAGAGCAGCTGTTCCGGTATGCGCAGCGGAATCATCTTGATCTGGTCATCACAAAGGAAGGCTTATGCCCGGAATTTACAATCGATGGAAAAGAATACCATGCGTATCGTATTTGTGGGCGATTAGGAATGGTCATTCGGGCAGAATTGATGCATCCTGAAAGCTGTGTTCCGGAGGGAATGTCCTCAAAACGTTACAAGATATTGCGAAAAATTTCTCAGATACTGATTCCTCTATGTCTGCTCTTGCTGATCATGCTTCCGACGATACTGCAAATAAGAGGAGACAACCACCTGGAAGTTATTGCTTCTGTCTTGGGCATACTGGGAATGCTTGCGTATATTATTTATTATGCAATCTTATATAAAAATTATAGAGACACTTTTATCACATTCATATGGTTATGCTGTCATTTTCCCACAGTCTGAAACAGAATATGCGTTTTTTACGGGCATATCAGAGCTTGTAAATTATGTTGAACCGTTATCTTTTATTCCAGTTGCAATATTTTTATGTGCTTATGTAGTATATTGGATAGAAGTGACTTGTAACAAAAAAACAGGAGAATAATATTGCTTTACAATTTATCAAAAAGTATGAAGCAATATGTCACTAAGCAATTATCAAAATAAGTAAAGAAGGTTTGGCAAATGGTAAATAGTAAAAATTTAACAATCGTAACCATATCAACCATTTTATTTGGACTGCTTTCAAAGTGGTTGGTAGGTGTGCCTTATATGGCGTGGGGGTATTTTGATAAATTATTTATAGCATCTTTTATTTTGTGGATGCTTTATAGCACTATGTTGTATTTAGCTATTAAAATAGAAAATGAAAATTATTTAAAACTTGGATTTACTGGAGTTGTGTTCGGTTTAATTTCAGCATGTTTAAAAATGGGGCTGGACGCTATTATAGAACACTTTACGAAATTTTCAGGAAATTTGATTGTTACAGCATTTATGATGGAAATGGGAATCCTTATTTTTGGAAGTGCTATTATTTTTGTTTTATATGTCTGTGTTGCGAAGAAAAAAATTTTGTGGAATAAATCTATGAAAAATTGTACTTTGGGATTAGGAGGAATTGCGGGTATATATTTTGCTGTAATCATTTATTACCTATGGCAGTTAAGACATTGGATGGAGAAGTTTGCAGATTTTGATATTATAAAAGAGATTGGAGAAGAACAAGGACTGCTAAATTTGTCAACAAAATATGCTCAGGAATCAACTGTGGTGGGAATGATTGTATATGTCCTCTTTTTTATAGTTTTATGGATCGCTTTAAAAAAGAATACAGAAAACAAAGAGTTTGATGATAACTTTTAAAAGTTGTAAATTCTATATCATATAATAAAATGCTATTTTGTTAGTATATGAGTAGGCGTTCTTTGATTTAGGATGATGAAGTATAATGTTAGCAAAAAATTCCAGTTTGACAACTTCATATCCATTATACAAAGCAGTTGGTCTTAGGATTGACTGCTTTTTTAAAAGACACCATTTAGGTATAATGATGTCTTTTGAGTGTTATTTTATAGGTCATATCAAGGCTCATTCAATCGTGGTAAATTCGTGGTAAAATGAATGTTTTCCTATACGTCAAAATGCTTGAAAGTATTGTATTTATGCGGATAATCAAAAATCAGATATAAAATTTCTCTATAATAAACGGAGAGAAGCTGTATATTGTGTGGACAATGTACAGCTTCTCACGTGAAAGAAAACTACTATTATATGTGGGAATCTGCTAATTGTTTCCTCTCAATCCATCTGGCCACGCCATCTGCGTCATTGGTCCTGGTAATCTCATCGGCTGCGCGGCGCACTTCTTCCGGAGAATTTTCTACAGCAACACCGATGCCTGCCCAGCAGATCATATCAATGTCATTTTCCGCATTTCCAAAGGCAACGGTTGCCTCTTGTGGAATCTGCAGATAGTCTGCCAGAAAAGCAAGGGCGGTCGCTTTCCCTGCTTTTTCATTAGATATTTCCAGCAAGGTTGGCACGGAAGAAGTCAGATAGATCCCCTCTACCTGCTCAGATATGATTCTTCGTAGTGTTGCTTTGGTCCGTTCATCTCCCACAACAATATCCAGACTGTCCAGTTCTTCTTTGTGCTCCAGCAGAAATGCAAAAATATCTTCCACCGGGCGGCGGGTACTTTTTACGTAGGATACAGAATAGAGGCTGGCTCCGAATAAAACAGGGTTTTCCACATAGGCACGGGCTGAATAGGGAACTCCGTCCACAAAGCCTTCCACCATGACATGATTCTCTTCTGCAATGGAAAGCAGCTTTTCCACAACTTCAGGATTCAGCCGACACTCCCGCAGGCGTTTTCCTGTATGTATTTCATAGACCGCCGCACCATTGGAGGTGATGGCATATTCTGCCCATGGAAACTGGATCACCTGTTCCGGTAATGACGCAAAAGAACGACCGCTGGCAACAACAATGTGCATGCCATGCTCATGAGCGTTCTTCAATGTCTCGATTGTATATTCTGAGAGTGATTTATCGCTGCGAAGAGTGGTTCCGTCCAGATCCAGTGCCGCAAGACGAATGTGTTTTTCTGTATTCATTATTTTATTCCTTTCAAAATATTTTACTGTATTTTATTTTTTTCATAATATTTTCAGCTTGCCTATGCATTTATTGACACGTTCCGTTTTTATTTGGTACAATGAGTTCGTTATGGACAACTTGTCCATATATGCTCGCTCAAACATATTTTATCATAGAAAGAAGGATCTGAGACATGCCAAAATTAAATGAAAATTATCTGAATCTGAAGGCAAGCTATCTCTTTTCTGAGATTGCACACCGCACGGCTGCATACAAAGAGCAGAATCCGGAGGAGGGTGCGAAGATCATCCGCCTGGGAATCGGCGATGTGACACTTCCGCTTGGAAAAGTGGTCATCGATGCACTGCATCAGGGAGTGGAGGCCATGGCTTCTGCAGAGACTTTCAAAGGATACGGCCCGGAGCAGGGATATCAGGAGACCAGAGATGCCATTGCCGCTTACTATAAGAGAAACGGTGTTGATGTGGATGCCGGAGATATCTTTGTATCTGACGGAGCCAAGAGTGATACCGGAAATATTACTGATCTGTTCGGACACGACAATGTGGTACTGGTTCCGGATCCTGTTTATCCGGTCTATGTAGACACCAATATCATGGCTGGAAATAAAGTTACTTATATGGCTGGAAATGCAGAGAATGGCTTCCTTCCCATGCCGAACAAAGAGCAGCACGCAGATGTGATCTATCTGTGCTCTCCGAATAACCCAACCGGAGCTTGCTATAACAAAGAGCAGTTGAAAGAATGGGTTGATTATGCACTGGCAAATGAAGCAGTGATTCTGTTTGACTCTGCTTATGAAGCATTTATCACAGACCCGGAACTGCCGAGAAGTATTTTTGCGATTGAGGGTGCTAAGAAATGCGCCATCGAATTCTGCTCGCTCTCCAAGACAGCCGGATTTACCGGAACCCGCTGCGGCTACACTGTTGTTCCGAAGGAGCTGGTATTCAAGGCTTCTAATGGCGAGGAAATGTCTCTGAATGCCATGTGGAACCGTCGTCAGTGCACCAAATTCAACGGTACATCCTATATCGTGCAGAAGGGTGCAGAGGTTGTATTTTCTGAGGAAGGCATCAAAGAGTGTCAGGAAAATATCAACTATTACAAGAGAAATGCTAAAGTGATCGCTGACACCATGACCAAGCTTGGTATCCGTTTCTTCGGCGGTATCAACTCTCCGTATATCTGGTTTGAGTGCCCCAATGGCATGGAATCCTGGGAGTGCTTTGATTATCTCCTGAAAAATATCCAGGTGGTTGGAACTCCAGGTGCTGGATTTGGTGAGAATGGTAAGAACTACTTCCGTCTGACTTCCTTCGGTAATTATGAAAAGACCGTGGAAGCTATGGAACGATTTGAAAAATTGTTTGGATAGAAGATAAATAAAAAACCGGCTGTGAAACTGAATTTCACAGCCGGTTTTTTTTACACTTCAAATATCAGATCACCATAGGAAGGCATTGGCCATACTTCTTTATCAACCAGCATTTCCAGCTTGTCTATCGGAGCACGAAGGGCTTCCATAGCAGGCATTACGTGATCATGGTAGAAATGAGCACGCTCTTTATTGTCTTCGATGCCGGATGCTTCTGTGCTCATCTTGCGAAGGACACGGACCGCAGCATTGGCCTCGTTAAGCAGGGAGGTGATATCCCTGAGCAGATCAGACTGCACAGACGGAGATACGCCAACTGCGTTGAGGGACTGAACAATATTGGACAGGGTACCGGTGTAGTTGATCACAGCCGGAAGGATCTGTTTTACCGTCATGTCGATCATGGTCAGTGCTTCAATGTTGATCGCCTTATTGTAGGTCTCATATTTAATCTCTGCACGGGAATGAAGCTCTGCTTCATTAAATACGTGGAACCGCTCAAACATGCGGATGGATTTCTCAGTCGTCAGTGCCGGGATCGCATCAACCATGGAGCGCAGATTTGGGAGACCACGGCGGGCTGCTTCTTCTACCCACTCCTCAGAATATCCGTTTCCGCCGAAGATGATCTTGCGGTGCTCAGAGATATACTGAATGGTCAGGTCATGAAGTGCAGTCTCAAAATCATCTGCTTTTTCCAGAATATCGCAGGCATCTGCGAAAGCTTCTGCAGCAATGGTGTTGATCACAACAGTAGAATGGGCGATAGAATCGCGGGAACCTACCATACGGAATTCAAATTTATTATTGGTAAATGCAAACGGTGAAGTACGGTTACGGTCAGTCGCATCTTTGGTAAAGTCCGGAAGGGTCTTAACACCAGTGTGGAGTTTGTGACCGCGCAGACTGTGGGTTGCATTTCCGGTGCTTAAGAGCTGATCCAGCACATCATCCAGCTGCTCACCAAGGAAGACAGAGATGATGGCAGGCGGAGCTTCGTGAGCACCAAGACGATGGTCATTTCCTACATTGGCTGCAGATTCGCGGAGTAGGTCTGCGTGGATATCCACTGCTTTTAACAGGCAGGCAAGGATTAGCAGGAACTGTTTGTTCTCATGTGGCCGTTTGCCCGGATCAAGCAGATTGATGCCATCATCAGTGGTCAGAGACCAGTTGTTATGTTTGCCGGAACCATTGACACCGGCAAATGGTTTTTCATGAAGCAGGCAGACCAGGCCCTGCTGGGAAGCCACACGTTTCAGAGTCTGCATCATGATCTGGTTGTGATCAGCTGCCACATTTGCCTCAGCATAGATTGGAGCAAGCTCATGCTGTGCCGGAGCCACTTCGTTATGCTGTGTCTTGGCAGGTACACCCATCTTCCAGAGCTCTTCATTGACCTGGCGCATATAACCACCAACGCGCTGGCGAAGAGTACCAAAATAGTGATCGTCCAGCTCCTGACCCTTTGGAGGCATAGCACCAAACAGGGTACGGCCGGTATAGATCAGATCCTTTCTCTGGAGATATTTATTGCGGTCGATCAGGAAATATTCCTGCTCAGCACCGATGGAAGGAACCACTTTCTGAGAGGTGGTGTTTCCAAAGAGACGGAGCAGACGGAGTGACTGTTCCTGAACAGCTTCCATGGAACGAAGAAGAGGCGTTTTCTGGTCCAGTGCTTCTCCGGTGAAGGAGCAGAATGCGGTGGGGATACAAAGAATCGCTCCAGCAGCATCCTCGCGGATAAATGCAGGGGAAGTGCAGTCCCAGGTAGTATAGCCTCTGGCCTCAAAGGTTGCACGAAGTCCGCCTGACGGGAAGGAGGAAGCGTCCGGTTCTCCCTTTATCAGATCTTTTCCTGAAAATTCCATCAGAACAGATCCATCTTCCTTTGGCGAGGTGATAAAAGCGTCATGTTTCTCGGCGGTGAATCCAGTCAGCGGCTGGAACCAGTGTGTATAATGTGTAGCTCCCTTTTCAATTGCCCATTTCTTGATGGCTGCGGCTACCACATCAGCGATGGCCGGATCCAGGTCTTTTCTTCCTTCAATAGTTTTGCGGAGCTCATAGTAGATGCTCTTCGGAAGATACTGGCGCATAGCCTTGTCATTGAAGACATTGGTGCCAAAAATATCCATGATCGAATGCGTATTTTCCATAATCCAATCCTTTCCTCTTGATGGTATCAACATATCAACATGACAACAGAACTTATTACTCTGAATAATGAACCTGCTGTCTTTTATAAGATACAATATGAAAAGGAAAATCACAATAGGAAAGTGAAAACTTTCCGATTGTATTATGGATAGAAATTCCCTATAATAGATATATGAAAAGGAGGGATACGGGATGGGGATGAATGAAACTCCTTCCGGAGAACGGATCCACATTGGATTCTTTGGTCGGAGAAATGCAGGAAAATCCAGTCTGGTCAATGCAGTGACCGGTCAGGATCTGGCGGTGGTGTCCGATGTGCGTGGCACGACGACCGATCCGGTGACAAAGGCTATGGAGTTGTTGCCTATGGGACCGGTGGTGATTATTGACACACCAGGATTTGATGACGAAGGATCTCTGGGAGAACTGCGGATCAGGAAGACCAGACAGGTGCTCAACCGGACCGATGTGGCAGTGCTTGTGGCAGACAGTACCGAAGAACTGAAACCCTGCGATAAGGAGCTGATGGAACTGTTCCGAAAAAAAGAGATTCCATATCTGATCGCCTGGAATAAATGTGATCTGCTGGATGAAAATGCAGAAGAAAAACTTCTGCGGACAGATTCTGACGGATCGATTCCGACAGCAGGCATCTGCGTCAGTGCCCTGCAGAAGACAGGCATTCAGGAACTGAAGGAGTGCATTGTCGGGTACGTCATTCAGAAGAAAAAGGGCCAGTCAATTATAAACAGCAATACCATGATCACCG
>ENA-UPXC01001371-UPXC01001371.1-human-gut-metagenome-genome-assembly--contig:-NODE-1371-length-35610-cov-6.490502_pt1 | contig 35610 bp, 31 predicted proteins | sample MGYA00250047_ERZ773371 | MGnify/ENA primary metagenome ERZ773371 (study PRJEB29103, sample SAMN06111975) | human gut metagenome | biome: human gut; feature: ankylosing spondylitis patient; material... | reverse complement strand
TTGCGGCTGCGAGAGCCTGCGCTTGTACAAGTGTGAACGTTCACTTGTACAAGCGCGGGCTCTCGCAGCCGCAAGTGTTCAATTACAATAATTAGAACGACCGTCCTTTAAATATATTCGACTCGGACAATGGAACGAGTTTACCGTCCAGTGTTAATCTATTCGAGTTGAAATTAGGATTTACTGTGGCAGATACATTGTTGCGGCCATGAGTGAGCCTGATGGAAACTTGTGCCGAGATTCCTACACCTGTCACACTAAAATTGCAAGTTACATTCCCTTTTTTGTCGGTGGTGGTTTTTACTTCACCTACAGTGCCATCCACTGTAACACCTCCAATTCCATTAGGACCAGCAAAGGCGCCGTTGAAAGCAATCTGTACGGATGCCCGGTCACCATTTAAAAGGATAAAATTGGTATTGGATGTAACAAAAGCACTACGGCCTCTTTTGAATGTCACACGATCCGCTTCCAATACAAACTTTCTCTCCTTTATGGCTTGTACTGCATCAGTGTATGCTCGTTCTTCTTCTATTTTCTCCCGAGCTTTTTCTGCATCACGTTGTGCTTTACGTTCAGCACGACGACTTTCACTTTTACTTTCCTGTGCATAGATTGTTGTAGATGCACCTATGAAAACCAACATCAATAATACGATAATCTTTTTCATAACTTCTTCTTTCTTTTGTTAGAATAAACAATCAAAAAATGAAAAGGATGCATGTGACCTATATTAATATTATATGAATTAATATTTATTATAAGTAATACACTGTTATGTTATTTCTTTCCTGAATACATTTTATACTGAAAATGCCTTAAATAGCGTTTTTTGGATGTAAAAATAGTGATTATTGTACATTCTGTAAGCAGATAGCCCTCTAATTTTGTCTCCATGAATTTATTGTTAGCCCTATTCTATATTAGTAGAACTATGAAGATACGTAATATGTGCGGATATATTTTTATTCTGTTATTGGTGTCCTGCCATCAAAAAGATGAAGGTATATATGATCCGGATCAATCCTATAAAGTCGTTGTAAATGGAATCATCGATTCACTTTTTGAGAATGATAATACCGATGTCCTTCCTCATTGCATTGTTTCTGTTATTCGAAATAATGTAGAAGTCCAACAGCACTCTTTTTTCATAGAAACAACAGCCGCCAGATCAATAAAAGACATGAAATATCCTTTACTTGAGCTGAATCTGCCCTCTGGAGAATACTATCTTCTGGCATGGATAGATTATCGGATAACAGAAGACTCTCCATACTATATTACAGAAAATTTAAGGTCTGTACGTATGAAAAGCGAAGTGGCTGGTATGGATAAGAAAGCCTATGCAGCCGTTCTACCTTTAACAATATTCCCGGATAGTCCGATAGGGCAAATTTGTAATCTGGATTTTTATTCTCCACTGTCTTCCTATACACTGACTACTGATCTGAAGGAGGAGAGTCTTGATGAGAGAATGACCGCTATATTGACTTATAAAGGTTACCTGCCTATCGCTTATGATGTTCTGTCCGGGCGTTGCGTTGCTTCTCTGGCAAATCCCACCATGAGATATGACGGGATACAGAAAGAAAGGGATAAATATATTGTTGCATCGGATTGCCTGTTCATGAATAAAGGCAAGACCAGTTCCCTGGATATGGGAGTAACGATAGGTAATTCCAAAGGAGGAATTGTATATCATGCCCCCTCCATTTCACTTTCGTTGGAAGCTGCCCGGCACATCACTAAACATGTGGAAATGGCAGACTTGGGAGAGAGCAATATTATTGACGGAGAGATAACAGGAGAGATCGATATAATAATTAATTAATCTTTAAATTTAACAACATGAAAATCAAATTCTTATTGTGGTATGTATTCTTTTCTCTATGGTTAATGGGTTGTAGAGATGCAGAGAGTGGCATCGATTACAAACAAAATGTAAGTGTACGTTTATCAATGGATGCAGCCGCTACCCGTGGAGTTTCTGCACTTCCGGCAGTCGACGGATATCATCTGCGTTATGTTTTGGGAATCTATAAACAGAACGAGGCGGACGGTACATTGACCCTGATACAGCGCATTCCACAAACTACCTCCGACTTTAATTTAGATTTGGCTACTGATGAAACGTTTACTTTGGTTGCCTGGGCCGATTTCGTCAGTAGTGGGACAGACAACTCCACACTGACAAGCGTGGAAGATGAGTTCTATAACACACAATCTTTGCAGAATGTCAGTATCATGAAAGAAAAATGGGTACTGAATACTCCGGCACGGGATGCTTTTTGTGCGAAGGCTGCTGATGTAACTTCCTCTGCTTTGCAAGTGACAATGACCTTGAAGCGTCCGTTTGCTCTAATGAACGTAAAAGGCAGTTATGCAGGTGTACAAAGTGCCAAGGTTACGTATCCTTCGGTATATACTGCCTATGATGTCACTAAAGGCGATATAACAGGAACCGCTTCCGAGCAGATTCTTTCGGCTAAAACCTTATCAGCGGATGCCAATCAGGTATTGATTTTCGATTATCTGTTTACGCATCCATTGGCTGACGGAGCCAGTTATCAGGAGGGAAGTATCCTGTATGATGTAAACTTGGATTTCTTCGCATCAGATAATGCTACGGGAGAAGCACTCAAAAGTTTTAAAGTAGACTATGTGCCTTTCACTGCCAATTATAAAACCAATCTGATTTGTCCTGTGGAAAACACTTCTTCAGTACAAGTGACTTGTTCTATTGATGCTGATTTTGAAACACCGGAAGTAGATGGAGACAAGCCTTTCATTGTAAGCTCGTATATCCGTGGAAACTTTTATCAGAAAGGAGACATTTCTACTGAAAGTATGTTAGCATGCAATGACCTGATATATATGGTAGTCCAACCCTATGGAGACGGAACATTGTACTTTGAGACTCCGGAGAATAATGCTACGTTTACGGGTGGAGTGACTCATCTGGAGTCTTTTGCTGGACGTAGCGGCGTGATTTCATTTGACGGAACAGGAGAAATGAATGCCGGGCCTCATTTGATGAACAATGCGACCGGAGCAATGGGAGCTTTCACCTTTGCTACCTGGATGTATATTGATGAGTGGACGCCGGATGCTGTGGTGTTCAGTAAAACGGTTGGAGAAAATACAATCTCATTGCAACTGGGGGATGCACCGGAGAAATTGAAATTTACCGTAGGGACAGTCGTTTCTGATTTAATTGCTACAGGATTAGAAATTGGAGCCTGGCATTATCTAGGTGTATCTTATGCTTCCAAAGCCATCACTCTATCTATTGATGCTACTAAAACAGCGGATGCTATATCCAATACCGGAACTCTTCCTTTCCGCGCTTCCACACTATTAGGTACTAATTTTAAAGGAAAACTGGATGAAACCTTTTTCTCAGGAATTGGTTTTGGTAATCCTGCCGCTTATAAAGACAAGGAACTAACTTTCAAAGGTGACTGGAATGCAACAAAAACATTAGCTTATTGGAAATATGACGACGCATCTGATAAAGGAAAAGATTCACAAACGTGGGTGGAAATAATGAAAGATATCCGTGCAAAACTGGGTGGTAAGAAAATTCTGTTCCGTTTGGGAGTAGCCGGAGGAAACTGGAAGAATATGTGTGCTAATTCAGCCTCTATTACTGATTTCGTACGGAATATGAAGAGTGTAATGGATAAATATGACATCGATGGTGCAGATATTGATTTTGAATGGCCTGCATCGGATACTGATTTCACAAATGTAAGCAATGCGCTTATTGCTTTGAAAGACGGAACAGGAAGCCGTATCATTTCTCCGACTTTACACCCGCTATATTATAAAATATCAGCAGAGGCAATATCCAAGATGGATTGGATTTCCATACAATGTTATGGTCCTTCTCCCGACCGCTATCCGGTGGAACAGTATAAGATTGATCTGCAGACTGTAATCAGTAACGGTGGTATTCCGAATGAGAAGATTGTTGCCGGACTTCCGTTTATTGGAGCTACTAGTGATAAGTCTACTACACAGGCTTATAGTTCTTTTGTTAATGGTAATTTGATTACCAGCCCTGACCAGAATACTGTGACTTATAATGGCAAGGAGTATCTGTTTGATGGGCAGACTAATATCAAGATAAAGACCCGCTATGCCCGCCAACAGAATATGCGTGGTGTCATGAGCTGGGATTTGGCTACGGATGTACCTTTTACAAACTCGCTATCATTGCTGAAAGCTATGAAAGAAGCGGCAGCAGAATAATCTGTTGCATAGACCATCTGCCTATATGAAGCAGATGGTCTATCAACTTGTCTTTAGATTATAAGAAAAAGTGTTATTCTATTATTAAGTTTCGTCCTTTAGGGTACTTCACTTTATAGCGTAAAGCTAAATCACGTTGTTCGCCGGGCTGTAAGGTAATTTGCCAGGTGATGATACCTTTCGCTTCATCCAGACTGCCGCCGCTGATTTCTTCTGCTGTTACGGTAATGTTATTGTTGCGTGATACAGGCAGTTGGTCGTAAAGCGTAAGGGTGACAGGTTCGGGACGCGTATTGCGGACAGAAAGTTTCCATGCAATGGATTGCGTCTGATTGGAACCCATAAACTTGCGTGAGGTATATTCGTTCTCTTTCGTACGCTGTATCATGATACGTTTATCACGACCTAAAGAGAAGGATAGTGTGTCGTTCTGTTGGGTGACATTCATAATGGACTTGCCAATGAAAGTATTCTCAAAGTAAACATTTGCTTCGCCTTCAAGTAAGTTTAGCTTTTCCCAATCGGTTACTTGGGCAATCAAGAAAGCATCTTTATCTATCTTCGGAGTGCTTTGGTAAGTATAAGAAGCGGGTAATTCGTAATGACCGATTTCTGCAACTACAGGTTTGTTATCAGAGGGAATGGTGTAGGGCACTTTTATTTCAAATTCGTAGCCCATCTGTCCCTGGCTTTGTTCAACGTCGAGAGCCATGCTGGCCTCTTCTTCGTATTGAATATCTTTTTTATGGTTTACCTTAAGACCGGAGACAGCACCTGCCATAAGAGATTTCCTTTCAGCGCCATAACCTACTACCACTACTTCATCCAAAGCCTGTGTATCCTCCTGAAGGGTAACATTCATAATGTTTCCTTGTATATCTCTGGTCTGAGTCTGATAGCCAATATATGAAAATTGAAGTTTGTTTTGCCCATTGGGAATAGTTATGGAATACTTACCGCTTATGTCGGTGATGGCTCCTATCGTAGTCCCCGGAATGGTAACGGTAGCACCTATTACGGGCGTACGTTCATTATCAAGAACGATTCCTGAAACAGTGTTTCCATTGAGATTCAAATTGTAGCGTGGTGCTGCAAGTCCGTAATCCAACCAGTAAGTAGACAGAGTGGGGGCTACGCTTCCGGTGGAAGGATTAGAGGAGGAAAGGGATAATTCTACGTTCTTCCACTCTTCCTTGGTATTCTGAAAGATGTTGGCTTTGTAAATGATGGAGATAGGCTCGGCCAGGCTACCGGAACGAACATCATAAGAGGGGAACCAACCGGCATTTTTTACATAATAGTTCAGAGTGAATGTAGCTTTGCAAGCTGCTGGCGCATTTACATTGACCATAATTTCACTCATAGGGGTTAGAGATTTACCGCTTAGTTGTGCCAGTTCAGAGTTTAGTTGTCCCTGTTTGATGGCCAGTTCGGCTATCTGTTCATTGATGGCCAGTTCTTTTGTTTTCAGAGTTTTCAATTGTCCGGAGTAATATTGATTCACTTCTTTGATAGTGGCCAGAGAAGTAGCGGTATTCTTATTGTTGACGGAGCAATTTGTTTTCAGCATTTCATATTCGGCATTGATAAGTCCAAGCTCGGCATTCTGTTCTTTCTGCTGTTTCTCTATTTTTTTAAGCTCCTTTTGCAGGCTTTGTTGTTTTTCGCTGACGGCAAGGCTGTCTATATAGTTGTATTGCCGGTTGACTGCCGTAACGGTGAGTTTTCCCTTTGCGCTGACCTGCATACTTTGTGCATCCATATAGGGAGATAATCCGGTAAAGATGAGCGTTGAATTTCCTGCCGGAATATCTACTTGTTTGGTACGCGTCACTTGGGCGCCATCAATGAACAGCATTACCTTTTCGGCAGTAGTTTTCACCTTGTTTTGTCCCATAAGGGTGGTGGCTGCACAAAGGCAGAAACATGCCCATAGTCTTAATCTCAGTCGTTTCATAGTCAGTCTTTTTAATGTTATGTCACAAATATATGGATATTTCATTAACAATTGTTTTTATATATTGTCTTTTTTGCTTGCATCTTTACTGAAAAGATTGTTCTTTTGTACAATGTGTTTGTTTACTCAATCTATCTGGGCTTTATGAAAATCAATCAATGGATATTTTACTTTTTGTTTCTGGGACTCATCAGTTGCCAATCGCATGAACAGACTTTTACTGTGCATTGCACCGGACTGGACGCTTACGAAGGAGATACGGTCTACCTGTGGCGATATGGCGCCGACCGTATGACGGGTGACCGTGATTATGGGAAAGCTCCTTTGGACTTCGCTATTATCAGAAACGGAGAAGTTTCATTTTCCGGAAAAGAAGATACGTTGCATATCTATGGAATGGAGCATCCCGGTAGCATGAATTTCTTTTATCCAGAAAGAGGAAAACTGACGTTGACAAATGTAGTCCCGCCGACAATGCCTGTACCGGATAAAAGTACCAATCCCCATTCACAAAACGTACGTCTTTGGAAACTTTGGCATGAAGATGATTTTCCGCTGGAAGCTACGCGGCAATTTGTATTCGACAATGCCCGGAACGCAATTGGATGGATGGTGTTTGATCGTTGGGCAGCGATCTATCCGGATGAACTGGAGACATTGTATCAGAAAACTCCTTCACAAATGCGCGACAGTACATCTGTATTGATAGGACTGAAACGGATGCTGGATGCTACCCGTAGCCTGAAGCCGGGAGATCATTTTATTGACTTCAAACAAGTGGAGTATGGAGAGAAAGACAGTTTGCTCTTTTCGGACATTGCAGGGCAGGGACATCCTGTGTGTTTACTCTTTTTTCTGAAGCCCAATGAAAAAGATGCTGTCCGTACAGAAATCAAAAAACTGCGAGAACAATATCCCGATATACGTGTAATTGTCCCCACTTATAGATACCCGGATCCGGAATCTAAAGAGTTCATTCATGAACTGGAGACCGATTATCAGGCGACCATCCTGGATGACAGTCGCCGTTTTGAGAAAAGTGCCCGCTGGAAATATCGTATTTACGGTTCCTTCAACTACGAATACTTATTTGATGCCCAGGGGCAGTTGATGAAAATGAAACCTGTTTTATAAAGACGCATAATAGGCTTCTGCCTTTGCAAGTGTCTCTGGCTTGCCCACATCAAACCAGTTTTCGCTGTCTATCGGAAATCCTTGAATGCGTGCTTTCGGGCAGATATCCACATAAAACGGAATAATGGAAAATTTCCCTGTCCAGCGTTCATCTTCCATATAACGGAAAATAGAGGGAGAAAGAACATGGACGCAACCAAAGGCTTGCAACTGATAATGATCGCTGGGATAATCAAGTTCTTTGGGGAGTACTTCGCCTGTAGAAATATTCGTCCAACCACAAAGGCGGTTATCTTGATTCATCAATAGATAGCGGGATGTTTTCCGGTGATTAGTGAGCAGAGTGGCATCTGCATCACTTTCCAGATGGTGGTGGTAGAAAGCATTGAGATCCAGGTCTGTCAGGATATCGGCATTATGTATAAGAAAAGGCTCGTTGCTCTCCAGCAGAGGACGGGCTTTTTTGATGCCACCACCGGTATCCAGCAGTTCACCCCGTTCGTCACTGATATGAATATCCACGCCGAAGTTCTGGTTTGCACGGAGGAAGTCTATAATCTGACTTCCAAAATGGTGGATGTTTATGGTGATATCATGGAAGCCGGCATCTTTTAGTTTTAAGATGACACGCTCCAGCATCGTTTTGCCTGCTACGGAGACAAGTGCCTTGGGCATATTGTCTGTCAGTGGGCGCAGGCGGGTGCCGAGGCCTGCGGCAAATATCATTGCTTTCATTCTTTTTATTTCTTGAATTATCGGAAGTTTAGACCAATATTCTTATCCTCTACCTATCTGCTCCGTATCAAGTCCCTGTCTGGGCCGTACCAAGTCCGTCTGTATAGATACGGAGCAGGTACGGACTTGACAGGAAACGGAACAGTAGGAATGAGGAAAAATAGACTACTATTCTTTAGTTTTTCGCTTTAAAAGTCTGTTCAATATTCTGTTCCCTGTGCATCAGATTTACCTGTACTCCGAATTTCTGGTTCAGATGTTCTGCCAGGTGTTGTGCTGAATAAACCGAGCGGTGTTGTCCGCCTGTGCATCCGAAACAAATGGAAAGGTTTGTAAATCCGCGTTCCATATATCGTTTCACGGAAGCATCTACCAGACCGTATACATGTTCGAGGAACGTGGTTATTTCTCCATCATCTTCCAGGAAGCGGATAACAGGTTCATCCAGTCCGGTGAAGGGTTTATAACGGTCGTACTTACCGGGGTTGTTTACGGCACGGCAGTCGAATACAAAGCCACCACCGTTGCCACTGGAATCCTCAGGAATACCTTTTTTATATGCAAAACTGGTGACCTTTACTACAAGGCGGCGCTTCTGGAGATCGTCAGTAAATTGTTTCAGCTCAGTAAGTTCTTTCAGCACATGACAGAGGTACGGATATTCGGGATAGGGTTCCTGCAATAGCTGTCGCAGGTTTTCAATAGCGAAGGGGACGCTTTGGATGAAATGGGGTTTCTTCTCGAAATAGCCACGGAAGCCATAAGCACCTAGCACTTGCATGGTACGGAACAATACGAAATGGCGTAATTGAGCATAGAAATATTTTTCGTCCACAGGCTGGTATTTACACAGAGAGTCCAGATATTCCTTTAAAAGCTCTTTGCGAAGGCTCTCAGGATAATTAGCCTTGGCTTGCCACAGGAAGGAAGCCACATCATAATAAACAGGCCCCTTGCGTCCGCCTTGGAAGTCGATGAGCCATGGCTCACCTTCTTTAATCATAACGTTCCGGCTCTGGAAATCACGATACATGAATGTAGCCGAACTACTGCGCATCAATACGTCCGCCATCTTCTGGAAATCATCTTCCAGGCGGTCTTCCTGAAACTCCATCCCGGTAGCTTTCAGAAAACAGTATTTGAAGTAATTCAAGTCCCATAAGATACTGCGGCTGTTGAATTCCGATTGTGGGTAGCAATATGAGAAATCCATTCCGTCTGCACCGGAGAACTGTACGGCTGGCAACAGGCGTATTGTTTTGCGCAGAAGCTGCTTTTCTTCTTCATCAAAAACACTGGTCTTGCGTCCTTTTTCGATGGCATTGAACAGGAGAGTGTCTCCCAGGTCTTCTTGCAGATAAAATGCATCGTTATCACTCTTTGCTACGACTTGTGGCACGGGCAGTCCTTTCTTGCGGAAATGGTCTGCCATATAGAGGAAAGCCTGATTCTCTTCGAGGGAAGTTCCGCTGACACCGATAAGGGTAGGGATTCCTGTAAGGCGGAAGTAACGACGGTTGGAGCCGGATGAAGGAAGTTCTTCAATAGCTTCCGGTTCGTGTCCGGTATACGTACAATATAATTTCTTGAGTTCTTCAGTAATCATAGTAATTTACTTTTATTTGGGCAGCTAAGGTAAGAGTTTTAGGGAATATATACTACCTTTGCGGGAAATAAATCTGTGCGGTATGATAAGAAATATTCCCCAATTTCTGATAGCGGCGCCTACTTCGGGCACTGGAAAAACCACTGTCAGCCGATTGTTGATGACGTTATTGACGCAGAAAAAACTACGTGTACAGCCCTATAAGTGCGGGCCGGATTATATCGACACGAAGTATCATGAAAAAGCTTGCGGAATTCCGTCTTACAATCTGGACCCTTTTATGGCTTCCGAACAACATATGCGTGAAGTGTATGTTTCACATGCCAAAGATGCGGATGTCTGTATCGTAGAAGGTATGATGGGCATGTTCGACGGATACGACCGTAGTAAAGGTTCATCGGCAGAGATTGCAAAGATTTTGAATCTTCCTGTTGTGTTGGTGGTAAATGCTAAGTCGGCCGCTTATTCATTGGCCGCTATGATTAAAGGTTATTTGGATTTTGATCCGCAAGTGGAAGTCGCAGGCGTTATCTTCAATCAGGCAGGGAGCGACCGTCATGAGGAAATGTTGCGTGAGATTTGCGATGATCTGAATGTGCCTTGTTTGGGTTGCTTGCGGAAATTCGATGCTTTGAAAGAGGAAAGCAGGCACTTGGGACTGGATTTCAGTCGTAAAGATGAAGATGGTATCACTGAGACACTGCTGAAGCAGCTAGACGCACAATTGAACTTGGATTTCTTGTTGCAGATCACACGCCGGGAGGTGGATGTCACCACAGAAGTCAAAAAGAATGTTTCTCTATCCGGAAATATATGGGTGGCACGCAATAAGGAAAGTTTCTCCTTTATCTATGCTGAACATCTTGATTACCTGAATCAGTTTGGTACGGTTACTTTCTTCGATCCGGAAGACAACAGTGCGGTAGTACCGGATAATGTGGATTTGCTCTATCTGCCCGGAGGTTATCCGGAAAATCGTGCGCTTCAATTGAGTGCAGCCCCCCGTGTAATAGATTCAGTCAAGGCTCATATTGAGCGGGGAGGAAAAACAATTGCTGAATGTGGCGGTATGATGTATCTGGCTTCGGAACTGGTGATGTGCAAAGATCCCTATACAGCTTTCAAAATGGTAGACGCATTACCTATGAAAGTTTCCGCTTGCAAGGATGATATGCGTTTGGCAATGGGGTATAGAAGCTTTGATTTTCGTGGAGTGAAGCTGCGTGGACATGAGTTTCATTATTCGCGGATCATTGAGCAGGATGAGAAGCTTGCTTCGGCTGTGCAAGTTTATAATGCTAAAGGACACCCCGTGAATACAGCCGTGTTTCGTTATAAAAATCTGATAGCGAGCTATACGCATTTGTATTGGGGAGAAACGGGAATTTGGTCATTATTCGAACAAGTTCCGGGAGAGTGAAATTACTTAAGCTTATTGATTCAGTTTAGCAAGTAGCAGTTTAGCAAGTAGCCTGAAAGGCTTTTATTATATAGCGTAGGGCATCGCCCTACGTAACAAATATGCCCTCGATAACAAGCCCTGAAAGGGCGTAATATATTCTTTTATTTCGCCCTTTCAGGGCTTAAACAAAAATGTATATTACTCATGTAGGGCGATGCCCTACGCTATATAATCTCAGGCTTTCAGCCTGACGGATTGTTTGTGAACTTGAATAAAATCATGTAAGAAATAGCAATATTTATGAGACGAATTTATACTAAAACAGGAGATAAAGGGATGACAGGCATCCACGGTGGAGAGCGTGTTCCGAAAGATGATATCCGCATTGAAGCCAATGGCTGCATTGATGAACTGAATACGGTGATAGGAATTGTCAGGTCGTTGCTTCCGGTGAAAGATGCATGGCAAGAATTACTTCATGATATACAACGTGAGTTGATGGTGGTGATGAGTCATGTTGCAACCCCTTCCGGCTTACGGGATGCAGATCCGGAGAGACCGGGTAGTGGCAATCCCAACGAACTTCATGCTGTGGAAATGACAGTGCAGTGCGAACAGGCTATGGACGCAATGATGCTTCAGCTTGAAGACAACGGCTATTTCTTGCTACCGGGTGGAACGCAGGTGTCGGCTCAATTACAGTTTGCCCGCGCCGTAGCCCGTCGTGCCGAACGCAGGCTTTGGACGCTGAATCGGGAAGATCCTGTACCGGAAGATATATTGCGTTTTATCAATCGACTTTCCGACCTGTTCTTTGTCATGGCCCGTATGGAAATGCAACGCCAGGGATGGGATGAGGAACGGTGGCAATCATTTGCTTATAAACGAAAGCGATAATGCTTATGCTTGAATACCCATAAACTCAGCAAGAAGTACACTACCACTTGTACCCACAGGGTGATCATTTCCGGACGGATATCTGCCATACCTCCTCCCATTGAATTCAGTTTGACGAAGGCAAGCACGGCAGGTGCTGCCGGAACTACGTAGTGTGCTGCCTGCCAATACCATGGCATCAGTTCAAGCGGGTAAGAGACGCCGGACAGGAAGATATAGCCTACGGAGAAGAAGGCGATCATCAGTAGAGGTGCTTCTGAGTCTGTGAAGTAACGTGATGCAGCCAGTCCGAAGAAACTTGTTCCTATCAGGAAGGGAATCATCATTGTGATAATGTCTCTGCCGTTTCCAATATTAGGGATACTGAAAAAATGGGGGAGCAGGCCTAATAAGAATAAGGCAAAGATGAAATAAAGCATAACGTAAACGAAGGTTCTTCCGGAAACATTATATAACGCTTGGCGCCAGGTAAGATTCGTATTGAGCTGAGATTGTTTCGAGAAAATAGGGCGTCTGTTTCGTTCTGCCTCTTCTCCCGTCACCATTCCTATCACCATCAATAAAGTCTGAAAAATAATGATAATCATGACTGCCGGAATAAGATATGAACCATATCCTTCCGTATAATTATACAGGGCCGTGCCCGCTACATTGACAGGTGCGGATGAGACTACTGCCAGTAATCCCTGTGGTGGCAAGAATACGGCACCCTCTGCACGATGTGCATCGTTTACGGCAAGCATCACGCGCGAAGAAGCCTCTTGCAGATTCTTGAAATTCAGGAAAGCATCCGTTGCGGCATAAACACTAAAGACCGATTGTTCCCCACGGCCGACACGGGCGTCGAAATCGGCAGGAAGATATAGAATACCGTCTACTTTGCTCTGCTTCAGCCACTCTTTTGCTTCAAGATAATTGGGTGTCAGTGCGTAGACTGAGGCCTGTGGAGTGGCATTGAGTAGCCGGATATATTCGCGGCTGAGAGCCGAATGAGAATTGTCGACAACTGCAACCGGAGTTTTCCGTACAAGGTTGGGAGCATACATCAGGTTATAGAGAAGACCGTAAGCAAAGATTCCGCCTATTAATACCAGGAGGATTGCTGCATTGGTGCTGATGGCACGCCATTCCCTGAAAATGATAGTGGCTATTGAGGGGGAATATGCCGTACTGTGGATAGGGGCTGAATCTTCTTCTACTGTATCTTTCAAAATCCAGTGCCTCAATCTCGACAGTATCAATAATGCCAGTAGTGGAAAAAGCAAAAGTATAGCTGCTGATTGCCAGTAATACCCGAAACCTGAGTCAAAATAAATCATCGACTGTGAGATTTCAGTGAAGTGCCGGACGGGAAACAGATAGGATGCTGCGTGTACCGGAGGATACATACTTGTTACGGGGAAGGTGACACCTGAAAGAGTAGCACCCAATGAACCGATCATGGATACGATACTGATAATGTATGCTATCCGTGGGAAGATGGAAAATATAAACACTGCGAGTGCTTGCGTGGCGATGATAAAGATCAGTGTCATGAAGTTCATCATCAGCAAGCTACCGTGGAAAGGAATGTGTACTACTCCATAAAGGATATAATTTGCCAATATACCGATTACTGAGAAGATGAATGTATAAGGCAATAGTTTACCGATGACGGCAGTCAGAATATTCCCTCGTGCTGTGGTCAGCCATTCCTGTGCTGTATTGAACTTGATTTCGCTACCAATGGCATATACTGTCATCAACAGAATAAGTATCTGGAACAGGACATAGAAAAATGGTTGGCTCAGATAAACAGAATAATCCAGGTCGGGATTATAAAGAGGGTGCATACTGGCTTGTACAGGCAGGAGGAATGTGGTTATCTGTTCCTGGTTGAGCCCTAAAGATACGGCTTCCATGGCAATGGGAGAGAGAGCGACAGGTGCCAGCGCGGTTTCGAAAGCTGCCATCAACTCGCTACCCACGGAGAGGAGAGCATAATGGTAGTAGTAAGAAAGCGTGGCATTCATTCCTGTCGTAGCATGCTGTTCAAAGCCGGTAGGAATAGACAGGTAACCATATATTTCTTTGCGTTGCACGGCTTGCCGGGCGGCGGCTTCGTCGGTAAAATGCCGTGTGACGCTGAAAGTAGGTACGGCAGATATATTTCGTGCGATTTGCCGGGATGTGGCAGTATTGTCCTGATCGACAATGCCAATAGGAATGTTCTCCATTTGTCCGCTACCGAAAATGGTTGCCATGAAGAATAAGCAGAATAGGGGCAGTACGAGGCATACGCCGAGGTATAACCTGCGGGAGGTCATACGGCGAAGTTCGCGGTGGAGTACATTGTATAACGGACTTTTCATCATTCACACAGATTATCGGTTAATCATTAATAGTAAGCAGCACCGACATTCCCGGACGCAATCCTTCTACCGTTTGCGTGGGACGGGCATGTATTTCAAAGGTCTGCATATCATAGCTTCCCGTCTGTTTGGTTGATTTCCAAGTGGCGAAGCTGCCCAGCGGACTGATATAATAAATACGGAACTCTACGTTCTTCCGGCCGATAGCAGGGACATCTGCGTGGAATATACCGTCCATCTTGAACTGTGGCATCAGGTCTTCGCGTACATTGAGTACAACATGAGCATCATTCATAACGACAAGGTTCATGATAGGTGTGCCTGGTGCAACAAGCTCTCCACACTTGGGAAATATAGTTGAAATCTGTCCTGCTTCCGGTGCTGTCAGACGTGCATCAACAAGGAGGGCGGATACTTCATCTACTGTACTGCGTGCAGCAGCTACCATGCTGCGTGCTGATGCGCGGTCTTCGCTTTGTGCTCCATCTACTGCCATCTGGTATTGTTCGTAAGCAGCACGTTCGGCAGCTTGTGCGGCACGGTACATGGCCTCTACTTCGTCTTTCCGCTGGGAGGTGACGACACTGTCTTTATAAAGTGTCAGGATGCGTTGATAAGTCGTTTGTGCCAAGGTCAGGTCACTCTTGGTTTTGTTCCAGAGCTGCTGGGCGGTGGCGATGATCTGTCGGCGTGTACCGGCGTCGATTTTCTTGTTCTGTTCCTGGGCTACTTGCTCGAGGGCATTTACTTGCCTGTATTTGGCTTCTATCGTTGGACTGTTGATGACGACAAGTGTATCGCCTGCTTTTACCCAGTCTCCTTCACGGACAAGAAATGAATCTACTCGTCCGGGGAGTTTACCGCTGATACGGATTTCCGTCGTTTCTATTTGTCCCTGAAGAACGAGGGGCTGATGACTCATAAGGACCATTCCCAAGATAGAGACAAGTATGGTGATTGCCAATATGATGACAAATGCGGTGCTGATGCTTTTTTTTGATAGTTCCATATTGTTATAAATTTATTATGTAGCTAAATTATCATTTAACAGCATAGTTCTTGAATTGTTCCGGTGTACCACAGAGAGCCAGTAGATTCATGAGTGTTACATCGTATTCGTAATAAGCGGCCAGACGGGCTACTTTAACGGTAGCAAGCATGGTTTCGGCATCCACTACCTCGGTACTGGTTGCCATACCTTCTGCAAAGGATTTCTTGCGGATACGTACAAGTTCTTCACTCAGGGCAATGGTCGAGTTCAGTGCACGTACGTTGTCCTGGGCTTTTTGTAATCCGGTGTACAGTTTATCTATACCTACTGAAAGGTCATCCTGTGCTTTATCTTTGCCCAATGCAAGAGTTTGCTCGGCAATTCGTGACTGGCGGATGCGTTTCTCACGTGCCAGCCCGTCGAAAAGATTCCAGGTAAAGCCTACGCCGACCATTGTACGCGGAACAAGGTTACTTTGTATGCCGTGGGCATATAGTGTTTGTTTACCGAAGAGGGCGATGTCCGGCAGATAACCGCTTTGGTCTATCCGTAGCTGCTGCTTGGCGATACTCTGCTGAATGGATAGCTGGTTCAGCATGGGGTTGCCGGCACGCATGGTTTGCACGAATTCTTCTTTGAGCGGAAGCGTGGAGTTGATGAACAGAGGGGAGGTAGGCTCAATCTTACAACTGTCTTCCAGATTGAGCAGGGTGCACAGGGCACTTTCTACCACGGTGACTTCTTTCTGTGCTGCTTCCAGTGCCCTTTGTGCTTCGTCCATATTGACTTGGGCAAAGAGGCGTCCGGCTTTATCAATCATTCCGGCAGCTTCCAGTTTGAGAGCATTTTCGTAATGCTGCCTCAGACCATTATAGGTATCCTGGCGTACTGCTGCGACTTCGCGTGCAAGGCTGAGGCCATAATAACTTTCGGCAAGCAGGGTTCGTTGGGTAGCGTCAGTTTGCGCACGGTTTTCACGGGCGAGGTCAATCATCCGGTTTCCGATTTTGCCGGCTCGCACACGCTTACCACCGGAGAAGACGATCCATTCGGCCGTCAGACCCACGGTAGTGAGGTTGCGGGGGGCGAGGGGGAAGACGAGGGTATGGGCGCCTATCTGGTCCAGTATCCCGCTGATGAACTGGTCGTCGGGGATGATGTCATGTACAAAATCCTTTGCGGGGTCGGTGAATTGGGATAGAGGTTGCTTAACTTCTATCTTTTCGGACATGTGGACGTAGGTACCGGCTCCCTGCAGGCTGGGATACCACAGAGCATTGAGCTTGTCCCGTTCTGTGCGGGCGGCTTCAATGCCTTTGTCGGCGATCTTGAGGCTTTGATTGCCTTTCTGCAACATTTGTAAAGCGTCATCGTAGCTGAGGGAGAGGTTCGTTTGTGCCGACACAGATAGGTTCGCTCCCAACAGAACGATAAATAAAATTTGTTTCATACGTCAAGTTGTTGGTTTAGGTTAGTTTATCTCAAACACTCTTTCTTTTCTATTGTTCAATCTCCATGCTATTTTTTAAAAGAAGCGTGCGTTACGATGCGCTGGAAGTACTTCTCTGCCTTGATGCTGTTTGGACTTCTTTCATTGCCTGTTCGTTTTACCTTTGTTGCTTGCTTTTAGTTCGTTCCACTATAGTGGAACGCAAAGATAACTATAGTGCTCCTTGCGGATTACTATAGTGGAACGAAAGGAATACTATAGTTGAACAAATAAAGAATGCCTGATGAGTCGGATTCTGACAGGCAGGTGATGAAATAAGAAATGCCTCTGCAGAACTTTTTCATGCAAGCATGAAAGTTCTGCATCCGATTTGCACTATCTTTGTTCCCGCTAAAATAATTCTTATGGAGAAACTTCACCCTATTATGTTTGCCGGAACCGGTAGTGATGTGGGAAAAAGCATCATCGCCGCCGCCTTTTGCCGCATTTTCCGTCAGGATGGTTATCATCCGGCACCGTTTAAGGCACAAAATATGGCACTTAATTCCTATGCTACTCCCGAGGGGTTAGAAATAGGTCGTGCACAGGCTGTCCAAGCCGAAGCTGCGGGTGTACCCTGCCATACAGATATGAACCCGCTGTTGTTGAAACCCTCCTCTGACCATACATCACAAGTGGTGCTCAATGGACGCCCTATCGGCAATCGGGATGCCTACGACTATTTCCGCGTGGAAGGGCGCAAAGAACTCCGTCGTGAAGTCTGCTCTGCCTATGACCGTCTCGCCACTCGTTATAATCCTATTGTATTGGAAGGTGCCGGAAGCATTTCAGAAATAAATCTCCGGGATACGGATTTGGTGAATCTGCCTATGGCCCTACATGCCGGAGCAGATGTAATCCTTGTAGGAGATATTGATCGAGGCGGAGTCTTTGCCAGTGTCTATGGCTCGTTGATGCTGCTTCGTCCTCATGAAAGGGAACGTATTAAAGGTATCCTTATCAATAAATTCCGTGGAGATATCCGTCTTTTCGAACCGGGTATCAAGATGCTCGAAGATCTTTGTGGCATACCCGTGGTAGGAGTAGTACCTTACTATCGCGATATTTATATTGAAGAAGAAGACTCCCTGGCTCTTGCCACGAAATCTGTACAGGCGGAACAAGGCAAAGTCAACATCGCTGTCATTCTCCTGCGGCATCTCAGTAACTTCACTGATTTTAATGTTCTTGAACGCGATCCGCGTGTTCATCTTTTTTATACCAATAATATCGATGAAATAGCTAAAGCTGACATCATTCTGTTGCCAGGTAGTAAAAGTACGCTTGCCGACTTGCATGAACTGCGCCGTAACGGTGTAGCACAAGCCGTCATCCGGGCACACCGTGAAGGCGCCACCGTCATGGGTATCTGTGGTGGTTATCAACTGATGGGCCTGGAAGTTTGCGACCCCGATCATGTAGAAGGAGAAATAGAGCGTCTGCCCGGGCTGGGGCTTCTGCCTGTCAGCACCCATATGACGGGAGAGAAAGTTACCCGACAAGTCCGGTTTCAATTGGCAAATAATAGCACTCCCAGTGCAGCCAATTGTCAATTGTCAACTGTCAATAGTCAATTGACCGGTTATGAAATTCACATGGGCACTACTATTCCTACCCATGAAGCTCCGGTTTCCCCGCTGAATCTTTTGGAAGACGGTCGTACGGATGGTTATTATGTCAACCGTACTTGTATGGGAACCTATATCCATGGTATCCTCGACAACCCTGCGTTTATAGACTTCCTTCTCGAACCTTTTGCAGATAAGCTCGCTGATACCGGAACTGCTTTTGATTATCAACAATTCAAAGAAGAACAATATGATAAACTCGCCGATCATGTGCGCCGTCACATCAATCTGCCGCTTATCTACCAAATACTGACCACTCATGATTGAAGGACACGGAGACGATTCATATAAATATCAACGTCCGATAGAGGTTAATTTCAGTTCTAATGTATATGGCCGTGTGGATTTGTCCGGCCTTCAGGAACATCTTTGCCATCATATCAGTGGAATTTCTTCTTATCCCGAACCGGAGCCTTATACATTGGAAGGTCGTTTGGCAGAGAAACACCATCTTCCTTCCGCTTCCGTTTGTGTAACGAATGGTGCAACGGAAGCCATTTACCTGATAGCGCAAACATTTAGGGGTACTAATACCGCTATTCTTCAGCCTACATTCAGTGAGTATGCAGATGCTTGCCGTATGCATGGGCATCGGGTAACATCAATGTATAAACTTCCTACAGCTGAAGATAATTATCTCCTGCCACCTGACATCCGCATGTTTTGGTTTTGTAATCCTAACAATCCTACAGGTGCTGTAATAGAAAAAGAGTATCTGAAAGATTTAATAGAACATAATCCACAAGTTTGCTTTGTAATTGACCAGTCTTATGAGTTTTTTACTCTGCAACCTCTGTTTTCACCGGTTGAGGCTGCCCATTTTTCAAATGTCCTGTTGCTTCATTCTATGACGAAGCGTTACGCGGTTCCCGGTTTGCGTCTGGGTTATATAACTGCTCATGAAGGTTTGCTTAGCCGTTTGCGTACCCACCGTATGCCTTGGTCGGTAAATCAACTGGCTATTGAAGCCGGTCTTTATTTGCTTGAATATGACGTTCCTAATCCATTGAATATATCTGCTTATTTGCAGGAGACGGCTCGTTTACGCAATGCATTGGAACAGACAGGTGGTCTTGAGGTATGGACTACGGAAACTCATTTTATGTTGGTTCACCTTCGTTTTGGTAAAGCTTCCGCATTGAAGGAGTATCTTGCCAATGAACATGGTATTCTCATTCGGGACGCTTCTAACTTTGAAGGTCTGGATGAACGCTTTTTCCGTATTGCTACTCAGACACCGGAGGAGAATAACCGCCTTGTACAGGCGATAGGACAGTGGTTTGAAACTTATTAATAACAGTAATATCATTCTCATTCTCCTCCTCTCGGGAGGTTGTTCTCCCCCGACTAACGGGGGAGTTAAGAAGGGGTAAGTACCCGTAGGGGGAGGTGGTAGGACAATATAATGCATATGGAAGAAATTCTCATCATTCTGGGCACCGTTTTTACTCTTAGCCTGCCTTTACTCGCCGCCTGGCTGCTCGATCGCTGGCTTGGTGATCCTGCTTGGTTGCCCCATCCCGTCGTCGCATTCGGAAAGATGATCTCATTTTCTGAACATCTGTTGAATAAAGGACAGAACCGAAAGTTGAAAGGTGCACTTGCTGCTATCGTTCTCGTTCTTGTTATCTATTTTGTTGCTTCCTACTTGTTTCGTTGGGTAGCATCATCTTCTCCGGGGGGATTTCTGACGTTGCAGATACTTGCCATCTTTTTCTGTTTGGCGGGCACTACACTTGTTCGTGAAGTCCGTATGGTATTCGAAGCTGTAGACCGTTCGTTAGAAGAAGGAAGAAAGCAGGTAGCCCGCATTGTCGGCCGTGATACTTCGGAACTTTCTGCCCAAGAAGTACGTACTGCTGCTCTTGAAACTCTTGCAGAGAATCTGAGTGACGGAGTGATCGCGCCTTTATTCTGGTATATGCTGTTGGGTGTCCCCGGTATGCTTGCCTATAAGATGGTGAATACCCTCGATTCTATGATTGGGTATCGTAACGAACGTTACCGGGACTTTGGTTGTTTTGCTGCCCGTTTGGATGATGTTGCTAATTACATACCTGCTCGTCTGACAGCTTTCCTTATGATACTTGCTTTTCCACACGGTGGATTCTGGAATCTATTAAAATTTGTCGGTATGTATGGTAATCAGCACGCCAGTCCTAATTCCGGGTATCCTGAAGCTGCTCTTGCCGGCATTCTGAATTGCCGTTTCGGAGGCCCGCATAATTATTTTGGTGAGGAAGTATGGAAGCCTTACATTGGAAGTAATGGTCGCCTCCTGACTACAGAAGATATGAAAATTGCAGTTAGTGTCAACCGTCGTGCAGAAGGAATAATGATAATAATCCTGATAATAACGATTACTTTGGTCTCTTTTTTCATTTAGGTATTCACAATTTTTTGCTTTTCGGAAAATATTGAATATATTTGCCAACGTATGCGGTGAATGACAACACAAACACCACACAGCACGAAACAAACAAACTTCATGAGAAACTTACTGAAATATCTGCTTCTTCATATCGTATGCTTTTGGGGCTTTTTTTCTCTATCTGCAGGAGAGAATGCACCTCACGAGGATAAATACAATATACAGGATGAAATAATATACTCCTTTCATACCAGTATGGGATTCGATTATCTCACCAAAGAAGAGAGTGATATGATTCCTACAGACAGTATACTCGACTATCTGGAAGCAAGCAAACAATACAAAACTTATTTTGAGTTAGAGCGTGTTATTATTAAATCATTTCTCTTTCGGGGAGAAATCCGTTTTGCTATTGCACAAAGTGAACAGATGTATTCTAAGGCAAGTGTATGGTCCGATCATCTGGGGATGGCTCTTGCTCTGAATGCTATGGGGGAAGTTTATTCTTATACAGGACGTATAAAAGAAGCCGGTGACACTTATGCACAAGCTTTGGAACTGTTCGACCGGTTACATGGTGAAGATATACACATCCGTATGTTGTTGGTCGAATTAGTAGAATACAATTTACGTATCCGGAATTATGCCCAGGCTGCTCGCTTCATGACCCGCCTGAATCGTTATCCGGAGGAGAAGCTATCTGTACAGGAACAGGCTGTCCGTCATATCTTCAATGCCTATTGCCAACTACTGAATGGTTCAGTAAAGATAGCCCGTCAACATCTGGATGAAGTGGAACCGTTACGTGAAGAACTGGTTCCCGGCATCCTGCAACATCTTTTGATAGCAGATGCCTTGTATTGGGAGAAAAAAGGTGAATATGAGAAAGCTCTGGAAGCTTATGATACATTCTTCCATACGGATTATGCTAAAATAAACAGCAGTCTGTATAAAGAAACGATGATGAATAAGGCGAATCTGCTTGTAAAGATGGGACGGAAAGAAGAAGCCTACGTACAGTATGGTGCGGTCTTTTCGTACATAAAATCATCTTTCGAGAAAAACTACCCTAAGGAAATCGACCAGTTGACTACCCATTTTCAGGCAGACCAGTTGACTTATCAGAATGAGCAAGACCGGTTGTTTTCATATCGCTTTTATCTGGGTGGCATTATTATCTGTACGCTTGCTTTGTTTCTTTTCCTTTATTTCAGTTGGAAAAAAATATTCCGTTTGAAGGAGTCGAAACGTTCACAGGAATGTATGATACAGAAGGCAGAACGGGCTATAAAAAAGAAAAATATGTTCCTCTCCAATATGAGCCATGAAGTGCGTACACCGCTTAATGCCATAGTAGGATTCTCCGCTGTATTGTCATCAGACGATGATTCTTTTGATGAAGATTCCCGCAAAGAATTCTGTGAAATCATCAAAGTCAATTCTTTCCAGTTATTGAAATTGATTAATGACATCCTTGATTTTTCTGATTTTGAAAATGATAATATCACATTCAACATACGTCCGTATGATGCGGTGAAGTTATGTAAAGAAGTGGTGGAAACAGTATCTGCTTCCCGCAAGCTTGAAGTGGAGTTGCGCTTCGATACTGAACTTTCCGACTTAGTAATGGATACGGATGATGCCCGGCTTCGTCAGGTTTTGATTAACTTATTGGTGAATGCCACTAAATTTACCAAGGAAGGTTCCATTGTACTGAAGTTGGAAATGTCCGATCGTAATACAGCTTTCTTTTCTGTCACCGATACAGGATGTGGCATTCCGCTTGAAAAGCAGGATCTGATTTTTGAACGTTTTGAAAAGTTGAATGACTTTGCACAGGGAAGCGGCTTGGGACTTTCTATCTGTAAACTGATTGTTACTTACATGAAGGGACGGTTGTGGGTAGACTCTAACTATACACAAGGTGCACGTTTCTGCTTTACACATCCGTTGAAGTTTCAATCTAAAATGGAGGATACCGCTTTATGAAACATACTATAATCATATTGCTTTGTTTTTTGTGTGGACATGCTTACACGTTGCAGGCGGAAGATGCCAATGCGCAGCAGTATCAGGATAGTATTCTGAAAGTGGCGCAGGCTATGCCGAGTACGCCCGACAAGCTTGAGTATCTGCGTGATATTGTTTATAGGCACCAGTATGCACCTTATAACAAGCCTTTTTCTGTAGCTTTGTATCAAGAAGCTTGTGCACAAAAGGATGTGTCTTATGAGAATCTGGGAGCTTATTACCTTGCCGCCTGTTACGATAAATTACATGAACCGGATAGTCTGGCATACTGGGTGGATAAACTGAAAAGTTATGTTCCCGAAGTGGGCACTTATGACTATTACCTGGAACAGAAAGCTGCTATCAGTCGCGCATTAGCTTCGAAAAGGCAGATAGAGAAGGCCATATACGTAGCTAAAGAAACCTTGAAGGAATCCTTGGAACATCATTCCAATAATGGGGAAATTGCTGCTTATAATAGTCTGGGATGTGCTTATAATGTATCCAGTAGAAGCGATGAAGCTCTGAAGCTTCTCTTGAAAGCCTATCAGAATTTTATACCTCAAACTAAACCTTTCTTACGCATCGATATTCTTTCACGCATTGCCCAGGTATATGGTAATGCTGGTCAGGATAGTTTAAAGCTTCCTTATTTGGCACAGATGGATGAAGCTTTGCAGGACGTTGTTTCCCGCGAACCCGAAACGCGTAAGAATTGGAGCAATTTGAAAATTGATTGCGAAGTAAAATATGTGCTTCACTTTATGAATCGTGGAAAGATGGCCGAGGCGCAAGAACATATAGACAAAGCAAAAGCATTATTGGAAGATCATGTGGACCCGGTATTCTGGTTGAATGTCCAGCTTGTGCAATTACAATATTATTCCCGTGCGAAAGACTATGATAAGAGTATTGCTTTGATTGATGAAGTAACACCTATAGTGTTAAATCATTATGTATCTACATTTGCCACACTCATTAATTATAAAGCATCTGCTCAGGTTAGCAAAGGTGATATCGACGGAGCTATTGAAACACGCCGTTATCTGATTGCAGCACAAGATTCACTGGACAATGCTTTCTCAGCCAACCAGCTGCAACAGGTGAAGGAGATTTATCATATTGATGATCTTTTGCTGGAGAAGCAGAAAATAAAAGATACCAATTATAAACGAGGCTTCTTATTCTTGATGACTCTATTGGCTTTGATGCTTCTGTTTTATCTATATACACGCTATCTGTCCCGGAAAATAGCCGTAGCGGAGAAAGTAACCGCAGATGCGGCGATGCAGGCAGAAGCGGACAATGTCACTAAAGATCGTCTGCAATCTGAGATTAGCCATGATATACGTACTCCGTTAAATGTAGTGGTAGGTTTTGCCGAGCTATTAACAGAGTCAAAAGAACTGACTCCCGAAGCCAAAGTAGAATATGGCAAGATGATACAGGAGAATGCAGAAAATCTACTGAAGTATGTCAATAGCATTCTGGAACTTTCCCGTTTGGAATCCGGTAAAACAAAATATAAGCGTGAAGAATGTGAAGTCATGTCACTGTGTCGCAAGGGAGTTGAATTTGCCAGACAGGTAGGGAACGGACGTTTGGCTATCCGATTGGATACGAATATCCAGAGTCAGATGATATGTACGGATGAAAACTGGTTCTCTACATTGCTTTCCAGTCTGTTGGTACCTGCAGAGAACGATAAAAATTCGTATAACATTGTTGTTCGTATTCGTTATGATAAAGAAAAAGGTATCGTAACCTTTAAAATAATCGGCACACCTCTTGCCAAGTCACGCTTTGAAAATAAAACGACTTTGATTCGTCATGAAATCAATGCGCATTTTATCCATGCTTTCGGAGGTATTTACAAGGTACAGTCGGATACACATGAAGGACCGCTGGTCATCTTCACATGGCCGAAAAGGGGTAATTAGATTTTCAGTTGAATGATTCCTCCATAAGGTGTCAGGGCGCTGAATGCCTCTTCCGGTTTGATGGTTCCTGCATAGAGTTGTGCACAAATCAGTACGCCACCATGTGCGAAGATGGAAACTTGTGCGTACTCTTTTTCTTTCAGCTCGTCCAGGAAACTGGCAACACGTTGATATTGCATGGCGAATGATTCTCCGTTTGTTGCAGGTACATTCATATAATCGGCATACCACTCTTTCAATCTCGGATCACTTATTTCATCAAATTTCTGCATTTCCCAATCTCCGAAGTTTATTTCCATAATTCGCTTGTCATGCTCGGCGTCTGGGTATCCACAATACGTCGCGAGTCGTACGCAACGGGATAAAGGACTGGTATATACATGATCGAAATCCCTGCCTTGCGGACGGTAAGCTTTCAGATTTTCAGAAGTAATGGCGGCCTCTTGTTCGAAACTGTCACGCAAGGGGACATCCGATTGTCCGTAGCATACTCCGGGAGGGACGTCGACTGAAGTGTGTCTAATAAATGTAACTTCCATAGGATGATTATTTTAAATAAGCATTGATAAAGTCAGGATTACCGTACCTGATATGTGCATATAGCAAGATAACGGCACCCAGATAGAATGATAGTTCGCAAAGCAGGAATGCAGCTCCGCAGCAGTCTCCCGTATAACCTTGAAGACGACGTTTCATCAATCGGTACAGGAAGATAAATGTGAGAATCGGGCAAAGTGTAACGGGCCAGAAATCTATCGGCAGAAATAATACGATGGGTAAAAGTCCACAGATGAATCCTGTCAGCAATTCTTGCCAGGTCATACGGTCGTACACAACTTTCGCCTTGCTGTCTTCCTCTTTTCGTGCATAAGGCAAATAGTTGATAATTTGAGATGCACAGAATTTAGACCAGCAATCGCCGCAAATGACAAGGGCACAGATTAACTTTAACGGTAGATTTTCCAAGAGTAGAAACAATAATAGGAAATAACCTATCAATCCTATGACTCCATAGCTTCCTATCTGAGAGTCTTTCATGATGGCAAGTGTGCGCTCTTTGGTTGTTCCTCCACCGAAGCCGTCGAAAAAGTCGGCCAATCCATCTTCGTGCAGGCAACCTGTGATGAGCAGACGAGATAGGATAGCAAGCAGCCATGCGATAGATACGGGCAGCACCTGAGCAGTCACCCATAGAACACCGACCATGATACCGCCCGTCAACCATCCGGCTAATGGCCAGTAGGGAACGATGCGCTTGAAATACTTTGCCGGGACTTCTTTGATCCTCCAGAAAGGAAGGCGTGTGAAAAATATGAGTGCTGCGAGGATTTTCATATCGTTAAAAATACTTTGTTATGGATGCATGTGCAAAGTTATCCATTTCATTAATCATGCGGATGGCGGATTCTACAATGGGATAGGCGCAAATGGCACCTGTTCCCTCGCCCAGACGTAATCCAAGATTCAGCAGTGGCTTTACTTCCATGTTGTCGAGCAACAATTTATGTCCGGTTTCGTCTCCACAATGACCAAAGATGGCGTAATTCATAACCTCGGGATACAGTTTGGCAGCAGCCAGAATGCAGTTCGTCATGATGAAACCATCTACCAGGATGATCATGCCTAATTCGGCTGCCTGTAGCATGGCACCTACTGCCATAACCATTTCCAGTCCACCGAAGTAACGGATGATATCACGCGGTGATCCGTCTCCTTTGTAATGATCCAGCGATTGTTTCAGTACTTCGTATTTATGGCGAATGCCGGCATTATCCAGTCCGCTACCTGCTCCTACACATTGTTCTAAAGGTATTCCGGTGAAACAGGTCATCCACATGGACGAAGAAGAGGTATTCCCTATACCCATTTCTCCAAAACTGAGCACATTACTTCCTTCTTCATGGCAGCGGCGTACCACTTCTGCACCACGTTCCAGGCAAAGCTCCATTTCTTCTTCTGTCATGGCTGCCTCATGCAGATAGTTTCGCGTACTTTTCCGTACTTTCATATTGATAATACCCTTGTCGTATGGTAAATCATAATCTACACCGGCATCTACTATTTTTAGGGTAAATCCATGTTGGCGGCATAGGAAGTTTACTCCTGCACCTCCATGTAGGAAATTACTGATCTGTTGCCAGGTAATTTCTTTTGGGGAAAGGCTGACCTTTTCTTCTACTATGCCATGATCGGCAGCAAAAATAATATTTTGCGGATGTTGCAGGGTGGGAGACAGGGTCTGTTGTATCCAGCCTATCTGTAAGGCTAACTCTTCAAGAGTACCCAATGAACCTTTCGGTTTAGTTAAATTATTGATTTTATCAATCAATGCCGGGCGGATACTCTCGTCCGGTCGTACTATTTTAAATGTTTTCATCTGTTTATCACTCTATCACTTTACTACTCTATTGCTCTTTCATTTCACCTTCACCTCTATCCCTGATACCATCAGCCATACTTCATCCGCATGTTCGGCAATATATTGGTTCATCCATCCCTGCATATCTGTAAATTTACGCTGGATTTCATTATCCGAAGTAGCTCCCATACCAATTTCATTGGTGACAAAGATAAAGGTGGCATCTTGCTTTGTAAAGCGGTCGAATTCTTCCTTGGCAGCTGCCAGGGCACTGTCAGTATCTGCATTTACATCAAAAAAGAAGTTTGTACACCATAGGGTTACGCAGTCTATCAGTACAGTTCGCCCGGATAATTGATGACGGCTTAGCTGTTTTTCTTCTTCGATATTTGTCCATTCTGGTCCACGTCTTTGCTGATGGCGGATGACGCGTTGCCGGAATTCTTCATCCCAGATGCGTGCAGTAGCAAGGTAAACGGGGTTAGGAGAGAGGCTTAGTGCCAATTTTTCCGCATGGCTGCTTTTACCTGAGCGTGCCCCTCCGGTGATAAGTATGATTCGTTTCATGGATTTTTCACTTTTGTGGCTGTAAAAGTACATTTTTATTTTTGAATATAAAAAAACTTCTTTTACCTTTGCATCGTCTTTTAAAGAAAGCAATGCGGCAGTAGCTCAGTTGGTAGAGCATCAGCTTCCCAAGCTGAGGGTCACGAGTTCGAACCTCGCTTGCCGCTCTTTTGAAAAACAAGCAGTTACAAGGGTCGTAACTGCTTTTTTTGTGCTATTTATATAATTCTAAATAAGGAAATGAGATACATTTTTCACCGTTTACTTTTTGGTATAATGGTATCTCATAGAGAAGACGTATATTTCAATTGTATCCTCATGAACTGAATAGATGATTCGGTGTTCTGAATTAATCCGTCTGGACCATTTTCCTGCGAGTTCATATTTTAAGGGCTCGGGTTTTCCTATACCTGTATATGGATGTTCTGAAATATCTTTGAGTAGAGCCGTTATTTTATTCATAATGACTTTATTTCCTGTCTTTTTCCAATATTCTAGGTCAATTCTAGCCTGTTCAAGAAGCTTTATTTCCATAGATTTTCAATGTCAACTGAAACACCTTCACCATTCTTTATTTCTTCGTCTCCTTTTCGGATTATATCCATCATGGCAGGAGATTTCATAATGTATTCCGTTTCTTTGATTGAATTGTATTCTTCCAAAGAGATAACCACTACGCTTTCATTACCGGAACGATGTACAATTAGTGGTTCACTATCATTAATAACCCCATCAAGATAGCTTTTGAGGTTATTTCTTAGATCAGTATAATTTGTTGTTTTCATAATCTTCATATTTTTGTTAGTACAAATATAGGTACTTGAAACTGTACTTACAAGAGGTCTACTAACTTTCTTTGATTTAAAAGAGGGATTCTTTGAATATGGTGGATAATCTTCAATGATTTAGAAATTAGCTCTTTCTGAGTTTTTGACTCCTATTTTCTGCTAATCTGTTGAACAACATATAATTTTATTCGAAATTAATAATAAATAATATTATACAAGTTTGATGTCGAATGTTTATCTTTGCACCATATTAATTAACAGTCAAAATAAAAGTTATGAAAAAAGTATTATTCATGCTGGCTTTACTGCCTATTTTCTTTTTTACATCATGTTCTGATGATGATGATGAGGTAATAACTTCTTATACTCTCAATTGGGAATTGGAAGATCATTCATCTATTACGACTACTGTAATGCTATTTGAGTACAATGCCGAAGGTGAGAAAGTTGCAAGTAATGCGGTTGAATGCCATCAAGGCCTATCTAAGGTATTCAATGCAAATGAAAAAGCAGAAAAAGTGAAAGCTTATGTAAAAATGGAGGGAGGAAGTCAAACTTCAACTCGCTGGGTTCAGCAGGTATATTACTTGCAAAAAGGAAAGAACATTGACATTGCAGTTAATGGAGAAACTATTATTGGAGTGAAAGAGCCGTAATTTCGGAAGAAAGACAAAACTCTATTGCGTTTATAGTACTTACCTAGGTGGTGCTGCTATTAGTTTAATAAACAAAAGCCGGAGCATTCAACTCCGGCCTTCTTTATTAAAAATCAGAATGTACTATCTATAATCTGATATAGTCCATTCCCCTTCAACAAATTTAGAATGATCGGTGCATGTTGGCAGTTTCACAGTTATTAAACTATTCTTAGTTATTGTAAGCCTTTTGGTCGCTCTTGCATATGTTCCATTTCTTAATTCTATAAATATCAAATATTCATCTCCTGCTTTAGGAGTACCATATTGAGAAGATAGCTCGTACCAAAAAAAAGAGCGAACAGAACAGCCTTCCTTTTCATTAAGTAACAAATCTCCTTTTGATTGTTTACCGTATTCCGAAATAGGGAACAAGGTTTCACTCTCTCCATTATATTTATAGAAAAGGATTGGCGTGTAGTCAATAGTCCAACTATTAGGTTTGTCGCTAGTTATGTCATACCCACTTACTTTAAACAAGTACACATTGCCATTAGGAGTAGGAGTATCTTCGCTAGTTACTTTAATTTGGATAAATTCCAATTCATTATTCTGTTCCTCGTCATCATCAGATGAACAAGCGGTGAATAGAAACATTGGCAACATAGCCAATAAAAATAAAATCTTTTTCATGTAAATGTGTTTTAATTTTGTTAATAATCTTGTAAAGGAAGATATAAAAATATAGATACGCAAATAATCCTTTGCTTTTCTTTGATTTCCGATACAATTTTCTCCAATTCGGTTAATGCAACGGCACCGTAGGGATAAATGGTGAGTAAATAGGAATCCAGAGTGATTGACCTTATCCCAAATTGAGAAGTAATCTGGAATTGGCAAAGGGGTAGTCTCTGCACGACTTTAAGGACTAACTTTTAACTGAGAGGTTGTGCCAGCATTTTGACATAGCCTCATGTCTAATTGTTATAAGGCTTCCCAAACTGAGAGTCGCGAGTTTGAAAAACGTTTTCCGCTCTTTTGAAAATCAGATAGTTATCGCAAGATTTCTATCTGTTTTTTTTGCTATAATGAAGGATTCATTGTTATATTATTCGAGGGGTGAAAGAAAAAACAAGAAATCCCCCCGATAGCAAAATAAGTAAAGCATTGAAATATATCTTATATGTAGGTTTCATATTTTTTATGTATTTATCGATTTTTCCTTAATAATCTTCTTTTTTAGCCACTTATCTTTATTAATTTCCATATAGTTTTTTTTCTGTCAGATTTGATTTTATCATTTGTACTATACGACGTATATTTGTTAAATAATACAAACTGTATATCTTGAAAACTAAACATTTTAAAGCATGAGAAAAAAGACATTACTTACAATTTTATCTTTCCTTCCGCTCTATACCACCTATGCGGAAAGAGTACCAATTGATCAAGCATTGGAGGCAGCTACTAATTTCTCCAAACAAATTTCAGGACTGCAACTCCGCAGTAGTCAATATATGCAACTCGCTTACACTGCCAAATCTGAATTACGTTTCGGTGGAGACAATACCTATTTTTATGTTTTCAATCGTGGCAACAATAATGGATTCATAATCATATCGGGTGATGATCGTACGTTGCCGGTTCTCGGCTATTCTACAACCGGAGACTTTTCTTATAGCCAAGCCCCTGAAAATATGAAATGGTGGTTGGGAGAATATGCTGACCAGATTCAATATGCTTGTCAGAATATTAAGGAAGCAAATGCTACCATCCGTTCGGCTTGGAAAACGCTTTTAGCAGAACAATCTGAACTTCGTGGAATGCGTACACAAACATTGCTGAAAACGGCTACTTGGGACCAAGGTGCTCCTTTCAATGAGCAATGTCCTGTAATCAACGGAGGCCATGCTGTGACTGGTTGTGTCGCTACTGCAATGGCGATCGTCATGAAATATCACAAATACCCGGCACAAGGTATAGGAAGTGCAACAACTGATCAGGGATATAGTGCTGATTTTAATGTTACTTACGATTGGGACAATATGCTGGACGATTACTTAGAAGGATCTTCGGGAACAGATCCTAATTATACTCAGCAAAATATAGATGCAGTGGCTCGTCTCAATTATCACTGTGGAGTGAGTTGTAACATGAAATACGGATTAAGTGAAAGTGGTGCGCAAAGTGCCCGGATTCTTAATGCATTAACTTTACATTTTCAATATGATAAAAGTGTTCTGAGCGGTTATAAAGATGATTACGCACCAGCCGAATGGACAAAAAAGATAGATCAGGAACTTGCTGAACAACGCCCTGTTATCTATAGCGGTTCCGGAACCGGAGGACATAGTTTCGTTCTCGATGGAAGTGATGGAGAGATGTACCATTTCAACTGGGGATGGGGAGGTCGAAACAATGGATATTTTTCACTTTCTGCCCTCAATCCCGGAGATGGGTACAACTATACCAGTGAACAATTTATCATTTATAATATCAAACCTAATGAAGGAGGAAACTTCGCAAATCAAGTCCGCCTATGTGTCACTCAGAATTCCAATCAGCAAAAAGGGCTGGTAGTAGATAAGCAACCCGAACCGGGAAAGCGATTCACCGTTAATTATCCCAGTCTTCATTGCGAATCGCCTTCGTTCCAGGGGGCCATTGCAATTGCCCACTGTGATAAGAACGGTAAGATTAAAGACATAATCAGTAATGAGAAGAATTTAGAATTCCATCCTTTTAGAATATGGAGTAATGGAGGATTTACTTGTCAGACCAAGTTGACAGTTGAAGAAGGTGATTATGCGTGCATGGTGTTGAAAATCGATGAAAGCGAATATAAGATAGTAGAAGGTGATCCGGATCTGATAACTTCCATCGAACTGATTCCTGGAGAATCTAAACAAGAATTCAGAGTTACACATATGAGTTATCCAACTGGAGTTGTTGTTATTGATGTTGAAGGTTACAATCGTAGCTCCATTATGCAAGGAGAAGAGTATAAATTCACCCTAAACAATCCGGATAATCTGAAACTGATTGTTACTTGTAATGGAGAAGTGATTACTCCTGATGTGAACGGTATCTATACGGTATCCAACGTTCAGGATAATTTGAATATAGAAATTAAAAAAGACACTGACGTAGCCAATAAAATTGTCACAGCCAGTAAAGCGAAAGTTCGCGCTTCAAACGGAACACTTTACATTTCTACTCCGCAACCGGCTAAAGTAAGCATTATCACAGCGACAGGCAGTCTCTGCAAAAGCCTTGGTACGGTTAATGGCGAGGCAAATGTAGTTCTTCCGAAAGGTTTCTATGTTGTAATCGTTGGTGATGAGTCATTCAAGGTTCTCATTGAGTCCTGACATTTAAATAGAATTTCTCCAACTTCATAAGACATAAAGTGTAGTTTTCATTATTGATATAATGTTGTATTAGAGCAGAAATAGAAATGAACCATGTATCTGTTGTTTTTGTTTTGCAACATAATAGTTATCTATATTAAAAGATAAGGATATTTGTGATACCTTGTAACATTTGTTACAAATTCTATTTTAGAATAGCACTAATTTTGCATTAATCAATTTAAAAAAATAAATGAGATATGAAAACTAATACAACATTTGCATATGCAACAGTATTTAATATCGCTGGAGAGGTAGACTATGCCAGTGGTGGAATAGTTAGTAAACAGATTATTAAAAATCAGGCAGGAAATGTAACTCTATTCTCTTTTGATAAAGAACAGGGGTTAAGTGAACATACTGCACCTTTTGATGCTCTGGTACAAATTCTTGATGGGGAAGTTGAAATACATGTCGGAGGTATCCCTCACAGACTGAAGGTAGGTGAGATAATCATTATGCCGGCTAATGTCTCCCACGCATTACATGCAGTTGAACGTTTCAAGATGTTATTAACTATGATAAAGGGAGAAAACAATGAGTGAATTGGTCAATAGTTCAGAAGGAAAGACTTACTCAACACCTGATCCTTTAATTGTATAATGATGCAGCGCCCGAACAAGTGAAAGAAGGCTTGAAGGAACTTTTTTATAGGCACTACCCACAATTCTATGTAAATAGTGGATAGTGCCTTAACTAAATTTAGCTAGCTCTTCTGCATTTGTAGCTGGAATGTTATTTCAATAAATTCTGCAGGGCGGGAGATTGCTACTAATACTGTAACACGCATTATACCTTCCAATACATCTTCCGGTGTCATCGTGTCACCCAATCCGACATGTACACTGAATGCATCTTCGGGAGTGGCTCCTGCCAGACCGCCTCTTTTCCATACTCCACGCAGGAAGTTCTCAATCATATATTTAATATTCAACCAGGTATTTGCATCATTAGGTTCGAATACATAGGCATGAGCCGCATTTTTGACGGATTCTTCCAGGAAAATCATGGTACGACGCACGTTGATATATCTCCAATCCAGTGAATTGCTATCCAATGTACGGGCGCCCCAGACTTTTATGCCTTCGCCGATAAAGGAACGTATTGCATTAATTGACTTACCATTTGCAGGTACATTTAGATCCTCTTGTTCCCTGTTATTGATGTTTATCTCCGGTCTGTTAATGTAATTGACTGAAACATTTGCAGGTGCTTTCCATACACCGCGCGTATTATCCACCATGGTGTAGATACCTGCCATGGCGGCGGAAGGTGGCAGTAAATTCAGGGATGCCTTCACAGTCTTTATCATCGACTGATATACGCTCCAGTTTTGCAATAAAACTTGATGAAATTCATTCTTTTTATTATTCGGCGTTTCTTGGCTCTTTATGATTTCATCAATTGTTGCATTTGCATAATTCAAAATGCCGGAATCTTTGGGAAAGAATGCCTTGAAATCAAGCTCACTGTCAGCAGACCAAGAAAACATATCGGCTGTAATATCTTTATCTCCCAGTATTGTTGTCTCAAGCCACGGATAGTAGGCTGCTCCATATGACAGGCCATTGTTGCCGATATTGGTCTGGAACTCTTTTACTTGCTCCATCATAGTCTGATTCTCCGAACTTTTGGCTTGAACATCAAGAATAGCAAAACGATTCTGCATTTTACTGCAATGATCCAGAACCATCGTTTGAATATTTGCACAATCCGAAGAATACACTGCTTCGGGAATCAGAACCATTGTTATTTCCCGCTCTTTTTCAAGAGCATTGATCGCATTGCTCATCATATTCTTGTTCAGCAGTTGGTTGTCTTTATAGTTTCCTGCTGAAAGAACATAGCAAGTACCGCCTCCATTAGCAAAGAACATCAACATCTGATAGTAGAGAGTGAAGTATTTCTTTCTCTGAGCTGTAAATACATACTTTGTGGTTGTCGCGTCAGTTTCGGTATACTCTTCCTCGTACATAAACAGGCAGTCTGCAATAGTGCTGTTCGACTTTTTAATGCTTAGGATAAACTTTTCTTCGGGACCTTGACCGAAATAGTTTATATATTCCGCCATAGAGGAAATTCTCCATGGTTTACCTTTTAAGTCTTCCTTTCCATTTGAAGCCTTTTCAGTGATGCCTATAAAAACAGGAATTGAAGTGGGAACCTCTACTACTGAATTCGGAAAGGCATTTTTTTCAACGATGTATACACCGGGAGTTTTCATGTTTGCCATAAATCTATTTTTTATTAAGATTTGATGTAAGAAACTTACTTCATTATACAAAGAAAGCTTTTTTAATTAATCTATCCAAATAGAAAAATATCTATTTTTTTGATATTTATAATTCATAATATTGATACTCAAATGAGGTTGAACTGATAGTATCAGGAGCTTAAAGCCCCCGATACTGTCCTCTTGCATCGAAGCACGGACACGCCTTGTGTATTGAGTTACTGAGCTGATAATGTCCCAATATGCTAGCTTGCGGATAATCTGTTTTCAGTTGTCGCAGCAAATCGAGTAGGGAGCATTTCTGAGCATACGTCCTTGTATCCGCCGGTCGGCCGCGTTCATCCAGTCCGCCTTCGTAGCAGATGCCGATGCTCTTGTCATTCCATCCTGTAGCATGTGCTCCGATCTGGTGAACCGGACGACAGATGTGTATTTCACCGTCACGTGTGATGTAGAAATGATACCCGATGCTTGCAAAGCCCCTTGCCAAATGACATCTTCGAAGAGCTTCTACGGAGAAATTCTTGTCACAGCGTGTTGCTGAACAATGAACTACCAGGAGTTTTACCTCCCGATAGTTCTGATAAAAACTTCCTGCTCTCATAGTCTATTTCATGCAGGAATTCAGTCCGAATACACCTGCCAGGGCAGATGCCACGGCAATTACCACTTTGATGATCACACTCCAGGTTGAATTTGATTTTTTCTCCATATAACTGTAATTTAGTTATTAGTGATTTAATGATTAGTGATAGCGTAGCCTTTAATTATTAATTCTTTCATTATTAATTTCTAAAGGCTGCGCCTTTAGACCCTATCCTAGCGGATCATCCTCTATGCCTCCGTCGCCTCC
>ENA-UPXC01001363-UPXC01001363.1-human-gut-metagenome-genome-assembly--contig:-NODE-1363-length-35780-cov-6.434725_pt1 | contig 35780 bp, 51 predicted proteins | sample MGYA00250047_ERZ773371 | MGnify/ENA primary metagenome ERZ773371 (study PRJEB29103, sample SAMN06111975) | human gut metagenome | biome: human gut; feature: ankylosing spondylitis patient; material... | reverse complement strand
AAATTAACCCTCATAAGAGGGGGATGAGCCGATTTAGTTTTATGAGAACTAAATTTTGAATTATCGGAGCTGTATGCGGTGAAAGTCGCACGTACAGTTCTTAATGGGGAAAGCGGCGGTAACGCCGCCGACCTACATAACCGTGTGAGGAGCTGGTTCATAGTCGTGTGTGGGCTGGCTCTTTCTTTATTTTACAGACCGGTTCAATTTCCGGATCTTCTTATTCTCCTCGTCCACTTCCTTACCCCACATCATAGCGTTATAAATAGACACTGTATACAATTTTAGTTCCGTACTACTTTCAAGAAAATCTACTTTCAATGCCGCTTTTAATGAATCAGCATATAAGTTCTGATCTATTTTTAGTCCCATAAATTACAAATTTCATTTTCTAAAAAATATCCCCAAACATCAAAGACATTTGGGGATGTATTATCATTTAACAGGCATTATTCATTATTCCTCGTTCAATCAAAGGAAGAATGTCGCATCGCTTTAACGTCTCGTAAATAAATAGGCGCCCTCGTTGTGTCCATTCTGTATTCATTTTCACGTCAGGGCGTCCATCCCTATGTGTGATGTTCACCGACTTACTGTGTACATATCCCATTGACATATAAGGAGCGTATAGAATCCACTGTCCATTTACTTTGCGCTGTATACCTTTATCAGCCAACAGACGATTGAATGCTTTTGCACTCATACCATAATCCTGCGCTATCTGTGTGGTGACTACCGTACCTTTGCTGGAAAGAATAATTTCAAGGTAATCTGTTTTCTTTTTCATCTCTACAATCTCTGTACTCATACAGGATATTTGTTTTTGTTGTTCCTCAATTTGAAATTGCTGTTGTGCTGCCAGCATTAAAGCAGCACCAAAAGATGAAGGAACCTGATAAGCAGGAGATGCTTTCCCATTTTCTAATGCATCCCAGCGAAGAACAAGTTTTGCTCTTGTCTCATCATTGAATTTGGAAGCAATGTACATACACTCCTGATAGTTTAATTCGTAACAAGGTGTTTCTTTAAAGCCTCCATTAGGCATCTCAACATTTTTTGATGTAAGCTCAAATTTGAGCCCACATACTTTTTCCCATGCAGATTCCATGTTACGAATATCACGCATGATATTTTTATGTTCTCTGCCTGCAAGTTCTGCTATTTCAATCGAACTCATTGTCTTTTTGCTACTTAGTATTAAATTGTTCATAGGATTATATTTAAATATTAAACACAAAATACTTGTAATGCTTTGGTCGTATCATTTTAAAAGGTTATTATTGTCATTGTCCGTATTAGGGAAAGAGCTTCCCTCTATTATCTCTATTCCATCTTCACAGGCTACATTCTCACAGAAAGCCTCCTTCTGATGGAATTCGCACCATCCATTGCCGAATGAGTCTTCATTGGCAAACAGCTTACATTCACCGCATACTTGCTCCTGATTCATACTTATTCAGTTATTCATTAATTAGCAACTCTTGAATTTTTCTCATAATATCCGTAACTTCGTCTGCTGTTATATAACCTATTACATCATCTGTTATTGGTGTATCATAGCATAATATACCATCTTTGAGTATTCCAACCTCATAAGTATCTATACCATTGGAATAGAACATAGAACCGAATATGACGCTAATTCCATAACCGTTTTCAAAATCCATTTTGGCCTGTTTAGCTTCTGCATATTCTTTATATCCTTTAGCAAGATATAAAGGAAGTTTTTGAGCTTCTCTTGCTATTGGATGTGGAATAAACACCAAATCTTTGAAATTCTTTATTTTGTTCATATTTTTTTGTTTTACTCTAATTGTTCAATTTCTTCTATCACCTTAAATATCTCAAGAATCACCTGTGGCACTATGGCGTTTCCATATCCCTTGACTGATTCTTGTCTCCACTTTGTGAAAGGAATGGTAAGGTCGTCCACATTAAAGGGAAGCCCATCATTTCCTCGACAAACAGGGGATTGAGTTGGGAAGTCGTCCCAGGGCGTTGGGTGCAATGCTCTCCTAACATCACTGGAATATTGCTCAAGGCATCGTTCCTCAATTTTCCGTTTTTCCGCATCATTCCGTTGGGAGATATTGAAGATTTGCAATCTCTCGTTGTCGGAGTGGGGAGCATACCGCATGTTGCCAAATCGTTCAACTCCATCGTCCACCCTTGTTCCTGCTTTCTCTTTGTTCTTCCGTCTTCTAACTTTGAGCCGTTCTTGTAGCTTCTCGCTGTCGGTGTCGGAAGCAAATCCAGCGGCATGAATTCCGTCTTCCCGTCCGCATTGCACCGCTTCAACCCCTGTGTCTGTACGGTGGGCAGCAACTCCTGTATTGAATATGGATTTAGATTGCTCATGATCTTTTTTTGCCTGAACGGATTCCCGTTCGGTTTCCGCCTGTCTTCCATTACTGCTGGCGTTGGCAGCAGCACGCCTTGCGACGAACCACACCCTGTCCCTGCGGTGGGGTGCTCCGACGGCACAAGCCGGAATAAGTAGCGGCTGGACGGAATATCCTTCTCGCTCAAGGTCTTTACAGATGGTTTCGACGACGTATTCTTGTCGTAGCAATACTCTTTTTCGGTTATCTTCTCCGAAAAGAGAGGCTTGACTTCCCATTTCAACCTCCTGGCCGGGCTGAACCATCGTGAGGATTCCAGCAACGTTTTCACCAATAACCCAAGTGGGTCTGATTTCTCGTACAGCTCGGAGCATATGCGGCCAGAGGTAACGGTTATCATCCGCTCCCTTTCGCTGGCCTGCAACGGAGAAAGGCTGGCAAGGAAACCCTCCTGTAAGGATGTCAATCCGTCCTCTCCATTGGCTAAAGTCTGTTTTGGTAATGTCTTCATAATGTTTTGAATTAGGAAACCAATATTTCAAAATAGTATTGCAAAAATCATTTATCTCGCAGTGGAAAGCGTTTTCCCACCCCATCCAATTAGCTGCAACACTTGGGGCATCAAGTCCACTGAATAAACTGCCATGTATCATTACACATTATCGTTAATTGGTAATTTCATAAAGCACATCCACATGGTTTTTCCATGCCTTCCAGTAGTATGGCCAAACAACGGCTGTCTTTCGATGGCTTTCAATACTTCCCTAACAGTGATCTGATCCTCGTTCCATTTGAAAATCAGAACTCCGTAATATTCCAGCACACGAAAACATTCATCAATTCCTCTTCTTATCAACCTTGGCCAATCTTCGGGAAGTCTACCATACTTCTTGACCAACCAACTATTATTACCGGCCTTTAGAAGATGGGGTGGGTCAAATACCACCAGTTTAAAAGATTCATCCAGGAATGGCATATTGGTAAAGTCAGATACAATATCTGGATGAACTTTCAGACTTCGACCATCACAAAGAGTATGTTCTTCATCCCGTATATCAGCAAACATGACCAAAGGGTTTTCTTTGTCAAACCAAAACATCCGGCTTCCACAACAAGCGTCCAGTATTATTTTTTTGCTCATTACTAATCAGTTATACACCAAATCACTTTGATATTAGCTTGTTATATTCAACATTAGTAATCTCTTCGCAATCTTTGGGTATTTTACATTTCCAGTCACTTTCTACAATGAAAACATAAATCCCCGGAATAGTAAAGTCAAATCCCGCTTGGGTGAAAACTCCATCATTACCAATAATTGTATCTAAATCATCACGCCTTATTTGTAATTTATTTAAATCTGTGAAGTCTTTCAAAGCCTCTTTATTCTTAGAACGAGCACGAGGATAATAGCCATTATGAACGTCTTTCATTCTTTTCCACATTGTCATGTCTGGCTCTTCTTGAAATTCGACAATATCTAAACTTTTGTAATAAAATGAAGAAGTCCATACCTTGCCAAACCCATATTTCTTACGTAGAATTTCTACTTGTGTATCAAATTCAGCAGCCTTATCTAATAAAGCCTTAATTTTTAGTCCCGTTTTGGAATCTCTGATTGTTTTATAATATCTTTCCATAATTCATTTTTTATAGTATTACATTAATTTCTCTTTCTCATAAACCACCAGCCAAGCGGTTATATACAGGAGTACTACTTCAAAAACTACCACCGCCCTTCTTACCGCATAAGGATTGTCGAACATCAATTCCAGTTTCAAACCTCTGAACTTTCTACCGACTCCAACATACCATTTAACCCGACCTGATAACTTTTTTATTGCCTTCATTCGTTACTTGTTAGATTTAAATTATTCAATTTCACAGATATAACCATTCTCACGCATATAATCTGAAATATCGTCTTTGGATATGGAATCCAGTAATTTAGTAGAATCTCTTTCATCGACTTCTGCTGTTACTCTGATATATCCATTTCCAGCCATACTTGTCTCTATCTGAACGCTTGTCGCATCCACATCTATTGATATTGTTTTCATATTGTACTTTTTAGAACTATTTATTTCTTCGGATAACGATTAATTTCAGCTTGAATATAATCAGCTGGTACATGACACCTTTCTACTACGGTCCGGCGTTCTTCCATTTCTCGAAAGTTACGTCCTCTAATGATGATGTCCATTTCTTCGCTCCGCTCACGGAGAAACTTCCTAAATGCTTCACCGACAGTTATCGTATCGAAATACCCGTAAAACTTACCGTATTTTCCAAGTTTGAAGCGGGCGATAAATAAAAGAAACTCTGTCAACTTAATGTAGTGATACTGACCAACAAATAATCGGGAAAATTCACTCAGAGCGTCTATATCAGCACTCTCTTTCGTAGAAGAAGCGAAATCAATAGTCAATAGTTGAGTCTTCACCCACAATGAGGAAGAATCGCAGCCATACATTCGCTCAAGATCAGACATTGTAGGAGATTTCTCACTGTAAGCCTTTTCCATATCCGAAAGAATAATCGTTTGAAGCGAAGTGGAATAGGCAGAGGAAAAAGCCTTAAAGGTCGGGTATCTCTGTTTGATGGTCGATAGCAGAACTTCCCTGTTCGATGGCTGCATACTCGTCAAGGAGCATTCTTGCCTTTGCTGCCTTATCAGCATTCCGATTGTTTTGTCCTTGGATTCCTGTTTTTCCATACTTGATGTTTAACCATTCTTGATAATCACGTTCAGTTCCCGTAAATACTACACCAGTCCAACCGGATTCGATTGCCCTCTCAATTTGCCTAATGGCAAACTCTTCTTCGAAATTAGAAAGCTTATTAAGCGAAAGCTGCAATGCATAGTTGAGCTTGTTTTTCCACTTCGGAGTATTTCGTAAAGTTTCCCAAGCAGACATGAAAGCTATCGAAGAAAAGGGATAAACTAAAGGCTTCTCATCTCCCTCTTTTTTCCGGGACTTCTTTGGCTTTTCGGGTGGGGGGTTCTCGTGCGTACGCGCGAGACTCTCTTTGTTTATAGTTTTAATATCTATAATAGGTGGAATTTGCGTTTCATCAGTACGTAGTACCGAAGAAATTACCGGAGTAGTACTTTTATCATCAGTATTTTCATCAGTACATAGTACCGAAGAAATTACCGTGTCGTTTACTGATGAATGAGGTTTTTCTACCTGAACATCATCGGTATTTTCTTCGGTATTTTCATCAGTACCATTTACTGATGATTTTACTGATGTTTTCATATCGTTACTCAGAACCGACAGAAAAGAGTAGTAACAACCTACCCTTTTATCCCGGCAAGATTCGAAAGATATTAATCCTGCATCAGAAAGCGTTTTACGCGATTTCCGCAATGTTTTATCCCATATATTCAATGAGGTACATAAAACAGAGCTACGAGCCTCAAATACTTCTTTCCAACCGTTTTCATTGCAAATAGATATTAACTCATAATAGAGAGCCTGATCTATTGCCGCGAGGTATGTATCAGCCCGAGCCTTACGGAGTTTGGAAATTAATTGGTAGCTATTCATTGGTATCTAATTGTGGTTCATTATAAGCCCCTCTTTCTATACTCTTTTTGAGATAAGTAATACATCTATCCTCATCATATGAATCTATTTCTATCAATCTTTCTTTGTATAACTCATATTCTAATTCAATAGCCTCAAGATTAATCCTGATATTCATATCCTCATCCAAAAACCTTTCATATACTCTATAGCTTACCATTCTCATGTCTTCCAAAGTAAGAAAAGACTCCTCATCAATAAAAAGAGATTCAGGATTTGAGATATTATAGACTTTTATGTATTTTAAAAAAAGATCAACAGCCCAAACATTATCACCTATAGCAGGAACAAAATCCATGTTAAATGGAAAAACCAAAAACAACTTTCCATTGGCATACAAGTTAAATTCTACTTTCATAACTAATGTTCTTATTTATAAACGAAAATATCTATTTGCTGCACATTCATCAAAAGACTTCACACGCTCAATAAGCCGCTTCTGCCTCTGTCTGAACGCTAAATTGTTGTCATACTTATTATGGCATTCCCGACATAATCCAACGATATTAAGAGGATTAGTGTAGTATTCAGGGTACAAGCTTCTAGGCAGGAGGTGAGCCAAATCACAAGACCTTTTTCCACATATCACACACGTTTCAGACAAGTTTTCTCTTATTTTACTAAGTTCTCTGTTTCTTACAGCTTGTTTTTTACTAACTGATTTTAATATCTTTCTAGTCATAATATCTCCATTTATATCCATTTGTATATGCTCTCTTTCCTTTACAACAAGCACATATTTTAGAAACATTGGAGTTAGTGAATATTCCTGCTTCTCTAATGCTTTCAAAATATGCAATGTGCCTCCCTTGAAGAGTTAATTGTTCCACTTTCTTTTTATTCATATTTTGATAAGGTGGCATGTTCTCTGATTTAACATAGGACCACATAAAACCATAAGCACTCTTACCTACACATCTACAACATGGACGAATCCCATTTTCCAAGAATCCATTTACCTTAGCCGCTTTTGCTATAGAAGAATAAGACTGTATATATTCTCCATCTAACGAATATTGGTGTACTTCTCTTTCTGAATTTGGATTATCTTTTTTATTTCTTGACGATATACGTCTTTCATTACCCGTTCCATATCTTATATTATACGAACAATTACACCACTCTAAATTGGAAACATTATTATCATATTTATTTTCATTAATATGATTTACTTGAGACAGATTATTAGGATTCTCAATAAAAGCCTGTGCTACAAGACGATGCACATAATAGTGAAACTCTTTATTGTTTTTATTAAGCCTAACTTGTAAATAGCCATTTCTATTATCTTGTGGAATGAGTATTTTCTCATTGATAATACGTCCCTTCAAAGTACCATTATTTACACGCCTATACAGAGATTTAATTCTACCTAAATTAGATACTTGATATTCACCTTCGTATCCTTTAATGTTTTTCCAAATTTCATCCATACACTTACAAATTAAAAGCCCCGAAGCGTATTCTCCGGGGAGAAACCATTATTTATTATCCCATGCCATTTATGTGTGGCTCACATTTATGAGGGATAAGCAGGGGTCGAACCTGCACAAGTATCGTCTGCTTTCTCGCTTTCGTCCGTAGATTGACTATCCTACGATCTCTTTAAACTACTCAACCTGTTACTTACAGCTACGGTCTTGATGACTTCCGTTCCTATGCGCACTTGGAATTTCCATTCATTTAGTCTTAGCACCCTGTGACCATTTTATCCCATGTTTGCCTGCCCCATCTTTACAGACAGAACAGGCAGGTTAACAAAGTTACTTACCATGTTTCATTCTATGGCAATCTTCACAAAGCGTTTCAAGGCAATACAAGAATTCTAATTCGTGACCAACAATAGAATATCCTGCAATGTCATAGACCTTGTGATGAACCTCCAAATTGTATGTCTTACCACACACTTGGCATTTATGACCATCACGAATCCTAACCTTGCGCTTTACCTCTTCCCAATAAGGATTATTCCTCAGGCTCTGCCGGTATTTCGTCGGCCTCCCCTTCTTGTGCTTCAGTCTGTTCATCTTCTTTCCTCCATGGGCTTTCTTCAATTGCTACTCTATGCCATTCATGGCGTTGTACAGGAACTACCTCCCCGCTATCTTCATCTAAAAAGTCCTCGATCCAATGTTCTAACCAAACATCCTGACCGTCTTCTTCCCAGACTTCAACAACATTCTCATCCTTGCCAAATTTGCGAAGGTTCTTTCTCGTATCCTTCACATCTATATCAGGCAAATCATAACCAAGTGCTTTAAAGGCTTCCTGATTCATTTCTCCCGAATTAAACAAGTCATTGTATTCATGCTTTGGAATCTCTTGAACCAATGCCAACCGAAATGCATCATTTACCCAGGAATAATACAGGTAATGCCCCATCACAGGAATACGGAAGGTATCAATCATTTTTAAAGGATAATCCTTAATGCCTTTCTTTGCCAAATTCACAAGGTCTTTGAACTGGGTATGTAAGGCAGAAATCTTTGCCTCAAAGTCTTTCTTCTCTGTATTAAACTTGGCTTTCAAAGATTCGAACTGTGCTTCAAGTTCCGGAATCTGTTCCTCGACAATCTCACCATAATTTGCACGGATAGTTGAGATTTCATAATCGTCCATCACCCGGTTAGCGATTACGTCTTTCTCTTGAATGGTAACGAAACTCTCAGCAAGCTTCTTCTTTACATCATCCATAGAGACACAATCAGAAAAAATCACTTCGGGAAATTTAACGGTGGCAGGGAGCTTAAATTTAAGTTCCTCCGGTACATAGTCTTTTAAATCAATCATTGTTTTTTGTTTTTATTAATTTTCAGAAGGGTAAATCATCATCTTGTGTGGTAGTAGTTGGTGCGTTGACAGTATCCAAATTGTTTTCCCTAAAAGGTTTCATGTTCCCAATGAATGGTTTAGCATCCAACACTTCCTTGGTTTCACGTTCTCGATAATCCTTAGAGAAGCTTTGTCGTATTGTATGCGTTTGTCCATACCGACTGACTTCTTTACGCTCATAAACATTAATTCCCAGATAAACCCCTTCAGCTTTCAAGTCTGTCCCTACCTTTACATACAAATCGTTCTCTTGAATAGGGATTACAACACATTTTATTCCGCGAATAGTGGCTATACCAGCCATATCCAACTTTAGTAAATTGATGTTTCCTGTTAGATTCATATTATTCAAAATCATCTATAGCCACCGGATGAAGAAGTTTCTTACTCCAATCAGGAAGCTGCATATCAATTATACCACGAGCACCATCTTCCGCTTTAGCATCATAGCCGGGAAACCACTTCTTATCGAAGCAGTCTTTTACAATGGAAAGTGCATAGTGATATTTGTATTTCCCATTCGCCAGATCATCAGGCGACCAAAAAAGGACGGCCACATCATAAGGCTCGACTGTCTGCAACATAATCATTATGGTTACATTGAAGTTTCGCCCTGTAATGCCACTCATTACTTCTTGGTACATACCTTCTGACAACTCATATTTGAGTTTGGCACAATCATAATAGAACTTGCCGAGGTCATCGGCTCGTGTGGTCTTGAAAGAAATAACGGCATTTACACCGATGTTTTCTTCCACATTGAAATAATCAGGTCTTACCCTAACATCAAGTCCGGTTTCCTCGTCTCTTCCATAGAAAGATACTTCTGAATAAGCGCCTTTGAGAATCTGAGGGATAATACCACCACCGTACCAATAATAGTTTCTTTTCAAAGCAGTGATAATCATATTCATTTCTTCACTGATGAAAGAATAGCCTAGATCAATAAGCTTTTGTTTCAAATCGTCCCGGTACTCTTTGAGCGCATTGAAATTCCATTTTTCAGAAGGTGATTCGCTCTCAGCATCCTTTGCATAATCTTTCTCGTTTTCAAGAAGTCCTTCATAGAAATCGATCATCTGAAGCACACCGTCCTTCGATGCTTGATTACATACCGGCTCCACCTTTACAAGTTCAAACAAACGAGGTTCCAGAAAAGCCATGTGGGCAAATGTGCCTAATTGAAAACAAGGTTTTTGCTTTTCTTCAAAAACTCGCTCCCAGTCATAGTAGAACGAGCGAGGGGTTTTGAGAGCATTTTTTAAGTTAGAGGAAGAAATGTGCTTACTTTCAAGATAAGTTTCCATTGAATCACGTTTGACTATCCCATTTACACTTAAGGATTTCAAATCTATGTTTATAGGCTTCTTATGACTATTTAAGGCTATAAAATCCAAAACTGTTTCTTTTGTTGGGTAGTCATCCGGATTATAGGCAGAAGGGTTAAGTTCTTCCCCTTCTATCATGGAATCGTACTCAATCATATTTTTATAATCACAGGTTTGATACTCCAATTATGTCCCATCCCTTTAGACATTTTTTTTGTACCCATAAAAGTGATTTTCAAGGGAGTACCAATAGTGATTCTACCCAATTCTTCTAAATTTTCCAAGATACCGACCAACTTACGTGAACCACATATCACCTTACGGCTTGTTGTATCGTCTAAACGTTCGATAAAGGTGGCACATTCTAAATCTATAATTTCATCAGAATTATACCCTTTGGCTTTTTCTAAAGCCAAACCAGAATAAAACAATAATTTAAATTCGCCAGGTTCAAGCGGCGTCCAATAATCACCACATAAATCAAATGGAACCACTTCCGCTTGAGTTAAATCCGGAAGTTTACTGTGAAGGTCAACAGGGATAATTTGAACTTCATTCTCAATTTTTGCTAATTCTTTACTCATAATCATATAATTTAAAGGGTTATTTCACTACAGATTGAATTAAAGGGCTTACTCCATACTTCAATTCTGTTAATCGTTTCCTTGAATATATCTTTGGGCTATTCTTTGACACCCCTTTTCTTATCGGGGCTTCCAAAGCGCCTATGGCCCGCTGATGCTTTACCCACGCTTCACCAAACTCTCTAAAGGCTTGGCTTTCGTTTATTTCATCACTTGTAGGATTCTGCAATATCCTAAATTGTTCCACGGCTTCTTTAGCAGCCGCTTTAACAAGATTATTCAACTGCCATAAGTCTAATTCCATTCTATCCTCCTAACTCTTTCAATACGTTCAATCTTCGTTCTTCTAGCTCTTCTCATATCGTTTTGTTCGTGATAAAGCGAAAGAGAAAATACACATAGTAAACAACAGGCAACGGATGCACGAATGATGGGTGAAAAATCCATTGTGAATTTCAGACCGGTTATCCGTTCGTAAAGCATAGTTGCTAATTCCCGACCATTCCTCACCTGCAAAACTTCAAAAGCTCTCTGTAATTGGTTGTTTATTGTGCTAACTGCTCGACATTTGAGATTCGCAATTTCTTTCTTTTCATACCCTTGTGCGTACATTCGTGCTGTAATCTCGCATTCAGGTGTGAGCTCCGTAAATACTCTATCCATAATCGTGTGGGTTAATGGTTAATAGTTCCGAATTACAGAGACAAAACCTTTCTTGTCACAAAGAGCGTCACGAAATGAATATGGGTTCAGGTTCTCTTTCGCTCTACCTTCCCGTTTCGCTTTTTCATTTAAGCGATTTACATAACCGGATACTGGGATCGCCTTACCTTTTCGGAAGTATATCGTCTTCCCAATATCTAAGGCTTCAATTTTCAACCTTTCTTCTGTTTTTACTTTCATACAATTCAAATTTTAATGATTCGTGGATAAGCCCGGACTCGAACCGGGAACTATTACAATTAGTTTTTTCATTCCAGCTTCCGATTGTACGTATGTAAGGCGTTCACAGTATGATTTCCCTACTCGTGATACTGCTCGTGCATTCTTACCACTGAAACTAAGCGTCTACCAATTTCGCCACTTATCCGAAATGAGAAAGGTGTACTATCTTCACAGACGGCACACCCAGTATAAACACATAAAATAAAACACGACAAAAACAGTTATGTCAATAATCCTCTTTCAACTCCGAATATGTCAAAACAGTGAGTATAATGGATAAGACAAACATTATAGATGTTAGTATAACACCAGTCATATACATGGGACTATCTTTGATAACAGTATTACATAGTATCACTTTCATAACATTGTCATTATTATCAATTCATCACTGTATAACTCTACAAAATCATGTTTGCCAAACTGTACCATAACTCTGTCACCGTTAACGCTATATATCTTCCCGATCTTATTTTCCCAACCGGGAGCTTTATACTTTACTAATGCCCCTTTTTTCATATTTATCTTGTTAAGCGTTAATTACCAGTTATATATGATAACATCTGATTGCTCTCTCACATCCTTTGCTACATTCTCATAAGAATAGTCTTCTTCAATTTTTATATTGAATTTTACTTCTTTCATTTTATCGCTTACTTTCATAAGTTCATTAATAAGATCTTCGACTGTCATATTTATTCCTTCTTTAATTTAAAAATTAACCGCCTGTACAAGGGTAAAGGGAAACGGTGCGCACTTCGTTTCTCTCATGGCTTTTAGTACAGTATTAGCACTAACCTTTGCTGCGGGATAGTTCCCGTGGGCGTTCCGATGATTGCCTTACTACTTACACTAAGGATAGGTAAGCCACGGGATATATTAATAAGCGTGGTATGGCTGCCCTTCACTACCATTTACTTTATACTGATTCAGGACTATATCAGACGCTTACTTTAATTAAATCATTTCGATGGCGTTACAAGCCCCAAACCTTGCATGCTTACTGATAGAGGAATTTTCGGACCATCTAAATGATATATAAGACTACTTCAAGCCGCTTATCCAATCACCGCATTTCTGCTATGGATAATTCTTGGTTCGTATTTGTTTCTTCAATAAGTCAAAGAGCTAATCAATAGTACCCTACCCGATTCTCGCTATCGGCTGTCGTTCAATCCGTCAGTAGGGCTGTCGTGCGTTGCATAATCGTGCAATCAATCCTCATAAAAGAATTTCTCACCTGACTTTCTGAACAGTCTATACCCAGCGTACAGGCTTGCCAACATTATCATCATTTCTATCATACCGCTATTCTGTCAAGTTGAAACTCTATGTAATCAATCTCTTCTTGAATACTCTGCAAGGCTTCTTCTTTGGTATCAGTATTACAGTATGTGCAAGCTTCTGCCTCTGACATACCGTCTACTCTATCAAGCTCAGTACAAGCCTTATCTAAAGACTTTTCAAACTCATAAGCATCTATGCTGTCACATACCCTATACTGTCTCATATCATGCAATCTTTAAAAGGTTACACTTCTTGAAGCAACGCCATTCTTCTTTCTCACAATCAAAGTACACTTGGCAATTATCAGCCGGCTTCTTCGTGCCTTTGGTTTCAGGTACTCTGCTGTTCATTAAAGTACCAAATGCCTGACGTAAGGTACCATCGGTCTTTTTGAAGTAAAACTCTACGATCTTAACTTTTAAAGCCGCTTTCAGCTTCAAATTAGCCCATGCGCATTTTAACGCTTCACTCATTGAAAAACCGTTTCTCTTCACGAAAGACCATGCAAGTGACATCACCTCTTTCATCTGATTTTTAAAATTCGTGCTCATAACCGTGTGATTTAATATGTTTATACTATTGCTTATCTGGTTGCTTTCGTTTACCTTTGTAACGTTCGCAACGTTTAGATGTGACAAAGATAGTTGTTATTTTATCAACTCAAACAGAATAGTTGATAAAATAACAACCTATAAACATCATTTAACTATCGGGCTATTTATACCTTATTATAATATGAAGAAAGAATTAAAAGACATAGATTGTATCAATGATAGGATTAATATGATCCTTCTGAGAAACAAGATAAATAGAAGTAATAAGGAAGATAATATGCTTAAAATATTGAACTTTAAATACCCTGACTATTCACTTTATGAGAGTAGTATAAAGTCGTATTTAAGAGAAATTGGAATGATTGATACAACAAATTCAGAATTGTGTAAAGATGAATTTGGCAGGTCATTTTATAAGTATAAAGACCTACCAAAAGAGGATTATACGACGGATAAGGGAATCAAAGCATTGGAATCAGGGCTTTTCCCGTCTGAGTTTAGACAAAAATCTATCAATAAGAGATTGAGGTACATCCAGTTTGCTGGAATTATCATTGCTGCCATCGGCGGATTGATCACCTTGTTCAATTTCTTTAGAGAGTTGTTTAAGTGATGCTTTTAACAGATCAGAAGCACTGATTGAAGCTAATGCAAAGTTCTCTACTGGTAATTTTCCTGTTTTAAGATAATTGAATAGCATTTCCGCTTCTATCATCTGATATACAGGAAAGTCAAAAGAGCTGTATTGGGCGACAAATCCAAGGCATTTGAGTCTAAGTTCTTGATCATTCATAGCTAATAAAGCAATGCGACCAACTCCAAAGTTGCGGTTTGAAGTGAGGTCGCCTTATAGTCCCTTACGGGAACAGTTAAACAAATTAGTCGGTATCATCCGCAACTTGATTCCGACGCAAATATAGTTGATACATCATCAACTGCCAAATTATAATATAATAATATGGAGAAAAGTGAATCAGTGGCAAAGAACGAATTTACAGAGCGATTCATTTCTGTAATCAATCTATTAGGATTGAGAAATACAGATATCGTGAATAACATAGAAATCATTGATAAAACATTGATTTCCCACATTCGCAATGGAAGACAAGGGGCATCTATGGAGGTTGTATCGGCTTTCTGCTCATATTACCATGAGGCCAACCCTGACTACATTCTAACCGGGAGAGGAGAACCATTAAAGAAGACTGCCGATACAGATCCTATTATATCCAATAGTAGTGAATCAAAATCACTTACCCAAGAGGCAGTTCCATTTGAGTATGATTATACTGTCATGGATCTCTTCAAAGATTATTATAGTTACTTAAACTACCGAGAAATCGAAGAAGACTTATTAAAGAAACAACTTACAACACTAACAGATGAAGAGTCTGCAAAAATAGCAGGAATGATGGGACTGGATTATGAAGATTTTACGCATGGAATTGATATCGTTACAAATTCACCGCATACGGGAAAACTCGTACCAGTATATAATACAAAAGCTGCTGCAGGGAAAGCAAACATAGATATGTATGGTCCACGGTCAAGCTGGATAAATGTTGGTGACCTACTAAAAGATAGTGAAGCATCTTTGTATGTATACGGAAATAGTATGATACCTGGATACCCACCGGGAAGCCTTATAGGAATACGCCTACTTAACGAATCATTCATTGAACCGGGAAGTGTATATGTTGTGCAAACAGAATCAAACAGATATATTAAAAGGCTCTATTACAACAAAGATAAAACAGCACTTGTATGTATGTCGGACAATCATATAAAGCATACAGATGGTCCTATGGAAGGTGAATATTTTTATCCTCCATTTGAAATACCAATTCCATCTGTTAAAATAATATACAAAGTCATAGGAGTAATAAAAAGAAACAGTATTTCTCTGGCATAAACGTCAAAACTATGAAATTCAACCAATACACATGGATAATCAGGAAAAAATAGCGGAAAAAATAATAAAACAAGCCTTAGATAACGGTGGAGAAATTATTTTTCACCACACAGAGTTGAGAGAATGCAAAGACACTCAACTACTCAAAGATGTTAGCCTAATACTATCCATATACGGGGAAATTCACGGAATGATGATTTCTTATAGATGGACATATTACAAAATAAATGAGAAGGGATATAAATTTATAAAAGAAGGAGGTTTTAAGGGAGAGGAAGAACGCAAGAATCGCAAAGATGAGATTGAATTACTTACTTTAGAAAATGCGAGATTACAAAAAGAAGCAGCAGAATACCAAAAGCAAGTGAGAATATGGCAAATTATCAGTGCCATACTCACATTAGCAATAACATTACTGGCTGCTATAAAATCTTAAACAACATGTATGCAACAGCTATGGTTATTGCCGCCCTCCATATCCAAACTAACTCGAACTCCCAAAACGGCTTTTGGGCTTCGTGTCTTGAAATCTCAACCTTTGCCAATAGTTTTACCAATTCCTGTTCTTGTTTATCCATAACAAACTGATTTATAAAACAAAGATACGAATATTCAACGAATTAAAGAACAAATTAAATATGTAAGATAATGAAGAAGATTTTATTTTTAATGGCAATGCTGCCAATGATGCTGTTAACAGCGTGTTCGTCAGACGATGATAACAACGATTATGAAAGCCGACTTGTTGGGGCTTGGGTGGAAGACACAGAATCAACAGTAGAAGTATTTAATCTTGAACTCAAAGCAGACCATTCAGGCTATTTTTGGGCTACAGATGATGGTGTGATAGATGAATTTGGAAAACGTAGACTAACATGGAGCGCAACGGAACACACGTTTACGGGCACGTATGAAGGTGAGGGTACAAAAACTTTCGATTACCAAATAACTAATGGAAAATTGTATTTGGGAGAAATCGTATACATTAAGAAGTAGCTATATGATTGACTTTTTAACTATCGTACCTCTTGCATTCGGAGTACTGCAAATCATCCTCTTTTTAAAGTAGGTGAAACCAAAATGGCATCAAAGAAAATATCTCAAAGAGGAAGATGAGAAAAGCAGAAAGGAAATGAAGCTTTACGATCCCATCTGCCAAATCAGAGTAAGAACGAGATCTATAGTATATAAGCCGGGCATCATTCCCCGGCTTTTTCTTTATCCGTATAGAAGCTCCAATCAAACAGATCTATCATTTTCCTGTTAGCCTCCCATAAGGGCGTATAATCTTTCTCAATATATACCCTTGCAAGAGCCAATTTTGAATCTGAATGATTCAACATTTCATCTACCCGGACAATATCAATTCCAAGCTTATTTGCACAAATAGTAGCCATCGAATGACGAGCATAGTAATAATTAAGCCCTGGTACTCCTATTTCTTTCCCAATACATTTCAAGCCCAGATTAACTATCTTATTAAAATTCAAAGCTGTTGAATAATACTCACTGAACAAGAAAGTTTTTCTTTCCCCTCTGTATTTATTCACAAGAGGAAGAATCTCAGGTTCTATCTTGACCTTCATCTCAGCCTTATCCTTTCTTCTTGTACGGGTCTTCACCCGATTATACGTAAGAATTTCATGATCTACACAGTCAACGTCATATAAATCTGCAGTATTGATCCCCATCAATCCAAATGACAATAAAAACACATCTTTAGCCATATTGTATTTCGACATTCCACGCTTCTTATGATTTCTATATGGTAGATTGATTATTGACTGAATTTGTTCGACTGTCAATGTGCGGTGTTTTGAAGGCTCTACAGCGGGAATTGTATATTTCTTAAAGGGTGAGTATGGAATGTTTATAATTCCATTGTCTTCGTCATTAAAATCACTTTTTGCGGCTTCATGTAATGTACGTATATGGGACATATACAAAGAAACAGCTCGACCGGTCTTTGGTTTATCTGTGGCAACTGCTTCCCCTTTCCCCTTTCCTTTATAAACAGGTTCCGCCCAAAGATGTTTCTCGAACGCCTTTAAAAAGGGTACATTGATTTCATTTATATCCAGAGTGTCTCTTCCAATAAAGCGAATTAGAGCATTTATTGCAATACGATACTGTTTAGCTGTGCCAATACGACCTTTCTCCTCTAAGTTATCAGCATATTTACGACCGTATCCCACGAAATCAAGCAAGAAGAGCTTAGGCGTATCGGCAAGAAACTCTACTACCTTATCTACGTCCCACTTCTCGACCTCCATTCCTACTGAAACAAGCTTCTTCTTATAACCAAGTATAATTTCATCCATTAAGTCAAGAACCGCTTGATTCTTTATTTTCAGCTTCTCTTTACCTTTTTCTTTCCTTTTGGAAATATCTGGCCCCGAAACATATTGCGGGGTTTTGATGTATTTTACTTGTCGGTTCTGAGTAACCCGTATCTTTACGTTATACGAACCATCCTCACGTTTCTGGTGAGGAAGAATTAAAGCTTTGAATGTTGGCATAATCGTGTGTCTTCGTAAAACAATTGTAAAACAGTTTACGGCAAAATTAAGACATTTATTCGGATTATTCGGTATGAGGAAAAGTTTTTTAAAATAGATAATGCCTTATAAAACAACATATTTAAGATAATATACTGAAAGATAGAAGTTTGTCTAAAAGGTATCTAAATCATAGTACAAAAATTACGTATATTATTCTTCATCTTCTATAATTATCTATTAAATGCGGGCGCAAAGATAATGAAAAAGATGAGGTTTTGAAAGTGATTTATTCAATATCCGAAGTTGTAAATGTCTATATATCCTAAAACTATTCCATCATTCTACTGTTATGTATGGACAATAACCTAAACCACATAACTGAAATGAAAAAATTTGTTATTCTAACATTCTCCTTATTATTACTTGCCGGATGTTCCAAAAATGAAATAATCATTTATGAATCATCTCCCGGAAGCAATGGTTCGGACAACGGACAACCCTCACAAAATGAGAATGCTCTCATCACATTCTCCGCTTCAGTCGAAAGTCGTACTATAACCAGATCCATGTCTCCCATGCCAAAAGGATTAGTAAGCCAGATATATGCTTTTGAAACAACAGACAGGAATCTCGATGCCCCATTTGCAGAAGGTTTATATTCAACAGTGTCCACAGGTACATTAACGGGAGTGAAAGGATACAAGATGTATTTGAGTAACGGCTCTTATAATATGTATGCATTTTCAGAGAACTCATCTACTTATCCACCAACTCTAACAGACGGAACATCAGCTCCTCTAAAAAATGGTATCGATTATCTGTGGTGGGAAAATCTGGACCAAGACATTATGGCTTCACAAATTCACATGCCCATCGTATTCCAGCATGTAGCTACTCAAGTCGTAGTCGATTTGTCTGCCGGCGATGGATTGCAATTGGATAGTCTAATTTCAGCAAGCATACTCCCGCCTACCCCGGGTGCCAGTCTCGATTTGCAAACAGGAATTATAGAATCAACCTATACCTACGATACCACTCCTCTCACTATGGGTAAAAATGGATTTCTCACTCAAGCCATTGTTTTACCGACAAAAGCCACCACCCCTATGTCCTTGACATTAAAGGTCTTGGCAGACGGAGAAACAGCTCCACGTACCTATACTGTAGGTATCCCCATTCCAGGTAAACTGGCAGGAGGATTTTCTTATGTCTTTAGCGCCATTATAGACGGGAATTCCGTCTCGTTCCCCAATGTCAGCATTAAAGACTGGACCGAAATAGACGAATCCGGTAACCCACTTTATCCGACACAGAAATAATTGAAGTAACTCTTACATCATTAGAATACAACAACAAAGTAGAAAATATGGAAACTCCAATATCCGAAATCAGAAGAGAATACAGCAAAGGCAAGCTGACACAATGCACTATCCATGACAATCCTTTTGAGCAATTCGTGGAATGGCTGGATGACGCTATCATTCACAAAGAAGATGAACCCACCGCTATGATAGTAGCAACAGTTTCAGCTGAAAGACACCCCTCCACGCGCACCGTTTTGTTGAAAGGGGTAGAAAACAACCAATTTATATTCTTCACTAATTACGAAAGCCGAAAGGGAAAACAATTAGCAGGCAACCCATATATTTCCCTTTCTTTTGTATGGCACAAATTGGAAAGACAGGTACACATTGAAGGCAAAGCTGAAAAATGCCCCGACAAAGTTTCGGATACTTACTTTGCCACCAGGCCATATAAAAGCAAGATAGGTGCAAGAATATCTCCACAAAGCCGGGTGATAAGCAGCCGTATGGAGATTATGCGAGCCTTCGTGAAAGAAGTCTTCAAGCTGGCAGGCCGCGATATTAAACGTCCCGATGATTGGGGTGGTTTTGCTGTAACCCCTACCCGCTTCGAATTTTGGCAAGGGCGGGAAAGCCGTCTGCACGACCGCATCCAATATATACTTCAGAAAGATGGCAACTGGATACAGGAAAGACTAGCTCCTTAAACATCCTTCACTGATGAAATATAGTATATAAAAAGAAGCGTTGATAACATATAAATGTATCAACGCTTCTTTTTATAAGATAAATGTCAATCTCTCTCTTAAACCAACTTGACAAACAGTTCACCTTCTACTTCCTGAGTAGAGATTTTGTCTTCTCTCAACAACCAGCCAAGACCCAAGAACAAATCTTTGTCTACCAACTTAGTTGCCTTCTTGATTTGTTTAGCAGTTAAACCTTCAGTCTCATTCAGAGCACTCCAAATTTTTCCTGCAGTTTCACCAGCTTTTTCTTTTAACATTTTCTTCTTGTTTTTAGTTATACATGCTTTAATCCAACTTCTCTCATTGATGAGGTTCAGATTTTATTTCAGCGGCAAAGATAGTTATATTTATGTTATATAACACATTATTCTCTGTTTTTTTATGTTATATGTCATAAAAAGAGCATTTTTTCAGCAGGTCAGACCAAAAATATGACCTGTTTATATCAAACAGGCGGTCTGTTTTCAAGATATTCCGCCCAGATACGGGCAGCTTCTTCTACCATCCTGGCACACGGACGTTTAGCATAATATTGTTCGGTACGTTCTTCGGGGGTAGACACTCCTTCCGGTTTCTTCAGCCCTAATAGTTCAGCACAAATTGTAGAACCGTTCCGTTTCTTAAACTCAGCAGCCAACTCCTGAACTACGGCATAATTGGCACCTTTTCCTTCACGATCCTTGGGATCAGTTGCACCAGTCTCCAGCCCTGCAAGTAAAAACATACCGCATGCAGCTCCACAAGTCTGACGCATACGGCCAATACCTCCACCAAAAGAAGCTGCCATACGCGCTGCCTGTTCCTGTGTAAACCCATACATATCAGCAAAAGCAAGTACTACAGACTGAGAACAATTATAACCACTTTTAAAAAAAACTACTGCTTTTTCTATTCTTTCTTCAAACATCGTTCCTCCCCTTCCTCTTATCCTTCTATATCCAACAGCATGGGGCAATGATCAGAATGTACAGCATCATTCAATATGCGCGCCTCTCTCAGCAACGGGCGAACCGGCTCAGTCACCATACAATAGTCAATACGCCATCCTTTATTCTTTGCACGGGAATTAAAGCGGTAACTCCACCACGTATATTCCTGTTGTTCGGGATGCAGCAGGCGAAAAGTATCAATAAAGCCGGCATTCAGAAAACGCGTCATCCATTCCCGCTCTTCAGGCAAGAAACCACTATTTGTGGCATTCCGAATAGGATCATGGATATCTATCGGTTCATGACAAATGTTATAGTCACCACAAAGAATCAGTTTCGGATGCGATTTTCGTAATTCCGTCACATATTCCTGGAACTTCTCCAACCATACCATCTTGAATGCCTGACGTTCGTCACCGCTTGTTCCCGAAGGATGATAAACACTCACAACAGATATATCGCCAAAATCGGCACGGATAAAGCGGCCTTCATTGTCATATTCTTCCATGCCCATACCATATTCCACATGGTCCGGTTCCCGCTTGGTCAAAATGGCAACTCCACTATAGCCTTTCTTCTGTGCAGAATAAAGATAATGCTTGTATCCCAATGCACTCAGTGCTTCTTCCGGATATTGATCCGGTTGCAATTTGGTTTCCTGAATGCATACTACATCAGCTTGTTCCTGTTCCAGCCATTCCGGCAAACCCTTGCCAACAGCTGCACGCAGCCCATTCACATTATATGTAATAATCTTCATATGATTGTTTATTTAATTTATACTAGTTCAGATATCAGCAACATAATATTCAATACGGTAACGATTCCCGCAATAGCATAGAGTACAAAACTACTCCACTTACTATTAACATACTGCCCCATTACTTTACGCGAAGACGTCAGTCCCACTTGCAGGAAAACAGTAAATGGCAACTGAATACTAAGCACCATTTGCGAAATCAACAATCCTTTGAAAGGATCACCGATGAAGAATATCAGCAACAACGCAATGCCCAATGAAAGGATTACGCCCACCTGGGAGTGGCTATCCTTGATATGATAGGATTCTCCAAAGATACCGGCAAAAATAGAACCTGCCGCCATACCACTTGTAATGGTAGATGAAATACCTGCCATCAACAAAGCCAAGGCAAACACGACTGCAGCGCTGCTTCCAAGTAAAGGTTCCAACAAAGACTTTGCCTGTTGCAGCTCTTCAACCTGAATACCACTTTTAAAGAAAGTAGCAGCAGCCAGCAATATCATGGCACTATTGATAGCCCATCCCACAATCATGGAGAAAAGCGTATCAAACAGCTCATACTTCAAGACCTTACGAATAGAACTGTCATCTTGCTTATTATACTCATGGCTCTGTATTACTTCCGAATGCAGGAATAAATTATGTGGCATTACCACTGCTCCCAGCACACTCATAATAATCAGCATACTTCCTTCCGGAAAAGCAGGTGTCACCCATCCTTCTACAGCCAACGGCCAGTCAATCTTCACCAAGAATAACTCATAAATAAAGGATAACCCAATAACTGAAACAAACGCGATGATGGAACGTTCTATCTTCTTATATGAGTTCGTAAAAAGCATGATGACGACAAAGACTGTTGTCAATATGGCTCCCCATATAATGGGAATATCAAAAAGCATTTCCAAGGCAATTGCTCCTCCCAGTATCTCGGCAAGGGAAGTCGATATGGATGCCAGCACCGCAGTACCCAGAATAGGACGGGAAACCCATTTAGGAGTATATTTCGTAGCAGCTTCCGACAAGCATAAACCTGTAACAATTCCCAAGTGAGCCACATTATGTTGCAATACAATCAACATGATCGTAGATAAAGTTACCACCCAAAGCAGGGAATATCCAAATTCGGAACCCGCCGCAAAATTAGAAGCCCAGTTTCCGGGATCAATAAAACCTACTGTAACAAGGAGTCCGGGACCAATATATTTAAAAACGTCCAGACCACCCAAATACCGCTTGTGGTCCCTACGTTTCAAGTCTTTCAGAATATTTTTCATTGTTCGTTCTTTTTATGGCGTAAAATTACGAAATAATAACAAGCAAGCCACACTTTCTGTTCAAAAAAGAAGCCCCCGGCATTGTGCAATACCGAGGGCCAACCTATATTTTTTAAAGTACAGGGATTTAGTTAGAATCCCATTTCATGCAGTGCCCTACATAACTGATCCGGACAAGAAGTCGAACGTCTTCCACAACGAATCCCTTCCAGACGGGAAATCACATCATTTACCGGCATTCCCTTTACCAAACGGGAAAGACCTTGTAAATTACCGTTACAACCTCCCCAAAACGCGATATCTGTTATTATATTATCTTCTATTTCCAATTCAATGTGAGAACTACACGTACCTTGAGTCTTATAAGTATACTTCATTACTCTTCACTTCCCTCCGGTTTCATGTTGGTATAAACCGTTTGCACATCATCAAATTCCTCAAGACGCTCTATCATCTTGTCAAGAGTCTCACGTTGCTCGGGAGTTACCTCCTTCGTATCGTTCGGGATATAAGTAAATTCACCACCGACATCCTCAAAGCCACATTCCTCCAAATGTTTCTGGATGGCAGCATAGCTCTTCGGATCACCATAGATAGTGATTGTACCTTCTTCTTCATCCTCTTCAAACTCATCATCTACATCGTAGTCAATCAAGTCAAGGATGAGCTCTTCCATATCTATGCCGTCTTTCTTCTTGAAAGTAAACATACATTTATGGTCGAACAGGAAAGCCAATGACCCCATAGTACCCAAGTTTCCACCAAACTTGTTGAACACTGAACGTACATCAGCAACTGTACGGGTAGTGTTGTCAGTCAATGTATCTACAAATACAGCAATACCATGAGGACCGTATCCTTCATAAGTCATTCCTTTGTAGTCACTCTGGTCCTTACCCATTGCGTTCTTGATAGCACGGTCAATGTTATCCTTCGGCATATTCTCGCGCTTACAAGTAGCGATAACAGAACGCAAAGTCGGATTATTTTCCGGTTCCGGGCCACCAGCCTTTACAGCAATAGCAATTTGTTTACCCAGTCTTGTAAAGGTCTTTGCCATGTGACCCCATCTTTTCAATTTGGCAGCTTTTCTATATTCAAACGCTCTTCCCATTGGTTTTATGTTTTAATTATTAATTATTTAATTAGCGCAGCTTTGCATCCAGTTTATCTTCCAGATTCTTCACGAGTTTCGACATTATCTTATCGATCATCTTATCGTTCAGCGTCTGCGTTTCATCCTGCAACAGGAAGCTGACAGCATACGATTTTTTGCCGGCTTCAAGATTCTTGCCTTCATAAACATCGAAAAGAGATACTTCTTTCAGCAACTTCTTCTCAGTTTCATAAGCAATCTTTTCTATCTCCGCAAACTGCACCTTCTTATCGATCAACAAGGCAAGGTCACGTTTCACAGCCGGGAATTTGGAGATTTCCGTATAACTGATCTTTACAGAACGGATAGCTTTCATCAACTCTTTCCAGTTCAGATCAGCGTAATATACTTCATTATCAATATCGAAAGCTTTGAGAATCTTCTTCGTTACGATACCGAATGTAGCAAGACGCTTTCCACCTTTAGTCTGTACAGACAAGGCAGTAGCATAAATATCGTCCACCAGATTACCTACTACCAGATTTCTCATATTCAGCCCTAAACGGAGGAAAATATTTTCGACGTAAGCTTTCAATTCATATACAGAACTTTCTTCATCAGCATGCGCCCAAGAGTTGGATACTTTCTTACCCGTTACCCACAATCCGAGATGATAATTCTCTGTATAAGCAGCTAACGACTTTTCGGGATTCTTCTTTTCCGCATCGAAATAATAGCAATTTCCGAATTCGAAGAATTTCAAGTCGGCATTCTTACGGTTGGCGTTATGAGAGATACTTTCCAGACCACCGAACAACAAAGTCTGACGCATTGCATTCAGATCTGTACTCAACGGGTTCAGTAACATTACCAGATTCTTAGAAGGATAAGTTTCCATACCATCATAATAACCGGCGCGTGTCAGAGAATTATTCAAAATTTCATTGAAACCACAACCTACCAACTGTTCAGCTACTAAATTCTGTAACTTGTTAGATTTATCATGTTCGCCTTTCGTTGTCAAGCTGGATTTCAGCGTAGATGGTATCTCTACATTATTATATCCATAAATACGGAGGATATCTTCAATAACATCACAATCACGTTGAACGTCTACACGATAAGGAGGTACAGCCAGAGTCAATCCTTCTGCAGTCTCATTGGTTATTTTCATTTCCAGACTGGTAACAATGCTCTTGATTGTCTCCACCGGAATCACCTTGCCTACCAATGAATATACCTTCTCATAAGATAATTCTACAATAAAATCCTGAGCAGGAGCAGTACAAACATCTTTAACTTCAGCGGAAATAGTACCGCCGGCCAGTTCTTTCACCATCATGGCAGCCAGTTTCAGGCAATAAATAGTGCCATTAGGATCAATACCTCTTTCAAAACGGAAAGAAGCATCTGTATTCAGCCCATGACGACGAGCCGTCTTACGGACCCATGTCGGATGGAAATAAGCACTCTCCAGAAAGACATCTTTGGTAGTTTCCGTAGAACCGGAATCCAAACCACCGAATACACCGGCAATACACATCGGTTGTTCCTTGTCACAAATCATCAGGTCGCGATCGGATAATTTGCGTTCCACGCCATCCAATGTAACAAACGGAGTACCTTCAGGCATCGTCTTCACTACAACTTCACCACCTTTAATTTTATCCGCATCAAAGCAGTGCAACGGTTGACCGAATGCATGAACAATGTAATTTGTGATATCTACTACATTATTGATAGGACGCAGTCCGATGATACGGAGTTTATTCTGCAACCATTCCGGACTTTCTTTAACCGTTACACCTTTCACAGTTACACCAGCATAGCGAGGGCAAGCCTCACTGTTTTCAACTGTAACTTTGATATCCAAATCATTATTTTCAACGGAGAAAGTATCTACAGACGGCCTCTTCAGAGAAGTCGGTTTGTTATTTTGCACCAGATAAGCATACAAGTCACGAGCTACACCATAATGCGAACAAGCATCAGCACGATTCGGAGTGATATCCACTTCCAACACATAGTCGCTCTTTATGTTATAATAATCTTTGGCAAGAGTCCCCGGAACTGCATCAGCGGGCAGAACGATGATACCTGCATGATCCGTACCAATACCTATTTCATCTTCAGCACAAATCATACCGTTGGACTCAACACCACGGAGTTTTGACTTTTTAATCGTAAAACATTCATCCCCGTCATAGAGTTTTGCACCCAAAGTAGCAACTACCACTTTCTGACCGGCAGCCACATTCGGCGCACCGCATACTATCTGTACAGGTTCTCCCTGTCCCAGATTTACAGTAGTCACATGCATGTGGTCTGAATTCGGATGAGGAACGCATGTCAACACTTCACCTATCACGAGACCTTCCAGTCCGCCTTTAATTGTTTGCACTTCTTCTACACTACCTGTTTCCAGACCTATAGAAGTCAATGCAGCCGCAACTTCTTCCGGTGTCAAATCGAAATCGACATACTCTTTCAACCAATTATAAGAGATATTCATATCATTAATTTTTTATTGTTTCCAAAAGTGACCCGCAAAATTACAAAGTTTTTTTGGATGACAGGGAATTATCCGATAAGAAATTAATGAAAACAACCGAAACTACATGATAAACAGTAATTCCGGCTGTAATATTAAAATTCTTATATTAATTTACCGATAACCTAGAATGGCAACGGTCCATCCGACCCCACCCCACCAAACGGATTATCTGTTTGAGGAGCGAACTCAGCCGGAGGCGGTATACTGCCATCACCTACCGCATTTATTTTGGAGCCATAAGTAGCTCCGCCTCCTTCTGCCGGATGCGGAATCACCATATCATCCTCCGGATTCTGGAAACGGGTGTACTGACCGATAAAGCGCAAACGAACATCACCTACCGCACCATTACGATGCTTAGCAATAATAATTTCTGCCATACCACGCAAATCAGTACCATCTTGCGATGTATAGATTTTATAATATTCAGGACGATGAATGAAACATACCATATCGGCATCCTGCTCAATGGCTCCCGATTCACGCAAGTCACTCAATTGCGGACGTTTACCTTCTTCACCTTCACGACTCTCCACACCACGATTCAACTGCGACAAGGCTATAATAGGAATATTCAACTCCTTCGCCAAACCTTTCAACGAACGCGAAATGGTACTTACCTCTTCCTGACGACTACCAAACGACATACCACTTGCATTCATCAACTGCAGGTAGTCGATAATAATAATCCTCACTCCATGCTCACGCACCAGACGACGGGCTTTTGTACGAAGCTCAAATACAGACAAAGAAGGAGTATCATCCACATACAACGGCGCATCCAGAAGATCACGCAATTTATAGTCCAACTGCTGCCATTCATAATCTGCCAGCTGTCCACTCTTGATTTTCTCACTCGGAATTTCGCACGCATTGGATATCAAACGATTCACCAACTGTACGTTACTCATTTCAAGCGAAAACACAGCTACCGGATTGCGATAATTCACCGCAATATTCTTTGCCATGGAAAGCACGAAAGCCGTCTTACCCATTGCCGGACGGGCAGCGATAATAATAAGGTCAGATCTCTGCCAACCGGAAGTCATCTTATCAAGTTTGGTAAAACCACTCTCCAAACCACTCAAACCATCGGTACGGGCAGCTGCAATCTGAATTAACTGGTATGCTTCAGCAATAACCGGATTAATCTGTGTATAATCCTTCTTCATGTTCTGCTGAGAAATCTCAAAGAGCCTTCCCTCAGCTTCCTGCATTAAGTCGTCCACGTCCAGAGTCTCATCAAAAGCCTTGCTCTGAACATTGCTGGTAAACGTAATCAGTTCGCGTGCCAATGCTTTCTGCGCGATGATACGTGCATGATATTCAATATGTGCCGAAGAGGCAACCTTACTACTTAACTGGGTAATGTAGAACGGTCCGCCCACCTCTTCCAGATCACCACGTTTAGCAAGCTGTTCTTTTACCGTGAGGATATCCACCGGCTTCTGATTCACAGCCAGATCGGTGATAGCGGAATAAATCAACTGGTGCCGGTGTTCATAAAAAGACTCCGGGCGAAGAATTTCACTTACCAATGAATAAGCGTCTTTCTCAATCATCAATGCTCCCAACACAGCTTCTTCCAATTCCGGCGCCTGCGGCTGTATACGTCCGTAGTCAGTTACAGGCTGCACTTTTGCCTTGGAGTTACTTCGGGGAGTTCTTTTTTGTTCTGCCATTTTTAAATACTATGAATTATAAAGGGATGGCAAAGATAACGCTTATTAATCAAAATCATCCCTATTCTACCAAACAAAAAAAGAGCCATTCCCGAAATTCGAAAACAGCTCTTTACGTTTATATCAAACTTATTCTTAAATGGTCATTGCCTGACCGCCAATCACACCTGCAATGGCACTGGCTACGGCAATAATGACTTTCAATATCACATTCCAACTCGTTTTTTTCATAAGAGAAGCTTTTTTAATGATTAATATTCAGCGATCAACAGACTGCGCAGTCTTTAATTTTTAATCCTTAATTCTTTAATTTCCAAAGTTGCTGACTTTGGAAATTACCCCAGAGGATCGTCTTCTATTCCCCCATCACCCGAATTACCTCCTGAGCCACCATCTGAACCACCTCCTGATGGAACATTAGCTAAATTTTTCAGATAATCATCCAGGCTGACCAAATCCAGTTTTTCACCGGCACGGGTAGCAGTCTTGGTTATCTTCAGTTCCCTGTTGGCCTGGAAGCAGATGCGAACACTCTCCACACTCTTGGCGGTCACATCTTCAGTCTTATCTTCTCCCTTAGATTTTGCAGCCAGCATAAATACGCCCAATCCGGCAATATTTACAGTTTTACCTTCCAGCAACTGCTCTTTCAGCTTCTCCACGAAGTTCTGCATAGTACTCCGGATATCACCGATAGAAAGCGAAGAACGATCCTGCATCTTCTGGGCTATAAATGCCAAGTCCACGCTCTGTCCTAAAGTTATTAACTGAGGGAAAAACTTTTTGGGAGAATTCTCAACCCGAGGGTCAGACGGCCTCTCTACCGTTCTAAAAATTACACTCATACTTTTTCATTTAGAGATTTAAATTCTGTTTTTAATTTACTTTGTTGATCAACGTTGATGCAAAGGTGAGGATTAAATCTCTAATAAAAGCAGGAAAATGAGTGAAGAGAGCGTTTTTTCTGAGAAAAGTTGTAAGTAGTTATAAATGAATATTATACCTAAGCGTTATAAATTACTTTTTCAAACACGCTTTTATTTGCTCCACGATGTATGCCACATCTTCATCCGTCACCCAAGGTCCGGCAGGGATACATAACCCCATATTGAATAAACGTTCTGAAACACCATTTACATAACAAGGATTATTCACATAGACAGGCTGAAGATGCATAGGTTTCCACAAAGGACGGGTCTCAATACCTTTGGCATCAAGTTGCACACGAACTTCATCATAATTAGTACCAGTCTTCTCCGAATCAATCAGAATCGTAGATAACCAATAGTTAGCATTGAAGCGATCGTCAGGATTAGATTTCAGTGTAATACCTTCCACACCTTCAAAAGCCTTTGCATAAAGATCATGCACATGGCGGTGATGGGCAATATGATCTTCCAGCACAGTCATCTGACCACGGCCGATCCCCGCACAGATATTACTCATGCGATAATTGTAACCGATCTTTTCATGCTGGTAATGAGGGAAAGGTTCACGGGCCTGAGTAGCATAAAACATGGTCTGCTTCTTTGCCGCTTCATCAGGAACGATTAACGCACCACCACCCGAAGTAGTGATCATCTTATTTCCATTGAAAGACAACACACCAAAAGTACCGAACGTACCACACTTTTGTCCCTTGAACTCAGAACCTAAAGCTTCGGCAGCATCTTCCAATACAGGAATATCATATTTCGCAGCAATAGCACAAATCTCATCTATCCTGGCAGGCATACCATAAAGATGTACAGGAAGAATAGCTTTGGGCTTTTTACCTGTTTTCGCAATTCGGTCTTTGATAGCTTCTTCCAGTAAAGCAGGGTCCATATTCCAGGTATCTTCTTCACTATCGATAAATACAGGCGTAGCCCCCTGATAAGCCACCGGATTAGCTGAAGCACAGAAAGTGAATGACTGGCAAATTACCTCATCACCTGCACTGACGCCAAGCTGAATTAAACCTAAATGGATGGCTGCCGTACCTGCCGACAATGCGACTACTTCCTTATTCTGTCCCACAAAATGTTTCAGGTCGTCTTCGAAAGCATTGACGTTGGGACCCAAAGGAACTACCCAATTTGTATCGAAAGCTTCGCGTATAAAGTCTTGCTCCTTGCCACTCATATGAGCGAGGCAAAGATAAATTCTCTTGTCCATGAAAATATATGATTAAAAGAAAATAATAAATTGAAAAGTAAAAGACTATTTTTGCCACAAGTAGTATGGAACCAATAGCCATTTAAGGATTTTGTTACATTTTATAAACAATGATTTTAATACCATATCAGAAAAAAGAAGTTATTAAATATCAAGCATGCTTTTACTTAACTTCTATACAAAGGAAAAAAAGTAGATTTCCTATCAAAATTTATGTCCAACATAGCCTTTTCCTCTACCAAAGCATTATATATATTTTGGTTAAAGATCTGTTTTCCTATTGAAAACTGATAATCAGATGCACGATTAAATGCAGCCTTAAACTTATAGAGATTATCTTCATTAGATCCGATTCCACCTCCTAAATGAAAAGTCTTAAACCCTTGTTGACATCCCCAAATTGCAACCTTATACAACAGTAAATTACTAGGAGCTAAATTACGAAACTCACTTAATGAACCCGATAAATGATAATGCATTTGATTATTTGCAAAAAGAATGATAGACATTGCTATTATTTTATTGTCATAAACAGCATAAAACATTTCATAATTATCAAATAAATCTTTATGGATAGAGTGATAAAAATTATTCTCAAAATAATAGTATTTATCCGCACCATCCTTGGTCATTGTTTCATTATAAATCTGTATAAAATCACCAAATAAAGAATTGGATTTACCATGGAATATTTCAACTCCATTTTTTTCGGATTTACGTATCATATTACGATTTTTACTAGTAATATTCTGCCATATCATATCTTCAGAAGACAAATTCAAAGCAATAGTCTTACCCAAATCTATCACAGTTGATATTTCGCGCATATTCTCTGCATTTTTTAACACAGGATGATATCGAACAAAATTATCTACAATATTATTTTTAACCATACAGGAACAAAAATCTTTGTTGAAGCTCTCAAGATTTTCAAAAGAGATTTCCCCATTAAAAAGTACTCCACCATAACCATAAGGAGTTATTATGTCATAGAAAATATTGTTAATGCAACGTTTCATATATACATATATAGCCCTTAAAGTAGAAGAAGTATAATATAGTAATTGAGGTTCACCATCTCCGTGAATGTAGAAAGATTTAACATATCCACTTAAATAATACACATCATAATTAGGAAATGATTTAACAATTTCATCCCATGTTGTTGATTGACCAAGATCTATAATCTGTATCATATTAACACTTGCCTTAATTTGTATGATAATTCACATATATCATCTTCAGCATAACGACCATCACAATGGATAGATAGTATCCGCCCACTAATATCATTCACAGCAGGCTCCACTATTGCATCACTTGGTATATTCCATAGTATCGCAGGATAAATAGCCATTTGAATAAACTTCTTATAGACCAATTCTCGTGTTTTTATATCATCCATAATAATAATAAAGGAGAATGGATTACAAAACTCTTCTTCTGGAGTTAAAATATTAATATCTTTAAAAAATGTATCTCTCAAATATTTCCAATTCTTCTTTTTGATATTATACCATGCATTAATATCAAAATGATTCAAATAATTTATAGATTCACTATCTATAAGAGAAAAAGGAAGGGATGATAAAAGTTCTTCCGTATTTATAAATTTTGTTCTGAATTCATTCTTTAAAATTCCTTTTCCCTTCAAGTATGTACTTTTCTGCGCCATTGCTTCCCAGCGTATTTTAGCAATTGAGCAATTTTCTGACGTTAAAGTTGGCTTTTTTTCTATTGTCTTACTTTTAGGAGACCATAACATTCCCCCTTCCGCAATTGGAAGGGACTTCCGTAATGAAGCTATGCACCAATCAGCATTACTATATAAAGCCCAATGCCCTAACAAATCATGAGAATGATCTTCTATAACTGGTATTGAAATGTTTTTCTCATCCCGATAATTCCTTAACCCAAAATAGTTAACCCTAAATAGCACATCTCCAGTTTGAAACTTTAACTTTGAGATACTATTTATATCATCACAAGTTGGATAATCTACATAATAAATAATTTCAACTCCTGTAGCCTCTATTGCTTCAATCACCTCATAGCAAAAATATTGCGGCATCCAGATGCGCTGCCACCCATTTTGTTCTATCAAGGCTTTTATACATTGACGACCATTGGCATAAAATAAAGCATTAGGATATATTCTTTGTAAAGAAGCTCTATTAGAAAAGTAATCGTCCAACAAATGATAATCAGAACCAAATTCTCTCATACTTCAAAAGAATTTAGCCATAAGGATTACATCTTGGTATTTACCATCTTTATATTGTTCACGTTTTAATAAGCCTTCTTGTACAAATCCATTCTTAATATAAAGAGATAATGCCGTCTTATTAGTACTTAAGAGCGATAAAGTAATTTTTTGTACATTTAACTGATCTCTCGCAAATGAGATCATAGCTTCTGTACATAATTGCCCTATTCCTCTTCCTTGATATTTTTCATCTGCAATCATTATTGCATATTCACATTTTCTAATTCTATAGTCAATATTATACAATCCGACATGGCCTACTATATGCTGGTTTTCAATATCCTCAATCAAAAACAATACTTCATCAAGCTTAGAATTATGATAATCAATCCATTTGGAAATATCTTCTATAGAATAGAATGTATTAAAGCCCCCTAATAAAGAAGCAACTTTAGCATTATTCTTCAATATAAACAACTGATCCTTATCTAAAGAATTAGCTTTTCGTAACCTAATAGCATCATTCAACAAAATCATAAATGTAACCTTTCCATAAAATTTAGATCATCTACATCTTTCATATCACTAGCTCCATCACCCACACCAGACTTTGTTAAAACTTTCCCAATAGTCATTCTAACAATTTTAAGATCAAGAGTAAAGGAGCAATGATCTACATACCATACATCATATTCAAACTTCTTACTAAATTTTAAAAGGTTACGTCCTTGGCACTGCGCCCAGCCTGTAATACCTGGACGAACTTCATGTCGACGGGCCTGTTCTTCAGAATAAAGAGGAAGATATTGCGGAAGTAAGGGGCGAGGGCCTATCAAGGCCATATCGCCTTTCAACACATTAATCAATTGAGGCAATTCATCAATAGAAGTGGAACGAACGAACCTTCCTATTTTTGTTAAACGTTTCTCATCCGGCAATAAGTTGCCATCTTCATCCCGTTCATCAGTCATTGTTTTGAATTTGATGACTTTGAAAAGTTTTCCATTCTTTCCAGGACGTTCTTGAAGAAAGAAAGCGCCTGCACCCTTATTTGCAAAATGCAACCAGATTGTCATAGCTAATAATATTGGGCAAATAATTATTAATACAAAAAAAGCAATGATAAAATCAATCAGTCGCTTAAAATAATGTAAATACATAAATGATTAATGAATTCTATTAATTTATATATTATAATACTATATATTGATCTGCATTCTTGTAGGTATAGTGAGAAGCTGCATTTAGTGCATTTCTCGCCAAACAAGCCTTATATTCTTTATCTTCTACTAGCCTATTAATATAACAAATCATCCGTTCAACCTCATCTTTCTCAAAACATTGACCACAATGTTCTTTCTCCACCAATAAACCTATTTCTGACTTCTTGGGAGCAATACACAACAAGGGTGAACCAACAGATAGAATATTGTAAGTCTTACTAGGTACACTAACAAATGCCGTATCCTCCGTCAATGTCACAACAGACAAATCAGCCGCACACAGTGAATTCTTCATTCTATTTGCAGGCTGCCAGTCTAAGAAGGTACAATTATTTAGATTATATTGGTTTGCCAAATCCATTAATTGAGATTTCTTCCCGCCATTACCTATAATCATAAAATAAATGTCCCTAGTCTCCTTAAGTTTACGAGCTAATTCCAATATAATCTCTACATTATGTGTATAACCGATATTACCAGAATACATAATTACAAATTTCCCTTGTAGTCCATGCTCTTGTATAAAAGGATTATCTTTTTTAAGAATTGGAGTCAGAGAATTTGTAGAACTCCAATTGGGTATTACTCGAACCAAAGATTCATCTACATATTGTTTTAGTAACTCCTTCATTCCACTACTCAAAGTAAAAATCCGTATAGCATTTTTATATAACCTTACATTAATTTTCGCCCAAAATTTATAAATTAAAGTATTAGATGATATCTTCATATTTCTAAGCGCATCTGGATAAATATCATATACAATAATTATATATTGATTATTCAATAATAAAGATGCAAAATAGGTAATAGGCGGATTAGTAACATAAATAACCAAAGCATTTGAAAACTTAAATAATAAAATAAAGAATATTTGTACAAAACCAATAGTCCATGTAAGAATCCTTTTAAAAACAGACGATTTATTATAAGATATTATCTTATATATTTTGACATTAGGAGACAATTTTCGTTCATACTCTTCCACCCTTCCTGTTATGAGTGTTACATCTTTATAAACCTTACAGTATGCATTAACAATATCAACAGTCAAATAACCTGTTGACTGATTTATTATAACCACTTTATTTATATTCATTTTCATCTTAAATCAACGCCTAGCTTTGTCAAGATCATACAGCAGTACAAATCAATCAATTTTATTTAATGTAACTTTTCCGATACAACTTCTTCACAAAACTCATGTCATGGGCTAACATGATTCTCACTAACTCAGGAAAACTAGTTTTTATCGGATTCCAGCCGAGTAAAGTTTTTGCTTTAGTTGGATCACCTAACAATTGTTCTACCTCACAAGGACGGAAATACTTAGGATCTATCTCTACAAGAACCTTACCACTTTTTACATCAATCCCTTTTTCATGAATTCCTTCACCTTCCCAACAAAGATCAATGCCAGCCTCTCGAAAAGCTAAAACAGCAAATTCACGAACAGTATGCATCTCACCAGTAGCTATTACAAAATCTTCTGGCGTATCGTGTTGAAGGATGAGCCACATACACTCTACATAATCTTTCGCATATCCCCAATCACGGCGAGCATCAAGATTGCCTAAATACAATTTATCTTGAAAACCTTGAGCAATACGAGCAGCAGCTAAAGTAATTTTTCTTGTAACAAATGTTTCACCACGTCGTTCACTCTCATGATTAAAAAGAATGCCGTTCACAGCAAACATATCATAACTTTCCCGATAATTCTTTGTAATCCAGAAACCATATTGTTTGGCTACCCCATAAGGGCTACGAGGATAAAAAGGAGTAGTTTCTTTCTGAGGGACCTCTTGAACTTTACCAAAAAGTTCAGAAGTAGAAGCTTGGTAAATTCGCGTTTTTTTCTCCAAACCAAGAATACGGACTGCTTCAAGCATACGAAGTGTTCCTATAGCATCAGCTTCAGCCGTATATTCAGGAACATCAAAAGATACTTTTACATGACTT
>ENA-UPXC01001360-UPXC01001360.1-human-gut-metagenome-genome-assembly--contig:-NODE-1360-length-35830-cov-109.242805_pt1 | contig 35830 bp, 29 predicted proteins | sample MGYA00250047_ERZ773371 | MGnify/ENA primary metagenome ERZ773371 (study PRJEB29103, sample SAMN06111975) | human gut metagenome | biome: human gut; feature: ankylosing spondylitis patient; material... | reverse complement strand
CCTCTTTAGCTCAGTCGGTTAGAGCACCTGACTGTTAATCAGGGTGTCGCCTGTTCGAGTCAGGCAAGAGGCGCCAGAAGAAAAGGCAATGTTCCACAGAACATTGCCTTTTTTGTTTGTCCCACACTACACCCTTTTTCTGTACAGCCATGCAGTCGTGTTTCTCCTCTGTTTTGGGGCTTCTCTGTCCCAAAAACACAGCATCCATGCGAAAAAAGCATCAAGCATAATGATTTCTTAAAATTTGACTACTTGAAGAAGATGTCACATTGTGGTATACTGCTTATAAGCTTTGGGAATTTGTATCTGTTTTTCCAAAGTCCGGCACACAGATCAAAGGGTAGGTGCTCCCTTCTTTTGATAGCAGCCGACCGGTGTTTTGTCATGGTTCTCCGCAGGACAGGACAAAGCACCGGTCTCTGTGCTGTTGTTTCAGGCTCCGGCTCTTTTCACGTTGTCAGATCTGCGGCAGGCCGCTTCTTCAAAACGCCTGCCGCTGTTTGAATAAATTTGTATATGATCAAAGGAAGCATCTATGCGTTATACCTATGTCCGGCAGCACGACACCACTGACTGTGCGGCTGCCTGCCTCGCAATGGTGTGCCTCCATTACAAAAAGGAAGTTACCATCACCCGCCTGCGCGATATGATGGGTACCGACCTGAAAGGCACGAACCTTGTTGGTTTGCAGAAAGCCGCTAATGAGTTGGGTTTCACCACTGCAGCGGTTCGCGTAGACCGTGAAAATTTCCTCAGCGATTTCTCGCTGCCCTGCATTGCGCAGGTCATCACCGATCAGGGTCTGGCCCACTTTGTGGTTGTCTTTAAAAAGACCACCATCAAAGATGACGGTGAGCGTCGTCGGCACATGCTGAAAGAAGCCGAAGCCGCCAAGGAAGATGAGAAGAACGGCAAAAAACACAAGTGCAAGGATTATGTCGTGATCGGCGACCCTGGCAGTGAGCTGAAAAAGATCTCTCTGGATGAGTTCTACAAGAACTTTACCGGTGTTCTGCTGCTGATGAACCCCACCTCGGAGTTCAAGGGCGGTAAGATCGAAAAGGGCGGCATGTTCAAGCGTTACATCGACCTGTTGCTGCCCCAGAAAAAGCTCTTTGCCTATGCGATCCTGAGTTCTCTGATCGTTACGATTCTGGGCATTGCCTCCTCCATGTTCAACAAGATCCTGATGGACGAGGTCTTGCCATATGGCCTAGACAATCTGCTGGTCACGCTGATCCTTGTGTTCAGCATGGTCAGCATCACCAATACGCTGGTGGGCTTTGTCCGGCAGTGGGTTCTGATCCACCTATCCATCAAGATCGATATTCCGCTGATGCTGGGTTACTTCGGGCATATCTTCCGTCTGCCCATGAAGTTCTTTGCCACCCGCAAGACTGGTGATATCACCACCCGTTATTCGGATGCAAACACCATCAAATCCATCTTCACCAGCATTGCGCTGAGCCTGATCATGGATATCTCGATGGCCATTATTACCGGTATCATTCTGTTCCGCATGAATGCGATGCTCTTCTCGATCTCGCTGTTCATGGCTCTGGTCAGCATTCTGCTGGTGCTGATTTACAAGCAACCTTACAAAAAGATCAACGAAGAGACCATGGTGCAGTCCGCTGCACTGAACAGCCAGATGATCGAAAGCCTGCGCGGCATTGAGACGGTCAAGTGCAACGCCAACGAGGATACCGAAATGGAGAACCTCGAGCGTGAGTACATCAAGAGCCTGAAGATCAGCCTGCGCTCCAGCAAGATCAGCACCACGCAGGGCCTGATTTCCTCCTTCATTTCCACCGGTTTCAGCATGCTGACCACCTATGTGGGTATCAGTCAGGTTCTGAAGGGGGAGATGACACTGGGCGGATTCATGGCCTTCAGCACGCTGTCCTCTTACTTTACTTCTCCGCTGAGCAACCTGATTGGTCTGCAGATGCAGATTCAGGAGGCCAGCATTTCCATGAAGCGTCTGGGCGAGATCATGGATTATCCCTCCGAGACGGTCGGCGACGAAGACCGCACCGATCTGGACAAGGTGGAGGGCGATATCGAGTTCAAGGATGTCACTTTCCGTTATGGCAACCGTGCCCCTGCACTGGATCACATCAGCTTTACCATTCCGGCCGGTAAAAAGGTCGCGCTGGTGGGCAGCAGCGGCAGCGGCAAATCCACGATCACCAAGCTTCTGCTCAAGTATTATGAACCGGAAGATGGCGAGATCGACTTGAACGGTGTGAATCTGGCTGAATACACCAATGATTCTGTCCGCCGCGCAATTTCTTATGTGCCGCAGAACGTTGAGCTGTTCAGCAAGACCATTTATGATAACATCCGCGTTTCCCGTATGGACGCTACGATGGACGAAGTTAAGGAAGCTGCCAAGAAGGCAGATGCTCACGACTTTATCCGTCATCTGCCCCTGCAGTATAACACCTATCTGGAAGAAGCAGGCAACGGCCTGTCCGGCGGTGAAAAGCAGCGCATTGCGCTGGCACGCGCTTTCCTGAAAGATTCCAACCTCTACATTCTGGATGAATCCACCAGTAATCTGGATTTTGCTACGGAAAATCTGATCTTCAACATGATCTACGATCAGCTTGCAGATCGTTCCATGCTGATCGTAGCTCACCGCCTGTCCACTGTTCGTGACTGTGATCTGATCCTTGTGATGGATCACGGCAAGATCGTGGAACGCGGCACGCACGATGAGCTGCTTGCCAAGGAAGGCAAGTACTACGAGCTGTGGAACATGCAGCAGGGTATCTACCGCAGCAAAAAGGCAGAGCCCAAGCAGTCTGTCATGCAGGCCGTGGTGGAAGAGGATGACGACGGTGAGTCGATCACCTATTGATGTGTTGCAGCCGGGTGCGCACCCGGTTACATATGAAAGGGAGTCATTCATGATGGATAGCTTGATTTGACATAGTTTTGCTGTGTCAGATAAAAAGAGCTAGAAAGACTTTCTGTTTAGTAGAAGTAGATGGTGTTATCCTGAACAGGCCCCGCCTGCTCAGGTAACTATGCCTCACTATGGTGTGCCCGGAGGCAAAATGCCTCCGGGCACATTTTATTTGCAAGATCCCTATTACTTTTATAAGTAGTAGGCGATCGGGAGCGGAGAGGAAGCTGCTCTCTGCAGCGGTTTTCTCCCCTTTCTCGATTGCCTATTACTGCCTCTTCTGAGGTAAATCTGAAAAGGAACCGAGGTATTCAACATGAAAGAGATCAAAGTAGCCGAGAACAAGACCCTGAAGCTCACCAATGTGCTCTCCCGTGAGATCCATCCGGAAGAGATGGCCAGTCTGCCCGTGGTGCTGACCCAGATGCACAACTTTATCAAGAGCAACAACGCACAGCCCATTGGCCCCATTGTGCAGGCCATGGTGGTTGGTGAGGACCGTCAGATGCACCTGTACATGATGCAGCAGGCTACCCAGTTCATCGGCCAGATGGAGCAGGACTACCATATGGATGCTGTTCTGCGCGTGAAGAACTGCCTGTATGCCCACTACACCGGCCCCATGCCCGAAAGCCAGCTGGCTTCCTACAAGCTGCAGGTCCACGCTTTTGAGAATGAGCAGAAACTGACCGGCACCTCCTATACCATCTATGTCAATCAGGACGAGGATGATGCCGTGGTCGATGTCTTTATGGAGACCAAGTAATTATGACGATTAAAGTTCAGAACCTTTCGGATCTGCAGGATCGCCGCATCATGATGGAAAAAAAGCTGCCGCCTTATGGCTACGCTTTTGTCATTCTGGTGGGCATCTTCATGCTGTTTCTGGTGGTGTGGAGCACCCATACCAACCGCATTTATGTCAGCCAGAACGCAGGCACCGTGCAGGCCAGCAATAAAACCTATATCATGTCCAGTTATTCCGGCTCCATTACCGAGATGTATATTTCGGAGGGCAGCTATGTGAACGAGGGCGACCTCGTGGCCCACATCAAGAGCACGGATATCGACATGCAGCAGGATAACCTGGAAAGCCAGCTCAAGATCTACCAGACCCAGCTGGACCAGTACAACAAGCTGCTGCAGTGCGTGCAGGATGATACCAACTACTTCAGCGAGACAAACCCCGAAGATCAGCCCTACTACTATCAGTACGAGACCTACAAGAGCCAGGTCTCTCAGAAGACCTTTGATGCCACGGCCTATCAGGCTGCCGGTTACTCCGATGCTCAGATCAAGACCATGATGGAGCAGAGCCAGAGCGAAGTAGAAGCTCTGTACTACTCCACCATGCAGTCCATCTCCCAGAGCATTACCAGCGCACAGAGCAACGTGGACAACGTTCAGGCTCAGCTCGATGCCTTGAACACCGGTGCCAACGATTACTACATCTACGCCCCCACCTCCGGTGTGATCCACATGGATACTCCTTACAAAGAGGGCATGGTGCTGAGCGCAGGCTCCCCGCTGGCCACTGTTGCCAGCGAGAACGACGATCTGGAGATCGTTGCCATGGTCACCGTGAATGACCGCCCGCTGCTTCATGTGGGTGACCCGTGCAAGATTGCCATTACCGGCCTTTCGGAGTATTCCTATGGCACCCTGACCGGCACTGTAACGGCCATTGACAGTGACGTGACGGCCAGCTCCAACGCTTCCTACTATAAGATGACCATTAAGCCCGATGCCACTTATGTGGTGAGCCGCAGCGGCGACAAGGTGGATCTTTCCAACGGCATGAGCGTTACTGCCCGCGTGGAGTACGATCAGGTCACCTATTTCGAGTACGCAATGGAAGCCCTGGGCGTTCTGTTCCGCTAAACCGGAGCTGTGCTGACTGCCAGCCGCCGTTATATCACCCAAAGAGGTACACTTACTATGAAATCAACCGCAAAAAAACTGGCCGTCTGTGCGGCAGCGCTCTGCCTGCTGGCCTGCGGCACAGCTGTGTCTGCGGCCGCAGCAAGCCCTGTCTCCGGCCTTGCCCTGAGCGGCGTTGCCATGCCCTGGGATCAGGACGTGCCTGCCGAAAGCATTGAGGCCGGCAGCTATACCGCCAACATGCTGCTGGGTTCCTCTCAGCAGCTGTCTCCTGTGGTGCGTCCGCGCAACTCTACCGACTCGGTTGTCTTTATCTCGGACGATACTTCCATTCTGACCGTGAGCAACTCCGGTGTCGTGCAGGCTGTGGGCGTAGGCACCACCCGCATCACCGCTGCCGCAGGCAACCAGATCTGTGCCTACACCATCGTTGTCTCCATGGATTCTTCCATGATCGTTACCGAGATGGACCTTTCCCTTTCCTCCAACACTATCTATGTTGGCAACTCGGTCTCGGCACAGCTGCAGGTGCGGCCTACTTCGGCTTCCAACTATGCCACCGTCGCCCTGACCTCTTCCAATGAGAAGGTCGCCACGGTGAACAATTTCGGCCGTGTTACCGGCATTGCCCCCGGCACCGCCACCATTACCGCTACCTGCGGTTCGGTGACTGCTACCACCAATGTCACGGTCATGAGTATTCCCAACTCCGGCGCCAGCACCGCCAGCACTGGTTCTTCCAACAGCGGTCAGGTCGTCACGGTGAATCCTTCCTACGTTGTGCTCAAGCCCGGTGCCACCCGCACCCTGACCGCCAGTGTCAAGCCTTCTTCCGCTTCCCAGAAGTTCACCTATAAGTCCGCCAACAGCAACATTGCCACGGTCAGCCCCAGCGGCGTGATCACGGCTGTGGGCACCGGCGCTACTTCCATTACCGTTTCCAACGGCACTGCATCCGCCATGGTCACGGTCATCGTCAACCGTTCGGCTGCATCTTCTTCCGATAATTCTTCGGACAGCAACTCCACCGAACCGGATAACGATGCTCCCATCGAGATCGATCCCGTTGTGCAGGCCATTCAGGACAGTGAGGACAACGAGATCGTTTTCACACAGGCCGAGGTGCCTACCGTGACCGGTGATATCCTCAATGCGCTGCGCACCACCGGCAAGACCCTGTGCGTGGTGGGCGATGGCTACACAATGCAGATTGCAGGCAGCGGTGTCAAGAGCACCACCAGTGAGCTGGACACCATGCTCACCCTGACTGAGTCCGATCAGGGCATCGAGTTTGAGCTGGACAAGGGCAAGGCTCTTCCCTGCTCGGTGCGCATCGATCTGGATGTGAGCACCTATACCCGCCTGTATCTGTACAACACCGTCTCCAACAAGTGGCAGTACCTGAACAGCTACACCGACGGCATCATCACTGCCGATACTGCAGGCCGTTATCTGCTGACCAACCAGAACCTGAAATTTGCCAATATCAACTGGACCTTCTTCATTGCCGGTGGTGTTGTAGTGGTTCTGATCGGCATTGCATATGTTGTGCTGAAAAAGCGCTACTGGTTCTGGTAATTTTCAAAACCACTCTTTCATGAAACAGTAAGACCCTCTCTGAGTGTGATATGCTCCCCCTAGAGTAGACAGAGTAAAACAAAAACTCTGCGTACTCTGGGGGTATTTTTATATCAAGAAAGAGCAATCACTTTTGCACAAAAAATTCGCCGTTTCCTTGTGGAAACGGCGAACAAAAACTTATATTATTTCTCTGTCTACTTGACGGAGCGCACTTCAATGGAACGCCTGGGCTTTGTTTGCATTATGATGTCTGCCTTCGTTACTTTTCAATGGGCTGCGAGGGCTTCCAGCCCTTGTAGTTCTCGTAGCGGCTCTCGCGGATCTTGGTGTGGGACCAGATCTCGTCCGCAGTTGGCTGCCAGTTGGCTGCATAGTTCTTGCACTTCTCGCACAGGTGCTCCACGCTCTCCGGCGACTGCAGGTCGGTGCTGTGGGCACCGGTCTCGTGCACCATCTTCTGCAGCAGTTCGGGGTTTTCCAGCATCGGGCAGGGACGCAGATGGTTCTTGTTGAAGGGCTGGCCGTTGTGATAAGCCATGAACAGCGGGCTGTGCAGAATTTCCAGAATGCTCTGGTCGTGGATATTGGCATTGGAGTAGTGGATGAACACGCACGGCTCTGCGTCACCGGCAGAGTTGATGTGGAAGTAGTTGCGTCCGCCGGCAATACAGCCGCCCACGAACTCGCCATCGTTCTGGAAATCCATCGGGTAGAACGGGATATCGCACTTTTCCGAGCGCAGATAGCGGATGCGGTCGATCATATATTTGCGCTGCTCCGGGGTAGGCATCAGTTCCGGTGCTGCCTCGTTGCCCACGGGCATGTAGTGGAAGTAGAAGCCGAAGTGTGCACCCTTCTCGCACAGGAAACGCATGAACTCATCGTTGGTAACAGCTTCGATGTTATCGCGGGTGTAGCAGATGGACGTGCCGAACACGATGCCGTGCTCCTTGAGCAGATCCATAGCATGCATAACAGCGGCATAGTGCCCCTCACCGCGGCGGGCATCGTTGGTCTCCGGGGTGCCCTCGATGGACAGCATGAAGGCAATGTTGCCCAGACGCACCACCTCTTTGCAGAACGGCTCATCGATGAGGGTGGAGTTGGTGTAGATGGCAAACTGCACATCGTTGTGCTTCTCGGCCAGCTTCAGGATATCAGCCTTACGCACCAGCGGCTCGCCGCCGGTCAGCATGTACAGGTACACGCCCAGCTCCTTGCCCTCGGTAACGATCTTGTCCATATCCTCAAAGCTGAGGTTGTTCTTGTTGCCATACTCGCCAGCCCAGCAGCCCACGCAGTGCATATTGCAGGCGGAAGTGGGGTCGAACAGGATCAGCCAGGGGATGTTGCACTGATACTTCACGCGGTTCTCGCGGATGGTCTTGGTGCCGCGGAAGAAAGCCTCGTATCCCAGATTCAGCGCCATAGTGCGGGCCACGTTGGGGTCGGTCTGATCCAGCACACAGTTGATGAGCTTGGACCATTTGCTGTCGGGGTCGGTCAGGGTCTGTCTGGCGTGTTCGTAGGCTTCATCGCTGAACGAACTGCCATAGAACTGCTTTGCGACATCCACCAGCTGTCCCACGGTTTTCTGACGGTCTTTATCGGCATGAGAAAGCACCACGTCCACCATTTTACCAACGGCAGCACGCTGCATTTTATGAGTCAGGCTCTCAACAGAAGTATTCATTATCCTTTTCCTCCAAACGGTATTTTTCGGAAATCTCTTTTTCTATTTCTATGCCATTACTCTACCATTCTATCCCACAAGTTACCATAAACAGAAAAAGCGCCGTGATAGAAAACCCATCACGGCGCGGATTATGATAAAATTTTGTCGTTCTTCCGGTTCAACCGTCCTGTTCCAGATGGATCTTATTGCTGGCAAGGCGGCATAACGCGCGGCGCAGATCGCCCTGCAGCATCCGTCCCATACGTTCTACCATCACAGCGGGCTCGGTCTTCATATCCCGGCGGATCCATTCCAGCACCACGCCCACCAGCGCATATTTGTAAAAATCCACCACAAACTGCTTGTCATCGTCCTGCACGGTGATGTCGCGGCATTCGCGATCCGCAAATTCCTTCAGCATGGAGTCCAGAAGTTTGTACAGATACTGCTCCACCTGTTCACGACCCACAGAGCGGTATACGTTCAGTACCAGTGCTTTGTTATCCCGGATCTGGTGCAGGATGTCCAGAAATGCTTCGGTCCATGTATCAAAGCTCTGGCGGCCTTCCATCGTCTTGGCCGCATCTTCCATCAGGATCCAGTCCACCAGATCGTAAATATCCTTAAAGTGGTAGTAGAAGGTCATGCGGTTCACGCCGCAGTCCTCGGTGATATCGTTGATTGTGATTTTATTGAGGGGCTTTTCCAGCAGCAACTTTTTCAGCGATGCTTCCAGTGCCCGCTTCGTTGTTTGTGACACAAAGACCTTCCTTTCCCGACCGTAGAAATTTTTCCTGCTGCGTACGGCGATTGGCAGCTTTATACATTATAATACCGCAAAAGCCGTCCCGATTGCAAGCGTTAATTCTGTCCATTTTGTAAACAAAGAATGACCTCCTGTGTTTCACTCCGGCAGTTTCTCGCTTCAAAAGCTATTTCTCTGCCCTCAAAAGACCCTTCCGGCGGTGTGCAATGCCTGCAAAAGCGGCTTCTTCCGGCAAAAAAGCGGAAAAGGCCCTTGATTTTATATTCCTCTACGCTTAGAATGGGAGCAGACGGCTGTGATTGAAGTGCCGTTTTGAGGGAGGGTACAAACTATGATGGATACCATTGGTTTTCTGGGCTGCGGCAACATGGGTGGAGCCATCGCCCGTGCCGTTTGCAAAGCTGTTGACCCTAAGAAGGTTTTTCTGGCAAACCGCACTGCGGCCAAGGCACAGGCACTGGCCAAAGAACTGGGCTGCAAAACAGCCACCAATGCCGAGGTGGCCGGTGACTGCGACCTGATTTTTCTGGCGGTAAAGCCCCAGATGATGGAAGCTCTGCTCCAGCCGCTCAAGTTCACCTTTGACGAGCGCCCCAGCCGTTTTGTGCTGTGCAGCATGGCAGCGGGCCTTTCGATTGCCCGTATTCAGGAGATGGCCGGTGAGGACTTTCCTGTGATCCGCATCATGCCTAACACCCCGGCTTCGGTGGGCGAGGGTATGATCCAGTACTGTTCCAGCAATGTCACCGCTGAGGAAGAAGAAGCCTTCCTCAAGATCATGGCTCCTGCGGGCCGTCTGGATGCCGTGCCGGAAAGTCTGATCGATGCCGCCAGCTGCGTTTCCGGCTGCGGCCCGGCATGGGTGTACCAGTTTATTGAGGCTCTGGCCGACGGCGGCGTGGCCTGCGGCCTACCCCGCGCTAAAGCGCAGGAATATGCCGCGCAGATGGTTCTGGGCAGCGCAAAGCTGGTGCTGGAAAGCGGACAGCATCCCGGCGAACTCAAGGATGCTGTATGCAGCCCCGGCGGCAGCACCATTCAGGGCGTGCGCATGCTGGAAGAGCACGGCCTGCGCGGTGCGGTGATGGATGCCGTGATCGCCTCGTACAATAAGACAAAGGAAATGGGAAAGGGTTAAGGATATCATGCGCATCGTTGTAAAAGTAGGTACTTCTACTCTGGCATACGCCACCGGACGGCTGAACATCCGCCACACGGAACAGCTGGTCAAGGTGCTCAGCGACCTGAAAAACGAGGGCCATGAGGTCATTCTGGTGTCCTCCGGTGCCATTGGCATGGGCGTGGGCAAGCTCTCACTGCCAACCCGCCCAAAGGACACCACCACCAAGCAGGCCTGCGCCGCTGTGGGCCAGTGTGAGCTGATGTACACCTACGACCGGCTGTTCAACGCCTACAATCACACCGTGGCGCAGATCCTGCTCACCGGCGTGGACGTGGAGCACACCGAACGCCGCGTGAACTTTCAGAACACCCTGTCCCGCCTGCTGGAGCTGGGTGCCCTGCCCATCATCAACGAAAACGACACCGTTGCCACCGATGAGATCACCTCCATTGGCGACAACGACACGCTGGCGGCCATCGTGGCCTGCTGCGCCAAGGCTGACATGCTGGTGCTGCTGAGTGACATCGACGGCCTGTACACCGCCAATCCCCACACCCACACGGATGCAAAGCTCATCCCGCTGGTAGAGGAGATCACCCCCGAGGTGATGGCTCTGGCCGATGGTGCCGGTTCGGCCCTTGGCACCGGCGGCATGGCCACCAAGCTGCGCGCTGCCCGCATGGTAACGGGCAGCGGTGCCGATATGGTCATTGCCAACGGCGCACACCCGGAGCTTTTGTACGACATTGCCGCAGGCAGATCCGCAGGCACCCGCTTTGCGGCCCGCAAGGAGGACTGAACACATGACCACACAGGAAATTCTGGAAGCCGCCCGCAGCGCCAAAAGTGCCCTTGCGCTGGCCGATAACACCGCCCGCAACGCGGCCCTGCTGGGCATGGCAGATGCGCTGTGCAGCGCAGACGATCAGGCGGCCATCCTTGCCGCCAACGCCGAGGACATGGCTGCGGCCAAGGGGCACATCAGCGATGTGATGCTGGACCGTCTGGCCCTGACCGCACCGCGCATTGAAGCCATGGCGCAGGGCATCCGGGAGGTATCTTCCCTGCCCGACCCGGTGGGCCGGGTGCTGAACCGGGTGGAGCGCCCCAACGGGCTTGTCATTGAAAAGACGGCTGTGCCCATGGGCGTGATCGCCATTATCTACGAGAGCCGCCCCAATGTGACCAGCGATGCCGCTGCCCTTGCCATCAAGAGCGGCAATGCCTGTATCCTGCGCTGCGGCAAGGAGGCCTGGCGCAGTGCCAACGCTATCGTCACCGTTCTGCGGCAGGGCCTGAAAAAAGCCGGTCTGCCCGAGACAGCGGTCTGCCTGATCGAGGACACCACCCACGCTTCTGCCAATGCTCTGATGACCGCTGTAGGCTATGTGGATCTGCTGATCCCGCGCGGCGGTGCCGGGTTGATCCGTGCCTGCGTTCAGAACGCCAAGGTTCCCTGCATCCAGACCGGCACCGGCATCTGCCATGTGTACGTAGACGACACCGCCGATCTGGACAAAGCTCTGGACATCATCGAGAACGCCAAGGCCAGCCGCCCCAGCGTGTGCAACGCCGAGGAGGTGTGCCTTGTGCACTCTGCCATTGCCGGGGAGTTTCTTCCCCGTCTGGCCCAGCGGCTTGGCCCGGACCGCATTGCAAAGGGTCTGCATCCGGTAGAGCTTCGTCTTGATAAGCGCGCCGCCGCCATAATCGCTGGCACCCCTGCCGGAGATAAGGACTTTGACACCGAATTTCTGGACTACATCCTCGCGGTCAAGGTCGTGGACAGCGTGGAGGAGGCCATCGGGCATATTGCTGAGCACTCCACCGGCCACAGCGAGGCCATCCTGACCCAGACACAGGCCCATGCCGATCTGTTCACTGCCGCAGTGGACAGCGCCGCCGTGTATGTGAACTGTTCCACCCGCTTTACGGATGGCGGTGAATTCGGCCTTGGATGTGAAATGGGCATTTCCACCCAGAAACTCCACGCCCGCGGCCCCATGGGACTGGCCGAGCTGTGCAGCTACAAGTATATCATCCACGGCAATGGTCAGATCCGCTAAAGCCCGCTGAACCCACCTTTCCAGTGCGGAAATCGGGAGTGAGCGTTTTCTCCATAATATTCATAATTTAGAAACGAAACTGAAAAGCTTTTTCCGAAACAGGCTGGTGCGATTTGCGCCAGCCTGTATTTTTGTTTTATTCCCATGAAATGTTCTTTCAGTAAAGACAAAAACTGAATTATGTTTTCAATCTGCCTTTCCTGTTCGCTCACTGATATGGATGATTGTATCCCAGTTTTCTGCACTTCTCACAAAGATATAGTCTTACTTTCTCCATTTTGTTTTGTAAAAAGTACAAGAACCCCTTGACAACCCCTATTTCGATGCGGTAAAACTATATTGAAAAGCTTGATAACGATTTCACTTCATTTCACTTTCCAATGAGAAAGTTGTTTGTCACACGCAACACTATACTTGGAACAAAGGAGAGAGCACTATGACGATCGCCATTCTTGCACACGATTCCCGCAAAGAGCTTGCACTGCAGTTCTGCACTGCTTACAGCGCCATTTTGTCCAAAAACACAGTCATTGCTACCGGTACCACCGGACGGATGCTGGCGCAGACTACCGGCCTGCCCGTGCACTGTTATCTCTCCGGGCGCTTGGGCGGTGTGCAGCAGATTACTTCCCGCATTGCGTGCGACGAAGTGGATCTGGTGTTGTTCTTCCGTGACCCGCTGAAAGCGGATGCCGCCAGCATCACCGAGCAGAATCTGCTCCGCCTGTGCGATATGCACAGCGTACCCATTGCCACCAACATTGCCACCGCCGAGGTCTTGCTGCGCGGTATGGATCAGGGCGACCTGGACTACCGCGAGGGGATGCATCCCGCTCTTGTGGAGCCAATGCCCACCGTGCAGCGCCACGCCGTGTGATGAATCGTGTATAGAGTATCGGGAAAGAGACAGCGCCGCAGGAAACTTCCTGCGGCGCTGTTGTTTTTTGTTTTGCTTTTATTTCAGTAAAGCCTGCAGCTTTTCCAGCCGGCGGACGGCTTCGTCCAGCACATCGGTGCCGCGGGCAAAGTGCATCCGGATCAGATGGTTCACCGGCTCCCGGAAGAAGCTGGAGCCAGGCACAGCGGCCACGCCCACTTCCCGGATCATCCACTCACAGAACTGCAGGTCGGTCCAGCCCTTGAACTGGGGCAGCGCCAGAAAATCGGAAATATCGATCATCACAAAATAGGTGCCCTGCGGAACATTGTGCTTCAGCCCCACACGGTCCAGCCCGGCCAGAAAATGATCGCGCTTTTCGGTGTAAAGGGCCTGCAGCTCTTCGTAATAGCTGGCGGGCATCTCCAAACCGGCCACAGCGGCCTCCTGTAGGGGTGCAGCCGCACCCACAGTGAGAAAGTCGTGCACCTTGCGCGCGCCCTCAATGACCTCTGCGGGTCCGATCAGATAGCCCAGACGCCAGCCCGTGATGGAGTAAGTCTTGGAGAGCGAGTTGCAGGTGATGGTGTGCTCAAACATGCCGGGCAGGCTTGCCATGCAGATATGCTCTGCCGGCGCATAGATGATATGCTCGTACACCTCATCCGTCACCACAAAGGCATCGTACTGGATGGCCAGCTTTGCAATGGCTTCCAGCTCGTCGCGGCGGAACACCTTGCCGCAGGGATTGGAAGGATTGCACAGGATCAGCGCCTTAGCACCCTCGGCAAAGCCCTTTTCGATCAGGCTGATGTCAAACTCATAGGTGGGCGGCACCAGCGGGATATAGATGGGTTCCGCGCCCGAAAGAATGGCATCGGCACCGTAGTTCTCGTAGAACGGTGAGAAGATCATCACCTTGTCGCCGGGGTTGCAGATGGTCATCATGGCTGCCATCATGGCCTCAGTGCCGCCGCAGGTCACGCAGATCTCGGTGTTGGGGTCTACTTCGTGGTGCAGGGCAGGGCTGGTCTTTTTTGCCAGCGCCTCGCGGAAGTTTTGCGCGCCAAAGGTCACAGCGTACTGGTGCGGGCCTTTGTAAGCTGTTTCGGCCAGAGCGTCCAGCAGCTGCTTCGGCGGGTCAAAATCCGGGAAGCCCTGCGAAAGGTTGATGGAGTCGTACTGATTGTTGATGCGGGTCATGCGGCGGATAACAGAATCCGTGAAGGTACCCACACGGTCACTTAAAGCAGGCATGCGCTCTCCCCTTTTCAGTCCTTAAAATAAGCCTTCTGGATGGCCAGCAGCACGCCTGCACGGCTGGCAGCAAAGTTCAGACCGCCCTGCAGGTAGCAGGTGTACGGCTCACGCAGCGGGCCGTCGCAGGAAAGCTCGATGGTGCTGCCCTGTGTAAAGCTGCCGCTTGCCATGACCACCTCGTCGGTATAGCCCGGCTCCGGAGAAGGTTCCGGGGCGGCATAGCTGTCCACGGGGCTTGCAGCCTGAATACCCTGACAGAAGCCGATGAGCGCATCCGCAGTGCCTGCATCAAAGCAGGTGACGATGTCGTTGTGGTCGTCGCAGTAGCGCGGCACTGGATTTTTGCCCAGCAGCTCCAGCATACACTGGGCGTAAATGGCGGTCTTGATGGCCTCGCACACCACACCGGGCGCATAGTAGAAGCCCAGATACATATCACGGGGCGTTTCCAGCGTGCAGCCCAGATCCTTGCCGAGACCGGGCGCATTCAGGCGGTAAGCGCACAGCTCCACAAGGTCTTTGCGGCCCGCAATGTAGCCGCCGGTGGGAGCGATGCCGCCGCCGGGGTTCTTGATCAGGCTGCCCACCACAAGGTCTGCGCCCATCTGACAGGGTTCCTGCGTCTGGGTGAACTCGCCGTAGCAGTTATCCACAAAAATAATGATGTCCGGGTTTGCGGCGCGGGCGGTATCCGCAATTTTTCGGATCGTTTCCAGATCAAAGGCATTGCGCTGCAGATAGCCGCGGCTGCGCTGGATGTGGCACACCTTTGCACCGGGGGCCTTTTGGGCGATCAGGTCATAATCCGGGGTGAAGTCGGCTTTCAGCGGAGCTTCATCGTACCGGATGCCGTAATCCATCAGGGTGCCTGTGCCCCTGCCCTTGCCGTCCAGACCGATCACGCCTTCCAGCGTATCGTAGGGGCGGCCGGTGGCAGCCAGCAGGGTGTCCCCTGCCCGCAGCAGGCCGAACAGCGCCACAGCCAGCGTGTGGGTGCCGCTCTGGAACTGGCTGCGCACGAGGGCATCCTCTGCGCCCATCACCTCAGCAAAGATCTGCTCCAGCTTTGCGCGGCCGGTATCCCACAGGCCGTAGCCGGTGGTGCCCAGCATATCGGTGGAGGACATCTGGGTATCCGCAAAGGCTTTCAGCATTTTGAGCTGGTTAAAATCGCGGATCTCCTCCATATGGCGGAAGTAGGGCTGGCACAGCTCCATAGCCTTTTCGTCCAGCGCCAGAACTTCGGGTTTGTAATTGAAAAAGTGGTTCAGCATTGACATTATAATGGTTCCTTAATTTTATAGATTTTATAGAGCGCAGGCTTTCTGTCGGAATGACTCCTTCAGCCGCACTTCGTGCGCCAGCTCCCTCAGGGAGGGAGCTCCTGACGAAACCAGAACGTTTCACTTATGCAGAAAGCTTTTCCGTCCTGCCAAAGGCTCCCTCATTGAGGGAGCTGGCAAAACCGTCAGGTTTTGACTGAAGGAGTTTGTTCATATCTTGCATATTCCCCCAGCTTTTCAAAGCCAAGCCGGGTATAAAAGTGCACCCGCTCCGGGCTGCAGAGAAACACCGGGTGCTCCCCCTTGGCGGCAAGCTCGTTCGCCATCTGCACAATGAGCCGCCCGCCGATGCCCTTGCCCCGCAAAGGCTGGGCTGTCTGCCCGCAGGCCATGTAGGCCTGCCTGTTCGCAAGGGCATAGGCCCCTACCGTGCAGATCGTTTCACTTCCCTGCCGCAGCGCCCACACAAGAGCTTTGCCGCGGGTGCGCTTTGTGCAAAGCTCGGAGTAAAAGTCCTCCTGCTTTGCCGTATCCGCCGGGTAGAGCGCCCGTGCCACATCCATGGCAGAGGGTTCTCTGTCAAGGGTCAGTCCGGCCCAGAGCGTCTCGTCTGCAGCGGGCAGCGGCAGAGCCTTGCCGGGTGCAAGGCCGAATACAGTCAGCGTTTCAGCTTTGCACCACCCGGCAGGCGGTGGGCATTCGTTTTCGTCTAAAATGATGCTCTCACACCCGCAGAAAGCCAGAAAGCTGGCCAGCTCTTCCGGGTTTGCGTGCCCTGCTGCCCATGCGGTGCTGCCGCTGAGTTCCAGCGCCAGTGTAGGTCCTGCGTAGAATCGCCACGGCTGGCTTTTGCTAAAAAGGGCAAGATCCAGCGGCAGGGTCGCCCCCAGCACCCATTTCCCCCGGCAGGCATTTAAAAAGCGGGCGCGGTGGACTTTTGTGCTGACCTGCGCGATCACTTCAGCTCGTTGACGATCTTCTTGAACTCGCGGCCGCGCACCTCAAAGTTGGGGTACAGGTCAAACGATGCGCTGGCCGGGGACAGGATGATGATGTCACCGGGCTTTGCGCAGGCACGGGCCAGCTCCACAGCGTGCTGCATGTTGTCGGCATGCTGGATGGGCAGCTCTGCTTCGTTGAAGTTCGGGTCCTCGCGCACAGCCTTTTCGATGCGGGGGCCGGTGGCACCCATCAGCACAAGGTTCTTCACGTGGGCCACCACTTCCGGTGCCAGCGGCTCATAGGGAATGTGCTTGTCGTAGCCGCCAGCGATCAGAATGACCTTCTGGTTAAAGCTGCGCAGACCGGCAATGGTGCGCGTCGGGCTGGTGCCGATGGAGTCGTTGTAGTACAGCACGCCGTCCAGCGTGCGCACCGGCTCAATGCGGTGCTCCACACCGGTAAAGGTGCTGCCCACCTTCTGGATGGCTTCCACGGGCACCTCGCCCCACACGGCAGCGGCAGCAGCCAGCAGGTTTTCAATGTTGTGCAGGCCGCGCAGCTTCACGTCCTTCTGGGCCAGGAAGGGGGTCACAACGCCATCCTCGGCCATGCAGAGCATGTTGTCCTCCTTGCGCAGGAAGGCACCGTTGTCGGTATCGTGCAGGCGGGTGAACCACACCTGCTTGCCCTTGCAGTCGGACTGCATGGAACGGCTGACCTCGTTCTCATAGCCCAGCACAGCGCGGCAGGGCTGCTTCTGGTACAGCAGGATGTTGCGCTTGGCATCAATGTACTCCTGCATGTCCTTGTGGTGGTCCAGATGGTTGGGGGTAACATTGGTCACCACGGCAATGTTGGGGCTGGAATGCATGCTGATGAGCTGGAAACTGGAAAGCTCCACCACAGCCACATCCTCGGGAGCCACCTCAGGCAGCATGGGCAGCAGAGCTGCGCCGATGTTGCCGCCCAGATGCACCTTGCGGCCTGCGGCCTCGTAGAACTTGGAGATCAGGGTGGTGGTGGTGGTCTTGCCGTCGGAGCCGGTCACGGCTACGATCTCGCAGGGGCAGAAGTCGAAAAACAGCTCCACCTCACTGGTGACCATGGTGCCTGCGGCCATGGCATCCTGCAGGGGCTTTTCAAAGTAGCCCACAAAGCCCGGGGTGCGCATGATGATATCCTGACCTTTGAAGCCATCCAGATAGTTTTCGCCCAAGCTCAGGTCGATGCCCAGCTCCTTGATGGTGGCAGCGTAATCGCCAAAGTCCTCCACGCTCTTTTTCTGGTCGCACAGGGTCACATGGGCACCCAGCTCCACAAACTCCTTGATCAGGGTCTTGTGGCTGACACCGGCACCAATAAAGGCCACTTTTTTGCCTTTGATGAGTTCAATCAGTTTCTGCTGATCCTTCTGCATAAAAACAGTTCCTCCTCCATAATATCGTATTCAGAACGCACCTCAAAACGGGTGCAGAGATGTTTCGCTGTACCATTATAGTCCATTTAGCCGCAATTGGCAACGGAAAAACGCCCTTTTTGCCCCAAAAAGCAAGGTAAATTCACAATTCTGCAATTGTATTTTGCCGCTGTTTCTGCTACACTTGTCGAAGCAGAGTGCTTTTTGTATACAAAAAGCCTTTTTTCGCAAATACCATAGAATGAGGTCATCCCCTTGAAACAGTTCTTCCGTATTACCGCAGCAGTGCTTGCTGCTGCGTTCCTGCTTGCGCTCACCGGCTGCGGCAGCAGTTCCAGTGCGCCAAGCTTTACATGGTTCGTGGATACCATTCCCGCAAACCTCGACCCGCAGGTGGCTTCTGCTGCCCCGGACGTGATCGCCTGCGAGAACCTTTACAGCGGGCTTGTCCGCAAAAAAGCGGATGGCGAGATCGTGCCCGATCTGTCCGAGAGCTGGACGATCTCCTCCGATGGCAAGACCTACACCTTCCAGATCAAGGACGGCCTGACCTACAAGGCCGTCAAGGGCGCTTCCACGGATCACACCATCACTGCCGAGGACTTTGTGTTTGCATTCCGGCGCATATTCCAGCCGCAGACAAATTCCCCTTATGCCGTGGAGTTTGCCGCCCTTGAGAACAGTGCTGCCGTGCTGGCTGGCACAGCCGATGCCAGCACGCTGGGCGTTTCGGCCGCCGGCCCGCTGACGCTGGTGTTCCGCCTGAGTGAAAAGGACGACAACTTCCTTGCCAAGCTCACCCTGCCCGGTGCCATGCCCTGCGATGAAGCATTTTTTGAGAGCACCCGCGGCACCTACGGCCTGACCGCCAAGACCACCCTTTCCAGCGGCAGCTTCTATCTTTACAACTGGACGGCCAGCGGCCTGTTCCTGCACCGGGATGTCTCCTCCCCCATGATCGGCAGCCTGCGTCTGGTGCAGAACACCGGCAGCACCGGCAAGAGCGCCGCCCAGCTCATTGCAGACGAAAAATGCTCCGCCGCGCTGGACGACACCGGCGAGGATACCTCGCTGCAGTCGGTGGATTACTCCGACACCACCTGGGCACTGCTGTTCAACAGCGCTGAAGATTCTGTGTTTGCCGATCAGGAACTGCGGCAGGCGCTTGCCGGCATCGCCCGGGAGAATGTGGATGTGCCCTCTTCCGGTCTGTACACCGCTGCCGAGGGTCTTGTGCCCACCGGCCTTTCCGTGGACGGCATCGATTACCGCAAGTCTGCCAGGAACCCGCTGCCCACCATCACCGACCCCCGTACATTGTACCTGAATGCACGGCAGGGCATGGCCAGCTCGGATTTTTCCGGCGTGACCATCCTGCTGCCGAAGGAAGCCGGCCTGACCGAACTGGCCGAACAGATCAACGGCGCATGGCAGAAGGACTGCTCCCTCTTCTTCTCGGTGGAAGAGGTTCCGCAGGAGGAGTTCGACAAACGCCTTGCAGCGGGCAGCTACACCATTGCGCTGGCTCCCATCCGCGCCGAAGGCGGCAGCGTATACCAGATGCTGCAGCAGTTCACGGCCGAGGGCGGCGGCCTGACCGGCTGGTCCGACCCCATCTACTCTCAGCGTCTGGCCGAGAGTGCCCAACAGACCGGCAGCGCCCGCTGTGCCCTGCTGGCCGATTGTGAGCGCCAGCTGCTGGAAGGCTGCGCCGTGGTGCCGCTGCTGGGCCAGAACAGGCGTCTGCTGGTGGCGGACGGCATCACCGGCCTTGTGTTCGACCCCTTCACGCCAGTGCTGGACCTGACCGATGCCCAGAAAAACTGACATTCTCCGGCCCTTGACAATCCCGTCCCTCTTTGCTACAATAAATGAGCAACTTGCAGGGTTAGCTCATCCGGTAGAGCGGCTGCTTCCCAAGCAGCAGGCGGCGGGTTCGGGTCCCGTACCCTGCTCCAAAAACAAACGGCAAACCGTGGAATATCGGTTTGCCGTTTTTGCTTACAGCCGCTCCCTGCAAAATACGAAAGGACTCTGCCATGATCTTTGTTCCCCTGTTGCATTACTTCAAATGCAAAAATTCCTACAGCGGCAACGAATACGGTCTGCGATACCGGATGATCCCCGGCAAGCGCACCGTGCCGGACCCGGACGGCGGCGAGGGTGCCACAAAAGAGGAAAGCATCCTCACCGTGGACTACTGGCCGGACCCCTGGACCATTGAAAAGACCGACCCTGCCCTGCGGGTGCAGAAGGTGTTTCCGCTCACCGACGAGGGCCGGGAGGCCACAGCCGCTTTTTTGCAGGACGCGTTCAATGCCGATCCTGACCGCTGGAAAAACTGTCCCAGCATGATGGACAGCGACCCGTGGGAGCCGCCTGCCGCCGAAGCCGAGCCGGACAAGCCGAAGGAATAAAACATGATCTATCGTTTAAAAGAACTCAAGGGCGATACCATTGCAGTGCCGCAGCTGGTGTTTTCCAAACTGGGCATCGCCGAAGAATACAATGTGCGCGTGGCTCTGTATGTGCTGGCGACCGGCATCACCGACCCGGACAAGATCTGTGCCGACCTCAAGCTGCGCAGCCGCATCAGCGCCGAGAGCGCCCTCTCCTTCTGGGCAGGCGCTGGCCTGCTGGAGCGGTACGAAGAGAACGCTGCACCGGGCGAGGAACCCAGCGCCCCCGCACCCATGACCTGGGCCGAGATCGCTGCGGCCAGCCGCACCGACCCCATGATCTCCAGCCTGATCGACTGCGCACAGACCGGCTTTGCCCGTCCGCTGACCCACAGGGAGATGGAAAAGCTGGTCAACCTTTATATGCAGGAGGGCTTTGCGCCGGAGACCGTGATGCTGTGCACCGCCTATGTTGCCAGCACCGGCCGCAGCACCATGGCCGCCGTAGTGCATGAGCTGAAGGTGTGGCGCACCGAGGGCGTGGAGACCGGTGAGCAGGCCGATGCCCACCTCAAACTGCTGGCACTGCGCCAGAGCCGCGAGCAGTATGTCAGCGGCCTTCTGAACATCCCGGAAAGCGAGCTGACCCTTGGCGGGCGCAAGGCCATTGCACGCTGGTACGAGGTTTACGGCTACGACGATGCCATGGTGCAGGAAGCTGCCGTGCAGGCCGGGGCCAAGCGCGACCTGTGGTACTGGAACAGTATCCTCAAAACATGGAACGCCAAGGGCCTGCGCACCGTGCACGATGTGCGCAGCCCGGTGGCCATTGCGGGTGCCAGCCGGAACCTCCGGGTAGACCGCGAAGCCCCCAGCGGCAACGATTTCCTCAAGAACGCTGCCCGCCGCCGTCCGTTGAAAAAGAAACCGGAATAAGGAGGAGCCATGCGTACCAAAAACGAACTGTATCAGGAAGCCATGCGCACCGTGGCCGCCCGGCGGCAGATGGCCAGAGCCAGAGCCGAGGATGCCCGCGCCGAAGCCGAAGCCGCCATTCCCGCCCTGCGCCATGCAGAAGAAGAGGTGCGGGTGCGGGGCATCCGCTGCGCACTGGCCGGTGCTGCGGGCAAGGACCGCACCGAAGCTGCCGCCGCCCTTGCCGATGCAAAGCAGAAGCTGACCGCCCTGCTGGCACAAAGCGGACGGCCCGCTGATGCACTGGAGCCGCGCTTTGTCTGCCCCAAATGTCAGGACACCGGCAGCGTGAATGGCCGCACCTGTGAGTGCGTGCACAAGGTGATGCAGCAGCTGCGCCGCAAGGAGATCGAGGCGCTGTCCAGCCTGTCCATTGCAAGCTTTGACACCATGGAGCTGCGCTATTACCCGAACCGTTCCGATGAAAAGGTGGGCGGTGCCATCCGCCCTTACATGGCCGATATGCTGGCAGACCTGCGCAGCTACGCGGAAGAGTTTGACCACCACAGCGAGAGCCTGATGCTGTTTGGCAATGCGGGCCTTGGCAAGACCCATGCGGCCCTTGCCATTGCGGGTATCGTGCTGGAAAAGGGCTACGATGTGATCTATGTTTCCAGCCCGGACTTTTTCTCCAAGCTGGAGGGGCTGCACTTTGGTGCAGACCCAGCAGGCGAGGAGGAAACGCTGATGCAGACCGCTGCCGGGGCCGATTTGCTCATTCTGGATGATCTTGGCTCGGAGTTCAACTCTGCCTTCCTCATCAGCAGTCTGTACAGTCTGCTCAACAACCGGCTGGGTGCAAAGCTGCCCACCATCGTCACCACCAACATCACTGACGGTGCTCTGCTGGAAAAGCTGTATACCGAAAAAATTTCCAGCCGCCTTTCTGCCTTTGTCCCCTGCCTTTTTGCAGGCGATGACATCCGCACACAGAAAGCAGCTGAATAAAACAAACGGCAATGCATTTGCATTGCCGTTTGTTTTATTTAAAACTCTAATACCGGACTCATTTCGTTGCGGCGCTGTGCCTGCACGATGCAGTCCTTCTCCGGCACAACGCCCGCCGCGCCCAGCGTGTTGAACACGGTCTGCAGGGCAAGCGCAGGCGTGTTGTTCTCCTGCGAAAGATGGCACAGCGCAAACTTTTTGCACCCTTCCTGAACGAGTTCCAGCAGCTTTGCCGAGCACTCGTCGTTGGAAAGGTGGCCCCGGGTGCTTTCAATGCGTGCCCGTAAGTAATAAGGGTATGGCCCGCTGCGCAGCATGTGCAGGTCGTAGTTGCTCTCCAGTGCCACAAGGTCGCAGCCGGAAAGCGCCTCGTGCACCGGCGGCGTGAGCACGCCAAGGTCGGTTGCAATGGTCATGGTCTTGCCGTCCGGGGTGTGGATGCGGTAGCCCACACAGGGCACATCGTGGCTGGTGGGAAAGCTCTGCACGCCAAACGCGCCCACGTCCTCTTCCCTGCCTTCCAGCTCGTGCAGCTCACAGCTGGCCGGTACAATGCCGTTGCTGTCCAGAAAATCCAGCGTTGCCGCTGCACCGTACACCGGCAGCGTGTTCTTTTTGAGGAAGGTGGAAAGCCCCTTCACATGGTCGCTGTGCTCGTGGGTGACAAGGATGCCGTCGCAGTCACTGACGGCAAGGCCCAGCGCCTTGAGCGCCGCCGAGGTAGTGCGCACGCCCTTGCCCATATCCACAATGAGATACCGCTGCCCGCAGCGCACCACACTGCTGTTGCCGGAGGAACCCGAATATAACGAGATGAATTCTGCCATGAAAAACCTCTGATACACTCAAAAACAGCCCGCCGCATATGCAGCAGGCTGTTTGCTTTTTATAAGTTACAGTGCCTGATCCAGTGCAGCGGGCATACGCTCCACCTTGCTGATGTCTGCACCCAGACCGCGCAGCTTTTCCACGATATTCTCGTAGCCGCGCTCGATGTGGCCGATTTCCTCGATCTCACTGGTGCCGTCTGCCATCAGCGCAGCCACCACCATGGCAGCGCCTGCACGCAGATCCAGTGCGCGCAGCGGTGCAGGGGTGAGCTTATCCACGCCCTCAAACACAGCCACCTGACCGTCCACCTGCACGTTGGCACCCATCTTGCGCAGCTCGTCCACATAGCGGAAGCGGTTGTCCCACACGCTCTCGGTCACGGTGCTGGTGCCCTTGGCCACGCTCAGCAGCACGCCCATCAAGGGCTGCATGTCGGTGGGAAAGCCGGGATGCGGCATCGTGTTGATCTTCAGCGGCAGAATATCGCCGGTGCGGCGCACACGCACAGCATCGTCAAATTCTTCCACCTCCACGCCTGCACGGCGCAGCTTTTCGGTAATGGGTTCCAGATGCTTGGGGGTGACGTTCTTCACCAGAACATCGCCGCCGGTGGCAGCAGCAGCCACCATGTAGCTGCCAGCCTCGATCTGATCCGGGATGATGCTGTAGGTGCAGCCGTGCATCTTTTCCACACCGCGCACCTTGATCACATCGGTGCCTGCGCCGCGGATGTTCGCACCGCACATATTCAGGAAGTTTGCCAGATCCACCACATGGGGTTCCTTGGCACAGTTTTCCAGAATGGTCTGGCCCTTGGCCATTACAGCGGAGAGCATACCGTTCATGGTAGCGCCCACGCTGACCTTATCAAAGAAGATGTGTGCACCGTTCATCTCCTTGGCGCGCACGCTGATCATGCCGTAGTCCACGCTGTCCTCTGCGCCCAGAGCACTGAACACCTTCAGGTGCTGGTCAATGGGGCGGGGGCCGAGGTTGCAGCCGCCGGGCATGGCCACCTGAGCCTTGCCAAAACGGGACAGCAGTGCGCCCAGAAAGTAGTAGCTGGCGCGCATCTGGCGGGACAGGTCGTCCGGGACGTTGGTGCCGGTCAGATGGGTGGTGTCGATCTCGTAGGTGTTGCGGTTGATCATTTTGATCTGTGCGCCCAGAACGCTGAGGATTTTCAGGCTCACCGCCACATCACTGATATCCGGCAGATTCTCGATCACACAGACATCCGCTGCCAGAATGGTTGCAGGCAGGACGCCCACCGCCGCATTTTTGGCACCCGAAATAGTAACTTCGCCGTGCAGGGGCTTGCCGCCCGTAATAACAAATTTCTCCAATTTTATGATCTCCTTGTCGGAGGCCCGCAGCCGCAGGCCTGTTAAGGTTCCTGAAAGCATTTTCCATAAAAGCTGCCTGATGTGCATGGGCCATAAGGCCGTACACGTACAGCTATCTTATTATACACAACTTTCACAAAAAAGCAAAGCCCCGTTTGGTGTTGTTTTATTATTTTCTGTTTTGCCCATTTTCGCGCAGGATATTCCAAAATTTTGATTTCTTTTTCAGGTATTTTACAAAAACCAGATACATTGCTGTTGCGCTTTCTTTACCAGATGTGGTCTTCGCACCGAGTCTCAGTGATCCAGCCCAGCTGGTAGGCAGCCACCAGCTGCTTGAGGTCGTGCACACGCTCCCGCAGCACCTCGCCCTCGTCGGTGTCCTCCACGAGAATGCGATGATTTTCGGTCTCCAGAATGTTTTTCTGGGAAATGATATCCAGATTATCCTTCACCGCTTTCTCAGCACTTTCAAAGGGCTGATGGGTGCGCAGGGACATGGTGCGGCTGGAATACACCAGCGTGTAGCCCGCAATGCCGGTCTTTTCGTGGTAGGCACGGCAGAAACCGCCGTCGATCACCACCAGCCGTCCGCCGCCCTTGATGGGGCTTTCGCCGTTCTTTTCCCGCACCGGCACGTGGCCGTTGACGATGTGACTGGCACCGGGCAGGCCAAACTCGGCCAGAATGCGGCGGCAGACGGCCTCATCGTTATACCATGTATAATAGGGGTCCTTCACCTCGGTGTGGGTGGAAGCGTCCTCTACATAGAGCCGCTCAAATGTGGTCATGGCACTGCGGCCAAACAGCGGCGAAAGCTTGCCGCACCATAGATACCACAAAAAATCCTGTCCGCTCTGGCGGGCAGCGCTGCCTTCCGGTGCATAGTAGCCCCGGCGGGCGCGGGCATCACAGTAGTCCATCAGTGCGCGGCCGGAGTAGTAGCGGCCCTCAAAGCGCTCCATGGCAAAGGTGCCGCGGCTGGTCATGGGCACAGCGCCATGGTAGAGCAGGTTGCCGTTCTCAATGTGGTACACGCTGCCCTTTGCATAGAGAAATTCCACATGCTGCTGCAGTTTTTCGCTCTGGCGGAAGGACTGCACCAGCTTGCGCAGCACCAGCTGTTCATCCGGGTGCAGTGCGGCCGGGTCGGCGGGGTCCACCGTGGGGAACGAGGTATCCCGCAGCGGATACTCCTTTTCGCCGATCTTTACCGTGTGCTTTTCCCAGTCGATGCGGCGCAGATAATCTCGCTCCTGCATCTGGAAGTCCGGGTTGCGGTCGATGACATGGCACTCCAGCTTGAACATCAGAATGCTGATGGCCTTGTGCATCACGGCACAGCGGTGCAGCATTCCCCTGGTGTAGGGGCCGCGGGCTGCATCGGTATGAGGCATCCAGATGGAAAGATCATCATTGCCGTAGAACTGCTCGGCCATGCGCTGCAGATGGCGCAGGTTGATGCCGTAGCAGTCCTCCAGCATTCCGTGGTTATGATAAGCCAGCGTGGTCTTGAGCACCGTGCAGATGCAGATGGGGCTGCCCGCAGCGGCACCCATCCATACTACATCGTGGTTGCCCCACTGGATATCCACATTGTGGTGGCGCATGAGCAGATCGAGGATGATATCCGGGCGTGGGCCGCGGTCGAACAGGTCGCCCACGATGTGCAGCTTGTCCACTGCCAGATGCTTGATCAGCTCGCACAGCCGCACGATAAAGCGGTCGGCGCGGCCATTTTCAATGATGCTGCCCACGATCTGGCCGTAGTACAGATCCTTGTCGTGATCCTCAAAATGGGCGTGGAGCAGCTCGTCCAGAATGTAGCCGCAGCTGGCAGGCAGGCATCTGCGCACATGGTCGCGGGTATGCTTGGAGGACACCAGACGGCAGATATCAATGAGCCTCAGCAGCGTTTCGGTGTACCACTGATCCAGCGCTTCCTCGCTGGTACAGCGTGCCTTGAGCTGGGGCAGCTTTTCGTTTGGGTAATAGATCAGCGTTGCAAGCTCGGCGCGGGTATTCTTCGGCACAGTATCGCCCAGCACCTGATCCACTTTTTCGCGAATGACACCGGAAGCGGAATTCAGAATATGCACAAAAGCTTCATTCTCGCCGTGCAGGTCGCTCATGAAGTGCTCGGTACCCTTGGGCAGCTTGAGCAGTGCCTGCGTGCTGATGATCTCGCTGGCTGCCGCCGCCTGCGAAGGATAATCCCGCGAGAGCAGGGTCAGGTACTTGAGATTATCGCGGATCTCATCGGTTTCGGTGCGCATGGTCTCCTCCATCACAACGTTCTCTCTGCCGCAGTCCGCCACAAGGACCTTGCAAAGATGTTGCTTTCCATATGTATTATTTTTTCCTTATCTTATAGTATAGCACGTCCGGGGCGAAAAGTGGTATACTGGGGCTGACAAACTTTCAGCAAAGGACTTTGGATATTATGCCGAAAAGCGATTTCGTCTCCGTTCCCTCTTCCTGCACCCTCTGCCCGCGCCGGTGCGGGGCCGACCGTGCTGCCGGACGCACCGGTTTCTGCGGCGCGGGCGGCACCTTAAAAGCAGCCCGCGCTGCCCTGCACTACTGGGAGGAGCCATGCATCAGCGGCACAAAGGGCAGCGGCACGGTGTTCTTTTCCGGCTGCACCCTCAAATGCTGCTTCTGCCAGAACTATCCCATCAGCGCCGAGGGCCTTGGCAAGGAGATCAGCGTGGAACATCTGGCAGAGATTTTCCTGAATCTGCAGGAGCAGGGTGCCAACAACATCAATCTGGTCACGCCCGGCCAGTGGCGGCCCTGGATCATTGCCGCGCTGGATATTGCCCGGGCTAATGGCCTGCATCTGCCCATCGTATGCAACACCGGCGGCTACGAAACGGTGGAAAGCGTGGAAGCATGGCGCGGATACATCGACATCTGGCTGGCCGACCTGAAATACGTCTCCTCCGCCCTCTCGGCAGAGCTTTCCTCTGCACCGGACTATTTTGCGCAGGCAAAGCCCGCCATTGAAGCCATGATGGCACAGGCCGGGCACCCGGTGTTCAATGCAGAGGGCATCCTGCAAAAGGGGGTCATTCTGCGGCACCTTGCCCTGCCCGGCCATGTTGACGACAGCTTTGCGGTGCTTGACCAGATGGCCGCGTGGAACGATGCAGACCCCGGATGCTTCATCCCCAGCGTCATGAGCCAGTACACACCGTTTTACAAAGCCGCAGAGCACGGCATCGGACGGCGCATTACCACCTATGAATACCGCCGGGTGGTCAACTATGCCATGGACAAGGGACTGGCGCAGGGCTACATGCAGCAGAAGAGCAGCGCAAAGGAAGAGTATACGCCTTCTTTCGATTTGACAGGGGTATGAATTCGTCAAATCTCCCAAAAAAGGCCGATTATTTTCTCTTGCATCCCCGCGGAAATGCTTGCAATCCCATCCGGGCCGGATTATAATGGATACAACGATGTGTTAACAGAACTCTGATGAGCTGTAAATATCAGGAGGAGCGTTATGGAACATTTCAACCCGATCCTTGGCAACGATACCACCGGCCAGAAATTCATCACCTGCGGTGAGATCATGCTGCGCCTGACCCCGCCGAACTACGAGAAGATCCGTATGGCATCCGGCTTTGAGGCCAGCTACGGCGGCAGCGAGGCCAATATTGCACTGGCACTGGCTAACCTTGGTGTGGACAGCACCTTCTTCAGCGTGGTGCCCAACAACAGTCTGGGCAAGAGCGCCGTGCGCTGGCTGCGTTCCAACGACGTGCACTGCACCCCTATGATCCTGACCGAGCCGAACGAAACTCCTTCCAACCGTCTTGGTACTTATTATCTGGAGACCGGCTACGGCATCCGCCCGTCCAAGGTCATCTATGACCGCAAGCACAGTGCCATTACTGAGTACGATTTCTCGCAGGTGGATCTGGATGCTTTGCTGGACGGCTACGACTGGCTGCACCTGAGCGGCATCACCCCGGCACTGGCACCCAACTGCCGCACCCTCATTCTGGATATGCTCAAGGTCGCCAAAAACAAGGGCCTGACCGTCAGCTTCGACGGCAATTTCCGCTCCACCCTGTGGAGCTGGGAAGAAGCCCGCGATTTCTGCACCGAGTGCCTGCCCTATGTGGATGTGCTGCTTGGCATTGAGCCGTACCACCTGTGGAAGGATGAGAGCGACCACTCCAAGGGCGACTGGAAGGACGGCGTTCCTCTGCAGCCCAGCTATGAGCAGCAGGACGAGATTTTCCAGCACTTCATCGAGCGGTATCCCAACCTCAAGTGCATTGCCCGCCATGTGCGTTATGCGCACAGCGGCAGCGAGAACAGCCTGAAGGCCTTCATGTGGTACGACGGCCACACCTTCGAGAGCAAGCTGTTCACCTTTAATATCCTTGACCGCGTGGGCGGCGGCGATGCCTTTGCCAGCGGCCTGATCTACGCCATGCTGCACAACTACAGAGCCATGGATATGATCAACTTTGCGGTGGCAAGCAGTGCCATCAAGCACACCATCCACGGCGATGCCAACATCACCGATGATGTGAGCACCATCCGCAACCTGATGAACATGAATTACGATATCAAGCGGTAAGTTTTATCGCCGTACAGAGAACGCCCGCCGGGTCTCCCCGGCGGGCGTTGCTTTTTCTATCAGATATACCGCCCGGTGATGCTCTCCGGGTTCTGTCTTACCTGTTCCGGCGTACCTGCCGCCACGATGCGTCCGCCGGCATCGCCGCCGCCCGGCCCCATATCCACAAGGTAATCCGCATTGCGGATCACATCCAGATCATGCTCAATGACCACCACGGTGGCACCGTTCCCGATCAGCTTCTGGAACACGCCCAGCAGGGTCTGTACATCCAGCGGATGCAGGCCGATGGTGGGTTCATCGAACACGAACACACTGTCTGCCTGCCCCTTGCCCATCTCGCTGGCAAGCTTCAGGCGCTGGGCTTCGCCGCCGGAAAGGCTGGGTGTCTCCTCGCCAAGGGTCAGGTAGCCAAGGCCCAATTCTTTCAGTACCTGCAGGCGCTGGCGCACAAGCTTGCAGTCCGCACAGGCTTCCAATGCAGTGGACACATCCATGTCCATCAGGTCGGCCATGGAGGCTGGTTCGCCGTTCGCCGTGGGCAGCTTCACTGCCGCCGCTTCCCGGCTGTAACGCGAACCGCCGCAGTCCGGGCAGGGTACTTCTACGTCCGGCAAAAACTGCACATCCAAACTGATGACGCCGGTGCCGTCACAGGTGGGGCACCGCAGCTTACCGGTGTTGTAGGAGAAATCGCCCGCCTTATAGCCGTGGTCTTTGGCATCCTGCGTTTTGGCAAACAGCTTGCGCAGCTCATCGTGCACATTGGCATAGGTGGCCACGGTGGAGCGCACATTGATGCCGATGGGCGTTGCATCGATCAGCTTCACCTGCGCGATTTCCTCGGCCTCCACGCTTTTCACATGCGCTGGCAGGGCTGTGCCATTCACCTTTGCCTGCAAGGCCGGGACCAGGCTTTCCAAAATCAGGGTGGTCTTGCCGCTGCCGGACACACCCGTAACCACGGTCAGCCGCCCCTTGGGCAGTTCCAGTTCCAGCGGCTTCACAGTATGGATGGCCGAGGTTGCCAGATGGATGCGGCCCTGTGCAAACAGTTCATTTTCCGGCACATGAGGCCGGGCATTCACCCCCGCCCTGCCTGCAAGAAACGGGCCGATCTGAGAAGCCGCGTTCTGTTCAATTTTCGGAATGCTGCCCTGCGCGATCACATGTCCACCCTTTGCACCGGCTTCCGGCCCCATCTCGATCAGCCAGTCAGCTTCCTTTAAAATTTGGGTATCGTGATCCACCAGCACCACCGAGTTGCCGTCGGCCACAAGGTCGTGCATCACATCGGTCAAGCCTTCAATGTTAGAAGGATGCAGGCCGATGGACGGCTCGTCCAGCACATAGAGCACACCGGTGGTACGGTTGCGCACTGCACGGGCCAGCTGCATCCGCTGGCGCTCACCGGTGGAAAGAGTGGAAGCGGAGCGGTCCAGCGTCAGGTAGCCAAGGCCCAGCGAGAGCAGCCGTGCCGCTGCCGTCTGGAAGGATTCGCAGATATTGCGGGCCATGGGCCGCATCTCTTCCGGCAGACTGTCCGGCACACCCGCTACCCAATCGGTAAGCTGCACAAGAGTCATCTGACAAGCCTTGTCCAGCGTGATGTCCCGCAGCTTTGGGGTACGAGCCGCATTACACAGCCGGGTGCCGCCGCAGTCCGGGCAGATGCCTTGCCGCAGGAACTTTTCCACCCGCTTCATGCCCTTTTCATCCTTGACCTTGGAGAGGGCGTTCTCCACGGTATAGGTGGCATTGAAATAGGTAAAATCCAGCTCCCCGGCCTGATTGGAATTTTTGTTATGATAAAAAATGTGCTTTTTCTCCGCCGGGCCATGGAAAACGATATCCTTTTCCCGGTCGGTCAGGTCGCGGAAGGGCACATCGGTGCGCACGCCCATCTCCCGGCAGATATCCACCATCAGCGACCACATCAGGCTCTTCCACGGGGCCACGGCACCTTCGTCGATCGTAAGAGAATCGTCCGGCACAAGGGTGCTCTCGTCCACGGTCATCACCATGCCGGTACCGCTGCAGGTGCGGCAGGCACCCTGACTGTTGAAGGCAAATTCTTCAGCGGAAAGCGCGCGCACGCTGGCACCGCACTGCGGGCAGAGCAGCGGCTTTTCTGCCGCCACGGCAAGGCTGGGTTCCAGCCAGTGGCCGCACTGCGGGCAGGGATAGCTGGAAAGACGGGAGAACATCAGGCGCAGACTGTTCAGCAGTTCCGTGCCGGTACCAAAGGTGCTGCGGATGCCCGGCACAGCGGGCCGCTGATGCAGTGCCAGTGCAGCCGGAACATACAGCACTTCGTCCACCGATGCCTTTGCCGCCTGCGTCATGCGGCGGCGCGTATAGGTGGAAAGTGCGTCCAGATACCGGCGGGAGCCTTCGGCGTAAAGCACGCCCAGCGCAAGGCTGGACTTGCCCGAACCGGACACACCCGCCACACCCACGATTTTGCCCAGCGGCACATCCACATTCACGTTTTTCAGGTTGTGCACCCGCGCGCCGCGGATCCTGATATGGTCGACCATCTTCTCTCCCCCCTGCTGTCACTGCTTCTTTTTTAAATAGTATCCAATGCCAATGGCATCTGCCAGCGCCCAGCCGATGGGCACGCTGAGCCAGATGCCAATAACGCCCAGCGGCGTGGCCGAAAGCAGATAGGCCAGCATCAGCGGCAGAGCAAACAGCAAAATGCTGCCGGTGATGGGGCCTTTGGTCAAACTACGCTGCATTGTTTCCGATTCTCCTTTTTATAACGCTGTTTCAGCCGGTGCACTGGCTCTGCCGCCGTCCCGCCTTGAAAGAGACTGCTCTCTTCCTGCAAACTTCTGACGGTACTCTCTGGGCGTGCAGTGCTTGATCTCCCGGAAGGTCTTTGTAAAGTAGCTGGTATCCGAAAAGCCGCAGTCGGCACCGATCTCGCCGATCTTCATGCTGGTGGAAAGCAGCAGCTCGGCGGCCTTTTCAATGCGGTACTGCTTGACATACTGGATGGGTGTGATCCCCAGCAGCTGCCGGAAGCTGCGCAGGCAGGCGCTCTCACTCAGGGCCACGCAGTCGGAAATGCGCTCCACGTTCAGTTCCTCAGCATAATGCTCTTCCACAAAACGCAGCATCTGTTTCATGCGCTGGGCCGCGATCTGCTCCTGCTGAGAGACCTTTGTTTTTCCACCCTCGCACTGCATTCCCAGCAGATGCACCGCCGCCGAAAGATGGTACCGCGCCTGATTCTCATAGTCAAAGACCTCTTGGGCCACTGCGTCCCAGACTTCCCGCAAATGGCAGAGCACGGCCTTCTGCCCGTCGTCTGCCTCGTCCAGCAGAAAGAACGCCGGTGCTCCCGGCTGAAGCAGCGGGTGTACGAGCTTTTGCCAGAAGATGGTATCCATACCGCCGATCAGGCGCGGATGGAATACCCCGGAATGCAGCAGGGCATCCCCGGTCTCAGCCTGCTCCACCGCATGGAACACTCCGGAATTGACAAACACGCCCTGCCCAGTCTGCAAAACCAGCCGGGCTTTGCTCACGTCCACCGCCAGCGGGCCTTTTACGGCAAGGATGTATTCAAACTCTTCATGCCAATGCCATGCTACCGAGTAGCTTTTGAGGTCCTCTTCATAGCAGGCAATAGGAAACAGTGCGCTGCCGTGCTGCACCAGTTCCCTGCCCTCGTCATCCGCCACAACATCCGGCAGGCAGTTGAGCCCGCCCGCTGCTGCACAGCCGGTGTGAAATGCCACGATCAGCCATCTCCTTTCCGTCAAGGTGCACATCCGCATCCGCGCCGGTTTTGTTGTATCAATCGGGCGTTTTTATCCTAATATTCCGCTCCGATGTGTGATATTATTACATCAGCAAAGTACAAGATGCATTGCAAGTATAACACGCTTCCCGGAGGAACTCAAGATTTATGGTACAGCTTCTGCTTCCGATCATTTACATCTCGTTCATCAGTCTGGGCCTGCCGGATTCCCTGCTGGGGTCGGCGTGGCCCTCCATGTATCCGGCGCTCGGTGTGCCGGTGTCCTATGCGGGGCTGATCTCCATGATCATCTCCTTTGGCACCATTGTTTCCAGCCTGAACAGCGACCGGCTCACCCGTGCGCTGGGCACCGGAAAAGTGACCGCCCTCAGTGTGGCCATGACAGCTGCCGCGCTGTTCGGCTTTTCGGTCTCCACACAGTTCTGGATGCTCTGCCTGTGGGCCGTGCCCTATGGGCTGGGCGCAGGCAGTGTAGACGCGGCCCTGAACAACTATGTTGCCTTACATTATAAAAGCCGCCACATGAGCTGGCTGCACTGCATGTGGGGCATCGGCACCATGATCAGCCCCATGGTCATGGGCCGGGTGCTGGCAGGCGGCGGGCCGTGGACATCCGGCTACCGGTACATTGCCCTGTTCCAGATCCTGCTGAGCGCAGTGCTCTTTTTCAGTTTGCCGCTATGGCAGAGCCGTACTGCAGGCACCGACACTGAAGCTGCTTCGACGCAGGCGTTGAGCCTTGGACAGGTATTCCGTCTGCCGGGTGCCAGAGAGGTGATGCTGTGCTTCTTCTGCTACTGTGCATTGGAGACCACGGCCGGTCTGTGGGCCAGCAGCTACCTCACACTGACGAAGGGCGTTGCCGCCGGCACTGCCGCCAGCTTTGCCAGCCTGTTCTACATCGGCATCACTGCCGGGCGCGCCGCCTGCGGCTTTTTGACCCTGAAATTCAACGATACGCAGATGATCCGCATGGGTCAGTGCATTCTGGCCGCAGGGGTGCTGGCTCTGCTGCTGCCCGGGCCGCAGATCCTTGCCCTGAGCGGTCTTGTTCTGGTAGGGCTGGGCTGTGCGCCCATCTATCCCAGCATCATCCACTCCACGCCGGAACACTTCGGCGCGGACAGATCGCAGGCGGTCATCGGCATCCAGATGGCAAGCGCCTATTTGGGCAATCTGGCCATGCCGCCGCTGTTCGGCCTGCTGGCAAACAACATCACTCCGGCACTGTTCCCTTTTTACCTGCTGGCACTGCTGGTGCTCATGGTATTCATGCACGAACAGCTGGTGCGCAAAACAAGCTGCTGCTAATTCTGCCATTCTCCTATTTCATATACAGCAAAAGGCTCCCTGTCCGGTCTCGGGCGGGGAGCCTGCTGTTTTAAAGGAGTTATTTACAGGATGCACCGGCTGATGGCGTTGGCGACCGCAAACAGTTCCTGCTGGCCGATAAAGCCGAACTTTGCCTCGTGTGCGTCCGCAAAGCAGACGGTCAGCTGCGATGCCTGCACCGGGTCGCCAAAGCCTGCCGTCTGGATCCCGAAGTGCAGCACCTTGCGGTACGGCAGCACAAAGATCTGCTGCCGGGTTCCGGTAACGCCCTGCATATCCACCATGATGATGCGGTGGGTGGTAAAGATCACCTGATCGCGCACCGTCTTGTAGGCACCCACGATGCTCTCACCGTCCAGCAGCAGCGCGCGGGCATTTTTGCAGATGTCCTTTTCCTGAAGGCGGATGAGGTTTTCCATTGGCTTATCACGGAATTCCATGGTTTTTGTCCCCTTTCCTGCGTGGTTTTCTGCCCTTATTGTAGCATTCCTGCAGGCGGTTTACAAGATGTGCTCTCGCCTTTTGGGCCGGGCTGTGCTATACTGTATGCCAAAGAGATTCTTATAAAAACGAGGTAACTCCCATGGAGATCATCATTCATCAGGCCATTCTGCACGTGCTGGACACCACCATGGATGCGCCTGTACTCAGCGGCAGCGGCATGGAAATGACCGCCGAAAAGACCGCCTATTTCCAGTACCACATCGAAAAGCTGCTTGCCAGCGACGATATCCGCCAGTGCCGCCCGCTGCCGGATTCCGCCTTTAAAAACGAGCTGGAGCACAACCACGATTTTGTGGACCTCTCCTGCCGCATCGCAGGCGTTCTGTTCGACTACATGCACGCGCACACCACCATTCCGGGGGCAGACCTTGCCGTGGTGGATTTTACCCGCGATGGTGAGCCGTGGCTGGGCATTCTGAAGCTGAACTACAAAAACGGCTACACCCACTACACCGAGAATGTGGAGGGTGCCCCGGTGAACTCCATCATCCAGCAGCGGGCCTGCCTGCCCAGCCAGAGCGGCAAGGTGGAGGAAGGTGCCCTTGTCAATCTGACCGACTACTCCATGAAGCTACTGGAAAAAAAGTTCGACATCGACGGCCACAAGGATTTTTACCTTTCCACGGTAGTGTTCCAGTACACCACCGCCCAGCCGGAAAAGAAAAAGCTGCAGGCCATTCAGGAAGCCGCCGTGCAGGCCGTGCAGGAAAACTACGCAGATCAGCCCCACGTAGAGGCTCAGGTCGCGATGCTGATCGCCAATCAGGCCGCAGACAACGACAATCAGGTATCCATCCAGCAGGTGCGTCAGCAGTTGGAAGAGGAATATCCCCTTGCCGCCGTGCCCTTTGATGATTATGTGGAAAAGAGTGATGTGCTGGAAGCGCCTGAACAGCCCGTGACCGTGACCCCTGCGCGCATCCGCCGCATGGAGAGCCGCAGCATCCACACCGCCAACGGCATTGAGGTGAAGATTCCCACCGAACTGCTCAACTCGGACAACGAGGTGGAATTTCTGCACAGCGACGACGGCAGCATTTCGCTGCTCATTAAAAATGTGATCCTGTAAGAAACGATTTAAAATTGTCTCCGCGCACGGATTGCGCTCCGACAATATCAGCGGAATCATTATTTTCATATTTGCAAAAGCCGAAAAATCTGCGGATTTTCCGACTTTTCTTTTTTCACAGGAAGGAGCCGTAACGGGAAACAACAAAAAAGCCATCGTTTTTGCATTTCTGCATCAACGATGGCTTCGTATTGGAGCGGCCGACGAGGCTCGAACTCGCTACCTCCACCTTGGCAAGGTGGCGCTCTACCAGATGAGCTACGGCCGCA